>OGHE01000173.1_pt1 | contig 73371 bp, 86 predicted proteins | sample 1571431 | NCBI WGS metagenome assembly OGHE01 (sample SAMEA2581966, study PRJEB24529) | metagenome | biome: Human gut stool | place: China | collected 2011 | reverse complement strand
AGGCTAAGTTTTAAAGGGTGTTCAGGGATGTGCTTGACAAACGACGACATAAGGAACACCTACAAAGTGCAGGCAGTGAAGGGCGTGGTTTTTGCGACAGGCGGCTGGGGTGCTGACAATGAATTCATTTCCGCTTCAACTCCGCAGTACTCCACACTCGAAAGTACCAGCCAGAAGGGCGCCACATCTGAATCCGTCCGTATGCTCCTCGGACTTGGCGCGATGCCCGTCCTTTTAGACATTTATCAGGTCGGTCCGTAGGCAACGCCTGATGAATTCGGCGCCGGCGCCGCTTCGATTTTTGCCGATTACATCTTTGCCGAAGGCATCATGGTGGACGCCAGAAACGGAAAACGCTTCGTAAATGAATTGGCTTCTCGCAGAGAACGTTCAGAGGCCGAAATGAAGTGCGTTGACCAGCAGGGCAAGCCGGTTATGCCGTTCGGATTCTGTTCTGAAGAGACCACAGTTAATCGTCCTGGTTTCAAAGCAAGTTTCCGCGAAGGTACGGTCAAGAAGTTTGACACCGTTGAAGCTCTCGCCAAATTCTACGGAGCCCCGCTTGAGCCGTTGAAACAGCAGATCGCTGAATAGAACAAGATGGTAGCAGCAGGTAAAGACGAGCTCTTTGGTCGTCCTCTGGATAAGCGAGTCGAATTGAAGGCTCCGTTCTACGCAATGAGATTCTGGCCGAAACTTCACTACTGCATGGGCGGCATCGGCATTAACGATCAGGCTCAAGTGATCAGCACGAAGACCTGCAAACCCATTCCTCATCTCTATGCAGCCGGCGAAATTACCGGCGGTGTCCACGGCTTGGACCGTTTAGGCAGCTGTTCTTCTACTGACTGCCTTGTTATGGGCCGCATCGCCGGAAGATCTGTCGCAGCCAACCTTTAAGAGAGAAAAAATCATGAAATACATCGTGTTATCTATGGCGACCGCTTTCTCCATCCTCCTTAGCCCCGCCTTCGCACAAAACCAAACCATGTCCGGATCAATGGCTCGTCTCCACGCTAATGTTCAATGCGCTCAATGCCATAACAACACACAGCTAATGCAGACTCCTCAGGACACTACTTGTATCCAATGCCACGGAAAATCTTCTTCCATCCAGCTTCCTGCTAACGTCAATGAGAAGAACTATCACAACTCTCCGCATTACGGAGACACCGTAAGCTGCCTTGAATGCCATAGAGAGCATCAGCCTCAGCAGAATCTCTGCAAAAACTGCCACGTCATCAAATGATCGGAGCTTCTAAATGAAAAACCTTCATCTTTTAGCGATTTCGGTCGGCATGGCTATCGGTTCTGCTGCCATGGCAGAACCGTCGGTGACACTGTACGGAATTCTTGACGGGGGCGTTTCCGTCAGCAAACTGCAGCATCAATCCGCCAAAGTTCAAATGACCAACGGTAATTGGCTGAGCAATCGTTGGGGCTTGATGAGCCAAGAGGATCTTGGCGGCGGAAACAGTGTGTATTTCAAGCTGGAGCAGGGCTTCAACTTAAGCAACGGTTCAGAGGCTGTGGCCGGAAAGGCATTCAATCGTGAGACGGCTTTAGGTTTGAGCGGCGATTGGGGTAAGTTAGGCTTCGGACGCTTCGGGGACTCTCTTCGGACTGCGGAACGTTCAGCATCTTAGGCGGAGCTGCATATTCCACTTCGTTCTCAACGATCGGCAATATGTATGGAGCCCTTCTATCTGACCGACAGCTACAACAACTCTGTGGCTTATGTGACGCCGGAGTTCGGAGGTATTCAAGGACACCTGATGTACTCGAACGGAACGGATACCGATGAGAAAAAGTGGTCGCATAACTCTCATTACTACGGCGCTGGTCTGACCTATAACAAAGACAAACTTTCCGTCGATGTGATCTACGAACTGTTGGACCACAAAGGTGCCACAGACCAAGAAAGGACTCGTCTTTTGAACCTCGGGGCCTCTTACGACTTCGGAACCTTCAAAGTGTTCGGTGCGTATGAATTTGCACAGCATGCTGCTTTGCCCGGAATTGAATTTGCTGAAGAAAAGATGGCAGAAGCCTACAACGCGGGCAGAGCGAATAACTACCATGCTTTCTCACTCTCAACGTCTGTAAAAGTGCTTGGCGGAGACTTAATGGTTCAAGGCCAGTACGTCTTTGGCAAAAACAAGAACGATGACAAACTTGAAGACGGCTTGGATAAACAATTCAACGCTTACAGTATCGGCGGCGGATACTTGTACAACTTTTCTAAGAGGACGCTGATGTGCGTTCAGGGAGCATGGGGAAAAGCACATAACGCTTTAAATCTAGCGCCCGGATTGAGCGGATGGAATACTTCCTTGGGTGTGGTGCATAGTTTCTAAATTATCTCCTTAACATGCAGTCCTTCAGCTTGAATTCCCGTTCTTTCGAGAATTCAGGCTGTTATTTCATGTTTATGCCAAATGAGCTGTGGTCCATCAAGTAAACTGAGGACAGACCGAATTCTCAAATAGTGTTTTCTAAAAGCAGGGAGCGTCTGTATGCACAAAAATCAGTTCGGAATCACCCGAATGAATCTAGAGCATCTCAAAACGTTTCACGTAGTTGCCAGTCTAGGCAGTTTTACTGAAGCGGCAAAGGCGCTTTATATGACGCAGCCAGCGGTCTCTCAGCAAATTCAGGGGATCGAACATGCACTCCGCAATCCGCTTTTCGATAGAAGTAAACGTCAGATACGACTGACCGCTAAAGGAAAAATCTTGTTTAGTTATACTCAGAAGCTCTTTGGGATTTTTCGTGAAATCGAAAACGTCTTTAGTGATTTGAATCACCTTTTGACGGGAGAGCTCACGATAGCCGCCAGCGCAGTGATGGGTAACTATTTTCTTTCTTCCTTTATTGGGGAGTTTTATAAAAAATATCCTCTGATTTCCATTCGTTTGGAAATGGGGGACTCTGCCTACGTTACGCACCTCGTAGAAGAGGGGCTTGCAGATGTAGCTTTAAGCCGCCACGTGAAAAATCTCAAGCACTGCAAACAGAAGTTGCTTATCAAAGAGCCGTACGTTTGTGTCTGTGGACCTACATCTCCTCTAGCCGCAATGAAAAGGTCGCTTTCTGCAAAAGAATTTGCGGAAAATTATCTTGTCATGCGTCAAAAAGGGAGTCGTATGCGTTCCAAGCTCGAGGAGTGGTTTAAATGTGTCGGAGTTTATGAATTCCTCTCGATGCCTGTTATTGAAGTTAATAGTCTTGAAAGCTCTAAACAACTAATTGCACGGGGTTTCGGTGCAGCGGCTTTTCCATCAATAGCAGTCAGACAGGAATTAAAACGAGAATCGCTGATTATGCTTTCGGTAGAAAATTTTTCTGTTACAGCGGATTATTTTCTTGGCTACAACGATAAACGTGAACTTTCTCCGGCAGCTTTCGAATTTATCTCCCTCCTTACAGAGAGTATGAAGCCGAAAGATCAAATTTGAGTTGTACTTATAAGAATTTCTTATGGGAAGCATATGATTTGATAATTTTTAAATTTGCCGCCTAAAGCTCAGAATTTACTCGTAGCTTTTAATCGAAATCAAGGAGTTTTAAAGTGGCAAAAGAAATAGAAAGAAAATTTCTCGTCATCAGCAACGGATGGCGTGAAAACGCAGTCGGCACTCATTACCGCCAAGGTTATCTGAACAGCGTTAAGGAACGCACAGTTCGTATCAGAACAATCAATGACAAGGCTTTCCTTACGGTTAAAGGATTGACGGTCGGCTGCACACGCCTTGAGTTTGAATATTCAATTCCATATGACGACTGCGTCAAGATGCTCGATGAGCTTGCAGAAAAACCGATTATCGAAAAAACTCGCTACAAGATTCCGGCCGGGAACGGGCTTACATGGGAAATAGACGAATTCCACGGGGTTAATGAAGGTTTGATCGTAGCTGAAATAGAAATTCCCTCCGAAGATACATCCTTCGAGAAACCTGACTGGCTTGGCGAAGAGGTCTCTTCAGATCCTCGTTATTTCAATTCCAACCTCGTCTCTCATCCTTACACCACATGGAATAAGTAGGTAATCAAATGACAAATCCATACGACAAAAATAAAGCAATTAGTGCTGATGAAGCGGCCAAAATCATTCCCCGCGCTGAATTTCGCGTCTTTGGAAAAGATATTATTGCCGGCGTTCAGGAACATATGTGGAAATGCAAAGCCACGCTTTACGCTGCTCGCGTGATGCCGGAGGAGGTTTATTTCCTCTCTCGACGCACCAACGAAGCCAATGTCAAAGTTCGCGACGGTTTGCTTGACATTAAAACCAAAGTCGGAGAAACGCCGGATGGTTACGAAATTTTCCAACCTCGCGGCAAATTCCAATTCCCCGTCAAACGGGAAGAGTTGGCCGAAATCCTCAAACATCTCGAAGTCCCGCTTGAGCTGACAAAAGACGTTTACAGCCTTGAGGAGTTTATAGAGATGGCCAAAAAGAATTCGGACCTAGCTGTCGTACGTGTGGAAAAGAAACGCTTTGGCTTCTCAGTTGAAGGAATCATCTGCGAATATGCTCAGGTTTGGTTCAATGGCGCAATGGTGGAGACAGCCTGCTGCGAAAGCGAGAATTATGAAGGCATGAAAAAAGCGACGCAGGCTCTGGGTATTTCAGAGCTGCCCAATACAAACTATTTAAAAGCTGCTAAACAAGTTCTCGGCATGAACTAAAGTTTTATTGGAATTAACCAGAACGGCGGTTTTAAACAGCCGCCGTAAAAACTATGACAACGAGCACCGTCCAAACCAATTACGACCCTCTGGATTTAAACAGCTACTCTCTAAATCGGCTTCCTAAGAAAAAGCTCACTAAAACCGGGGCATTTTTTAAGAAATGGGGGCTACCGATTGCTGCAATTCTGTTCTTTGTCCTTGCGTATGTCGTACAAATCCCCATTCTGAATCAGAAACAAGAGATAATGTTTGCCCTTTTTGCAACAGCTCTTTTTCTTTGGATCAGCGAGGCGCTGCCGAACTACGTTACCTCAATGCTTTTAATCTGCGGCCTTGTGCTGACAGGAATTTTAAAAGCGAAACCGGCAATGGCAACCTTGGGGGATCCGGTTATCTGGTTAAACGTTTCAGCATTTGTTCTTGCAAGCGCTTTAGTGAAGACACAACTTGTTAAGCGAGTAGCGCTTTGGCTGATTCTTCGTTTTGGACGAAATGCCTCAGCAATCTTTCTGACTTTTCTTGGTATTAACGTTCTTTTGGCTGCGTTTGTAAACGCCACAGCAGCGAAAGCTGCACTTATGATGCCGCTTTTCATGGTCATCTCTGCCGTTTACGGAGCACCGGGGACAGATACCACGAATAACTTCTCTCGAAATTTGGTGCTTTACAACTTAGTCATGATCAACGCCAGCTGCAATGCGTTTATGACTGGTTCCGGAGCTAATCTTCTTGCGATCGCTTTGCTCGCGGGTGCCGGATGCACGATTTACTATTTTGATTGGCTGATGGCTGGCCTTCCGCTCGTTATTGGTTTCGGAATTATTGGGTACGGACTTGGGATGCGATTTATCTTTCCCGTATCCGAAGAAGATAAGCTGCCGAAACTTCAGGGCGGCATGGAATCTCTTCAAAAGGCTTACGATGAACTCGGACCATTCAAGATGGACGAGCTAAAAGCAATCGCTATCTTCGGTTTGGTACTTTTGGTTTGGGCAACGGATAAAATTCACGGCATCAATGCAACAGTTGTGGCCATGACCGGCGCCGTCATTATGCTTGCACCGCAGTTCAAATTGCTAAATTGGAACGACGTTGATATTCCTTGGCATCTGATGATCTTCTCAGCAGGAGCTTATGCGCTTGGGGCGGGGCTCACAGCTACCAAATTGATGGACACTCTCACCAAAGCTATGATGGACGGCCTTGGACTGGCTTCAATGAGCTACTTCAGTCTATATGCACTACTGACCGGCATCTTTATCGCAAGCCACTTCATTTTCCAAAGCAAGAACATGAGGACGATTATTTTCATGCCGATCGTTATTGGTATTGCACAGGAATTGAAGATTGATATTCTCTCGTTGGCGATTCCCGTTGCACTCTGCATTAACGTCTGCTGGAGCCTCCCGTTTAATGCAAAACCGAATGCGATGCTTTACGGTACTAATAAATATACGATGGGCGAATCGTTCTACTACGGCTTCGTTATGTCCTTTCTCTACTGGCTCGGTTTAATGCTTGCGGGAGCAACTTATTTCAAATGGCTCGGCATAACTCCCGGATTCTTCTAACGAAATAATCACACGTTGTGCCGCAAAGTTTTCCAAGACTTTGCGGCACGATGTTTTTCCATTCTCTTTAGTCGGTTTTTTGCAGGAGAACTCATGCTCATAGACGCGATTAAGCAGCACGGCAAAAAACAAATCGAAGTAAAGCAAAAAATCCGCATCACAGATAAAACTAAAAAACTCAAGTACCGAGTTGACACATTCTTTATTTTTCCCGGTGCGCTTCAAATTACGGAAAATAATTTCAAAAAAGAAGAGTTCAAACATAATCTGAAGTGCTACCTTAGTCTGAGTGAACAAAGCCCGAGTTTGTCGGGACTTCGCAACGAACTTTCGGAGCTAAGACTATCGCCAGGGCAAGAGGAAGAATCGGATGATTTCTACAGGCGCTTTTGTCTCAAATATAAAACTGCACTTCAAGAGAGCAGCCGCTCCTTGATGGAGAACCAAGAACTGTCAGTGGAAGAAACTGAGGCGTTCCTGCAGACTGTCAATAAGCTGCTTGAGGAGTTTAGAAAAATTAAGTCCTCCCAAGAAAATTCAGACCACCTGGTTCAGCTGCTCGATAAACTTGATGAGTACCTCACGGTGGTGACTGCTTTCTGCCTTAGAGATCTCAGTGAAGTCTGCATCGGTGAGCCGAGAAACAAAATATTGTCTTTTTGGCAGGAAGTTGAGAAATACCGCGCAAGCCGCTTTCCGGTTGAATCAATCGAAGGAGAGAGTAAGGAATCGGCATTCTTGATGCGATGGTCCTTTCTGAAAAAATTTGTTCAGAGTTCTCTTTTTCTTGACATTCGTTATAAGCAAGGTGCTCCCTTACTTACGCATTCTATTTACGGATCAGCAGCGGCACTTTCGATGCTTTTTGCGACGGTGGTGGCATTCTTCTATCAAGACAGATACGGATCTTTGAGCCGGAATTTGTTCTTCGCTCTAGTGATTGCCTATATATTCAAAGACCGTTTTAAGGAAATTGTTAGGGACTGGCTTTCCAATGTGATATTTAGAAGGTGGATCCCGGATAGAAGACTATTCATTTTTTTGGGAAAGAAAAAAGTTGGATGCGCAAAGGAAAATTTCGACTTTGTGTCTCTTAATGAACTCCCCATTTCCAACAAAGATATTTTGCAAGAGGATGCTCGTTTGTTATCCGATTGCTTTCGGCAATCCAAGCTTACTCCATATGCTTGTGATTCCATTTTCCGCTATAGCAGAGAAATTACGCTCTCAGCTTCAGAATTCCCCGACGAAGCTTGTCTCATTGACATTATTCGCTTCAATATCTCGGAATTTCTCCATAACCTGGGAGCAACATCGGAGGGGCTTCCTTTTTTCTGCGATAACGGAAAAAGTCCGAAAGGCGAGAAGCTTTACAACATATATCTCTTTCGATCATTCTGCGTCGGAGAAAAAAGTGACTCAGAGGTAATTAGAGTTACGGTGAATGCTAAAGCAGTCAGACGAATCTCTATTGTTAAATCCTTTGAAAACGGTATTTCTGTCTTGGAGAATAGAGGTAAATTTATTTACACCTAAATTTTCATTCTTATAGAAAATACTGCTGGGTTAAGTTCGAATACAAGTTGCTGCGTTGCCAGGAATTGAATTTCTTGAAGAAAAGATGGCAGAAACCAACAAAATCCGCAGCGTGAACAACTTCCATGTTTTTTCACTGTCTAGCTCTGGAGATGGTTTGGTGAAATTACGTCATCGGCTAGTACAAGAACGTAGGACAACTTGAAGAAGGCTGGGACAAAAAGTTCAATGTTTACAGCATTAGAGCAGGATACCTATACAACTTCTCGAAGAGAACACTCGTTTACGTTCAAGGTGCTTGGGGTAAAGCTCACATAGCCCTGAATCAGGCGCCCGGATTGAGCGGATGGAATACTTCTGTGGGTGTGATGCATCGTTTCTAAATTTTCTCCTCTCTGTTAAGCCTCTTTTCGGATTTGGCCGGAAAGAGGCTGATCTTTTATCAAAAATGAGATGAGTGGTTAGGAAGAGGAAGGAGAAAAGGTGTGATTTAATCTTTAATAGTCGTCTATCCAAGCATATCCACCAAAATTCAGCTACGTTTTGATCGAAATTAGGTTGATTATTTTTCAAAATAACAAATTAATTTAACCCCGAGGGGTAACTAAAATTTTCTAAAGATAGATATATTTTCTTTTTGTTACTCCGGAAGGTCAATATTTCTATCTTTAATTCAAAAAAGTGGGGATTTGTTCGTTTTAGATTCCTTCTCTCCGTTTGTTTTTTGCTTTTTTACGACAGATTTGTCAGTTTTTGAGCGGAAACGTTGATTCCAAAGCAATATCGTTATTAAAATTTGAAAATCCCATTTAATTAATCAAGATATGTAGTGAATAAGTTTTTTCTTCCTAGACGATGCAATCTTACCTAGCGTGCAATCATTGGGAAAACGGCAGGCAGAACACAGCGTTCTCCTGTCGATTTTTTTGGTACCTAACATCTTTTGCTCCTGACTCTGAGAGAGAAGCCTTTTGAAGCTTCAAAAAGTTGATTTGTTTTAGATAGACGAGTAGGCGGGGTAGTTGTGGTCTTTTTCTCATTTTTGGCTGAAGACCTGAATGTACAATACTCGTCCTCGTCATCTATTACTTTTTGTTGGATTCACTGATGCGTACACTTGGCAACATCATTTGGAACTTTCCGTTCTTAGGCTTCGTTACGGCAGCCATTGTTTTCTTAATCGGTCTTTTGTTCGTCGTAACCATCATCGCTGCGCCGATCGGCCTCGGCCTAATTCAGTATTCCAAGTTTCTTCTTCTGCCCTTTTCGTATGACATGGTTTCTAAATCGGAATTGGAAGGCGAGGCGGACAAAAACATTCTTTGGCAAACCTACGGCTTCATTCTTAAATCTGTCTACATCATTTTCTTAGGTATACCGATGGCGATCGTGACGCTGATTCAGATCATCGGCTGTTTCTGCAGCGTTATCGGTATTCCGGTTGCGATTGTCATGGCGAAATCGCTTGGCACGCTGCTTCAGCCTGTCGGAAAAGTCTGCGTCGATCATTCCGTGGCACAAGCACTATTGGTGGAGCAGGGAAGGAATCAGCTTCAGTCTATGAACAACAATCGCTAATGCCGATGTTCTTATGAGCGGAAACTTTATCTTCTGAAGCTTTCATAATTTTCATCGTTCTGAATACAAAAAAGCCTGTCTGCAAATCAACACAGACAGGCTTTGAAACATTTTCAGATCTTTATTTTCGGATTTTGTATCCGATCTGCATCAAGTAAGTCGCAAATCCTGCAGCCGCTAGTCCAGATATCGTTACGACCGAGAGGCTTACCCAGGGATTGAAGTCGCTCTGAGAAAAGAACCCGTAGCGGAATCCGTCAATGATGTAGAAGAACGGATTGAATCTCGATAACGTCTGGAAAATCGGCGGCAGCTGGTTAATCGAGTAAAAGACACCCGAAAGGAAAGTCAGCGGGAGAATGACAAAACTCTGGAACGCACCGACTTGATCAAACTTATCAGCCCAAAGTCCGCAGATCAATCCCAAAGAGCCCATAAGCGCTGCTCCCATAAACCCGAAAACCAAAATCCAAAGAAGATGATCCATCGGGGGCGGAGACCAGAGGAAAGAAGCCAAGAGGACGCCTGCGCCGACAATTAAGGCGCGGACAATGGAAGCGCCGATCATCGCTAATGACAGCTCCCAGCCGGCAAACGGCGGCAGCTGTATAAAGATCAGGCTCCCCATGATCTTCGAAGACAGCATTGAAGAAGAGCTGTTTCCGAAAGCGTTCTGCAGCATCGTCATCATTACGAGGCCGGGAACAAGGAAGTGCAGGTAATTCACGCCGTCAAAAGTCGGCATTTTGCCGGCCAAAACTTGACCGAAAACCAATAAATACAAAAGTCCCATGAGAACCGGTGCAAAAATCGTCTGCAATGCAATCTTTTTGAATCGGAGAATCTCTTTTTCCAAAAGCGTAAGAAAAGAAGCTCCGGGACGGTAAGGCTGAGGTTCTATTTTGAATTTCATTTAGAGGTAATTCTCATAAAGACTTCTTCGAGATTGGCTTTGCCGAGTTCTAAACCTTCGGGCTCTAAGCCTCGCTTATGAAGCTCGTCGAGCAGGATTCTTAAACCTTCTGGGGTGTCGTAGTTCAGGCAATAGAATCCGTCCTGAAGCTTTTCTATCTGAATCGGAAAGTCCGAGGGCAGAGGAGCCGAAAGGGTAAAAACAACACGGTCTTTTGAGTATTCCTTCAGAAGATCGCGTGTGTTCTCTAAGGCCGCAATGCGTCCGTGATTGAGCATGGCGACATTTCTGCAGAGTCGTTCTGCTTCTTCAAGGTAATGGGTCGTCAGAATGATCGTGTGTCCCTTGCGGTTTAGTTCTTCCATAAAGGTCCAAAGCGAATGGCGAAGGTTGATGTCGACCCCGGCTGTCGGTTCATCCAACACAATCAGAGGCGGTTTATGGACAAGCGCCTGGGCGATTAGAACGCGGCGTTTCATACCGCCGGACAAGCGCATGACGCTTTCTTTCTTTTTATCGGCAAGATCCAGAACCTCAAGCAGTTCGTGGAGCCACTTATCGTTGTGACGCAGGCCGAAATATCCGCTCTGCAGTCTTAATGTCTCCCATACACTCAGAAACGGATCGAAAGTAATTTCCTGCGGGACGATGCCGATCGCCATTTTGAACTGCTGCCAGTCACGGCGAATGTCGTAACCTAAAACAGAAACGTTTCCGCTGTCAGGCGTTACAGTCTTGGCCAGTACACCGATCAAAGTGCTTTTTCCGGCTCCGTTAGGGCCGAGCAGGCCGAAAAAATCGCCTTGTTCAATCGAAAATCTCACATCCGAAAGGGCCTTTTTTGGATTTTTACCGGCGTTAAAAGACTTCGAAATATGTTCAATTTGAAGTGCCGGAATATTAAATTCAGTCACGAATTTTTTCCTTTTGTCTGTTTTTATTCAAAGATTAACCATTCTTCAAACTACTGTTTTAAACGAAAGTCTCAAATGGTTAATAAAAATTCAGATCAATCCGAACCGGTTAAATTTTTATACATATTGATTACAAGGATTCAGGTAAACGATGATGATAATCATTTGTATTAAAATTGTCTTAGTGCTAAATTTATTCAAATGATAATCATTATCAATACAATATTTTAGCATTATGCAAGCACAACACACTGACCGACAGAAAGCAGTCCCGATGTTTAATGCCTTCCAAAGCAAAGGGCAAGACGACATCAGCCGCTGGCTGGCCAAAGTTTCTGAGAATCCTATTGTCGAAGCTTTTCCCGAAAAGATTGATATCCATCCGGGAATGGACAGCTCCATGCTGTTGTCTACGGAAATGCCGGCGATCTTATCCGAACTTGTCTCTAAGCCTCGTACACGCAGAACGGTGGCCTATATCAACGTTCCTTACTGTGAAACCCGCTGCTTCTATTGCTTGTTCTATATCAAGCCGTATCGCAATAAAGAAGAAAGCAAAGCATTTGCCGATACGCTGATCAAAGAACTTCAGCTTTGGTCGGATAAACCGGTGCAGAAGGGCGAGCCCGTCCACGCCGTCTACTTCGGCGGCGGCACACCGACTGCTTTAGAAGCCTCTGATATTGAAAGAGTCATTAAAGCTGTTCGTCGCTACCTTCCGCTCGCCAACGACTGTGAAATCACTTACGAGGGCCGTTTGTCCGGTTTCGGGACCGACAAAATGGAAGCTGCATTAGCAGGCGGCGCCAATCGCTTCTCTTTGGGTGTTCAGAGCTTTGATACGAAGATCCGTCAGGCCGTCGGCCGACGTTCGGATAAGGAAACCCTGATCCGTCAGCTTGAAAAACTGATGAGCTACGATCAGGCCGCCATCGTGATTGATTTGATTTACGGTTTTCCGTTCCAGACCTTGGAAACTTGGAAAGAAGACTTACGAATTGGCCGAGAGCTTAACCTTGACGGCATCGACTGCTACCAGCTCCGCGTGTTTGAGAAGTCTCCTCTTTATAAATATATTCAGAACGGCAAACTTCCTCCCGGACCGGATCATGAACTTCGCGCTGCGATGTTCCAGGAAGCCGTGCAAAGCATGCATGAAGCAGGCTGGAAGCGTCTTTCCATCTCCCATTGGGCTTCAAACACCCGTGAACGAAATTTTTATAACTACTACGCAAAGACCCGTACCGATTGTTTAGCTTTCGGTCCCGGCGCCGGCGGCAACTTAAGCGGTTACGGCTTCATGCAGCACCGTCAGCCGGATGCTTGGGCCAAGGCTGTCGAAAGCGGTGTCAAACCAATTGCCATGATGACCAAACCGCCTCTGTTCTGGGAACTGGGACGTGCGGTCGCTGAGCAGCTTGAATTGAATTTCTTTAACCCTTCCCAACTGGCTCACGAGTTTTCTGAGAAGTTTGCAACTTTGTGGAATCCATTGATCGATAACTGGACTGAAGCAGGGCTCCTTGCCCCCGTCGGAAACCGTTTTGAACTGACGGTACCCGGCCAATTCTGGCAGGGCCGTATGACTCAGCACATCCTCGACTACTTCAAATCTCAGACAAAATGACCACTAATCTTACTTTCAAATTGACGGCCGCAGCCGCATTGACTTTTTGCTCGCTCGCACTTCAGGCCGAAGAAACCGTTCAGACTTCTGAAGTGACGGTAACTGCCGGACGCGTTGAACAGCAGCTTCTCGAAGTTCCGATGGCAGTGACGGTCGTAACCAACCAGGAAATCCAGGAATCTGCCGCCCGCAACGTGGGCGAGCTTCTGGAAGACATTCCCGGCGTCATGGTCAATAACGCCGGTTCTCAGGGCTTAAAACGCGTTTCCATCCGCGGTGAAGATACTTTCAGAACATTGACTCTTATTGACGGCCAGAAGATTTCCGAACAGAAATCCATGTCCGGCGCTTCGATTCTTATCGATCCGAGCTCTATTGAGCGCATTGAAGTGATCAAAGGACCGGCTTCCGTACTTTACGGTTCCGACGCCTTGGGCGGTGTGGTAAACATCATCACGAAGAAGGGATCTAAGAAACCGTTTGAAGCCGAAGGATCCGTTGCAAGGAACGGCGCAGGTCACGGCTGGGCGGAAACGATTTCTCTCGGCGGAACTTACAAAGGTTTGAACTACCATTTGGATGCCGGTTATCAGAGTCACGGCAACATCAAGACTCCGCTCGGATACCAGAAGGGTACGGACTTCCGTCAGAAAAATGCCTCTGCTTTCCTGAGTTACGACTTCAATGAGCATTTCACAGCCGGTCTGCGTGCGGATACTTTTGACAGCGACATCAATTCTTCCAGCTGGGAATATGAACAAGATCCGAACAGCGAATTCTTTGTTCGTATTCCGAAGTGGAAGCGAGACAAGGTCGCTCTGTTTGCAGAGGGCAAAAACCTTAACGAATACCTCACCCGTTTGCGTTGGGACGGCTATTGGCAGAAGAACCATAAGAACATGAGAAATTACGTTTTGGTGTCGCCATTCCCTACTGCGAAGGTTATAACAGATTCACTTGCGGATAACCGTATCAAAACTTACGGTACAAGTCTTCAGGCTGACTGGCAGCTGGGAGAATCGAATTTCCTGATTACCGGCTATGAGTTTGTTCAGGATCAGTTGGAAGCCGATACCGATGCCCGCTCTTCCATGTCTATGAGATCAATGCTTATGAGCGATACACAAACCCATCGTTTTAACAAAGGCAAAGAAACCACGAATGCAATTTTTGCCTCCATGGAAACATCTTTGCCGATGGATTTTACGGTTAATTATGGTGTTCGTTATACCTGGGTCAACTCTAAGCTCAGTAAAGCCTCTGCAAGCCTCAATGGTTTTGATAGAAATGGTCAATATAAAAACTTTGACGACGGATCTGCAGGTAAAACCGGCAGCGATAGAAACAGCCGTCCTGTCTTTAACCTGAGTTTGAACTGGACCGGCCTCCCGGATACCTCGTTAAGAGCCGGTTGGTCTCAGGGCTTCCGTGTTCCGAATCTTCAGGAAAAGTATCTCATGAATAGCATGGGCGGCGGAACGATCTTTGGAAATCCGAACCTTAAGCCCGAGAAGTCCAACAACTTTGAAATTGGGGCTCGTTATGCAGGAAGCGCTGTTGAGGCAGACTTCGCTCTGTTCTACAACCTCGCGGATGACTACATTTCTACTATTCGTATCTATCCCGATGTTGGTACGAAATCTCAGTACACCTACGAGAATGCCGACAAGGCTAAAACCTTCGGTGCCGAACTCTCCGTGAACTTTAAGCCGACGAACCACATTTTCCCTTACGCCAGCATGACTTGGCTGCGCAGAAAGACCGAGTGGGGCAGCGGAGTTTCTACCTATGATTCCGGAGTTGCCGGTTTCACGGCTCGCTACGGTGTCAAGACGGAGTTCGAAGTCTTTAACGGCCGCTGGAATACGGATACGTACCTCAGAAGCAAGACGGCATCTAAGTCTTATTCACCGAATACCAGTGAGACGACCCGTGTTGCCGGTTATACAACGCTTAACTTTGCGACCACTTATCACTTTGGTCCGCAGAAGCGTTACATGGTCAGCGCTGAGGCCATCAACATTACGAACCAGCTTTATTCCTACGGCGATTCGATCTACGAACCCGGACGCCACTTCAACTTCAAGCTGAGCGCGAAGTACTAAGCAGTAATAAGGATTCATTTCAACGGGAAACAGCATGACGGAAATGACATTGGAGAGAAAGGAGGGCCGTTCTTGGCTCAGAAGGTTCGGTGACCGCTGGGGTGCTCGTGACCTCGTGGTAATCGGAGTTTTTGCCGCGACCGCAAAACTCTCCACGGTTTTAATCGCTATGGTGGGCGGAGGAATGAATCCTGTCAGCCTTCTGCTTAAAAATGTGGTTTTCACCACACTGCTTGTGATCATGCTTTACAAAGTGCGTCAGCCCGGAACGCTGAGCCTCTTTGTGATCGTAAGCGCGCTGGTGAACTTTCTGCTCTTGGGCGGAAATGTCACACTCATTCCGCCCATGCTGGTAGCCGCTTTAGTCTCCGAAGCAGTCATGAAGTTTGTTAAAAGCCTCGGATGGAAAGGTGCCGTCTTCTGGGGCGTCGGCTGCTTTGACTTCCTTTCCAAAGGATTGTCGCTCGCAGTGTCCTATCTCATGATGCGCGAATCTCCGGCCCTGATGGCAGTTGTTCTCCCGATCGTTTTGATCGGTTATGCCGGTTCTTTAATCGGTCTTTATACGGGTTACCGTTCAATGAAGGAATTAAGACATGCAGGCATCGTCCGCTTCTAAATTTGATGTTTTAACGCGGCTGGATGTTCGCAGCAAAATGCTCATCGCCGCCTTAGCAGCAGTGATGACGATTGCGCTTTCTTCCCTGAATTCACAGCTGCTGCTTTTCACGACGTCGCTGCTTTACTTGTTTGCGCTCGGCCGCAACAAACTGATTTTTGTAAGCTATGCCGTTGCTCTCCTGATGATGGCCTTGTCCGTCGGATTTGCCTCTGTGTTGGCGCTCTTCATTCCTTCCATGGGCAAAAGCCTGGAACTCGGTTCTTTGTGCATTCCGTTCCTGAGAGCCCTGACAGTGATGAACACAATTCTGCCGATGGCTTTTACAGGCAGACTGCAGAACATTCTGAACGGTCTTCAGCAGCTCAAGCTCCCGTTCATTATTTATCTTCCAGCCGCTGTGATTATTCGTTTTATTCCGACGTTTGCCGGAGATGTGAAACAAATCTGGGAATCTCTGAAGATCAGGGGCTTCAAGATCAATCCTTGGCAGTGCACGATTCATCCGATTCGCACCACCCGCCTGCTTTTTACGCCGCTCCTTTTCAGAGCACTTAAAACCAGCGACGAATTAGGAATTGCAGCGGAGCTTAAGGGACTTCACGCCGGCAGCAAATCGGGCTCTATGCACAGAAGAGGATTTAGCAAACATGACATTACGGCCATTACTCTGGTTCTTTTGATCTGCACGGCAGCGGTTTTACTACAAATTTACTTTCCTACCGACATTAAGGCGGCAATGAGATGATCGAACTGAATCACATCACTTACCGTTATCCTTTTTCCGATAGAAACGCCCTTGAAGACATTTCATTGACGGTTCGTCCCGGCGAAGCAGTGCTTTGCACCGGCGTATCCGGCTGCGGTAAATCCACCTTAATTCGCCTGATTAACGGTCTTTGCCCTCATTATTTCGGAGGCGAACTTAAAGGAACTGTTCGCGTCGCGGGACAAGACAATCAAACGATGAAACTGCACGAGATCAGCAGCCGCGTCGGAACACTCTTTCAGAACCCGGAGAGCCAGTTCTTTGCGCTTGGAGTGGAAGAGGAAATGGCATTTAAGCCTGAGTCCAGAGGCATGCATCCCGATAAGATCCGTGATCTCATTGCGAAGACTTCTCAGCGCTTCGGCTTGAATTCCGTATTAAAGAACACGATTCATGAACTTTCTCAGGGGCAAAAACAGAAGGTCGGCTTGGCTTCCCTGATGATGGAACCGCTTCAGGTTCTGATTCTGGATGAACCGACCGGAAATCTGGACCCTGAATCTACGATGGATTTGGCCCAAGAGATTCTTCGCTTAAAAGAGAAGGGCGTTGCTGTCCTCATTGTCGATCATCGCCTGTATTGGTTAAAAGGCGTAGCTGACCGCGTCTGTGTGATGGAAAAGGGCCGAATCGTTCAGGAAGGAACTTTTGATGACCTGAGCGACGAAGTCAGAGCGCGCTACGGCCTGAGAAAAGTCGATGTCGAAGATAAAAGACACGAGCTTCCGCCGTTGTCTGACGGCAAAGAAACTGTCATGAAGATCTCCGACCTTTCCTTTGCTTATCCGCGAAAAGATAAGATTTTCAACGGGACTGATCTGGAACTGCGTAAAGGAATTACGGGTCTGTTCGGTCCGAACGGGACCGGCAAAACGACTTTGGCCCGAATCCTCACAGGATTAAATAAACCTACCCAAGGAACTTTAGAAATAAGAGGCAAGAAGGTTAAACCTCAGGAGTGCCTCAGACATGTCGCGGTCGTTCTGCAGAATGCCGACCACCAGCTGTACATGCGAACGGTTTTTGATGAACTTCTGACCAGTCTGGAAGCCGCAGGCTGCCGCGGCGGCAAGCAAGCCGCCGAAGAGCTGATGCAGCTTTTTGATCTGACAGAACTCAGAGACCGTCATCCTCATTCGCTTTCCGGCGGCCAGCAGCAAAGGCTTGTGATTGCCTGCGCGTTTGCCAAAAAGCCGGATGTCATTATTTTGGATGAACCGACAAGCGGCTTAGACGGTGCAAATCTTCATCGAATTGCCGGAGCCTTGCGTCAGCTTTCTGACGAAGGCAAAGCTGTGCTTGTCATCACTCATGATTTGGAGCTTGTGGACATGGTGTGCGACAGCGCAATCAGGCTACCGCTTCAGAAAACAAATCTTTCATCAACTATTTAATAAGTTAATCGGAAAAACCTATGACAACAATCGTTGAACAGCAGAACACAATTGATGAACTTTTAAACAGCGGCCGTCCCGTAACACTGGAGACGATTGCTCAGGCGCTCTCCGTGACAGCTCAGGAAGCAGCTCACCTTTTGCCCGAAGGTTCCGCTACCTTTGCTCCGGGTTCCGATTTCGAAAGCGTTTGGGCCGCCATTGCCGAATGGGAAAAAATTACTTTCATCGTGACCGCACACGGCAACGTCATCGAAGTTGAAACCAAGCTCGTGACGGGCAAGGCAGCCATGGGCTACTACAATCTGATGGGAGGCAAGAGCCCGCTTCAAGGCCACTTTAAATACGGCGACATTTCCGAGATCGGCTTTGTGACCATGCCGTTCATGGGCCGTGAAAGCCATTTCGCCGCATTCTTTACAACTTCCGGCGACGTCGCCTATTCGATGTATGTCGGCCGCGAAAAGCACAAGTTAATTGAAAGCGCCAAAGAAAAATTCCTTGCCCTCCAGCAGAAATACAAAGCCTAAAAAGAGGAAAAGAATGAAAGTTTTAGTCGCATACGCTACCGTTACCGGAAACACAGAGATCATCGCTCGCGCCATCGCTTCAGCGATTCCCGGCGCTGATCTCAAAAAACTGCCGGCGGACGTCAATCCTCAGGATTACGACTTTATCTTCGCCGGTTTCTGGTGCGATAAAGGGACACCGGATGAAGTTTGGCAGGCATTCCAGAAAGAGGCCAAGGCTAAACCTATTGCTTACTTCGGAACGATGGGCGGAGATCCCAACAGCGAACGCGGACAGGCTTGGGTTAATAAAGTCGCGGGCCTTTTCCCGTGCGAGAACTTCAAGGGTCTTCGCGTTTGGCAGGGCAAGATCGATCCGAAAATCCTAGCCGCCATGGCCAAGATGCCCGGCGCTAAACCGGTGACACCTGAACGCCAGGCAAGACTTGATGAGGCCGCTAAACATCCGACGGCTGAAGATCAGGCTCAGGCCGGAGCCTGGGGCTTGGAGCTTCTTGAAAACTTCCGTAGTGGCAAATAAACATGGACTTTAAAGAGATTTATAACCTGATCGGATTCGCCGGTGTTGCATTGGTGATTATCGGAGTTTTTGCCCTTTATATTACTGTTTGGAATTTTCTCTATTTGAGAGGCGTACTTTCTCGATTCAAGAAGCACTTCCACGGAATGGACAAGGCAACGCCTGAGCGTATCCGCCGTTATTTCGGAGAGAGCACCAATCCTTTGGAATGCATTGTGCGCGACATCGTCATGACGCACGGTGCTCACTCAGACGACATCCGCGCCGAAGTGGCCTACCTGTTCCACAAGCACTTCAAGCCTGTGAACAATGCGCTGACTTGGCTCAAGTTAATTTCCGCTGTTTCTCCGCTTCTCGGCTTGCTGGGTACGGTTGTCGGTATGGTGGCGGTTTTCCGCACTATCTCTGAGAACCTTTCTCCCGATCCGACGATGCTTGCCGGCGGCATTTGGACAGCTCTGATCACAACAGTTATGGGTCTGGTGGTCGCAATTCCGGCTTTGATGGCTTATTACTACCTGATGCTCAAGGTAAAAGAGCTCCGAATCGAAGCCGTTGAATATAGCTATCGAGCTTTAAATATCCGCCGTGAACCCTGCCGCTGCGCTCAAAGGTTAGAAGACGACGAGCAAAAAGCCGCCTGAGATTTAAGAGACAGATATGTTTGACGAACTCGAAGAAGAGCCTCGGGTGGATTTGACGCCGCTCATTGACGTGATTTTCATGCTGGTCATCTTTTTTGTGATGACCATGACATTCAGCAAACCTGTGCTGGATGTCGTGCTGCCTGCGGCCCAGAATTCCGAGGTCAAGAAGAAAACGACAGAGCTTGTGATCAGCGTGAAGTCCGACGGAAAGTATTTCTTTAACGATCAGGAAATCCCTAAAGAAGAAGTTTCCCGTTTCTTGTCCGAGCATCCGGACGGAACGCTCAACCTGATGGTTGATGAGAAGGCCCCGTTCGAAGCTTTTGTTTATTTGGCCGACTTAGCAAAAGTTAATAGAGAAGGCCGTTTTGTAATCAGTACTAAAGCAGCTGCGCCGCAGAATTGAGATGTTAAGCCCTTCACGCAAAGACAATGAATTACTTAATGCCAAGCGGCTTTCAAAAGCTGCTTTGGCCGCCTTTGCCTGTGCGTTTGCCTGGGCAGGCTGTACTTTAAAGACAGATGCTCCGCTGCCTGCTCAGCAGCCGCGGAGTATAGAACTGAGTTTTGCTCAGATTCAGGAAATCCAACCGGAAGAAACGCCGGAAGTCCTTCCGGAACCTCTGCCACAGCCGGTCATCGAAGAACCTAAAAAACTTCTTACAGATGAGTCGGAATTTAAAGTTGAACCTGAAAAGGTTGTAGAAGAAAAGCTTCCTGAATCTGAAGCAGAACCGGTGCCTCCGCCTCCGGTACCTGTTGAGCAGCCTAAACCGAAGAAGGTTGAGCCTGAGAAGCCAAAACCTAAAGCTGCAGAGAAGCCCAGACCGGTGAAGAAGGTTAAAGAGCCCAAGGTAGAAAAGAAAGATCCGGCCCCTCAAAAAGCCTCTGAATCGACGGAAGGAAAGGCCGCATCAGTGGGACATGCTGCGGCTGAGCAGGCAGTTAAAAAGAAAAGCATCACGGCCATGCTGGTCAGTTTGGTTGAAAAGCATAAACGCTATCCGAAAGCCGCGAGAAGAGCCGGTATGGAAGGCGTTGTCTTAGTGGAATTCTCTGTCGATCCAAGCGGCAAAGTAACCGGCGCCTCAGTCATTAAAAAATCCGGAAAGGGTCCTTTGGATTCCGCTTCTCAGGATTTGAGCGATCGAATTATCGGGACGGCTTTTAATGTTCCGAATGCAGGAATGAAGATTCAAGTGCCGATTCGGTACAGCCTGGATTAAGTTATGAGGGCGCTTCGAAAGAGGCGCCTTTTCTTCAGGTATCCAGGAATACCGATTTAGTCACTTGTTTTTATTTAATTTCTCAGAAAGCTTCTTTGACTCTCACTTGACAAAGTTTTTTCCATTTCTTAGATTAAGTGGGACATCGGCAACGGGTGTGTCGATGAAGCGTTGATCTGAGAGAGTGTGTCAGCAGGTATTGGCTCAGGGAGCTTCTCCGGAGGGGTTGGGTCGAAAACCTCAAGCTGACTAGCGAAAGCGAAAGAAAACACCAATAGGCCCGGAGACGGGCCTTCTCATTGTTGGAACGTTGCATCTCTAGAAAAACAAGATGTTCCGAATTCCAATGAATCAAAAATCCAGTTGGGTGAAAAGTGACTAACTTAAGGCACTGAGATCTTTAGAGAGGTGTTTTGGCCAAGGAACGGTAGAAAACTTCAAGCTCCACGTCTGAAATAAACAGATATGACATGCCTGCCATGACTTGGATTTTTCGCGGATATTCAAGAGGGAGAATCGGGGAACATAAAAATTGGCGGAAAGGGTGTCTGCCACTATTTACCTACGACATAAGCACGACATAATTACGACAAAGCATACTCATACTACATTAAAACCAATAAAAACAAAGCGATAAGACGCCTAAAATTATCGGAATAATTTTCCGAAATGCGACAAAGGTGCGCCAAAATAACGACACTTTTTTGTGCTAGAGTGTGGGGCAGATGTGGGGCAAACTTGTAACCTGTACTCATACGAATATGGCAAAAGTAACAGCAAAAAATATCTTTACTCTTCCGGAAGGGCGGCACAGCGTCGCCCCAAATTTGAACCTGAGGGTGCGCGACGGTAAGCGCACCTATGTCCTGCGCTACTGTATTGGAGGTAAGCGAAAAGATAAGCACCTGGGCTCGGCGGATGACTTATCTCTTACAGAGGCCAAGCGCCTGGCTGATAAATTAAGATCTGAGCTTGCAGAGGGAAAACTTCCCCAGACGGCCAGGGATAAACTTGCCGAAAAATTAAAAGAGGCCGATGCTCCGACTTTCGAGAAGTACGCCCTGGAAGCAATAGAAAAGATTGCCTCCGTACGTGTATGGAAGAATGCCAAACATAAAGCGCAGTGGTTCGCTACTGTACGCGCCTATGCCTTTCCCGTCTTAGGGAAAAAGAAACTGTCTGAAATTAAAAAAGCTGACGTGCTGGAGGTGCTCCGGCCGATATGGTCCTCTAAGACCGAGACCGCCTCCAGGGTTCGGGGACGTCTAGAAAATATATTTTCCTACGCAGTAACCGACGGTCTCATGGAGTTTAATCCCGCCATTTGGAGAGGAAATCTCGACAGAGATTTACCGCCGCCCTCTAAGATTCAAATCGTTGAGCACCATGAAGCTATGCCGCTCGAGGTGCTCCAGGAAAAAATTTCATGCTTTTATCCGGCTGACACTCGAACTCGCCAAGTGATTTTATTCACAATTCTGACCGCCAGCCGCGTGGGCGAATCCGTCCCGGCTCGGTGGGATGAAATTGATTGGGAAAATCGTATCTGGTCCGTGCCTCCGGAAAGAAGAAAAGATCAAAAGCCGTATCCTCACCGCGTGCCGCTGAGCGATCAGGCGATTGAATTGCTGAATTCTGTGGAGAAGAAAGGCGAGGAGATATTCTGCTTTAATGCGGATAACCTAGGCAGCCGCTACAGCCTGGCGCATCTATTACAACAAATGACTAACACCACCGCCACAATGCACGGCTTCAGGTCGACGTTTAGAGACTGGGCGGCCGAAAACGGTGTGCCGGATACCATTGCTGAAAAATGTCTCATGCATGTAACAGGAAACGCCGTTGTCCAGGCCTATCAGCGTTCTGATCTCTTGGAGCAACGGCGTGAAGTAATGCAGGCGTGGGCCGATGCGGTTTTTGCTAAGCTGACGCGCTAAAGATAGCCGGATGGTCCGTCATCCATTTATCAACTTCAATTGTTTTCCAGCGGGGGCGTCCCTTTATGTAATGTCCTCGCGGAAAATATCCCTGCGCAATCCAGCGCTCAAGTGTCCGGGTAGAACGTCTCACGTAGGAGGCGGTTTCGTTTTTTGTCATCCAAGTATTTGTCATTTTTTATCCCCTATCGTTTGGTCGTAAAGGGCTTCGTCAACCTCGAGCTTCTGGATACGCTCGTTAATACAATCTTCCAACGCTTGCCAAAATCCACCGTTGTAATAAAACACACCGCCCCATAGGTCGGCCGCTGCTTTCAGGACCCCATTGCTTCTCTTTAAATACCAAGTAAACTCCTTAAAAGTGTCGAACTGCTGATCGGACATTCTCAGTGCGGTATTAGATGTACGCCGGCGATTCAAATACCATTGAGCTTTTTTAAGATCGAGGAGTTCGGAGGCGCCATCTTTGTGACCGGCTCTAAAACAGTATTTAATCGCATTGCCCTCGCAGAAGGGTAGCCGCTCGCAGAAGTCGATGGGTTCGAGCTTGATAGACTGCTCTTCGTAGTGGGACGGATGGTTAACTAAGTCGCTCATTTTGCTTTCTCCTCTTCCACACGTTTCAGTTGTCTTTCAATCTTGGCTTCCATGAGCTTGTCGATCTTGGCTCTGAGTTCCGGCTCACCATCGAGCAGGTACTCGACCTGCCTTGCCATGAGAAGTACGTCGGCAAGTTCCTCAGCGTTTTGCTCACGTGCGATTTCAAACTGCTCGCGAACACCGGCCCTTGAAACAGGCGTACTACTTCCGTCGTCTAGGAGGCTGTAGTAATAAAACACTTTGGAGCTCGAAGCGGCGAACTCCGCACACTCCTCCGCTAACTTGATGGCCTGAACCTCAAGTCCATAAAAGTCCGCAATTTGTTTCTCTCTATCTTTCATTTTTATAGCCTCTAAAAAATTCTTCGACGTTCGGTGCGCCTAGTTCTTTCAGGCGCTTGAAGTTAAGGACATATGCATACCCGTTGTGACGGCTGGAACCTATGAGTTCTTGGTTAATAATCCCTTCGAGTTTCAGTGCCATAAGAGCGCGTCTCAATGTCTCGTAGGCGAGCCCTGATACTTCTTGCAGTCGGGTGAGTGTCACCCGTCCTTTGAGGTTGATGTTGTAGAGGAAGAAGTAGAGCAGAATCTTTGCCGAGTACGGCAGGCCCTTTCTTCTTAAGCACCACTCAGGCAGGGTCTCTTCAATCCGTTGTCTGCGTTTCTTGGATGTTGGCATAGCCGGGTCTCCTATAGGTTCTTTGGTTAAGGACGGCGCGGGCAGTGGGCGAAATCTCCTTGACGCCGCGACTTCCGTCTCTGTTTCTTTGTTCGTCCACAATCTGAATGGCGGCAAGCAACTCGCGAACGGTTCTCTGCGGGGCCAGCTCCATAGCTTCCTTGAGCATGGCTACAATCTCAGTGCAGACATCCTGCAGTATGGCAAGCTCATCGGCCTTGGCAACATAGTGCATGTTCACACCGCTGCGCTTCCGGCGCACAATGTTTGAATATGCATCGAGTGCGGCATAATGACGTTCACGAAATTCGTCAACGGCTTCCTCCTGACCCTTCCAACGTCTATCGAACATCAGCATGCCGCCCCAGTTGAGAAGGTCCTGCAGCTGATGCATTTGATCGTCCGTTGCAGTGCCGCGCGGAAGGACTATCTCGACAATCAGGCCGATCTTGTTAATGATGTCTTTGATCCGGTCAATGTCTTCCCGGGGATGGAAGCACCCCGTTCGGCGTATCGCCCGAGGTTTGTACTCCTTGCGCGGCTTCTTGTTTCTTGGCATTTGCTTGTTCCTTCTTTAGTCTTCTGAGTTCTCTGCGGCGCTCATTGATCTTGTCTTTGCGTTGTTCGTAGGTGGCTTTCTTGTACTCAACCAGCCGCTCGAACAGCGACTTTTTCTTTTCAGGGCTCATAGCGTGGTAGAGTTCCCTGCGCTTGCGGTTGTATTCCTCGCGGTGCTTCCTTCGGTAGCGAGCGTCGTACTCTCGCCTTCGGGCAAGCCGCTCCTCATGCGTCATCTCTACGCGCTTAGGCACTTCGCCTTGCTTCTTAGCTTCTGCCTTTTTCTCTTCCCGCCGCTCCTTAGCGCGCTCGCGTTTGCGCTCGGCTTTCTCCTCTGCACTCAGCGCATGAGCTTGGCCCGAGGCAGGAGCCGTGGTGTACCCGTTCATAAGAGCTTGGTGGTACTTGATGTGAATGGTGTAGTGCTCCATCCCGAGGCGCTCCTCAATCTCATACGGGCTCAGACCTTGAGAAGCGAACGTCCTAATCCTTTGATCGAGAAGGTTCATTTTTCTCTCCTTTGTTTCTTAGGTAGTCCAGCAGCATGTCCTGGACTTCCCGCTTAGATCGCTTTTTTGAAAGGGCTACGTAGTCGATCGTGTCCCGGGCAAGAATCTGGTAAACCGTCACAACTCTCGGATGGCCTGCCTGCATTTGGCGCATCGGGCCGATACGCTCAATGACCTGCTGATACTCCTCGAGATTCCACCACTGACTGAAAAAGACCAATTTGCTCGATCCGTCCTGAAGGCTCAGGCCGTGCCCGGCACTTGCCGGGTGAACGAGTAGCATCGGGATTTCGCCGTTGTTAAAGGCCTCGACGGTTTCCGGGCGTTTATCGAATGCTTTGGCCTTCGGAAAGGCCTTGAGGATTCTGGCGAGGTCGGTTTTAAATTGGTACGCCACTAAAAGCGGCTCTCCAGCCGCTTCCTCGACAATCGAAGCCAGAGCGTCAATTTTGGCTGTATGAACTTCTTCCCAGTTGTGCAGCTCGTCGGTGTAAACAGCCCCATTTGCCAATTGCAGACATTTGACCGTTTTAGCCGCGGCGTTAGCTGCTTCCACCGTGGTGGCATTGGCCAGCTCGACAAAGAGCCCCCGCTCCATGTCGTCATACAGCGCCTTTGCCTCGTCCGGCAATTCGACTTCGACGTTCACAAAATGCGGCTTGTCTAAATCAAAGTAGTCCTCGGCTTTAATCGACAAGCAGACGTCCGAAATGGCATTCTGAATCTGCTCCTGGGCGTACTCCAGAGGGACCCATTGAACCGCGGCCGCATTGGCTCCAACCTGTAAAGGTCTAAACCAGCGGTTATGGAAAGCTGTGAAACTTTTCCCCAGGCGCTCGCCGTGATCGATAAACCACAACTGCCCCCAAAGATCGTTTAACCCATTGGGTGACGGAGTTCCGGTGAGCGCAATGAATCGCTTAAAGAAGTTCGAGAACTTAGCGAGCGCTTTAGCTCGTTTGGATCCCTGGCGTGTCCGGAAACTTTTAAGCCTCGTGGATTCGTCAGCGATAACGACAGGAAAGGGCCACGTGTAGTTATGGCTTGTGAGGTAATTATCCAGCCACTGCAGATTGTCATAGTTAATGACATAGACATCGGCTTTAGTGTGCAGCGCCTTGACACGATCCTTCGTGGTGCCGAGGATGGGCGACACTTTGAGGTGGCAGAAGTCGCTCCACTTCCGGACCTCACTCGGCCATGAGTTTCGGGCAACGGCCAGAGGCGCAATAACGAGCGCCGGGCCTTCCTCGAATATGTTTTTAAGCACATCGATGATGGCAAGCGAAGCACTTGTCTTGCCCATGCCCATCGGTACAAAGAGGCCGCAGCGGGGATGCTGCAGAGCGAACTGGATCATTTGCTTTTGATACGGCCAGGGGTTGAACTTACGCATATTGCTCTACTCCGGAGCGAGAGACGGAGATCAGGTAGCTCATCAGGGCCTGCGCCTGATCCTCGCCAAAAACCACGTAAACCTTGCAGCCGGCGGTTGTCATGCGGGCGTGCTCGCGCGCTTGGTGAGGGCCGAGCTTTCCGGTTTCCGTTTTCGCTTCGATCCAGGCGTGAATCCCCGGGAGCATGACAAGCAGGTCGGGCGCTCCCCGGCAGTTCTCCCAGGAGCATTTACGAACCTCGCCGCCCGCCTCTTTGATGCGCTTTTTAATCAGCGCGACGACTTTGCCTTCGGGCGTCATTATCGGTTCTCCTCTTTTTTCTCCATGCGGCGGACGCGGGTCTGAAGCTGGAGGATCTGATAAGTGAGACTGTCGAGCTTATTCAGGAGGCCCGTCAGCGCGAGCGCTACCAAGGCGAAAACCGCAATTAAAACGATGATCAGGATGTCCATTTACTACTTCTCCTTAATCTTTCTTGTATCTAAGTGAAGTGAATCCGGCCGCAGCCAGCGGCAGGTCCGGAGCCCAGGAGGGCGGTGTTGCCATTAGCCGCTCGAGCTCGGTGTTGTCCTTGTCGAGCGCGGCTTCTGTAATAAATTCGTCGTGAACAGAGAAAACGATTTCAAACCCGGCTTGTTCGATGGCCCCCATCGCGCCGATCAGAATGTCGGCGGCTGCGGCCTGGGTCGCGTTTTCTACGATTTTTCCGGAGTAGGTCGGAATGCGGGACCACTTCCGGGAATACTGATCGATGCCCATGTAGCTGAACGTGCCTTTGCCGACGCCTCCGTCCTCGAGCTGTGCGCCCGGATAACAGATAAAACGTCCGGAGGGCAGGCGCATTCTGAGCCAGGCGCCCTTACGGTCGAACCACAATTTGGAGGCCTGACTGGGGACGCCGTTCATTGCCCGGATGGCGGCCGTATCGCACGATGCCCAAAATTTTTGAATTGCCGGGTGCGCATCACGCCAGGCCAATTTGACCGCTTCGCAGGCGATAAACGTGTCTCTTTTAAGCCCGTGGGTCAGCTTCTTTTCCTTGTACCATTCGTAAGACCCTTCGGCCTGGCCCCAATAGCTGTACGAGATATTTTCCCGGACATGTTTGGCGAGCTCGTCGAGGTTGATCGAGTACGCGGCCGCAAACGTCAAAAACGCACCGACGCCGCCTTGATAGCCCAAGGCCAGCTCCATGACTTTGCCGATTTGTCTCTGATGCTTGGTAACGTCCTCCGGACGAATGCCGAAGGTGCGGCCGTAGGTCGCCTTATAAAGATCAGGGCCGTGGCCCGCGTCGAAATCTCTGAACGCTTGAATTTTCCACGTCTCTCCGGCAAGCCAGGCAAGCATGCGGCCTTCGATGTTTGAGAGGTCGGCCACGACTAAATGTTTCCCGGGAGTTGCCATAATGCAGGAGCGCAGGCAGGAAGACATAAGCTCTCCCGGCTCGGTCAGATATTCCGCCCAGCCTCCTTTAATGGCCTCGACGCCGGCGTCAATCACATACTGCGGGAGCGTCGGGCGCGGGAGGTTCTGCAACTGCATGAGACGCCCAGCATATCGGCCTGTGCGTGTGGCTCCGCGGAACTGGAGACACCCGCGCATGCGATTGTCGGAATTCACGCAGGCAATGAGCTTTTTGTATTTAGCTGTCGATGTCTTAGTGGACGCCAGGCGGACCCGGAGCAATTCTTTGACGGGCTCCGGAATATTTTCGTCGGCTAGCCGCCGCTCGATCGTGGAGCGTGCGAGGTCCGGGAGTTTGACGTTGTATTCCGAGAGAATGTATTTCAGCAGGGCGTCGCGCTGGGTAGCAGCCTCAACTTCTCCGCCCGTGAGCTTGCGGGTTTTCTCAGCATTCTCCAGGCGCAGGCGCTCGGAGAGGTCGATAGCAGCATGCGCAAGCTCAACGTCCATCAAAGCGCCGCGATTGTTAATGCGCTGATCGATCACGAACTGAGCGCGATCCCGCGGGCCCCAATTCCAGGAAGGGAGCTTTTTATAAATCACGCGCATGGCCTCGACGTCCAGGCGGCAATAATTTACGAATCTCGCCCAGTCCTCTGGATCTGTTTTGCGACTGGCGATCTTGCCTTGAAAGTTCGGTTTGCAGAATTTCAGCACTAAGCGGCGGCCGTCTTTATCTTTCGCCTGGTCAACGGGCAGGCCGTAAACCTCGGACAGTGTCCCCAGGGCACCGGGCAAGCCGTGGCTGTAGGCCTTGACCATACAGTCATCAACCCGTTCAAAGGGCAAGTCCACGTGCAGGTTTTTCGCTTTGCGCAGGACAGGAACGTCGAAATTCGCGCCGTTATGCCATACGGTATTAACAGCAGGATCGGCGAGCGCTGCCCTGAGATCCTCCGGCATCGTTTCCGTGACTGTTAGATCCCAAACCTTCGCAGGCTCGTCATCGATCGCATAGCCAAAAAGCAGAACGTAACAGTCCTCAGCGTATTGATGCGGGCCGTTTTTGATGTCTCGGCGGCTGAATGTTTCTAAGTCTGCCCAAAGTGTTTTCATATTAAGTCTCCTTAACTCATGGCTCCGTAGAGCCATGTCCTAAAGATTCTTAGTCCCAAGGATTCCCGCCAACAGAAGCGGGAGCAGGGTCACCGTCTCCGAGGTCGGAGAAGTCGCTCGGTTTAGCCGGAGCAGAACCCGCACCGAAGGCGTCACCGTCGCGAACGAACTGGATGCCTAAGAGTTTGGCGTTGATGCGCTTGCCGTTGGCGTTGTCCTGCGCCCAGAGTTCGATGCGGGCGTTCACATAGCAGCCGGAATAAACCAGGCCGTCGGCCTCGGTCACTGGATTGCATCGGCGGTCCACAACGGTGGGGCGGGCTTTGTTGCGGGAAGTGACGTACATCATCCCTGCGTAGCCGTCATATTCTTTGTTGTCACCATCACGCAGGCAGAGCTTTTCTGTGGCGTACAGAGATTTGAGCAGGCCAGGAGCCTTGTCCTTCCATTTTTCAGTTGCGACGCGCTGGATCTCGTCACGGATTTTCTGAATCTGGGTTTGATCGTTTTTGTCGATCAGAACGGTGGCAGAGTAGGCAGGCGCAGAACCGTTAGAGGAATCGGCGACGAAAATGTGCTCGAAAGACAGACGTCCGGAGATATTGATAGCAGTCATTGAAAACTCCTTAACTTAATTAACAGGTTGAAAATCGGTAGGTTGTGCGGCGGGTGTCCAGGCGGGACGCTTGTCGCTTTCAGGTGCGACCACTGGCGCGGGTTCGCTTCGCGTGATGATTTGCTCGAGCTTCGGCCACTGGCGCTGTCCGATGCGGCCCGCTTTGTAGAGCTTCTCGGCAGCCGTCGGCGTGATGACCTTGTAGCTATAACGCTCGTTTTCCTTGAGCTTGAAGGTTTTCAGCAGTTCTTCGGCTTCTGCTGCGCTCGTCCACTGGCGATTGCCGGGGCGGCCGAGCACTAACTTGAAGCCGTCGATATGGACGCCTTCGAGCATTTGCTTGTGGGCTTCTTCCCGGACAGCGGCAATCCAGGGCTCCAGGAGATCGGCGAGCGCGAGATTCTGGCCGAGCCTCTCCGGGCTTAATGCTTCTTCCGGAATGATCGGGATCGCGTCGCCCGCTTCGGTAATGGGCTTGAAGTCCACTGCTTCGGCGGCCTTTTGGCGAAGCGCCGGGCAGGCGGATTTAGCCTTGCAGAAGCGGCAGGCATCAGCGCTCGGGATCAGGGCTTCGGGCGGGAGCGGGTCGGCATTCAGGTAAGAGAGCGCCTTAGCGGCACAGGCCCGGGCGTTGTTGACGAAGGTCTCGAGCTCCGCGGGCGTGAGCTTCCAGGACGCGATATTGTCAATCCGGGGCTGGAAAATATGGAGCTCGATTTCCTTGATCTCATCGAACAAAGAGAAGTATTGGAAGGCGCCCCAGGCGTAGATTGACAGCTGCAGATTGCCTTCTGCCTCAACTCTTACGCCGCGGCCGAATTTCAGATCGATGATTTTGAGCGTATTGCCGACAAGGGCGGCGCAGTCGATTGTCCCTTTTGCGTTGGCTTCGCCCGTAACCTCTGAGATCTCGACCGGAAATTCGATCTGGCGAATACCGCCCGCGGTTTCGCGCTCGACATAACTCACGTAGTCATTCACAAAAGTGAGGTTTTCGCTCGGGATCGCTTCGTCAGGTTTGGGCTGATTCGGATCGAGGATATGCGCGGCATAGGCATGCGCCAGCGTGCCCTCTTTGGCGTATTCGCTCGATTCGTCCGGGAAAAGTCTGCAAAGGGAAACGGAGCCCGGGCATTGCATCCAGCGATAGGCGGATGACGGGGAAAGAAGTGCATGGGTCATGACTAAACTCCTGCGAGAGCTTTATCAACGGAGGCGGCGAAGGCCACCAGTTTGTCGTCCGGCACATCGGAGAGTTTCTTCGCGCCGAAAGACGACAGGATCTGAATGCCGACATCTCTGCTTTGGGTAAACAACCCCATTACCTTCTGCATGAGCTCCTTACGAAGGGCTTCGTAATCCACGGGATCCGAGGGTGCGGGCTGAGCGACAGCCTGGGGCGCGGGAGCCGGAGCAGGTGCTGCAAAAGGTGGGTTTTCAGGGACGGGCGCCGGTTTCGGCGGGACATGGATGCCGTTGTCCGGGGCAGCCTGCGGTGTGACAGGTGCCGGGGCCGTGGGCGGCGCCATGTGCATGGCCTGGCGAATGAGTTCGGCGAGGTTGTTGATGGCCTGAGTGTTTTCGGCGATGACTTTTTCAAGTGACATGATTGTCTCCTTTAGACAGTAGGGGATGCGGGGAAAAACTCCCTTGTTTCTAGGTTGGAAATGGCGTAGCCGATCGAATCGATCTGAGCTCGGATAGCGTCGAGCTGGCGGCGGGATATGACGATCTGATCGTCGGGAGATTCTTCGTCGAGATCAAGATCGTCGATCAGCGTGCCGTCCGATAAAAGAATCTTTCCCCCGGATTCAAGAATTGCGTCGGAAACCTTTTCGAGATCGGAGGCAAAATGGCCGAGCTCGTCGTCGAGCTGGTCGATGCCTTCGTCCACGCCGGTGTCATACGTTCTAAGAGCGTTGTCAGAGTTTTCGACGCTCTCGCGACTGGCGAGGATTTCAGATTGGAGGGCCTCGAGGCGCTGAGCCAGCGTGCGGATGATCGGTGGCATATTGGTCAGGCCTTCACAGCGCAGCCATGTCAGCAGCTCCTCGTCGTCCATGTAGTTGAGATTGTGGGACGCCAGATTAAAAACGGAGTTCATAAAAGACCTCCCAAAAGTTCCGGAAGAGTGAAAACCAGGTAGACGAAGCCCCAGAAGCAGAAGAAAGCGATCAGGGCGCCGGCAAAGATTTCGAGATCGTTAAATTCGCGTCGCATAGACCACCTCACTCGGGCAAAAATTGACAACTGGCTGCGCCGGAATGACCCAAGGCTTCGGAAGAGCCGGAGCGTTACCGATAAAGAAGTAGATGGCGCGGATGGCGTCGATGGACGGGCGTCTGCCTTCAAAGATGGCGCAGGCGTCTGTGATTGAGATGTCGAGCAGGTTGGACAGGCCTACGAGTGTGATTCGTTCGTAGCCTTTTTCCTCGAGAGCTTCTTTCAGCGCGAAGCGAATCTCAAGGCCTGTGCTGCGAGAGGAAATTTTGCATTTGGCAGTTGGCATTTCGTATTCCTAACAACATTAATTTATGTATGAATAATACATAAAAGAATACTTAAATGCAACACACATGTATCTTAAATTAGTTTATGTATATCAACGGGCAAAATAAAAGCGCCCATTTAAGGGCGCTTCTGGCGAAAGTGAACCTAGCAAATCAAATCGGAACGTATTTTCCAACTACTACGCCGACTATCTTAATGAAAGGCGTCAGCTTAATGAATTTTGGGCCCGGCCATTCAGGATTGAGAGCCTTAAGATACGCTTCCCTTCCTTCTATAACTAGCTTTTTCATTGTCGCTTCAGCCTCGGAAAAAGTTTCGTCTTGAGCAATTACTATTCTTCCGGGCTCGGCTGGTAAATCCGGATCTACAAAAACTATATCGCCTTCTTGAAATTTTGGCTCCATTGATTCGCCCCGAACCTCGAGGGCGTATCCGTTTTCACTAATATCCACGGGGCATACATACCACTCGTCGACATGATTAGGCGCTATTAATGTCGGTTCTCCGGCCTGCACCCAGTTAAGTAAGGGTACCTTTCTCAGAGAACGCACTGGCTCGGCCTCTTTCATTTCGAGGCCGTCCCCTAACAGCTTGCCTATTGGAATTTCGAGACCTTTCGCGAGGGCGGTAAGCGTTGACAATGTTGGATTATCTTGCTCGCCCTTCAAGATTCGGGACACGGTAGGCTGCGGCAAACCGGTTAGTTTGACTAAATCCGCGGGCTTCAAATTTCTCTCCGCCAGGATTTCATGTAGGTTCGATTTCAACTTGCTCATGGCTCAATTATACGCTTACGAATAAAGATATTATCCTACGTTGCAATAAATACATATAACAATTAAACTAATCCGTATATGTATTTATTTAGGATTATTTATGCCTCTTTATCAGGACCCAAAAAATGCAATCCGGAGATTGCAGGAGCGGGGCTTTAGTCAGGCGCAAATTGCCGCGCTCGCGCACACGACGCAGGCAACAATTTGCCGAATTCTTTCCGGACAAAAAGGTGTCGATTACAGAATTGTGGACGCCCTGCGACAAGCGGCGAATAAGACCCGCAAAGTAAAAACGGAGCAAGTTAATGCCTAATTATTTCAAAGACAAGGCCGCGGCATTAGCGGCTAACGGCTATTTGCCAATACCGATTAAACCCGGGACTAAAAAATGCCAGGAGCCTAAATGGCCAAATTTCCGATTCACGCCGAAGGACGCCGAGGCATTCGCCAATTATGGCATCGGCATTCTTTGCGGCCAGGGCGAATATCCGCTCATGGCTATCGACTGCGACACGACCGATCCGGTGCTTCTGGATCGGCTGCGCAACGCACTGGGCGACACGATTACTCGGGTAGGCCGTGCGCCGAGAATCCTTTATCTCTTTGCGGCTGAGAAGGCCGGAATAGAAAAGATGAGCTCGGCCAAATTCGTCGATGAGAAGGGCGAGAAGCATCAGGTTGAAATCCTCGGCGCCGGTCAGCAGTTCGTGGCCTACGGCATCCATCCGGAAACTGGTAAGCCGTACCAATGGACCGACGCTTACGGCGGCCCGATCACGATTCCAGCCGCGGGCTTACCTTCGTTTACGGTTGAACGCGCCAAAGAGATCATCCGGGTAGCGGAGGAATACTGCCGCGCTAAGGGCTGGAAAGTTGAGGCGCCGGGGAAAGAAGCGGGCGCGGCTGCGCCCATGAGTGAGTTCGACATGGTTGTAGCCGAAAACCAAAAGCCTGATGTCAACCTGGAAGAAGCAAAGAAGTACCTGGATATGCTCCCGGCAAGCGATGTCGATGACCGCGCCCGCTGGGTTGAGACAGGTATGGCCCTGCATTTCCATTTCGACGGCTCAGTCGAGGCCTATCAGCTGTGGGACGTCTGGAGCGCGAAGTCGGCAAAGTACAAAGGCCCGGAAGAAACAGAGTATCTCTGGGGTGGATTCGGAAAGAAACGTCAGCGTCCGGTGACGATGGCCACAATCATCGCGCGCGCAAACAAGGCTAATGAAAAAGCCCTGCGCGAAGCGAAACGCGCAGAGCTCGAAATTGAACTGTCAAAGGTGCAGGTCTGTACCGACAGATACGAAGTACAAAATGTACTTAAGAAAACTTCTCTTACCGATTCTATGGATAAAGAGGAGTTTGTCAAGGCGGCACAGGCCAAGGTGCTCGAATTAACCGGTCTTAAGCCGAGTTTGGCAAGTATCAGAGGCTACCTCCCGAAACCTCGCAGGCGTGTAAAGTACGAAACTACCGAGGACGGCAACGCTCAGCGCTTTGTCGATCGGTACGCCGATTCCCTGCGTTACGTTGTGGAGACAGGCGAATGGCTCATGTGGACGGGATATTACTGGGCGCAGACATCTGACGTGGAGGCAACGGAGCTCGCCCGGCAGACAGTGCTCTCCATTGTGGACGATGCCCGGGAATGCGAGAACGAGGAAGAACGCGCCGCGCTTTTCACCTTCTGTGGAGCCTCGCAGAAGGCCGCAATGTACAGGCACATGATCGAGATTGCGCGCGGCGATGATCGCATTCGTATTCATGCCTCCGAGCTGGACGCCCAAACTCGATATGTCGCTGTCCAGAACGGCGAGATCGACCTAAAGACACTGCAATTTATTTCCGCCGAACAAACGCACTATCTCACGCAGGTCATGGGCGTGGCATACGACCCGCAGGCCGACTGTCCGCTCTGGAAAAAGACAGTGCTAGAGGTGTGCAGCGGAGACGAGCAAAAGGCTGAGTTCTATCAGCTCATCGCCAGTTACCCGATTCTCGGGGAGCCGATCGAGCAAAAATTCTTCACATTGCAGGGCGGCGGTGCAAACGGCAAATCGACGCTCACAAATACGATCCTGCACGTTTACGGGCAGTTTGGCCTCATTACGCCGTCCGAAACTCTGCTCGGTCAGTCGACAAACTCGAATGCCGGACAGACACGTGAGGACCTTCTCCGATTAAAGGGCAAGCGCTTGGTGACAGTTATGGAGCCGGACGACGATAAGCCGCTGAAAGAGGGCACCATTAAGGCGCTTACAGGCGGTGAACAAATTGCGGCCCGCGGACTGTACGCAAAAAAGACCGTGAGCTTCAAGCCCCAGTTCACACTGCACTTCTGTACGAACCATGATCTTTTGATCCGGGGAACGGACCACGGCATTCTGCGCCGTACCGTCATTATGACTTTTGACCGGGTATTCAAAGAGAGCGAGCAGGATAAGACCCTCTGCGAAAAGCTCAAGGCGGAAGGCTCCGGGATTCTCAACTGGATACTGGAAGGCGTCAAAAAATACCGTCAGACCGGCTTAGCCATCCCTTTATGTGTAGCCGAGGCCACTGAGCGATACAAGGAGGGTCAGGACCTAACCAAAGAATGGCTCGAAGAATGCTTTGAGTTCGGCCCCGGGTACGCTGTTTCCAGTATTGCTGCTTTTCAATCCTGGGAGGCTTATGCCGAGCCCCGAGGGCTAAGAGGCTATATCAAAAACACGAGATCTCTCAGCAAAAAGCTGAGCGGTAAAGGCTTTAAGTCTTTTCAGCACCAACACGGAATTAAAGGGCGCGGCTTTGAAGGCCTGCGATTAAAAGAATTTAAGAATTTGGACGAGACGGAATGAATTTGGAATTTTGCGACGTTAGCGTCATTTGAAATCGATTTTTAGGAAAGTTTCTCATGCGTACGCATTTAAAAAATTTATTAAAAGTTAATAAAAAATGTCGCTAATGTCGCAAAAGAGGGGTTATCGGAATTTTTGTACCGTTTGTACCGTTTTAGACCCTTTTTCAAGAAAGTCTCTCATGCGTACGCATTTAAAAAGTTTATTAAAAACTAATTAAAAACGGTACAAACGGTACAACTTGAGGGTTAATACTATGCTTTTAGAGAAAGAATCACACGTTTTAGAAAAAATAAAACTCTTATCGGTAGCGCTCGACTACGCCGAAAAGAAAGGGCAAATCCTGGACAGCAATCTGTATCGCGGATCGACCTATGGCTTTCCACCGAAGAAAGAAGTCATCGATTTCATGGAGACCTTTCACGCTCTGGACGCATTCGTCTAGGGCACCTGCACGGAGGACAACCTATTCGGGTGCGACGTAGCCAACCATTGGACGATCCAGGTCGGGTACTCCGAATCGGCGCCGGATATAGGAATTAATTATCAAGCAAAAATCAACAGGAGAATTCTTTGATCGATACTCACTTCTATGAACGCCTGGCTAACTGGCGACGGGTCTATGGCGACAAACCTGTCAGATGGCGCTCGCCTACAGACACCTTCTGCCGCTATGCCAAGTGTTATTTCGAGCGCGCCCCGGAAACCGAAGAAGAAAAGTACTGGCGGGAAGTGACCGAGCTCAAAGGGCGAGATCCTCTTTTACCGGCGCCGGACTACTCGGACGCCGAGCTTCTGCAGCGCGCCTGGATGAGTTTGCCCGAAAGGGTTGACGGTACAAAGGTAAAGCGCCACATACGGGTATTCGTTTTTGGCACGCGCAGAGAGTACGAGCGACTGCTACGTCAGTCTAAGATCTCCTACAGACAGGAGCCGGAATGGCGCCGGTCTTTCCTCCAGGCGTTCTATGACGCTATCGAGCGTGCCCAGAACGGTGAAAGAGAGGGTTAGTACCCATATTAATTTGCGGTTTAAGGTGGTAAAGTCGGAATAACAATTTAATCTACGACTTCGCGTTGTGCCTGATCGCTCTATAGCGGTCTTTCGCGTGCCCGGAAGAAACGTAGTACGCTTGAGCTGTTTCAGTTGTTGTTGAAAGGATGTACGATTGAAGCAGCTCTTTTGCTTTTATAGACTTAGGAGGTCAGCTTGAAACTCGGAGTTCCCTTCTTTTTCTGTTTTCTGTACGTTTTCTCGCTGATTCTCGATTCCGACGGCAGGCGTCCCCAGATCGTTATCGACGCGATTGGGTACGGCTTCCTGCTTTTCTGTCTCCTGAGCTTGCTTTATTTTCTTGCCGATGCCCTTCTTAATTTGTTCGACAAAGGCAGGAAAGTTTTCGGTCTTAGGCAATCCAAGAAGGAATGAAATGCCGTTAGCCAATGGTTGGGCCTGAAGTATTCCGCCTATTAGAGCCACCATAACGAAGTTGCTTACTTTTTTCCTTTTTCGCGCTTTGACGCGTTTTTGAAATCCCTTGGTGCCGAACTTCAGAATTATTTGGTCCTCGAGTTCTTTTCCGGAGTATTTGGAAAACAGTTCCATAACCTCGTGAATATTCACGTCGCGTCTAAGGTATTTCTTATACTTGGATAGCCGTTTTAGGTTTTCGGTGACGGAATTAACGCGTTGAATTGCGCTTTCAAGTCGATGCCTGAGCTCGGCCGAGGTCTTTGCTTTCTCGGCATCGTGGAAAAGTTCGTGTATCGGGCGGTAAGATTCAACCAGACGCTGAGCGGAGGCCAGAGCCTCGGGGCATGGGTTTTCAACCCGTTTTTTAATCTCGAGGGTTGTTACATCGATAAAAACCTCATCCAAGTGGCGCTGAAAAGTTGCGATGTCCTCGCCGACAAATAAACGGAATTCTTTTATGAAGTCGGATGATGCTTTTGCGGCATCAATAAAAATTTTGTTTCTGTGATAAATCAGCACGTCTGCCGGCAGCTCATAGGGCATGGATTCTCCTTTGGATTGTTACTTGGCAAGAATGATTCTAAGGAAATGCGGGCTGATCGTCCCGTGCAACAACCGATCTTTCTCTTTGAGTAAGTACATGGGGTTTGAGCCGCTCGGTCATTCGCGATCGGGCGGTTTCTTTTTATGGGTTTGCTTTATGAATATCAAAATCCTCGGCCGCGTCCCCGTCCGTTTTAAGGATGGAGTTAAGTGGATCACGGTGAAACCGAACGGCCCCGAAAACAAAGGTACGCCGGTCAAACTGGACGATCGAACCGGAGAGGTTCTTGCAGGCATGGGCGGAAAGTTTAACGGACGCCATATCTCTGCGGCACCCAGAGGCGGCAGACAGGAGCAGCCGGGAGCTCAGGCCGTGATTGAATGGTCTAAAGCGCCCAAGGCTCCCCAGAAGCCTCAGTACACTGGCTCCGACAAATATACGAAAACGGCTAATCTGGTTAAGTCAACGCAGAAGGAATTTACTCCGGACAGCGTAGGTAAGGCGATCAAAGACCTTAATTATCCCTACACGATTGACCTAGATAACAAGGACCAAATTCTCAAAGAGCTCGATAAAGAATATGACCACCTGAGATCCATGGGCTATCCGTATGGTCCGGACGAAGCGGAGAAGGAATATGAGCGCGCGATGAGTTTTCAGGCCGCTCGCAAACGTGTCGATGATATTTTTGAAAAGGACTACGGAGACCTTACGAAAGGCGAGGACGGCCTGGAGCCGGACGAAGTAGAGGACCTTAAAAATCTTTATGCCGAGAGACTTCGCCTTTCTGCTCTGAGGCAGGTTGCCGAGGCCTCTGTCTGGTATACGGACCGGGCAGACTTTAGAAATTCGGATTTTTATAAAGCCCTGGATAAAGCCTCCTCTAAGCTCGGCGATAAGGTTGACGCTTTGGCGGCTCTGCCGTCCAGACGTCCGACAAATCGCAAAAATCGTCTGCTAAAGCAGAAGAAGCTGTATCAGGCGCAGAGATTTACGCGCCAGCAGATACAAGGTATGAAAAAGTTTCAGGCGCAGTTTGCAACGGAGCTTGCAAAGAATGTTAAGCCTCAAATCGCGAAGCTGAATGCGGATTTAGCCTCGGCCACTTCGACGGTCGATGTCGTCACCGCCCTGGAGGCTAGCGGGCTAATGAATACGCCGACTGAAAACTTTAACCTTATGAGTATGGAAACCGCGCGAGGCGTTGGGCAGGCGTACTCCGATATTTGTTCTAAGTTTCCTTTCCTGGCAGGTAATCTAGGGAAGGCTAGACTTGCATCTATCGGGAGCAATACGTACGGAGAGTGCTTCATGCCCTCCGGCTCTATTGATCTAAGCTCCGTTTGGTTTAAAAGAGGAAAAGAGACCGATTTTGCTACTGAGTTTAGCAATAACATGGCTACGCAATTCCACCCCAAAGGCGCCATGTCTAAAGGAGCGGCCTATGCAGTAGCCTCGCATGAGCTAGGTCATGCGCTCGAAGGGCGCATAGAAAAACTAATGCAAGCGGCCGGCGTTGATACGACGGAAAAGGGAAAGAAAAGGTATTTCATTTCCGGACGCATAGCGGATAAAGCACTTTCAAATCTTTCTTTGAAAAACGATCCGGGCGTTATAAAAAAGGAGCTGTCTGAGTACGCAGCCAAGGATACAGCAGAGTTCTTTGCCGAGGCTGTTTCTGAGTACCTCTGTAGCCCTTCTCCTAGACCCCTGGCGGCAGAGGTTGGTAAAATACTAGAACGGATCCTGAAAAATGATTTTTCAGACCTCCATATTGTTTAGGAGAAGGGTATGGCCGAAAAACTTACACCTGAAACAGAAGAGTGCTACAGAAGGGTTCCCGCCTCTTTTCCTTCCGATTGGTTTGACCATAGCGGGCCCGCTTTTGAGGGCCTTAAGCTCAAGAAGGAAGCCCCGGCTCGTGCGCATAGAGAACTGAAAAAATACGATGATTATTGCGAAGCGAAAAGAAAGCAAGGAATCATTGTTTACTAGTAACCGATAACACACTGTAACCGCCCGCGTGGCGGTTTTTTATTACCAAAAACAAACCCCGTCTAGTTAGGAGCTAGGCGGGGTTTTTAGTGTCAACCTAAAGTAGTAGGTCGATATGGGAATTATATCAAAGCACTGTAGGAAGCTGGTTATGGAGATATTCCAAAAGTATCCCATTTGGGCCTTTTGTTTCCGCTGGGGAATCCTTATTTTGATGCTGGCATTTTCTTACAGCCTTATCAAATAAGGAGGCAGCCATGGACGAATGCGAAGCTCCGAAGCGTAAGCAGGGACGCCAAACTAAGTACACGCCTGCCAAGGCCAAAGAGATCTTAAGACGGCTCGCCAGTGGCGAGACCCTGACTTCTATTTGCCGGGATATGCAAATCCCGCCTTCTACTGTTTATCAGTGGACCGTCGACCGGAATGACTTTGCCGTAGACTTCGCGCGCGCGAGAGACTTCGGCGATCAGGTCCTGGAGGATGAGGCCGTCGACATCTCAGACACGATGGAAGAAGCATCTGAGACGATTGATTCGTTCAGCGAGAAACATGGGGCGTCGAGCACAGTCAAGAAAGGCGACGCCGTGGCACATCGCAGGCTCCGGGCAGAAGTCCGGCTGAAAGTTGTCGCAAGACGAAAGGGCGCAAAGATCCAGCTGGATACGAACGGCGCCGGAGGCGAGGGCCTGGCAAGCGTCTACGAGAAAATTAGAGAAGTGGCTAAAGGTAAAAAATGAACGATCCTTTTTCCGAGCTGTGGAGTCCGCACAGATTTAAAGTTTTCTATGGCGGCCGCGGTTCGGGAAAGTCGTGGGCAATCGCTGAGGCCCTGATCGTCATGGCCAATTTGTCGCGACTGCGCGTACTGTGCTCCCGCGAGTTTCAAAATTCGATCGCCGATTCGTCCTATCAACTTCTGAAGGACACGGCCGAGCGCCTAGGGCTGAGCCACCGCTTCGAGTTCCTGGAGACCGAGATCCGACACATAAACGGCTCTCGGTTCTTTTTCAAAGGCTTGCAGCAGAGACAAGCGCAGTCGGTAAAGTCGATTGAAGGTGTCGATATATGCTGGATTGAGGAGGGCCAGTCAGTCTCGCAGGTCTCCTGGGAGACACTGATACCGACCATCCGAAAAGCGGGCTCCGAAATATGGGTCTCGTTTAATCCGCTCCTGGCCGACGATCCGACAACCAAATTATTCCTGACCGATGCGCCGCCACCCGGCGCCTATGTCCGGAAAGTTAATTTTGATGAGAACCCGCATTTTCCGGAAGCGTTGCGCCGGCAGATGGAATGGGATCGCAAAAACGACTACGAGAACTATTTGCACGTTTGGGAAGGATATCCTCGCACGATTAGCGATGCGCAGATTTTCCGCGGGCGGTTCACGGTCGAGAGTTTTCCGGACGATCTTTGGCAGAAGGCCGACAGGCTATTTTTCGGCGCTGACTTTGGCTTTGCGAACGACCCGAGCACGCTGGTGCGATCGTTCATGTACGACAATCGGCTGTATGTCGAATATGAGGCTTTCGGCCACGGCGTTGAGCTAGACGAGCTCCCGGCGCTGTACGATTCGATCCCGCTCTCCAGGAGCTGGCCGATTAAAGCCGACTGCTCACGACCTGAGACCATCAGCTATTTGGCTAAGCGTAAAGGATTCAATATCTCGGCCGCAGAGAAGTGGCAGGGCTCGATTGAGGACGGTATCGCCTATCTGAAATCTTTCGACAAGATCGTCATCCACCCGCGCTGTAGGCATACGGCAGAGGAATTCAAGCTCTACAGCTACAAGGTCGACCCTAAAACGAACGAGGTCCTCCCGATCATCGTCGATAAATACAATCACGGCATCGATGCCATTCGATACAGCCTCGACGGCTATATCACACAGGCGGGGCTCGATGAGTTCATTCGCCTGGGCAGAGGTTAAGCATGAAGGTAAACAAGAAACTTTCCCGGACAAAGCGCGGCGGCAGCAAGCAGTTTGCCGACGGGTTTCAGAACCCGCTCCTGCGCATGGGCTTAAATACGAGCACGACGCTCAACGGCAATCGCTACATCCCTGAGTTCAAGTCTTTCCAGCGCAACGAGTTGGAATGGGCTTATCAGGGCTCATGGATGTGCGGGCTCGCGGTTGACGTGGTGGCCGATGATATGACGCGCGAGGGCGTTGAGCTCCAGTGTGACGATCCGGAGGTCGCTTCTGCGATCGATATTGCACTCGACGAATTCCGAGTTTGGGATAGCCTGTGCGACGCTTTGAAGTGGGCGCGTCTCTACGGAGGTTCGCTGGCCGTTCTTCTCATTGACGGTGATGACATGGGCACACCGCTCGGACCGGTTAAACAAGGCGCCTTCAAAGGGCTGCTCGTTCTCGACTGCTGGCAGGTCAACCCGTCGACAGAGGTCGTCCAGGAGCTCGGGCCTAACTTTGGCAAGCCGCTTTATTACCAGGTTTTCGCGGAGCAGAGTGCTATCGATATTCCCGGAGGAAAAATCCATTATTCGCGCTGTATCCGCTTTGAAGGGCGCCGGCTGCCGTATTACTTGCGACAGGCGTATCGCGGCTGGGGCGCGAGCGTACTGGAGCCGCTATTCAACCGAATCGAGATGTTTGATATGGCGACCGAAGGCGCGGCTCAGCTCGTCAATAAGTGTTACCTGCGCTATTACAAGGTCAAGGGCCTGCGCTCCATTCTGACGAATGACGTCGCCAAGAAGGGATTTATGACGCAGATGGAGCATACCCGGCTATTTCAGAGCATCGAGGGCATGACGCTCGGGGACATTGAGGATGATTTCCAGACGATGACCTACACGTTCACGGGCCTCCCCGAGGTGCTCCTTCAATTTGCTCAGCAGATCTCCGGCGCCACGGGCATCCCGCTGGTACGATTGTTCGGTCAGTCTCCGGTCGGATTCAATTCCACCGGCGAGAGCGACATTCGGCTCTACTACGACAATACGAAACAGCAGCAGGAAAAGATGCTGCGCCCGGGCCTAAAGAAAGTCCTGAACGTCATTTATATGAGCGTGACCGGACATGCTCCGGACAAAGATTTCAATTTCGATTTCCGCCCGTTGTGGCAGATGACCAACGAGCAGAAAGGTGCCTTTGCTACGGCCATGGTCGGTGCGATTGTGCAGGCGTTACAGAGTGAATCAATCTCACTGCCGAACGCAATGAAGGAGCTCAAAAAGCTCAGCCCGACCATCGGCCTTTTCTCCTCGATTACCGAGGAGGACATCGACGAGGCAGAGAAACAGGAAAACGAGCTTATGCCGCCAGGAGGATTAAATGCAGCAGCAGAACAAGTTCCGGGAGCAGGCCAAAACGGCGGCTTTGGACCGCTGGTATCGCAAGCGGCTCAAGGCAGTGGCCAAACAGATCGCACAAATAGCACTGGAATGGGAGGGAAGCGACCCGAGCCAGCTCCAGCTCAGTCTGTTTGATTATTCAGTGCGGCTCGACGAATGGGCTCGCTCCGTGGCAGACATCATGCTGCGCCGCGCGGCCTCGGCAGATTACGACACCTGGCTCAGGATTGGCCAAAAGATCAGCCGGGAAACTCGCCGCAAGTTGAAGGACGCAGCCGCCGGGCCGATTTTCAATCGCCTGCGCGAGGAGCAGGTCGCACTGATCCGCTCTTTGCCCATGGAGGCCGCCAAGAAGGCCCAGGAATGGGCCGCTAGCGGGTTATCGGATGGCCAGCGCTATGCCGATATCGTCCAGCGCATCAAAAACGAGCTGGGCGGCGTTACGGAATCCCGAGCGATTTGCATTGCCCGGACGGAGACCGCTAGAGCGCGATCCAACTTCACCCAGGCCAGGGCCCAGGCCGTTGGCTCAACGCATTACGTGTGGCACACGGTTGGCGATAACGCAGTGCGCCCAAGGCATCGTGAGCTGGATAAGACCGTTCATGCCTGGAGCGATCCTCCGATCTGCGACGTCGGCGCAGGCGGCACGCCTATTCGCAGCCATCCCGGATGCGTTTTTAATTGTTTTCCGGGCGATACATTAGTCCGGTTAGACAGCGACATCATCCGAGTTATCCGATCGCCGTTCAATGGATGTGTCGTAGATATTGGTTGCGCCGGTTCTGTCATAACAGCGACACCGAATCACCCAATGCTTACCCAACGGGGCTGGGTGCCGGCAGGCGAAATCAATGAGGGCGACTATCTCCTCCAGGCGTTCGGAGATACAGTCGATATGGTTGAATCCGACAAACAGCGGGATCATGTTCGCATTGCGGATTTGTTTGACGCGTTTTCTGGAGAAGCCGTAAGAACCGCCGGAACACATTTTAATTTCTACGGCGACGTTCCCGATGGCGATGTCGACAGTGCCATTGTCCAAGGGCGATTGTGTCCTGACATCGTAGCCAAGCTCACGGAGCGCGGTGGCTATTTCAAACTCTCCGGGGCCGCGGCTGTAATGAGCGGAGTTGGCCATGATGTTAGCCATGTGCGCGTCCCGCGCGCTCTTGGAGAGGGCCCGGCGATCATCGAACGACATTCTGGCGAAGCGGATGACGTTTGCTTGGGAGCCATTGCGGATAGAAACGTTTGCCTCTTTGAGGCGAGTAGTGATAGTGGACCTGTTGACGCCAAAGCTCTTAGCAAGAGCCAGGATCGATTCCCCGGAAAGGTAACGTCTGATGATTTCGGGGCTGTTCAATTTCTTCCGATTGAAGGCATGGAGGCCGCGGCCACTTCGATACCGCGCTGTATCGACACCAAGGGCGCGGAGTTTCAAAGACAAGACGTCGGGGCTGCAGTCAATTTGCTTGGCGGCATCCGTGATGGTCGAGCCAGACTCTACAAGGGATTTCGCGTATTGAATACGTTCAGACGAGATTTTTCTGGACATGTTTATACCTTAGAGACAAGCAAAGGTTGGTACAGAACAACAATGAATAATTATATAGTAAAAAATTGTCGGTGCTGGCCTGAACCGCTTTTCTACGAGAAGGACAAATGAGAAGGAAATTTCGAGACGGTCGCTTCTTGACCACGGAAAAAATCAGCCCTCTGAAGGAAAAAACTCCAGAGGGCTATTTGTTATGCCGGGACGTTCCGATTAGCCGCGTCGGATCGTTTGAATATTCAGCGGCTGAGGTCGGCTTGCCAAATATCGGCCACGCAGTGCAGGTATGGCGGAAGGAAGAACAAATTTTTAATCCCGAAACGATTGCCTCGTTTGAGGCCAAGCCGGTAGTCATCGGTCACGCGAGATTCGCAGATCCGGACAACTGGCGGGAGATTGCAGTCGGTACGACCCAGAACGTTCGGCGGGGAGAAGGTGACAAATCGGACTTTCTTCTCGCCGATTTGCTTTTGACGGATCGAAAGGCGATCGAGGCAGTCGAGAGCGGGGATTTGAAGGAAGTCTCATGCGGGTATGACGCGGATACGCAGGAAACGCCCCAGGGGATTGAGCAAATTGGCATCGTGGGCAACCACGTTGCTCTAGTGGTATCAGCCCGATGCTCGGGCTGCAAAATTGGAGACGGAAGCATGACAACTAGCTTAAAGACCCGCCTGCGGAAATTGTTCCGCGACGGAAACGAGGACGCATTTAACGAGGAAGTGGACAAGCTCCAGGTTCAGGACGACGACGCACCTGACGCGGCGCCCGCTCCTGCTCCGACACCGACACTTGAGGAGCGCCTGGCCAAACTCGAGGCCACCGTGGCAGCACTTGCTAAGGGCCTGGCTCAGAAGCCCGTGGGCGACGCAGATACGCCGCCTGTGCCGGATGATGACGATGAGTTGATCGATGATCCGGACGCTCAGGCCATCATCGGCGACGCTGAGGCCCTTTGCCCGGGAATGAAAAAGCCTGTGGGCGACGCCAAGGGCGGCAAATTCACACGTAATCAGATCGAGCGCGTTATGCGCACGGCGCTGAAAGGCGCCGGCGTCAAGCAGTTCGGTGATTCCTCCGAGCTCGACGGCAAGGCGCTGGATATCGCCTTCAAGGCGGCAGTCGCTATGTCCAAGTCCGGAAAGAATCCGAGGGCCAGCGGTACACGCTACGGCGACAGCGCTGAGGATTCAGTCAACTCGATCGCATACGTCCAGAAAAAACTTAACGATTTTTGGGGAGCTAAATAATGTCTCAGTTCATTGGCACATCTATGCCTCGCGGTTCTGCCGGCGATATCACTCGCGGCATGTTTGACTACACAACAGAAGTCAAACAGAACGACACAACAACTCCGGTCGCCGATGACGGCGTTCTGGTTTCTCTGACCGCAACCGGTAAGGCCACTCCGGCCACTGATGCCTCCAAGGTCTACGGCATCGCAGTTCGCGACTATCGCCAGGTGGGCCCTGATGGAAAGGCCTGGCCGAAAGACGCCTTTGTCTGCATCCTGCGCCGCGGCTACGTTGCCGTGCGTGCGGCAGGTACTCCGGCGCCGGGAGGAGCTGTCTACTTGGACGCCGCAAACAAAGGCGTTACAGCCACTAAGGCGGGAGACGCCACGGCTATTCCTAACTGCGTCTTTATGGGCGCGAAGGATGACGCGGGCCTGGCCGAAATCGCATTCAACATCTAATAGGAGCAAAAAATGGTAAGACGTTTTGCTGACGCTGAAACAATTTCCGCTACCGGCGCATTCCTGGTCGGTGAGCTCGAGCGTCTCGATTCCAGAATCTATGAACCGATCGCAGATTTTACGTATGGCCGCGATATCGACCTGCGCAACGATGTGACGATCGCCGATGAGGTTTCTTCTTTCATTCAGTCCGAATACATGGGCGGTTTCGGCGGCACAGGCGCGGGTAAAAAGTCCTTCATTAAGGGCCCGGATTCCACGCCCGCCCGCGTTTCTGTTTCTCTGAAGAAGGTAGCCACGCCGCTGACACTCTGGGGCATGGAAGTCGCTTACACGATTTTCGAGCTGCAGAAGGCCATGCAGGCAGGTCGCCCGATCGATGCGCAGAAACACTCTGCTATGCGCATGAAGCATCAGCTCGACATTGATACTCAGGTCTACGTCGGTGACGACGAGATAGGTGTTAAGGGCCTGCTCAACTCTGACCAGGTAACGCATGAAAATGTCGGCACCTGGACCGATTCCACGGATGTAAAGACCGTTATCGGCTACTTCAATAACATCCTGGAAAAAGCCTGGAAGGCAACGCAGTACAACCGCATTCCGAAGAACCTTTTGGTTCCTCCGGCTATTTTCGGCAAACTGGTGAGCACACAGCTGACTAATACCGAAATGAACCTGCTGCGCTATGTTGAGGCTAACAACCTCTCTGTAGCCAATGGCGGTACGCTGACCATTCGCCCTGTGCGTTGGCTGGCTGATACGACATTGTTCTCTACGCCGCGAATTGTGGCATACACAAAAGCAGAGGACGTGGTCCGCTTCCCGCTGGTTCCGATCGCCTCTCTCCCGGTTCAGTACCGCAATTTCGAGCAGGCAGTTCCGTACTTTGCAGCACTCGGTGGTGTCGAGTTCGTGCGTCCGGAAATGGTTTACTACGCCGACCTGGCAGCAGGTTAAGGAGGCTTTATGAAACGAATTTCAGTTCGTTGTCCGCTGGTGCTGAATATGGGATCTCAGCAGTTCGAATTTAAGCCGTCACAATCCTATGAGGTCGAGGACGCAGTCGCGGCTCAGCCGTACCTGCAAGCACACCTTGCCACGTTTATCGACATCACGCCGCCGGCAAAAGAAAAGCCGGCTGCGGAAAAGGTCGAGGAACCTGCCGAGGAAAAGGCTGAGCCGGTAGTGGAGGAAAAACCGGCGCCAAAGAAAAATGCGAAAAAGACCACAACTGTGAAGGAGGCTGAAAATGTTAAACCAGCCTCTGACGCTTGAGGAATTTCGCAAACTTTTTCCGGAGATCGATTCGGACAGTTATCCGGACATAGCGGTTAAAGCTCGATTAGCTTTAGCCGCTAAATTTTTCTCAGAGGAAAGCTGGCCAGATCCCGAGATCCGGGCGCACGTCATGGGGCTGTATACAGCCCACTATCTGAAGCTCCAAGGGTCTGCCGCTGACGGCGGCAACGGCGGAGACACCTCCGCACTGGCCCAGGTCACTTCGATGTCTGTAGACGGTGCATCTGTGAGTTACGACACCTCATCCTCGTCCGAGGAGGGCGCCGGCTCATGGAATCTCACCGCCTACGGCCGCGAGCTGTGGCAGCTTATTCAGTTGTTCGGAGCAGGGGCCAGGCAGATATGAAAAAGACGATCTCTGTTTCCATTGTGCGGCATGACGGCGAGTTGAACCAGGCACTGAAGCGTCTGGCGAAAACTGCCGTTTATGTCGGCATCGCGGCAGGCTCTAACGACGATACGCGAAACGATGGCGGCCCGAGCAACCACCTTTTGGGCTTTGTGCATGAGAACGGCTCTCCGGTGAACAATATTCCGCCGCGACCGTTTCTAGTTCCGGGCCTGGAGGCGAATCGGGAAATGATCGTCGACGGTCTTAAGGGCGCCATGGACTGCGCGCTCAAGGGCGACGAGAAAAAGTGTGGCCAGACACTCGAGCGCCTGGCGATTCGCTCGGCCTCGGCGGTCAAAAGCTACATGCAAACGGCCGACTTCGAGCCGCTCAAGCCCAGAACAATCGCAAACCGTAACCGCTCGCGCCTTACCCAGGGCACCCGCGAGAACGAGATGGAAGGCGTGGGCATCCGGCCATTGATTAACACGGGACAGTTACGCGACGCCATTGACGGCGTTGTGGTGGAGGAATGATGGCGACTTTAGACGTTGAACGTGTAATCCGATCTCCTTTGTTTACTTCGCCCTGCAAGCTGATTCATTTTGTCGAGGGCCTGGACGAGTTCGGTAATCCTACGTGGACCGAAGGTGAAAGTACGGACGTTATGGCCGTCATCACGGCCGACACAAAGACCATCTCGAGATTGCCGGAGGCGCTCCGGCGCGAGGGCACGATCCTAGTGCGTTTCATGATTGCCGATATGCCCGCGGGCTTCGGCGGCTCCGGGAACGATGAGGTCGAGTGGCGCGGCAAGCGCTTTGTCGTCAAAGACTGCGCGGATTACTCGCAGTTTGGCAAGGGCTTTTTGCGGCTGACTTGTTGGCCTGCGGAGGTGAGCGATGGCAGTTACTGATAGCCGGACGGCCGGAGCATTACGCCCGACGGGTTCGGACAATGAGACAGGGCTGATGGACCCGCTGCGCCAGTGGATCTCTGAACTTATTGGCTTGCGGCTCGATCTAGTCCGTGCCTCCTGGCGTCCTAAGCCTGGTACTCAGCCGGCGCTAAAAGCCGACTGGTGCGCACTGGCGCTCAAAAGCCTGGACACCACGCCTGTCTATCTCGACGGGCGCAAGGGCGATCCATCGCTTCCGCTTTCCGGGGATCAGACTTCCGTGGTGCACGAGGATTATGAGCTTGTGCTGAGCTTTTACGGTCCCCGAGCTCTATTCCTCGCGCAGAGATTCAGAGACGCGGCGCAGATCGGTCAGAACCGCTCACTGCTGCGACAGTCAGGGCTCACGTTAAAAGCGATTGATTCGCAGGCCATGCGCCTTCCCGATCTTGTTTGCGAGACGTGGGTCGACCGATATGACATGACCTTCCACGTTGCCCGGAAGGTTTCAAGAACTTACGGCGTTCGCACCATTGTCGGTGCCGATGTCGACTTTTATACAGAACGAGGTAAATTATGAGCGTTGCTCCTACATTACCGGTCTCCGAAGTTGTAAACGTCACGATCGAAATGTCTCCGGTCGCGGCCGCACTTCGCAACTTCGGGGCCATGTTAGTGCTCGGCACCAGCGATGTCATTGACACGGACGAGCGCCTGCGCACCTATTCGGGCGTGGAGGGAATCGCCGCCGATTTTGGAACTGATGCGCCTGAGTATCAGGCCGCGATCACTTTCTTCGGCCAGTCACCCCAGCCCTCTCAGCTGGTTGTCGGCCGCTGGGCTAAAACAGCAACTGCCGGGCTTTTGCGCGGCCGTATGCTTGCAATCTCTCAGCAGCAGATCGCTGACTTCGAGAAAATCACATCCGGATCTTTCACGGTCGAAATCGACGGTTCTTCTGTCTCGGTTTCCAGCGTCGATCTGAGCTCCCAGAGCAATTTGAACGGCGTAGCAACTCAGATTACAACCGCGCTGGCCTCAAAGGGCACCTGCGTATTCGACGGTACGAGATTCATTATCAAATCCGCCACCACGGGCGTGAATTCTTCCGTCGCAAACGTTTCTTCTACCGAGTTGTCTAAGCTCATGGGCCTGGATGCCGGAACGACTAAAGTCAATGGCACGGAAGCTGAGGACCTGGTCGACGCGGTAACGGCCTGCCTGGATTACACCAACTGGTACGGTCTTTATGTGTGCGGAACCGACTGGACGGACGCGGATGCCTTGGAAGTCTCTGCGCTCATCAATGCCGCGCGACCCTCTCGTATCGTGTCCTGGACGTCGCAGAATACGGGCGAAATGGATTCTACAAATAGCACCTCGCTGGGCTCTAAGCTCAAGGCGCTGGGCTATAACCGCACGATCTGTACGTTCTCCAGCACCAGCGACACTGCCGGTGTCTCGGTCCTCGGACGCATGAGCACGATCAATTTCAAGGGATCGAATACCACGATCACTCTGAAATTTAAACAGCTCCCGGGTGTTGTTGCCGAGAACTTGAGAACGTCCCAGTCGCTGGCCCTGAGAAACAAAAACGTCAACGTATTCGCGGCATTCCAGAACGACACTTCCATCTACAAGGAAGGCGTCATGTCCGGAGGCTGGTTCATTGACGAGACCCATGGCCTTGACTGGCAGCAGAACCGAGTGGAAACCGATCTTTGGAATCTGCTCTATACGACTACGACCAAGATCGGCCAGGACGAAGCGGGCATGACCGCAATTTTGGCGACGATCAACAAGTCGCTTGACGCGGGCGTCCGAAATGGTCTCATCGCCCCGGGCGTCTGGAACGGCGATTCTTTTGGTTCTCTCCAGAAGGGCGACACGCTCACCTCAGGATATTACGTCTACATTCAGCCGCTGGAAGAACAGGCGCAGAGCGATCGCGAGGCCCGTAAGGCACCTCCGATCAAAGTGGCTATCAAATTGCGCGGCGCAGTTCACTTTATTGACGCCACGCTCACGATCAATCGATAAGGAGAAACAGGATGGCAACTTATTCCTTTATGGATGTCACTGCGACATTCGCAGGGCCGACCGGCGTGATCGATCTCGGATACGGTTCCGCGGCCTCCAAAGAAGGTATTTCCGTCGAGTTCAATCAGCCCCGGAACAATATGACGCCGGGCGCAGATGGCGAGGTTATGCATTCTTTGAGGGCAGACAAAAGTGGAAAACTTACGATTCGGCTTCTTTATACCTCCCCCGTGAACGCAAAGCTCAAGGCTATGTTTAACGCCCAAAGTTTGAGTTCGAGCGCCTGGGGCAACAATGTCATCACCGTCCTAAACAAAGGCAATACGGACACGATCGTGGCCAGAAGCGTCGCATTCCAAGGCTTGCCAAGTCAGACCTTCGCCGAGGACGGCCAGCCCGTTCTTGAATGGGGCTTTGACTGCGGCAAAATTGATACTCTTAGCGGGACTTACTAATGGACAAACTCGTACCTCAAAAATTTACATTGCAGGGGCATGAGTACATTGTCGGGCGGCTCGACCTTTTTGAAGCTATGAAGCTCCAAAAGCGGCTCGGGCCGCTGATGCCCACGGCATTCAATAATGTCCTCTATGGCATGTGGACAGCATACGGAAAATCCATGCCGGAATCCAAAGCGACATTGAGCGACAAACTGACCGAGTTCGGTACGTTGCTCGCGGTCTGTCAGCCGCTCCTGGATCGCATTGCGGCCATGCCGGACGCGGATTTCGACTACTGCGTGCGCACTGCGCTGGGCGTAGTTGAGCGTTGCTCGGAGGATGGAAAAACCTGGACCCGAGTGTATTCGGGCGGCACGCTGGCGTTCGATGACATCGATTTCACAACCACATGCGTATTAGTGAGCGCTGTCGTACAGCGTGAGCTTCGCCCTTTTATCGACGCTTTGAATCTTTAACGTTCGCTCATAGCGTCGAAAACAGTCAGCAGGAACCGAGCCCGTTCAGAAGTCTTCCTGATGGCCTGGATTTCCTGATGCGTCCTGTTTATCACGGGATGATCAGCTATCTGGACCTGAAGGGTGACGATCTGACACTTGAGGACATCCTGCTAATGAACGTTTATATCGACAACCAAAAATACAACGAATTTGTTTTAGAGAAGGAGCGCAGCCATGAGTAGCGTTCTCGCCGGTTTCCTCGTCCGCTTAGGCTTTGTGGTCGATAAAGACGAGCAAGCCAAGTTTCAAGCCTCAATCGACTATGCCGGAAAGCGCATGAAGGAAATCGCTATGCGAGGCGCTGCCTTAGGCACTGCGTTCACAGCGGCATTCGCTAAAAGCACCCAGGAAGTCAACCGCTTTTATAACCTTACGAACCAGGTGGGCGGATCTGTCCGAGGTTTGAATAATGTCGCTTCAGCCGTGGCCAAGGTCGGAGGAAATTATGATCAGGCTGCCTCAAGCATCCAGGCGTTTGCCAATAAACTGACGTTTACGCCGGGGATGGATCAGTACATCAAGAACCTGACGGGCATTGACATTCGGGACAAAAACGGCCAGCTAAGGGAATATAGCGATATTCTTTTGGACCTCAGAAAACGCTGGGAAACACTCGGGGATGCGGCCGGGCGAAATGAAGCGGCCATGATGGGGCTGGACGGTATTTATGCCGACGTTATGAAAAAGGATTTTGCCGCCGAGCTCCAAAAAACAAATAAACAGCAGGGCGAGCTGGCTGACATGGTCGACAAGTCGGCGGATTCCGTGCATCGCCTCTCAAACGAATTTTCACGCACCTGGGAGATTATCTCCATGGGGAGCCAGGCCGCTTTTGGTACGCTGACCGATAGCCTCGGTTTGGATAAGGTTGCCGAAAAGTTTAATAAAACACTCTCGCAAGAATTGCCCGCATGGATCCAGACGGAAAAAAACATTTGGGATCAGTCTCACGGCTTCGGCGACTATCTCAAAAACTTCTTTTTTAAAGCCGACGAATTTCAGGATGCTGAGCGTTACAAGCGCCACCTCATGGACGATGAGCAGGTGCAGGCGTTCCTGCGCAAAAAGTACACCAAACAAAAATCTGTATTGGACGATGAGGCGGAGGAGGGCGTGAGCATCGTGGACGATTTCGATAAAAAGGGATTCGAGGAGGAGCTGGCTAGGTATCGAGCTGCAGGCTCGAAGGCGCCGGCGAAACCCGCGCAGACAGAAGCACCTCCGGCGTCGGGGAAAATGACGCGAGGGCTACGAAACAACAATCCGGGCAATATGCGTCCGGTATCGCGAAATCAGGCAAATGATGGGGCTTTTACGATTTACCGCACGCCGGAAGAAGGCTGGGGCGCGCTGGGCAAGCAGCTCAAGGCCTACGCTAATGCCGGGCTGGATAACGTCGCGTCGATTATCTCTAAATACGCGCCGTCCAGCGAGAACAATACAGGCGCTTATATCCAGTCAGTGACCGCCAACATGAGCAAACGCCTAGGCTCGGATGTCGGCGCGCTGACACGCCTCGACCTGAGTGATCCCCGTGTGCTTAAGGCGCTCATGCAGTCGATCACGGAGCATGAGAATTTCCGGGGCGCCTCTCAGTATTTCGAAGGCGCCTCTTTTGATAAAGAGGTGCTCGCCGCAGCGCAGTCGCAGTGGAGATCTAAGGTCGTCAATGAGAGGGACAAAATCCCGTCTCGGGGTAATGTCGTCGTGAACCAAAACATAACGATCAACGGGGCAGATAATCCGCGCGCTGTCGGCCAGGCCGTGGCGCATGAGACCCTGCTGGCACAGAACCGATACGGCCAGCGCAATCTTAGCTAAGGAGGAAATATGCCCTCTTTACCTTATAGTCTTGAGGCTCTGCTTCTAGGTCGAAAACGAGAATTTGCTGGAATTATTCCGGACGTCGTGGTTAGCGAGGAGCACGAAAACGAGGTCGTGGTTACGCGCCATCCGGTCGATACTGGCGCGAATGTTTCGGATCATGCGTATCAGATGCCGACGGTGATTAATTGCCAGTTCGGCTGGTCCGATTCCTCAAGGCTTCTAAATTCGATTCTGGATTTTTCGATTTTTAAGGGCCTGACCACGACGAAAGACGTTTATGAGAAGTTGCTTGAGTTACAGGCCAAACGGGAGCCGTTTTCGCTCTCTACAGGCAAGAAGCAATATCCGGCAGTCATCATCACGAAGTTGAAAACAACGTCGACCGTCGACACGGAAAGTTCCCTAGTAGTGGACATCACTTTTGAGGAAATCCGATTCGCCCGGACAAAAGAAGTCACGTTGCAGGAAGCTCAGCAAAAGAATCCTCAGCAGACGGCCTCTGTTAATCAGCGTGGCACCTCGCAACCAGTATTAACTACAGCGGGGAATCGGCCATGAGTATTTATCAAATTCCCCTTAGTACTGGCGCCCAGAGCTTTTCCATCCGGCTCGGCGAATATAACTACCGCATGACGCTGATTTATCGGGATGCGGATTGCGGCGGCTGGTTTTTAGATATGGTCCGAACGGACGGCTCTGACGCGCTTCACGGCCTCCCGCTGGTGACAGGTGTCGACCTATTAGCACAGTTTGGCTACAAGCGTATGGGCGGCGCGCTCTGGTGCGAGTTGCCGAAGCAAGTCAAAAACTATGAGCCGACGTACTCAGATATGGGCCAAACGCTGAGCCTTTTTTGGAGTGACGAATGAGCGAAACAGACAATAATCGCCAGTGGCTGAGATATTTTCGCCTCGTTGTGGCAGTCGATAAAGACAATCAGCAGGCGATTGACCTGAGTGAATTTCGATGCAAATTTCGAATTTCTCAGGCTGTAATCGGTAAGCCCTGCACGGCCGAAATCACGGTTTACAACGTCTCCCAGGAAACAGTAAACCGCCTCGGTATCGGTACAAACGTCATCGAAAACCAAGGCATGCGCGTCATTATTGAGGCGGGCTATCAGAACCATCACGGCATTATTTTCCAAGGCGATCTATGGTGGAAATCCGTCGGCCGCGAGAGCGAAACTGAAACCTTCATGCGCCTGGTAGCCGCTACCGGCGACAGGGCGAGGCAATATGCCGTGGTTAATGTCTCGGTTGCCAAGGGTGCCTCTCAGCGCGAGATCTTTGACAAGGTCGTCGCGTCCATGAAAGAAAAGGGCGTTGACAGTAAGCAGCTCCCAAAAATTCAATTCATGGATTCCAGGCTCCCGCGCGGAAAAGTCATGTTTCGGATGGCTACCGACGCCATGAACGGTATCGCCGATACAAATAATTTTGATTGGGGCTACGGCGTTGACGGCCTTGTCGCCATTCCTAAAACGCCGACATACGATCCGAATGAGAAGGTGATCGTCCTTAACGCTGATACCGGTTTGATCGGCCGCCCCACGCTTGACGAGGACGGCCTGGACGTCCAGGCGCTACTTAATCCGAACCTGGAGATCGGCGCCAAGATTCAAATCGATAACGCCTCGGTACAGCGAAACAACTACGACACAACGGTGTCCGAGGACGCGGTTACGAAAAATCAGGCGGTAACGGACGCATTCTTATCGGCGGATGGCGTGTATCAGGTGATTTCCCGCGAGCACGTGGGCGACACGCGCGGGGAGGATTGGTACACAAATTTGATCGTCGTGGGCGTTAATTCAGCCAGCAGACCGATTGCTCCATCTGTTTTTACATACACATCGAACTGAGGGCGCTATGGATTCAACCGCAACAATTTTTGACCCGAATCGATTCTCCGAGAAGGCTACAAATAGCCGCTTGACCCAAGTATGGACCGCACTCCCGGGGATCATCCAGAAGTTCGATGCGGGCGCGCTGACCTGCGAAGTTCAGCCGGCGATTAAGGGCCGCATCACGCAGGAGGATGGCTCTATCCAGCTTGTAAATATGCCGCTTCTCTTAGACTGCCCTGTCGTGTTTCCCCACGGTGGCGGCTGCTCCCTTACGTTCCCGATTAAGGCAGGCGATGAGTGTTTGGTCGTTTTCGCTTCCCGGGGAATTGATTACTGGTGGCAGCTAGGAGGCATTCAGCCGCCTCCGGAAGCAAGAATGCACGATCTATCGGATGGTTTCGTTATTCCCGGCCCGTGGTCCCAGGCTCAAAAGATCAGCGGCGTGAGCACCAGTGCTGTGCAGTTGCGTAGTGACGACGGTGCGGCCTTCATTGAGCTCAATCCCGGCAGTCATAACGTGAAATGCGAGACACCCGGGGACTTTTCCGTGAAGTGTAAAAATTTTACGGTAGAGGCCTCAGCCAGTGCCAGCATTAAAGCCCCGGCGATCCAGCTCGAAGGCCCGCTGACCAATACAGCAGGATCGGCTGCGAAGATGGCGGGCGGCGTGGAAACCGACGCAGACGTTACTGCCGCAGGTATCAGTCTCAAGTCGCACGTCCATTCCGGTGTTTCTACAGGCTCCAGTAACACGGGAGGGCCTAAATAAATGAGAGTAAGGCGAACAACGGCCGACGGCGATATTTGCTTCGGCCACAATGCAAACGATTATTTAGTCAACACGCCCGAAGCCGTCGCGCAAAATGTCCGGACACGCCTCGCGCTTTGGCAAGGGCAGTGGTTTATCGACACCGATGAGGGAACGCCCTATCTGCAGCAGATTTTAGGCAAGCAAAGCGCGGCTGATCTCGTAATCAAAAGCCGCATTTTGGAAACCCCGGGCGTTCAGCAGATTGACGAATTTGAGGCGGTGCTTGACCCGAACACTCGGCGCCTGACCGTACAGGTCAAGCTCAGCACGGACTACGGTCCCGCAAGTATTAACGGAGAAATTACATGATTGATGATCCGGTTTTTTTAGTTACCGAGACAGGTATCTCAGCTCCGTCCTATGAAGAAATTTACGAGTACCTAAAGGGCCGCATGCGGGCCATTTTTGGTGATGACATCAATCTGGACGCTGACACCCAGGACGGCCAGATGGTCGGCATTGTGGCGGCTGCTATCTCGAACGTGAACGCTCAGGCGATCGCGGTTTATAACGCATACAATCCGACCACAGCCAAAGGCGTAGCACTGGATTCTGCGGTCAAGGTCAACGGCATCACGCGGCAGGCCGCATCACACTCCCAGGTTGATCTTCGGATCGTTGGCCAGGCCGGGACGCATATCGTCAACGGCGTGGCCCTGGATGAGGCGGAGAACAAGTGGAATCTTCCCGCCGACGTTGTGGTGCCGCCTGCCGGCGAAATCACTGTAACGGCAATTGCTGCAGAAGAAGGAAACATTCAGGCACCTGCCGGGACTGTCAACCGTATCGGAACCCCGACGCTCGGCTGGCAAACCGTGGAAAATATTCTCGCGGCCGAGCCCGGGGCGCCGGTACAAACCGACCTTGAGCTTCGGTTGCAGCAGTCAAAATCGACCGCGCTCCCCAGTGTGTCTCTGTGGGAGGGCATTATCGGCAGTTTGCTGACCACGGCAGGCGTGCGACGTGTTAGTGGCATTAAGAATGACGGCGATACCCCGACAACTGAGGGCGTCCCCGGACATTCGATCGCGATGATCGTCGACGGCGGGGAAGTGGCCGATATTGCAAAAACGATTTTCTTAAAGAAGGGTGAAGGTGTCGGAACCTATGGCTCCACGTCGTACAACTATCTGGACACTTATGGCTTCCCTAATACGATTAAGTTCTCGCGTCCGACGGTCGTGCCGGCTTATTGCAAACTCACAATCTCGCCAGCCGTCGATTATCTCTCTAGTGCCGAGGAGGAGATCAAGGCTCGGATCGTCGCTTACATTAACTCCCTGGACATCGGCGAATCTGTAAACATCGCCCGGGTACTTGCCAGCGCTGTAAAAACAGATGCCGGGGTAGTGGACGAGCGCTTTAGCGTTGAGGCCATTACGCTCGGCCGCTCGGCCACGGTACAAACTGCTGCCAGTCTCGCAATTGCGTGGAATGAGGCGGTTTCATGCGCTCCGGAAAACGTGACGGTGGAGGTGCAGACATGAGCGATGCAAATCGTTATACCGAGCTGATCGCCGGAGCGCATTTTGACAAACCGAAGTATCAGCAATTTATTTATGAGCTGACCGAACCGCTGAACGAAGCAAGAAAACGTTTGGCGGTTTTTTATAAGCATTTCGACGTTGACACTGCTGTAGGCGTCCAACTGGACGCGGTCGGCGTGCGGGTCGGGATCTCCAGGCGCCTGCCTATGAAGTTGGTCGGCGTCTATTTTGCCCTGGACGATGTCGATGGTGTCGGTTTCGATAAAGGCGTCTGGAAGGGCCAGTTTGACCCGTCCGACGGCATGGTGACGCTTGACGACGAAACTTATCGCGCAGTGATTAAAACGAAAATCCTCGCGAATAAATTCGACGGCAAAAACGAATCGGTCCCCGAGTTTTTAAATACCGCTCTCGGATATTTCGGTGTCCCGGCAAAGCTCTTTGACTTCCAGGGTCAGCAGAATATGCACGTGGTGATCAATCTCACGAAAGCAGAGACGCCGCCCATCGCTTGGGAGCTCATAAGCCGCCGACTAATCGACATCGTGGCGGCAGGCATCGGCATGCAGATTGTCGACAACGTGCCTTACTTCGGTTTTGACTATGAAACGGCCTCGATCCAGGGGTTTGATTCCGGTCACTTCTTCCCGTTTGAAAACTAAACATTCATTTATCTCATCAGCCTCGCAAACAGCGGGGCTTTTTTTATGAGTTTAAAAATGGCAACTAATAATATTCTCGGTTTTTGTACAGGCGCTAATCCTAACGTCACCTCTGTCGCAAATTGGCAAGCTAAGCCGTCGAGAACGAGCGGCTTTGTTTCCGGTATCGCTATTTCTTCGGACATTAACGCGTCTATCGCTGGCGGCGCAAACATCGCTCACGCAGTCGGCGAATTTATCAAGAATCAGCTTAATGAAGATGTCAATCCGACGGACGAAACGGCGCTCGTAAGTCAGTTTTTACGCGCTTTACAAATTTTTATTCAGCGCGGCGGCGCCTGTCCTGTAGGTTCGATTATTCCGTATCTTGGCGGTGAAGTACCTTATGGATGGTTATTAGCAAACGGCGCCTCAGTGCTCAGAACGCAGTATCAAAAGCTATTCGGCGTTATCGGTACTAAGTTCGGCGCGTCTGACGAAGCACATTTCAATTTGCCCAACTTGCATCACCGCTTTATCGAAGGTACGACAACGCTTAGCGAGGTGGGAAGCTACGTCGAGGCGGGATTACCGAATATCTTCGGGTCGTGGGAGCATACGCACGCGGCAAACCCTAATTCTGCATCTTCGGGAGCCGCGTACTTTAGAGATTCAGAAAATCAGGTTCATGCTGTTATAGAGAATAGCCCTGGTTCCGCTCTGCTTCGCTTCGATGCTTCTAGGATTACAACGCTTTATCAAAATGACCTGAACGAGGTGCGAGTAAACGCACTTTGTGGATATATGCTCATTCGTTACTCGTAGCGAATTAGGCACTGTACGAAAAGACCAGCTACTTGCACCGTGCTCGATGCACCGTAAAGAGCATTTCCACCGGACAGGTCAAAATTCGCGTAATTTTGGCCTTGATAATTTTGCGCGACTGTCACGTTAATTTTGTTTGTTCCGGGATCAACTTTAAAAACGCCCGTAGATTCAGGAGAAAAGATCCCGTAGTCGCCGTCAATAATTCTTAGGATGCCTGAGCTATTCGGTCTAACCGAATATTACGGGTCAGTTATTCGACATTCATGGCGGAACATGGCTCGGAGGAAACGGCTCTTTTTCTTTCACAAAAAACGGAAGCCTGCCTATTCAGGACACAGAGGGGAGTTTTAATTATGGGAACTTCACGCTAAACGCAACTTCTAGTAGTTCAATTTTCGGAGCTTCTAGCACGGTCCAACCTGCCTCGTTGAGAACGTATTTTCTAATCCGTTATGCATAACGAATGAGGAAATATGAGCGAAGAGCTTTAGGCTGAACTGTGTCCGAAGCTCCAAACAAAGCATTCCCCGTTTGCAGGTTCAAACTGATATTCGCGCAAGCCTTTTTACCCTGCTGTGTGTAAGTTTGAAGAATATTGTCGCCATTTTGGATATCCCAGCCAATGGCGCCACTGCCAGTAGTGACGTTTGTCGTGTGAATGTAAGGAGAACCGCCTTTGCTATTCGGGAATTTTCGTCATTCTCTAACGCGCCCCGTCGTATCTAGTCGGAGCGCGTTTTTTGAGCTGTGCTAGGCACTAGTCGATTTTTTCGGTTTTTTCGGCGCCTGCGCCCGTCGTTACGGAGTCTGTCTTAAAAATCTGAGCACATTGAGCACACTGCATAATGTGCGCGTGCCAGCGAAGCATTATCTGACTACGTGACGCGAAATAATCGCTTCGTTGATAAGCGCGCACGACTTGCGAGCCGACTGTATGCGCTCGCTAGGCACGTCGTTATCTGCGAACCACGAACGACCTATAGAACGAAGTCCATGCGCGACTAGGCGATTACGAAATACGCTTTGTTCATGTAGCCACTTGGCTAGGGCTTGACTGCTGATAGGTTTGTTTGCGTGTTTCGCAGGAAACAAGTACGGCGAGCGTTGATTTACGCGGTTTTTCTTAATCTCGTTTATCAGACTGATTAGATACGGCGTTAGCGGCACACGATGAACGCGCTTCATTTTCATAAACTCAGCGGGTATCGTTATCGCGTCCTCGTTAATCCATTCGAGCCTAATCGATACAACTTCTTTAGGACGTAATAACGTAGCCAGCGAGAAATAGAAAAGGAGCCGATATTTCGTAGGCGCTAAAGTTTCAATCTGACTAACGACTATCGGCAACTCTTTCCAGTCGACGGCGGGCATGTGCGTAACGTTAGGGACTGGAAACACTTTAGTAATTTTCGCTAGCGGATTAGATTTTAGGTATCCAGCGTTTACGGACATATCGAATATTTCTCTTGTTCGCATTAGCAAACGTTTGACGGTCGATAATTTCCCAGATTCTTCGATAGGCTCCATGAGTTTGATTACGATAGGCGGCGTAATTGAATCTAGCTGACGACTGCCTATCTTAGAAATTACGTATTTTTCGAGCCTCAACCGTTCGTCGCGATAGCTCAGTATTCGTCCGCGTTTTTTAGAGCACCAAAATTTAAACGCGTCTCGTACTGTGTACGACCCTGACGGTTCTAGTTCTAACTCTTTCTTTCGTTGACGTGCGAGCGCTCTAGCGTGCTGGAGCGTTACTTCTGGCCAGTGGCCTAACGTAATGTCAACGATACGTCCATTTTGTGGGACACGTAAAACCCAGCTTTTAACGCCTGAGCGCTGGATTCTAAGCGCTAGTCCATCGCTATCAGTAATTTGATAACGCTTTTCCTTAGGTTTTAACTCCTTAATTACTTTAGAGGTCAGCATGACGACTCCTTCTTTACTTCAAGTCTTTACGTATGACGCCGACGGCTTTTACGCAGACGGCTCTATCGCTCAGCGTAACCCCCAAGACCCTAACGAGTGGTTGTACCCGCAAGACTGTACGACCGTTTATCCGGGCGAAAAGAAAAACGTATTTTTCAAGATCAAAGACCGTAATGACGTTAACAGCGGATGGGACGAAATCCCGTATCCGTCAAGCGCCGCAGAACTCGTAGGCGTGCAGATTTCGCATACTTCTCGTACAGCGCACGACAACAAAATGCGCCAAATTCTTCAGCAGCTCGTAGCGGCGGAACCTGAGCTTTATCGCGAAAAAGCGATTAACGACGAAAGCGGTAACAAAATTGCTACTACTATCGAAGAAATTCCTCAGCCGACAGAAGAAGAAAAGCGCGCTAAGAAAGAAGCCGAAGTCCGTGCAAAGCGCGATTATCTGATTTCTCAAACAGATTACTTGTTACAGCCTGATTATCCGATCTCTGATGCTGACCTGGCCAAAATCAAAGAGTACCGTCAGGCACTGAGGGACGTGCCTTCCCAGGAAGGTTTCCCGGACAATGTCGTCTGGCCGGAGGGACCTGAGTACAAAGTTCTGCGCGCATAAGTAACAGCCTATGTGGGAGAAAATTACAGAGCTAATCTCCTCTCTCCAGCCCGAAACGATTAAAGACACAATCGTCGCGATATTCAGCTGTGCCGGCGGTTTGATAGGCGCGCTCATGGGCGACCATCTTTATCTGCTGCAGTGGCTTTGCTATTTCGTGGCTGCCGATTGGCTGACAGGTTTTTATGCGGCCAAAAGAACGAAAACGTATGCCTCTGCCGTTGGGCATGCGGGGCTCGCAAAAAAATTGCTGATCATTTTTGTCGCCATTGGCTTCCACGGGGTGGATCAAATTTTAGACATGCCTTTCATTGGCGTGTGGGCCGTGGGCGCTCTGGCGATCAATGAGCTGATTTCGATACTGGAAAACATCGAGAGGGCCGGCCACGGTTCGATCATCCCGAAATATATCCGGGAAATGCTCGACATCGTTCGCAGAGAGCAGGAAAACAAAATCAAATCCAAGTTGCCAATAGGAGATAAAAATGAGTGAGCATTTTCAGCCTAAAGAGTTTGCCTCCAAGGACGGCAAGCCAAGCCCTTATCCTTTAGTAGTCCAGCAGGGCTTGTATGACCTGCTGGAGATGCTCCGGGAGAAATTCGGAAAGGCCATCTATATTAATTCAGGCTATCGTTCGCCCGAGCACAATGCGGCCGTGGGAGGTGTCAAAAATTCCTACCACGTTCAGGGGATGGCGGCCGACATCCGACCGCGCCATGGAAAAGACTTCGAGAAGGAGCTGGGGCGCCTAAAGATCATTGCTAATAAAGAATGTCCGGGAGGCGTCGGATTTTATAAAAACTTCGTTCACGTGGACTTCGGTCCTTACCGACGCTGGAATGGCTAAATGAATCTGGTCAACTTAATTAAATTTGGGGCGGCTGCGGTCGCCCTTCTTTTTGCTTACTGGATCGGCGTGCAGGATGGGCGCGATTCGGAGGAATTGAAAAATGCGCGCGCTCAAATCGTTCAGCTTTCTGAGACAGTTAAGACTTATGAAGCCCACTATAAAAATCAGGCGATTGCGATGGCCGAGTTGCGTGTTTCTGAATCTGCTGCTCGGGCTGATTCTGACCGCCTGCGCTCCCGTATCGCCAACCTTGAAAAAGGAGCCCGAACCGCTGCCGATAGAGACGCAATTCGATGCCTCCAGCTGGGAGCAGAATGTCGACGATTATTGCAGGAAGCTCGAGGAGTTATTAACTACTGTAGAAAAACGTTTGGCGGAGAAAATACCCGGAACTAAATAAATGAGTGTGGGGCATTTTGTGGGGCAAATTCTTGAAATCTTCTGAAACCCGCATAAATAAAGGGCTGTTGGCGGAAAGGGTGGGATTCGAACCCACGGATGAGGATCGCTCATCGCCAGTTTTCAAGACTGGAGCATTCAACCGCTCTGCCACCTTTCCGAAGAAGAACTGAATTATACGCAATTTCGTAAAACAGGCAAATTATTAAAGATCGGCAGGTATCCTGACGGAATTTTTTGAGGAATTTTCTCAGTCGTCTGACTAAAGTAGCTCTGAGGAGGTTCGAGAAGGATTAGCTCTGGGTTCTCGAATGAGAGTAGGAGGCTTTACAAGTTGTCCAAGAATTCCTTTGCCTCTGATTCCAAAATATTGTCGTTAGATGGTCATTCTATGCTGTCGCGTAACAGTTCAAAGGCATCACAGTAACGATACCTCTGACGATCATTTCGTTTGCCCTTTCCATGGTCATTGCTGTTGTTGTGGCATTGTTCCAGTACTCTAAAGTTCCGGTCCTTCGCCACATTTGCCGCTTTTACGTTTGGGTGATCCGAGGAACACCGCTTCTTGTCCAGTTGTACGTCGTTTTCTTCGGACTTCCGAGTATCGGCATTATGGTGGATGCCTTCCTTGCAGCTGTGATTGTTTTCTCAATCAACGAAGGTGCCTATAACGCTGAAACGATCCGCGGTGCGTTAGAGTCGGTGCCTCAGGGATAGATGGAAGCTGGACGCTGCGTCGGCCTGAATTATTTTCAAATCATGTGGCACGTAGTTTTGCCTCAGGCTTTCAGAACGGCTTTTCCTGCGCTGGGCAACTCGATGATTTCAATGGTCAAAGATACTTCTTTGGCGGCGAACATCACGGTGGCTGAAATGTTCTTTCAGGCTCAGAGAATTGCCGGACGAACCTACGAAACCATGGCGGTGTACATTGAAGTTGCCATCATTTATTTAATTTTCTCGACGATTCTTGAGTACATCCAGCGCCGTGGAGAAAAGAAACTCGGCAAATACGGCTCAAACTAACGATTCATTTTTGCAGTCAAAATAATGGAAAAAACCGATCCGCTCCTTCGCATAAGCCATGTGAGAAAGTCTTTCGGCACCTTGGAAGTCCTGAAAGATATCAGCATCGATGTTTATAAAGGCGATGTTGTTTCAATTCTCGGACCTTCCGGCTCAGGAAAAACCACGTTGCTTCGCTGCATCAATTTCTTAGAGAGGGCAGACGGTGGTTCCATAACGCTGGACGATACAACAATAGATCTCAAGGCTGCTACAAGAGAACAAGCCTCAGAGGTTCAAAGAAAAACCGGTTTTGTTTTCCAGAACTACAACCTTTTCAGAAACAAAACTGCGCTCGAGAATATTACCCTTGGCTTGACTTCCGGCAGGGGCGTGAGCAAAGAAGACGCCAATAAAAAGGGCATGATGCTGCTTCGAAAGATCGGTTTGGAAGACAGAGCTAATTTTTACCCCAGCGAGCTTTCGGGCGGCCAGCAGCAGCGTGTCGCCATTGCGCGAGCCCTAGCCACAGATCCTGAAATCATTTATTTCGATGAGCCGACTTCCGCACTGGATCCGGAATTGACGGATGAAGTCTTAGAGGTAATGCGTCAGCTTGCCCGAGAAGGCATGACCATGGTTGTCGTGACGCATGAAATGAGCTTTGCGCATAATGTATCTAACCGGGTTATTTTTATGGATCATGGTTTGATCGTTGAAGAAGGCAGTCCCGAACAAATATTCGAACATCCGCAAAACGAACGTACGCGTGCTTTCCTTCGTTTAGCAAGCGGTTCACAGGAAGCGCAGAGCTCGGCATTGGAAGCTTTCAAGAAACAGCGTGAAGCGGAAAACGCGATGAATTCTCTTTAATTTTTAGTTATTGAATAAGATATGACACATAATTTTAATTCTTTGGTTAAGTTCGGCCTTGGCTTGTTTATGGCCGGTTCCGCTTCTCTTATGCTTGTCGGCTGCGATAAGGCACCGAGCGGCAATTCTTCGTCTGCCTCTCGGGACCACTTGGCTAGGATTAAATCTGCAGGCGAACTAAAAGTCGGTCTAGAGGGAGATTGGCAGCCGTTTTCTTTCCACGATGAAAAAGACAAGCTAGTCGGCTATGACGTTGAAGTCGCTCAGAATTTAGCAAAGAAGTTAGGCGTTAAGGCCAAAATCGTAGAAGGTCCCTGGGACGGTCTGTTTGCCGGCATGGATTCCGGAAGATATGACCTCGTGATTAACGGGGTGGACATTACTCCGGAAAGAGCTAAAACCTATGATTTTTCTACGCCTTATGCCTATGACCGTACTGTTTTGATTACTCGTTCTGACAATAACGACATCCATTCTTTTAATGATCTGAAGGGCAAGACAACGGCGAACTCCATCGGTTCGACTTATCAGGAAATCGGTGAGAAGTACGGCGCTAAGGTTAGCGGCGTGGATACCTTGGCCGAAACCCTCCAGATGGTAAAGAACAAACAAGTCCAGGCAACGATCAATGCTTCTACTTCTTTCGGCGACTACATGAAGCACCGTCCGGACGAACCCTTGAAGATTGCCGCTACGATGGACAAAGCAACTGAATATGCAATCCCGCTGAAGAAAGGAGCAGACAACGCTTCCTTGAAGAAGGCAGTCGACAATGCTCTTCAGGAGATGAAGAATGACGGAACGTTGTCCAAGCTATCCGTGAAGTATTTCGGCTCAGATCTGACCACGCCTAATTAACCACTTAGGCTGTTGAATTTCATTTCTATTTTGGACGGGGCTTCTTCAAAAAGAAGCCCCGTTTTGAATCAGTTAAGGCAGTCTCCTCTCCGGAAAGGCTTACATTAACCACATCAAGAAAAAAAGATTTTTCGGAGGAAGAAAAATGAAAAAATGGGTTCTTTTGGTTTTGGCCGCAGTTTTTACGATCGGCATCTCTGCTTGCTCGACCGTTAAAGGTGTAGGTCAAGACGTTTCAGCGGTAGGCAACGATATTGATACCGCAGCAACAGCTGTTCAGAAGAAACTGTAATTCAGGCCCGTTTGTTATTGATTCGTTAGAGGAAGATATGAAAAAATTTTCATTGATCGCTATTTTGGCTGCTTTCCTGATTGGTCTTGCCGGCTGCAACACTGTTAAAGGTGTCGGTAAAGACGTTGCAGCATTGGGCAACGGCGTTGACCACGCAGCAACAAAAGTCTCGAATAAAATGTAATTAAAGGCCCATCTGCTCGTTGATAGAACCAGACGAGCGATAGAGCGCAAAAAATCTCGCCTCTGCATACTGCACGAAGCGAGATTTTTTGTGAATTTCCCTCAGAATTCAGACGAGTTCACCAACACCGGACCAAGGCGCTAGTCAAACAGGAACGCAGACTCAGTTGTCAAAAAATTATTTTTGGCAGCGGCTTTCGTTCTTGATTTCCATCTCGGAAACATAAAATTCACCGCGGTGGTCAATATCACCTTCAACTTTGACGCAGGCGCCGACATCGAACTTGTGACCGCCATGGCTTTCAACCTTGGTACGGGCGTCAGCTTTGAAAGTCTTGCCCCCGATAACCCAAGTCGGATTTTGTGCAGAAGGCATTTTTTCAATTTTTCCGTAAAAAGCATCATCATCGCCGGCAGCGAAAGCGGACAAAGAGAAACTTAGAGCGGCTAAAGCAAGAAGAAATTTTTTCATTGATTTTTTAACGAGTTAAAGACAAAGAAAAAGCAGCCCGAAGGCTGCTCAACTCAATTAAGAATTAACGGCAGCGATTGTCGCGCTTCTGTTCGATTTCAGAAACGAAGAAGTTGCCTTCGCGGTCGATGCCGCCCTCAACCTTAACGCAGGAACCGACGCCGATCTTCTGATCGCGGCCGTGATCGATATTAGTGCGCTGGTCAGCCTTAAATGTCTTACCGCCGATAACCCAATCACCGTTTCCGGTTGCAGGCATCTGTTCAACCTTGCCGTAGAAGCCGTCGTAGTCGCGGGCAGAAGCTGTGCCCATGATCAGAGCGGCTGCTGCAAGGGGAAGTAAAACCTTAACGAATTTCATTTAAAACTCCTAGATCAAATTCTTTCCTGGTGACTTTGATTCTAAGGGGTTAGCCCTAATACACCTAGTTAAAGCTGTCCAAATTGAGCGGGGAGAAATGGAATGAAACAACTGAAATACTTTGTTTACTAAAGCCAAGGAAATCAGAAGGTTAAGTAGCAGAAAACTTGGTTTCAGACAGAAAAAAATCGGGCCGAAGCGGCCCGATTTGTAAGCCAGTTAGAAGTTAAGCAAGCTGCTTTTTAACATCTTCAAGCTTGTGCTGAACTTTGTCGAAAGTTTCGATCATAGTGGCAGAAGGCTTGTTCGGGTCAAGCAGGCTGACGACGATGATGGCAATGAAGGAGAGCACGAAACCGGGGATGATTTCGTACATGCCCCACCATGCGCCCTGGTGCCAAATCAGGACAGTTAATGCGCCGACGATAATTCCGACTAAAGCACCGTTGCGGGTGACGCCTTTCCACAGAAGAGAAAGGATAATGATCGGGCCGAAAGAAGCTCCGAAACCGCCCCAGGCATAGCTGACTAAGGAGAGAACCAGGTTGTTCGGGTCCGTAGCGATCAAGATCGCGACGACGCTGACGGCAACTACGGTAAGACGGCCGATCCAAACGAGTTCTCTCTGAGCAGCATGCGGACGGATGAACACCCGGTAGAAGTCTTCTGTCAGAACGGAAGAGCAAACCAGCAGCTGGCAGGAAAGGGTACTCATCACGGCAGCCAGAATAGCGGAGAGCAGAATACCGCCGATCCAAGGATTAAACAATGTCGTAGAAAGAATCATGAAAACACGTTCATGGTTTTCTGCAACGGCTTTGCCGAGATCCGGATGAGCCGAGAAGAAAGCAGATCCGAAGAAGCCTGCGGCAACGGCACCGGACAACGAGAAGATGAGCCAAATCATGCTGATCTTGCAGGCGCGCGGCATCACAGAAGCATTCTTGGCAGCCATGAAGCGAACCAGAATATGAGGCTGACCGAAATAACCAAGGCCCCAAGCCAGGAGTGAAATCACGCCGATGAAGGTCTGGCCCTGAAGCATGTTGAGGTGCGTCGGATCGACGGATCTGACCTGCTCAATCGTGGCGGTAAAACCTCCTAAATCGATCATGACGGCAACCGGAGCAATGATGAGCGCCAGGCACATCATGGCTGCTTGAATCGTGTCGGTCCAGCTGACGGCCAGGAAGCCCCCAAGGAAGACGTAGGCAAGGGTGGCAAAGGTACCGAAAATCAAGGCAGTGGAATAGGGAAGATCTAAGACGATTTCAAAGAGTCTGGCGCTCGCGACCATGCCAGAGGCAGAGTAAATCGCAAAGAAAAGCAGAATCACGACAGCCGAGATAATTCTCAGCAGGCGGGACTTGTCTTCAAAACGATGAGAGAAGTAATCTGGAAGCGTAAGAGCGTTGTGTGCTGTTTCGGTATAGACGCGAAGCGGAGCGGCAACGATGAGCCAGTTGGCCAGCGTGCCGAGTGCCAAACCGATGGCAATCCAGGATTCGCAGATACCGGAGAGGAAAACCGCACCCGGCAGTCCCATCAGGAGCCATCCGCTCATGTCGGAAGCGCCCACGGACAATGCAGTAACAACAGCGCCTAAACGGCGGCCGCCCAAGATATAGTCATTGAAATTTTTGGTGTAGCGCCAAGCCACTAAGCCGACAGCCACCATAACGACCAAATAGGCGAAAAAGGTGATTGAGATTGGTGAGAAATTCATTTTTAGACTGAAACAAAATTTGACTTATGTTTCAATCATAACGAAGGAGGCGGCGCTGAACGGAATCCCAAAAACAAATTATCTAAAAGTCAAGGAAAATCCGTGAGCATTAATCCTAACCGCCGATGTAAGACATCTCAATTCGCTGGCCGGCCCTGGCTTTGACGGTCTCTTCCGTTCGAATTTCGGAATAATGTTCGTCTCGCGTTGTCCAAATTCGTCCGATGGCTTCCTCGATTTCTTCATCCGAGGCACCTCCTCGGAGCATTTGGCGAATGTCGAAGCCTTCCGTCGCAAAAAGGCATTTGTAGAGTTTGCCGTCAACGGATAAACGAATTCGGGAGCACTCTTTGCAGAACGGTTCACTCACAGAGGAAATGAAACCGAGTTCTCCGCTTCCGTCCTTGTAGGCCCAGCGTGTGGCGACTTCACCTGTGTAGTTTGGATCTAAAGGCTCGATCGGATAAACGCGGTTGATCTCTTCGACGATTTGACGCGAAGGAATCACATCATCGAGCCGCCATCCGTTAGAAGTTCCCACATCCATAAACTCAATATAGCGGACGATAATTCCGGTGCCTTTGAAGTGCTCGGCAATTTTGATGAGTTCTTTTTCGTTGACCTCGCGTTTTACGACAACATTGATCTTGATCGAAGGAATGCCCGCGTCTTTTGCGGCCTGAATTCCGGCAAGCGTCTTCTCAATAGGGAAGTTGACGTCGTTGAGGTCCTTGTAAATCTGAGGATCCATGGCGTCCAAAGAAACGGTCAATCGTTTAAGTCCGGCGGCGGCTAAAGATTTGGCCTTAGCGGACAAGGCGGCTCCGTTGGTGGTCACCGCAACGTCAAGCGGTTTGCCGTTCCAAGTTTTGAGCTTGGAGAGTTCTTCGATCAGAAATTCGATGCCTTTTCTGAGAAGCGGCTCTCCGCCCGTGAGACGAATCTTTTCTACGCCGTTGGCAGCAAAGATCCGTCCCAATCGAATGATTTCCTCAAAGGAAAGAACTTCGGTATGAGAAAGGAAGCAATGGTCTTTCTCGAATTTTTCCTTCGGCATGCAGTAACGGCACCGAAAATTACAGCGGTCAGTTATAGAAATTCTGACATCGCGTAAAGGGCGCCCGCGGGAATCAATCCAGTGAGTATCGTCACGACGGATTTCACCGACCAGCGGGACCGTTTTGGTGGCGGCCTTAATTGGAATAACACGAGAAGACATGCTTGCGGTTTCAATTCGACGAAAAAAGTACGTTGATTATAAGGATTCCCGCTTAATCTCTGCTGACTTATTTGAGCATCGGCTGCGGAATACAGTTTGCGAACACCTTCGAAACCGTTTTCTGGGAAGAAAATTTCCGATCAAACATTTCCGATCCTGCAGCTTTACCCGCAATTCAAAACAAAAAAGCACTGCAGAACAAAAAATTCTGCAGTGCAAGTACAACCGGGGAGAGGTTGATAATCGCCGAGAAATCAGCCCTTCATTGCCTTAGCGCGGGCAAGTGCTTCGCGAGCAGCAATGCGTCCCCATATTACGGCGGCTGTTAATTGAGAACCGTCGAGGTAGTTGTCGTAGAAGATACCGCCTACGGCGTTGCCGGCACCGTAAAGACCCGGGATCGGCTGACCTTCGGTATTGATGATCTGAGCCTTCGGATTGATCTTCGGACCGCCGAAGGTGGCGGTCATGCCGCCGGCAAACATACAGCCGTAGAAAGGAGCCTTTTCAATGGTGTACGGTTTTTCCAGTGTTGTCGGAACAGCCAGTTTGTCGGTCGTACCGTTATGGACAGCAGCATTGAATTCTTTAACAGTGTTTACAAGCGTATCGACAGGGACGCCCATCTGTTTGGCAAGCTCGGCAATGGTGTCTGCTTTATAGATTTCGGCCTTGGCTTTTTGATAGCGTTTGATGCGTCTTGCAACGATCGGTTCGTCGACCACGCGGGAATCAATAATGATGAATGCGCGGTTTTCTTTGATCAGCTTCGGCGTGTTCTGACCGACGTAAACGTAAGTCTGACCTTCGTCGATATAACGCTTGCCCTGAGGTGTGACGCAGATGCCGAAGTTAACCATGTTGGACGGGTTGGCGAGTGTGGTCGGGTGGATCGGGCCGGCATGGAACTGGTCCATGTTGACATACTGCGGGAAGAAAGGCTGAGTCAGCGTGTAGTTTTCGCCTGTGATAATGGCAGAACCTCTGAGCGGCATCCAGGCAACGTTTCCGCCCATATAACGGGTCACCATATCCTTGTTGTTATGGAAGCCGCCGGTGCAAATGACTACGCCGCCTCTAGCTTTGTAAGTAACAGGACCTTTGGGGCGGACTGCTTTTACGCCGGTGCAGTTGTAGGACTCGTCGCGAAGAAGTTCGACGGCTTTCGTGCGAGTATGGATAGGAACGTTAAGCAGCTTGCATTCATCGAGCATATTGCGGATAAGCTGATTGCCGCCCAGGGTCAATTTGCCGCCGACTTCATGGCATCTGCCAAGCATCGGGGCGATTTGGACGTCAATAGGCTTCCATTCCATATGAACTCGGTCCGTGAGCCACTGAACGACATCGGCACTCTGTTCGGCAAACATTTTGGTGAGAACCGGGTCGCCTCTATACATAGAGACTTTCCTCAAATCGTTGTAGAAATCTTCGACCGTGTCTTTGATGCCGTCGCGTCTCTGGACCCAGGTGTTTGTTGCGTTGAAGTTGCCGCCGGCATAAATGGTGTTGCCGAACGGTCCGAACATTTTTTCGAGGACGACGACTTTTGCGCCGAGGTCGGCAGCTTCAATGGCAACGGTTAATCCTGCACAGCCGGAACCGATGACGACAATGTCATATTCCTGCACGTTGTTATCTGTGGATTTGGCGCTTTCAGCTGCCTGAGCGGTTTTCAGTAAACCGGCTGTACCGATGGCAGAGAAAACGGATTTTTTGAAGAATTTTCGGCGATTCATGTTAACTCCTTTGTGGATGTTTGAAGAGATTGATGACAGTTTATTTATGTGCGAATCTCCTCTCTAAAACGCAACACTAAAACCACCAAAATCGAGGAGAATTACTAAGAAAGATTGAAATAATCAGACATTCAGTGAAGAATACAGATAAAGATTTTGAGGTTCTTTGATAGAGTGTTGCGATTTATGAGGAATATTCTTCTAGCTCAAGAGATATTTTGTGAGACTGTCAAGTTAAAGAGCTTCTATCAGGGCGCCCGTTCTTCTCACGTGAGCGAGGAAAAAGCCGAAAGACTGCTTGACGAACTGGAAGCGGCACTAGGTCTGTCTTTATTCGAAGTCCGTAAAAAAGGACAAACAACGCCAGCTGGCTTGAAATTTTTTCGAAAGTGGAGTCCTTCGATTTCTCAGCTGAGGCTTATGTCCTCCCAGCCGGAGGTATCTTCGGGAACTTTACGGTTTGCTTTTCCTTTTACGACCGGCGCCGCTGTTTTTGCGCCGCTGACATCTTTATTTGCCGAGCGTTATCCGAGGGTTAAATTTGATATTCAGCTTGCCACCGGCTCAGCACTTCCCGTTTGGTACAACACGGATCTTCGTGTAGTACATGATGTTTACAACTATGAGGATGTAAAAGAGTTTTTTCTAGCTGATGCCGTAAGAATTTTGTGCGCCGCACCTGCGTGGATTAAAGATCATCCTGTTTCGCGGCCAAAAGACTTGGAGAGGTATCCTGTTTTTGGGGCTCGAGACGCCGTCGAACACCGAAGTATTCGATTTACCCGTGGAAACAAGGAGGAGGCGGTTTTATTTCATCCCCAAGTCGTTTGCAGAAATAATTTGGCGGCACTGCATTGTGCTTTAACAGGGAAAGGTGCGGCACTTTCCGTCCCTCGGTTCCTGGCGGAACCTTTCCTTAAGTCCGGCGAATTGGTAAGAATTCTTCCTGATTGGAATGTTTCCTCTTTATCGCTTCGGGCGATCGTACCCAATCAGGATTTGGTCAATCCGATTATTGAGGCGTGGGTAAAGTATGTGCAGGAGGCGTTGTCAAAACAAAAGGAGAATTTTCAATGCCAGCCCAGATAAAGTTAAGCGATTGGGAGATTTTTGAGGTCTTGGGAGAGGTCGGCAGTTTCAGAAAGGCTTCCGAGATCCTCCGGCTTGACTCGGCAAACATCAAAAGATCTGTTGATAAATTAGAGCCGACGCTGAACCTAAGGCTGTTTAATAGGACCCCTCGCGGCGTTAAGCTGACGGAAGAAGGGCAGTCTTATCAGTACAAAATCAAAGAATTGATGTCCTCTTTGGAAATAAAGTTCCCCTCAGCTCCTGCCCGGCGCGTGGTCTCGGTTCAGTACGATCCGAAATTGAGTTTTTCTCCTCTGCTTCTTTTGCTGAGCCGTTACAACCAAATCGATCCGACATTAATCTTCGACTGTTCCGAAGATAATTCTAAGGATTATCTCTCTGTAAATTTGCTGCCGAGTGTCGGGGCGGAAGGGTGCAGACGTGCTGCAGTTATCAGTCCACGGCTTTTAAACGGAAAAGCCAAGCCGATCACGTTTAAGCAGCTCTTTGATTTTCCATACATAACCTTGTCGAGCGATCAGGGCGAACGTACATAATTTTTAACAAAACATCTTTAACTCATTAAAAAGTCGACAAAAACTGTTGACTTTTTTTGAAATATGACATAT
>OGHE01000040.1_pt1 | contig 129530 bp, 138 predicted proteins | sample 1571431 | NCBI WGS metagenome assembly OGHE01 (sample SAMEA2581966, study PRJEB24529) | metagenome | biome: Human gut stool | place: China | collected 2011 | reverse complement strand
AGGTTTCTGCAAATAAATCAGCGAATGTGGGGGCTTTAATCTTCATAGTCACACTTTTCGGTAGTGTGCTAATTATAGCTTATCACCCACCTTTTGTGCAGAGGTTCCTTAAATACGCGAGCATGCTCGATGTCGATTTTGTTTGGGTGCATCAAGCTTCGACCGTGCTGGAATCAACGTTGGCCTACAGCCTAAATTCCATCGGTGTTAAAACGCTTGTCGTAGAAGCAGGCGTCGGCATGAGAATCACTCAGGATTATTGTCAGCGGCTCGTGAACGGAATCCTAAATCTTATGAGTGAGCTGGGGATGTGGGACGGCCCGGTCCAGCCTGTTAAACAGCCGATCGTTTCACTAGATCGTTCTGTGAGCTTTGTGAACGCAGAAGAGCCGGGTGTGTTTGTCCCGACGGTTCGTCACAGCGACAATGTGAGGAAAGGCGAGATTTTTGGATGCATCGTAGATGCGCTTTCCGGAGAGGTTCGTCAGGAATGCGTCTCCGAAGTCGACGGTTTGCTCTTCACACTCCGCGAATATCCTATCGTTAATAAGGGTTCTCTGATTGCCCGAATTCTTCAGGAAGAACGCCGATGAGAGAAGAAGTTATTTTCAGAATGGAGTCGGCCTACCGCGAAGACTTTGAGGTAAAAAGTTATCACTTCGGCGGCCCTGAAAAGACCATGTGCATTATCGGCAATATGCGCGGCAACGAAATTCAGCAGCTCTATATTGCCGGGCAAATGGTTCGAACATTAAAGCGATTTGAGGAAGAAGGGCGGTTTATTCGCCGTCACGGTGTGACGGTCATCCCATGCGCAAATCCGTATTCTGTCAACGTTGGCAAACGCTTTTGGGCGATGGACAACTCCGATATCAATCGAATGTACCCTGGCTATAACAAAGGTGAGACCACTCAGCGAATAGCTGCCGGTATTTTTGAAAAGATTCAGGGCTACCGGTTCGGCGTGCAGTTTTCCTCTTTTTGTATGCCCGGAGACTTCGTCTCGCATGTGCGCATGATGAAGACGGATTACGAGGACACGGGCTTGGCTCAGCTTTTCGGAATGCCGTTCGTGGTGTTGAGAAAACCGGTTCCCTTTGATACCACGACGCTGAACTTCAACTGGCAGGTGTGGGACACGAAAGCCTTTTCTCTTTACAGCCGCTCTACAGAGAAGATCGACAAGAAGGGCGCGGACATGGCTATTGCGGCGGTTTGCCGTTTCTTAAGCCGAATGAACGTTTTAAATTACAACGTTTACGGCGGCTATGAATCGACCGTTCTCCTGGAAGAAGAGCTGGTCTCACTGCGTTCAACAGCCTCCGGTCTTTACATTCCGCACGTCAAATCCTTTGACTCGGTTGAACGCGGCCAGATTCTTGCAGACATCATTGATCCGCTCACCGGTGTGACGGTTGCTCAGACCGAAGCTCCCGAAGACGGCATCGTGTTTTTTGCCAAAGATTCGCCCCTTGTCATGGAAAACGAAACTCTCTTTAAAATAGTGAACAAGCTTCACAAGTAACACATAAAGAGAGTCCCCGGATGGCAGATGTCAGCTACAACATTCCGGACCTGCGTCCGGGAGAAGTTTTTCGTGTCGAACAGACGATAAAGCGCAGCCGCTTTATCGCTTCTGTCGGGCATACTCCCGGTGTCGAAGAAGCAAAAGCCTTCATCGAACAAATTAAAGCCGAATTTGAAGATGCCCGGCACAACTGCTGGGCTTATTGCGCCGGAGCGGCCGGATCTACCGACCGTATCGGCGCAAGCGATGACGGCGAGCCTCACGGAACCGCCGGCCGCCCCATGCTGACGGCGGTCACGCACAGCGGCATCGGAGAAGTGACCGTCGTTGTAACACGCTATTTCGGCGGAATATTGCTCGGTACAGGAGGGCTTGTCAAAGCTTATCAGTCCTCCGTCAAAATGGCCTTAGAGGCCGTTCCCACACGTATCCGTACCAAAACGAAACGTATCAAATTCAGCGTTGAACATCGATTTGTGAATCAGGTTCTGCGCAAAATCGAAACTGCAAACGGTCGAATTCTGGAAAAGAATTTTGATATGGACGCGGATTTTGATGTGGAGATCCCCGAGGATCTCGCTGAGACTTTTGCTAAAGAATTGGAAGAGCTCACACGAGGAGCTCTTCTGATTGAATTCGTCGAAGAATAGAGAATTATCTCGCGACGCCGATCGTTAAGTTCAAGCTTTCTAAACCCGTGAACGTCTGGCTTGGGAAAGCTTCATTCTGATTTTGCTTAAGAATGACAAACTCAGGTTTGCTTCGACGGGCAAACAATTCGCTTCTTCCCAAGAGTAGGGAAAGTGCAACGAAGAAACGCTGATCGGCAGAAATTGTCTTCATGTCCGCGAGACCTGAAGCGTCCGAGAGCTCGGGTGCAAATAATTTCACACCTTCATCACGGAGTTTGATCTTGGCGCCGGAAATAAAGGCATCAATATCAGCCGAGCCGTAAGCGACTGCGAGTGATAGACCTAAGCGCGCAATTCCGCCGGGCTTCTCGACATTAGCGCAGAGAGATTCCCAACGCTCAAGCGAGGTTTGCAGTTTCTGAAATTCAGCTTCTTCTCGTTTACGACGGTTCTTGTTGTTGGCATTTTTTGCCATCTTTTCGCGAAGGCTCGTGAGCTGTGCGGTCGCGGTGTGGAAGAGATCGGATTTTTCTAAGAGTTCTTCTTCCAGTTGCTCACGAGTGCGGGTCGTCAGGTTCTTTTCCTGAAGGCTGTTTAATGCCTGCTGTTTTTCTTCGTACTGCGAATTTACGACACGATATCTTTCGAGCAGTTCATCGTTTTGACGCATGAGATCGTCTTTCTGCGCAGTCGAGATCTGAGAAGAAAGGAAACTGGACTCGTTCGGAAAACCGGCCTTTTGGAGTTTTTGATTGAAAGCGTCCGAAAGCGATTCAATGGATTTAATCGTTTCGCTGCGATGTGCTTCGAGACTATTAATTTTGTTCTGCGTAGAGAGAAGGGCTTCCTCTTTGGCAGCAAGACTTAATTTAGCCTCTTCGGCAAGACGTGTGGCATTGGCTTTTTCTGTTTCAATCGCTGCGATCACTTCTTCAGGGGTCTGGCTTGCAATGGCCTCATGTCGTTCTTTCTGGAACCGTTTGATCTGTTCCGCGAGGGTCTCGATGTCCTTTTCTAGGGTTTCAGCGCTCTTCTTCTGGGCAGTCAGGGAGGAGATGGTATTTCTCAATGCCTCTTCGCTCTGCGCTGTTTCTTCTTCGATTTGTTTCTTCTCGGCGCTCCAGTTGATCCACTGTTCTCGGCGTTTTTCGAGCGTCGGCAAGTTCTGTTTCATGATGGCCGGGTTAGAAGCCTTCAGGCCGAAGCGGGCAAAGGCACGTTCGAGCAAACGAGTCAAAGAGACGCGATTAAGTTCAGAGTCTTTTTGATTCTTTTCCAGCTCGGCCGACATGTTGGCGAAGTTCTTTAAAGCTTCTTCCAAAGATGCCTGTTCCTCTTTCTTACGAGCGGTTTTAAGCGCTGCGTCTTCACGCTTTTCTTTCAGCGATTCAATCGCTTCAGTGAGCCCTTGAATTTTCTCTAGGCGTGCTTCAAGGTCGTCTCGACGGTTGGCCAAAGAGGTTTGTTTTTGCTTGAGGACAGCCGCCCATGTAATCGGTTTCTTTTCTCTCAGACCGACAATATTGAGCTCGCTCGCGATATACAAAATCTCGCCTTTGGCTTCATTGAGCTCGGACGTGAGTGTATTCAGGATGTTTTCGGCCTCCGTCTGCTGCAGTTGAAGCTGGCTAAATTCGGCTTCGCATTTTTCCGATTCGATGAGGGCGAGTTGAGCATCTTCTTTTGCCTTAGCGAGTTTGTCTTCCAACGAACGGTCAAACGGCAGTTTGACGGAGTAGGGATGGTGAATCGCGCCGCACAAGGGACAAGGCTTGCCGTTGGCTAGCTTATCGCGCTGTTCATTCAGCGACAGTACTTCGAGATAGAAGGAATAAGCCTGTTGAGCCGAGTTGACGACGGCTGTCTTGTCGATGTAGGCCTGACGAGCCGCATTCAAAGCAACTGTTGCAAGTCTTAAGGCGTGCTTGGTACTTTCAAGTTCTGCTTTTACCTGATTGAATCGGTCGTGTCCTTCTGCCAAGAGGACAATTCTTCCTTGAAGCGCGTCCAAGGCATTTAAGCGTTCATTCTGATTGTCTAGTTCCGCAGCGAGCGTCTCGGCGCCCTCCGTCCCTAGAGACTTAAAGAGCATGCGCTCTTTCATCGAGAGTTCGCCGGTGACGGCAAGTTCTTCGTTTTTCAGAGCAGCAATGACGTTTTGTACGTCTAATAAAGCAGAGCGGGAGGACTCAATCCGTTTTTGCAGCTCCCGCTGCGTTTCTTCTGCCTCAGCGCTGCGAATGACTTCGGCATCAATTTCATCAAGAAGGCGTTTGTATTCTTCGAGCTCTTCGACCAGGAGCTTATCCATAGAAAGATCATCCATCTTCTTGTTCAGAAGCTGTGAGCGGATGGTCAGTTGAGAGAGGACATTTTTTAATCGTGTACTTTCTTCAGAGAGGAGGCGAGCGGCGGTTTGCTCGTTGAAAAGCTCCTCTTTAAGGTGCTTGCTTTGGATCTGAGAAGCTTCGATTTTTTCATCTAATTCGCGAACGCGTTCCAGCGTCACGCACTTCTCGTTGTAATTTTCTAGGACGCTCTTGAAATTCTTGTCCGCCTCAGCATAAGCCAGAGAGGCAGAGCGAACGCGTTCGGAAAGCATCGGGACGGATTTTTTGAGTTCGGCAATCAGCCTGCCTTCTTCTTTTTCGTCTACTCGCAGTTTGGAGAGGGCGTCGTAGTCAGGCGCCAGAGCATCTGCCCTCAGGGCCTTTTCCAGAACGTTCTTTTTTACGTCAAAGCGAGAAAGGTCGCCGTTGACTGCCGTGAGCTGCTTAGACAAGCGGGCGGCTTCATCCTTGAGCATATTGATGCGGATGAGCCAGTCCATCGAATCTTTGAGCTGGGCAATTTCGTTTTGCAGAGCGGCGTGAGAGACGCCGGCCTTAATGAGCTGCTGATTGAGGCGTTCTTCTTCCTCATCGGAAACAACCGAAATTCCGTCTATGACAGACTGAGAAGCGGCGAGCAAGGCGGCCTTCTGCTGAGAAACTTCAATGCCTTGAGTCAGGATTGCGTTTCCGAGAGACTCGGAGACATTTCCGATCAAAGATGAGGCTAAGGTATCCGCGTTCTCAGTCAGAGATTCAGCAGTCGAGAGGATGTCGTAGAAAAGGGTGTCTTCTAATTTATCGGCATCAAGATGCGTGATCCTAGCCATGGCGACAGGAAAGGGCGCAGCCTGAAGGTCAAACGGCATGCCGTTTTTGCGGATTTCAGTGTTTTCGGGCGAACGGAGGATTTCGAACCGTCCTTCTTCCGTAGAAAAGCCCAAGCGGACTTCAGGATTTTCTCCCAGTTTCTCGGATGGGACATCGAAGAGGGCGAACTTGAGGGCGTCGAGGAATAATGCAACGTTTTTCTCTCCCGTCAATGAAATCGGGAAAACGCCTGAGCGTCCGTCAAAGTCGAGATCCCACTGACCCAGGAAAGCCGGTACGCGGGAAAGACCGAAAGCATGAATCTGCATAACGAAAAATCAAAACAACAAATCAGTAAGCAACCTTAGTTAATCCGTAGCCGAGCGCAAAGAAAATCGCGGAAATCACGGTCCACATGATGGTCAGAACGCGTGTGACGGAGAGGATCTTTTCTCTTTGGTAGTCATCAATGCCGGGCTTTAAGAGCATGCGCCCGAACTTGCTGTAGTAGCTTCCGCAGAAGCCTCCGATAACGGCGGGGATCATGCCCCAGAGATAGCTAAAGTCAATCCAACCGATGAGCAGGCCGGAGCCGATCATAGCTGCAACAATAATGGGATAAGCGAACATATTATTTTTTCTCCGAAAGGTTCACTTTACCAAATCTCAGCTGAAGAAAAAACGCCGCAGATACTGCGGCGCTGTTACAAGAATTGAGAACCCTTACTTCAGTTCTTCAGGGACTTTGCCGCCGTTTTCGGCAAGTTTCTTCATCACGGCTTTAATCAGCCAGACGTTCATCTGAGAATAGTCGCCGCCGATGAGGTTTTCCGGGCAGCCGAGCTCTTTAGCCAATTCTTTACGGTTGGCCAAGGAAGAATCCATACCAAGGAGCTTCATAAGGTCGACAATAGAGGTTCTCCAGTTGAGTTTCTGCGGGTTCTTTGCAGCCAGGGCTTCGCAGACAGCGACGACGTCGACGGTTTCAGGCGCTGCGGCTGGAGCATCAGCGGCGGCCGGTGCGGCGGCAGCAACGGTTTCAACGGCAGCGGCTTCCATGGGGGCGGCTTCCGCAGGTGCGGCCGGTGCTTCGGCTGCCGCGGCGGTTTCACCGGCAACAGCTTCGACAGCTTTGTCTTTCATGAAACCAAGTTTCTGAAGAATTGTATTGAACAGTCCCATAATTCACTCCTTATAAATGGCGTTGATAAATCTTTTATCGCCGATTCCAGCTTCAAATGAGCGACGCCGGCAAGACCATTGTCTTCCGACTTTAGTTCAATCGCGAAGGGAATAGTCTTCGGGACCACCATCATGAGCGCTCCTAAAAGACTCGTTACATCTGTGCCGAATCGGTCGTTCTAAAATCCCAACAGCATACCGAAAAAGCAACGAAAGATGAAAAAATTTTTAGCACTTACCGTCCTTGCCGGAGCCGTTTTATTTTCTCCGGCGCCGCAGGCCGCGGACTTTGACCGTGTTTACGAAACCGGAACACCGCTGAAAGCGCCTCGCGCGATGCCGAACTTCCGAGAGCTCAAGCATGCTTTAAAGATGCCGCAGTTTGATCTCAAAACTATTTACGGGAAGAACGTTAATCTGGCCGATTACAAAGGAAAGGTTGTCGTCCTGAATGTTTGGGCGACTTGGTGCCGTCCCTGCGTTGCTGAGATCCCGGAATTGATCACTGCGCAGAATGCGCTGAAAAATTCTGATGTTCGCGTGATCGGCGTGGCGGTCGACGGCGGAAACGTTGATCTCAAAAAGTTTCTCGACAAGATCCGGGCTTCCGGTTTTGAAACCCTCATCGACAGTAAACAGGCGATTCCCGGGAAAATGGGTGTCTCGGTGGTTCCGACCAACTTCATTATTGACGGGAACGGCAACTTAGTTGCTTATGCCGAAGGCTATTTGCCCTGGGAGAATCCTCAGATTATTTCTTTCCTGAAAGAAATTGGTAAAAAATACGCCTCAGGTCCTTCTGCGGATAAAAAGTCCGCTCCTGCGCCTGTTGGTTCGGTTTGATTCTTAATTTTTCAAAATAGGTCAGTTTTAGGTTTCGCGACTTAAAGCTGACTTTAACTTTTTAGGCTGAAATGAGGCTTTTTGAAGCCCTAAAATGACAAAGCGTCATTAATTTTCTTCGTTTTTGTCATGAAAACTGCCCAGCCTTCTCGAATTCTCGAGCTCACTAAAGAACTTTGTGCCATTCCCTCTGTCAGCGGCAGCGCCGAGGAGGAAAACCGCTGTTCGGATTTCATTGCCGAGTGTCTGCGTCGTCTAGCAGAAAAACATCCAGGACGCGTGAAAGTTTTTGAACCGGTCTGTGAGCGGGACCCTCTTGAGCGTAGAGCGGTTTTCGGACTGCTCCGCGCCGCCGTTCCTACCGATAAAACCGTTGTACTGACTGGTCACTTTGATGTCGTCGATACACAGAACTGCGGTGATAAAGCACAGACGGCTTTTGACTTAGAACGTTATACGGAAGCACTTCGTGGGCAGCCTCTGGATGAAATCGCTCGACAGGACCTTGAGAGCGGCAATTGGCTGTTCGGGCGCGGCAGCATGGATATGAAGGCCGGTCTTGCGCTTTTTCTGGCCTCTATGGAGGTCTGGGCAGATGATCCGACTCTTGCCGTCAATATTCTGTTTTGGGCGGTTCCGGATGAAGAAGCCAACAGTGCCGGCATGATCGGTTCGTTAAGAACTTTCCTCCATATTTGTGAAGAAGAGCATCTGAAAGTTGTCGCAGCTTTGACCGGAGAACCTTGTTTTTGGACAGCGGAAACCAAGGCCGTACCGGCCGTGAGACCTTACTACACGGGTACCACCGGCAAATTGATGCCCTTCTTCTACGCCTTTGGTAAATCCGCACACATCGGCAATTATCTTCACGGCTTCAGCGCGGCGCTTTTAATTAGTGAGGTCGTTTGTTTGGCAGAAGCCGACACCGCCCTGTATGAAGGCTCGGGCCTAGATCTTTTAGCGCCTCCTGCTTGCTTAAATATGCAGGTGCATCGCAACGGTTATTCGGTTACCGTGCCTGAAGAAGCCTCAGCCTATTTCAATGTCCTGACCGCTTCAAAGAAACCGGCAGATATTCTTCGCTGGGCTCAAATGACGGCAGCCCGCGCGGCCGCACAAGCTCGAAGCAAGCTGATGCGCGCACTGCTGTTTGCAGAAGATAAAGGCGCAGACTTTCCCGACATTGATGAGGTCAATGTTGTTACCTTCGGGATGCTTCAGCGGATGGCTCGCCAAAAGACGGGCGAATCCTTTGAAGAAAAAAGAGATCATTTTTATCGCTCGCTCCCTAAAGACCTAGATATTCGGGAAGCGGCGCTCAAAGAATGTTCCTGGCTGTTTCTACAGGCTCAGATGCCTAGATCGACCATTGTGGTCGGGTTCCTGCCGCCGTACTATCCGGCTCGGCTGAATCGTCGGGAGTCCCCTGAGGAGCAGAAGCTTAGAAAAGTGATGGAAGAAGTGACGGAACAGGCAAAGGTCTTAAGTAAAGACGAAGCGGTCCGTCTGCATGAAGTTTTCGGAGGCATTACGGATTTGTCCTTCCTCGGCTTTGAGGAAATGAGAGAAGGCGCCAAACAAGTGAGCGAGAACATGGCCGGCTGGAACAAACTCTTTTATTTGCCGACCGACCTTCCGGGCGCATTAGATATTCCGATTGCCAACATGGGTCCGGCAGGCAGAGATGCGCACAAAAGCACGGAGCGTTTAGAACTTGACTACTCTCTGCAGATTGCGCCGAAGCTTTTGGCCGAAACCATTCAAAAGCTTTCCTAAAAAAGAAGGGACGGCCATGGCCGTCCCTCAAGCGATTAGCGCTTAATTATTTTCCGAAGGTGTCCTTCAGAGCAACTGCAAGGTTGAATACCAGGTTGTCAGGAGTGAAGTCCTTCTGATCGGCCACGTAATAACCGTTTCTTTCGAACTGGAAGCGGTCTTCGGGCTTGGCGTCTTTCAGAGAAGGCTCAACATAGGACTGCATCACAGTCTTGCTGTTCTTATTGATGAGCTCACGGAAGTCCACTTCACCGGCATCGGGTTTCGGAACGGTGAACAGACGGTCATAAAGTCTGATCGTTGCGGGAAGAGCATCTTTAACGCTCAGCCAGTGAATGGCAGCCTTGGTCTTGATCGAGTTTGCGCCGTCGGTACCGCTCTTGGTTTCCGGAAAATATTCAGCGTGAACGGCAGTGATCTTGCCGTCGGCATCTTTTTCCACAGACGTGGCTTGTACGACGTAGGCGTGACGCAGACGAACAGGCATGGCCGGTTTGTCTGCTGTTGCCAGTGTCAGACGGCGATAACCTTTGGGCGGCTCTTCAGCGAAGTCACTTCTCTCAATCCACAGTTCTTTTCCGAAGGAGAGTTTGCGGGAGCCGCGTTCCGGATGCTGAGGATGATTGGGAGATTCGAATTCCTCGATCTGGTCTTCCGGATAGTTGTCAATGATGAGTTTGATCGGATCCTGAACAGCGATACGGCGATCGGCTTCAGCATCGAGCACATCTCTCAGAGAACCCTCGAGAACAGAATAGTCGATCCAGCTGCCGGTCTGTTTAGAAACACCGACGCGGTCGCAGAAGAGGCGCATTGCTTCAGGAGAGTAACCGCGGCGGCGCAGACCGACGAGAGTCGGCATACGAGGATCGTCCCAGCCGTCGACAAGACCTTCTTTGACCAACGCAATCAGTTTGCGTTTGCTCATAACCACATAAGTCAGGTTCAGACGATTGAATTCGTACTGATGCGGCAGCAGGAAGAAGTTCGGTTTAACGGTTGCGCTTAAAACGTCCTGCAGCAGCGGAGTGAAGACTTCCGGTTTGGCAGCAACGGCATTTACGATGGCGTGGGCAGATGTCTCGTTCAAGTTTTCCGGATTGGCCTTGATGTCTGCTAAGAGGGAAGCGAGTTCTCTTTCAGCCTCGGTCTGGCCGAGTTTCCACTTGAATTTGACTGCAGCTTCGGCAAAAGGCTTGATTTCTTCAAAGCTCTTTGTCTGAAGGTCTGCCAGGACGGCTTTTGCTTTATCAAAGAGCGGAGCGCGTGTAATAGGCACGGATCTCTCGGTTGCCCAGTTATAGAAAGCGCGCTGATCTTCGAATTCCAACGTGCAGATGGAATGCGTAATGTTTTCGAGTACGTCTTCGAGGGGATGAGCAAAGGTGTACATCGGATAGATGCACCATTTGTCTCCCGTGCGGTGATGCTCGGCAAAACGGATACGGTAAATCGCCGGGTCGCGCAGGTTGATATTGCGGGATCCCATGTCAACCTTAGAGCGGAGCACCATGCTTCCTTCCGGATGTTTGCCTTCACGCATTTCGCGGAAAAGTCTCAGGCTCTCTTCGGCCGGACGATCTCGGAAGGGAGAATCCACGCCGGGTGTGTGCAGCGTGCCGCGGTTTTCTTTGATCTGTTCAGCGCTTTGTTCGTCGACGTAAGCCAAGCCGTTTTTAATCAGATGCTCGGCAATTTCGTACATATAGTCGAAATAATCGCTGGCGAAGTAGTAGTTGGTTTCTTTGGCGTCTTTCCAGTCGAAACCGAGCCAGTTGACGGAGCCGAGAATAGAGTCGACGTACTCCTGATCTTCTTTGACCGGGTTGGTATCGTCGAAACGCATATGGCAGCGTCCGGCGTAGTCCTTGGCCAAACCGAAGTTCAAACAGATACTTTTAGCGTGACCGATGTGGAGATAGCCGTTGGGCTCGGGAGGAAAACGAAGACGGACTTTCGCCTCGTCGATCGGACCTTCCATTTGTTCCGTGTAGGTGCCGGGATGTCCACACCAATGTCTGGGATCGTTTACCCCTTGCTTCAAGTCTTCGTTAATAATGTTGCGAAGAAAATTAGTGATGTGGCTGCTCTGAGCCTTTTCTTTGTTTTCGGTCATCGCTGTGCTAAAAAAATAACTAATCTTTCTATTCTACCTTTCCGGGCTTATTTGCGCCGTAAATACAGCGTTCTATGAACGCTCTTTGGAGAAAAACACTGAGGAGAGAGTAAGGCAGGAAGAAAAGACTGCTTGTTTCAAAAAAATACAAATTAGGCGCTCAGTGTGAAGGTATGTCGCGTTAAAGGCGCCGCTTCAACTTTTGTGATTAAGAAATGGGTTAAAAAATTACCCCGTTTGAACTCCCTATTAAAGATTGACTCTTATCCTTTATTTTTGGGATGTCGAATATCGCTTACATTTCCACGCATTTACTTAATTTTAATAGAGAAATAGGCAAGTTTATTGATAAAAAATAGGCGGGGAATAGAGTTTATGATAAAACAGCAAAAATAATAATGAGAATTCAAAGAGATATCTTGATATTTTAGAAATCTAAGATATTTGTCTTATAGGATTAATCCGTCAGAGGGTCTAGGATCGGAGACAGTTAAAGAGATTACATCTCTTAACAAACCCCAATAACCTTAGGACAAGAAATCAAGATGTCTGACAGAATCGTAAATCTGTCCGTCTCTCGACGGGCACTTATGAAAGGAGGGGCATTGGCTGCCGCAGCAGCTGCCTCTCCGTGTCTTCCGAACTTGGCGTTTGCCGAACAAATTAAAAAACTCGAGCAGGAAGGCTGGACAAAACATCCTGTCGCCTGCACGATGTGCGGCGCCTTCTGCGGTCTGGTAGAAATGCGTAAAGAAGGCGAACCTGTTTCTGAAAAAACTGTTCGTATTTTCCCAAATCCGGGGCATCCTCAGCAGGGCTACTGCGGGAGATCCGCGGCAACTATGTGGGTCTGGAACCACCCGCTCCGCCTGAAAAAACCTCTGAAACGCGTCGGAGAAAAGGGCGAAGGAAAATTCAAAGAAATTACCTGGGACGAGGCTTTGGACGGTATCGCAGGTCAGCTGAAAACGATCGTTGAAAAGTACGGGGAAAGCAGTATTGCTTCGACTTCGCACACTTTCTCAGGATTCAGCAAGTGGATCACACTTCCGCTGGGCTCCCCGAACAACATCGGACATGCCTCTTCCTGCAACGCCGGCGGTATCAGCGGCCGCCACTGGGTGTTTGGTAAAGGTTTTGACGGCGCCGGCAAAATGGAACCGGATTACGCCAACCTGCGTTATTTGCTTCTCATCGGCCGTTCGATGGGCGCGGCTATGGGTGCGCTCCACACATTGAACATTGCTCGCGCAAACGGTGCCCGCGTGGTCTCCATCGATCCGAGAATGCCGGACATCTCCTACGGTGATGTGGATTGGGTTGGTATTCGTCCTTCGACGGACGCAGCTTTCGTAATGGGTCTCATCAACCGCATGATCCAGGACGGAACAGCCGACTTTGACTTTATTCAGAGGTTCACCAACGGTGCATATCTCGTCAGAGACAACGGCCGTCCGCTTACTCAGGCGGATGTCATCGAAGGAGGAGATAAAGCAAAGTACGTCGTTGCGAATGCTACCGGAGAACTTTCCTTCCGAGGCTTGAAGAAAAATGAAGCCGGCGCTGTGGTCTTTGATGAAGATCCTGCTTTCAAGGCTGTGCTCGAAGGCGTCGCTCCGGTCAAACTGACTGACGGAACTACCATTCCTGTGAAGACTGCATATGAAGTGGTTAAAGAAACTGCCGCTCCATACACACCGGAAAAAGTCTATGAAATCACCGGTGTTGAACCCGGCATCCTGCTTCGTATTGCGAAGGAGTTCACGAATCTTAAGGGCGTGATTGACGACGGCTGGTATACCTCTAAGAACGGAACAGACGTCCAACTTTACCAGCTGATCTGCATAGCCAATGCGATGAACGGTAATATTGACATTCCGGGAGGTTTAGTTGTCACAGCCGGTGCGGGCTTCAGCGTTCCGAGCGTTTCTGCAGGAAAAGGTCCCAACGGAGAAAAATGGCAGATGGCTAAGGAAAAACGCATCGATAAGATCGTTTATCCCGAAGCATCTGCAACTTTCAAAGTTGCACTGCAGGCTGCTGTAACCGGCAAACCTTACCCGATCAAAGGCGTTTTCTTTGTCGGAACAACCATGTTCCATCGTGAAGCCAATTCTCAGGAATTGGCCGAACAGCTTAAGAAGCTCGAACTCTGTGTGGTTCAGGATGTTCTTCCGCAGGAACTCGTGGACTATGCCGACTACGTACTGCCGGCCACCTACTTCATGGAAAGAAAAGAGATGGCAGGCGTCAAATGGGCGCTTAACGGATCCATTTATCTTTCCGATCCGGGTCTCACACCGCCCAAAGGCTGTGAGGCACGTCATGATGTGTGGATTCTGCTGGAGATTTTGAGAAGAGCCTTCCCGGAAAAAGCCGAACGTGTCGGATACAAAGAATGCAAGACGGCCGAAGAATTCAATAAATATTTTGATGCTTTTACCGACAAAGGTTTCAACAAGTTCCTTGCCAAGTGCGAAAGCCAGAAACCCGGCTGGGCCGAAAAGATCAAAAAGGATATCGAGACTCAGGGCTGGTCAACGATCAAGACAAAGAAATATAACGAGTACCCGTATCACAAACCCTTTGGGACGCCGAGCGGCAAGGTCGAAATCTATGCTTTCCAGAGCTTCAAGAACGAAGCCACCGAAAAGGCTATCGCTCCGGTTTCGGGCTATATTCCTTCGCCTGCGTTTACCGCTCCGAAGAAGAACAGCAATGAATTCATTCTGGTTTCCGGAAAGAACTGCGTGACTTGTTCCGGTCTGAATATGTTTACGCAGCCGACTCGTTATCTGGGCGACAGAACTGTTTGGATGAATCCTGTTGATGCTCAGCGACTGGGTATCAGGAACGGCGATATGGCCGAAATTGAGGGTATTGATACCAAATATGTCGGTCAAGCTCGGATTACCGTGACCAAGAAGGTGGTACCGGGTGCCGTTTTCGCCTTCGGCTTCTCCGGCGGCAACCGAACGAAACACCTTGTGAATGATCCTGAGTACCAATTCGTTAAAGAAGGTATTAACTCTCATTGGTTTGCGACAGGCTATGCGCAGCCGATCTTCGGCAACGTTGCGAATAACAGTTCCGTGCGCATTAAGAAGGTAAGAGGCTAAAAATCATGGTTCAAAAGAAAAAACAATTAGCGCATCTTTTTGATGCCACACAATGCATCAGCTGCGGCGCCTGCATTTTGGCCTGTTCTCAGACCAACTTCCCTGAAATGCATAACAAGAGCATTCCGGGCAGAAACTGGCCCGCATCCAATATCCGTATTTTCCGTTCCGAAGAGAGAAGTCCCGTTAATCTGCTGGTTCAGTGCCAGCAGTGTGAAAACGCACCTTGTGTTAAGACTTGTCCGTTCGGTGCGAACTACTACGACGAAAACGGCCTAGTCAGAAATGATCCGGATAAGTGCGTCGGCTGCAACTACTGTATTGCCAGCTGTCCGTACGACGCTCGCTGGAGCCATCCTATTACCGGTCTGCCGATGAAATGCATCAGCCCGGGCTGTATGGAAATGATCAAGGAGGGCAAGCAGCCGGCCTGTGTCCAGGCCTGTCCTGCGGAAGCTCGTCTGTTCGGAGATATTTTGGATCCTCAGTCTGAAATCTCTCAAAAGATCGCGTCCAGCAGAACTGAGCTTCTCATGCCGAATAAAGGCACGAAACCTAACTTCTTTGTGGTGGTGTCCAAATGATCGAATTAACTTCTTTTACTCCTCAGCTTCAAGCCGCTCATTGGGGATGGACGATTGCCATATTCCTCTGGCTCGTCGGTCTCTCCGGCATGGGATTTTTCCTAAATTACTGGATCAGACAGAAGAACTTCGTTTATCTTCTGACGGTGTCCGGTATTCTCGGAACGCTCTTAGTCGTCAGCCATTTGGCCCGAATGCTCAATCTTCCGTTTGCCGTTTTCAGCGCATTAGCTGACTTTTCCTTTAACTTCCAGTCCTGGATGTTCATCGGCATCTGCCTGCTCTCGCTGCTGTGCATCGGCTCTGTGTTCTACTCCATGATCTGCGCCAAGATCATTTTCAAGAGTGAATACTGGCAGAACATGGCCAAGTCCAATTGGTTCAACGGAATCTTTGCTGCGCTGGGTGTTTTCTGCACGATTTATTCCGGTTTTCTTCTGACACAAGCTGTCGGCATCTCTTTGTGGAATACCGCTTTGATTCCTCTGCTTTGGATCATGTCCGGCATGGCCAGCTCCATCGGCTGTATTGAACTTTTCATGATCATGAAATGGATCGATCCGGATACCGTTCGCTGGAGCAGAAGAACTTCCTTCTGGGTTGAAGTTGCAGAATTGTTTACCATTTTTGCCTTTGTCCACGTTGCCCTCGGTTCCGCGCTTGCCGGCGCCAGAGCCGGTGCAGAAGCTCTGATCAGCGGTCCTCATGCCGTGATGTTCTGGGTCGGCGTGATTATTCTCGGTTCCGTCGTGCCTCTGCTCCTGAATCTTCTCACTCGCAGTCATAAGATTCTGGCCTGCAGTGCGATTCTCGGCATTATCGGTGCGCTCCTGCTGAGAGCCTCGATCCTCTTCTCCGGATACTACGATCCGATCATGTTCTAAAGCATGGCGCCGCCTCTCAGGTCTAGAGGCGGCAATTACTTAGTTGCTCCTTGGTGCCAAGCGGCATCTTCGAAGGGCTGTCTTCGGGCAGCCCTTCGTCTTAGTGGTCTGCTGTTTTCTTCACAAATGAGTTCTAGAAGAAATAGAGAGCCCGAATACATATCCGAAGAAACGGCTTGAAATTGTTCCCCTTCCAAACTCGATTAGATGTCCGCATGCCGATTGTTTGAAGAAGATCTGTGAGAGAAAGGTTGAGAGAAGAGGACTCTCTGAAAAGGCGTATAGAAACTTTGATTTCAACCTTCACAAGCTTACCGAGCTGGAACAGAGAAAATGTTCGGGTCTTTTGAATCGAGAAGAAGTGTGGTTGCTAGTGGAATTTTTGAAAATAAAATTCCCGCTCCGATTTTCAATCGAGAAGCGGGAACTCCTTGTCCGTGGAAACCCTCTCCGAAAACTCGAAGAACCCTCACGATACATTCGTATCCCCGAAGGGACACACGGCGGCAGGCGCCGACTTTTCCGCTCTTGACAAGGATTTCAGATTAACAGAATCCTTGTCCCAGCACAATATTTAGTCTTCCTTGAACGCTACCTCGCGGCCTTTCTTAATACTCGGTAAGAGGATGAGCAGCAACAGGAAGATGGCCATCATCAAGAGAACGAGAGAGATGGGGCGCGTAAAGAAGGTCGAAGGATCCCCACGAGAAAGCAGCATCGCTCTTCTGAGGTTTTCTTCCATCATCGGTCCGAGAATGAAGCCCAGGATCAATGGCGCTGGTTCACACTTAAGTTTTGCAAAAAGGTAGCCAAGTGCACCACAGATAATCGTGATGTAGACATCAAACGGATTGTTGTTAATGGAATAAACGCCGATGCAGCATAAAGTCAGAATCATCGGGTAGAGCAGTCCGTAAGGCACGCGCAGCAGCTGAACCCAAACACCGATCAAAGGCAGATTCAAAATGACAAGCATCAGGTTGCCGATCCACATGGAAACCACCAGCCCCCAAAAGAGTGTGGGGTTGGAACTCATTACCTGCGGTCCCGGTGTGATGTTGTGAATCATCAGGGCGCCGATCATCAGCGCCATCGTGGCGTTGCAGGGAATACCGAGTGTGAGCATCGGAATGAAACTCGTCTGAGCTCCGGCATTGTTGGCGGATTCAGGACCGGCGACACCGGCAATATTTCCTTTACCAAACGGAGGATTAGCATGGCTGCCGCCGACTTTTTTCTCAAGCGTGTAGGAAGCAAAAGAGGCAAGCAGGGCACCGCCGCCGGGAAGAATACCAAGGAAGGAGCCCAGCAGGGTACCGCGGGTAATGGCCGGCGCGGCCTTGCATAACTCTTTGCGGCTCGGCCAAATAGAACCGACTTTTTCTGTAATGGAATCGCGCGCTTCGCCCTTGGACAAATTTACGATAATTTCCGTGAATCCGAACAGGCCCATAGAAATGGCGACGAAATCGATGCCGTCCTGGAGTTCGGCAATGCCGAAATCGAAACGGAAGGTTCCGGAGTTGACGTCCGCGCCGATGATACCGAGAAGAAGACCTAAGATGATCATGGCAAAAGCCTTGAGTACGGAACCGTTGGCTAACACAACAGCGCCGACAAGGCCCAAGACCATCAGACTAAAGTATTCGGCCGGCCCAAATTTGAAGGCAAGTTCTATCAAAGGAGGTGCGAAAGCAGCAACCAAAATCGTTGCAAAGCAGCCGGCAATAAAAGAACCGATTGCAGCGATACCGAGAGCGGTTCCGGCTTTTCCTTGGCGGGCCATTTGGTAACCGTCTAAACAAGTAACTACTGAGGCTGACTCGCCCGGGAGGTTAACCAAAATAGCAGTCGTTGATCCGCCGTACTGAGAGCCGTAGTAAATGCCGGCGAGCATAATCAGTGCGGAAGTCGGATCGAGTGTGTAGGTGATCGGCAGCAGCATGGCTAACGTTGCTACCGGCCCCAGGCCCGGAAGAACGCCGATCAACGTGCCGAGCGTGACACCTAAGAAACAGTAGAGGAGGTTCTGAAGAGAAAGTGCGGTGGCAAAACCGACAGCCAAATTATTCAGTAAATCCATAATTCAGCCCCTTAGTTCGTCAGAAAAGCAGGCCAGATTGGCACAGTTAAATCAAGGCCGAGGACAAAGATCAGCCAGACGGCGACGCATAGAAATGCACAAAGAAGAAGGGTCCGTATCCAGTGGAAAGGACGGTTGCCGAAAGAAGACAAGAAAACCATCACAGCAGTCGCAGGGATCAGACCTGCAGGTCTGAGCAGCACGGCAAAAATCGTGACGGATCCCAAGATCACAAAAAAGTTGTACCAGTCGAACTTTCCGAATTTGCCGCCGTCTTCTTCTGTACTTTTAAAAAGAACTGACTTAGCCGTAATAAAAAAACCAAGGAAAAAGAGAAAGCCGCCGAGCAGCATCGGGAAATAGCCCGGACCCATGCGGGAGGCCGTCCCGATGTTGTAGTTGTAAACAGAGTAGAGGCAGAAAAAACCTCCGAAGGCCATGAACATCAAACCGGCCCAAAAATCTCTTTGATCCTTGATCATAGGTAAAACGAAAATTAACGAAGGCCGGAAACCGGCCTTCTAGGTTGTACAAATTCAGCAGAGTATTAGTCTACTTTCGCTCCGCTGGTCTTCACAATTTCTTTGTATTTGACGAGCTCGGCTTTTACAAAGTCGTTCAGCTGAGCGGGAGTTCCGGCTTTTTCAACGGCGCCCATCTTGTCGAAGCGTTCAGCCATGGGTTTGGACTTAATAGCTTTGACAAAAGCTTGGTTGAGTTTATCAACGACTTTCGGGTCCATCTTGGCCGGTCCGAAGAAGGCGTACCAAGTAGAAATATCAAATCCGGGAACACCGGCTTCAGCCATTGTCGGAACGTTTGGCAGAGAGGGAGCACGGAACGTTGTTGTCACGGCGAGCGGAATTAACTTGCCGGCTTTGATGTTGGCGCTCGCAGAAGCAAGGTTGTCAAAAATCATCTGAGTGTCGCCGCTCAGTACGCTCATTTGAGCAGCCGCTGCGCCCTTAAACGGAATGTGGACGATCTTGATGCCGGTGGCGTTCTTTAAAAGCTCGCCTGACATATGACCTGCGGAACCGTTGCCGCCGGAGGCATAGTTAATAGCATCCGGGTTCTTCTTGGCGTACGCGATCAAATCTTTAACAGTCTTGATGCCGGTTTTCTGGGAGAATTCAGGTGTAATGACCAGTACGTTCGGTGTCTGAGCGATCAGCGTAATCGGAGTGAAGTCCTTGATTGGATCGTAGGGCAGTTTGTTGAAAAGGTTGGGGTTCACAGCGTGCGTTGCTAAGGCGCCCATGACGATTGTCTTTCCGTCCGGAGCCTGTTTTGCAACGTAGTCCACACCGATGTTGCCGCCGGCACCCGGCTTGTTTTCAACAATGATATTGCCCAGGTCATGACGGGCTTCTTCAGCGACGGCACGGGCTGTGACGTCCAAAGGACCTCCGGGAGGATAGGGGACAATAATACGGATCGGATCTTCAGCGGCGAAAGAAGGGAATGCTGCGCAGCCTAAAGCTGCTGCTCCAAGGGTACAGACAGAACGTCTAGTAATTTTGATAGTCATTTTCTACCTTTCTCGTTTGTGGTTATCGGGCAGAGTTAACTGCCTTTTTAGAATTCTATGGAAAAATAAGGCTAAAAACAGAAAATTGACCACGTATTCTCACTTTTATCAGGGTTATGGAGCATAATTTCTCGATTATTTCTATTTAATTGAGAAAAACAAGTCATCTATTTCAAGAATTGCGCAAAATTAATTCAAAAGAACCAGCGACAAATGCAATAGTCGTTTTTTTGATTTTCAAGATTTGAGTTTCATGAAGCGTTAAGCACGAAGCCTTAGCATCACTCTTGTAATGTTTTTCTCTTGGCGCGCCCCGATTCTTTAGCGACGGCTTTAAGCCCTTCCAGGTTGATGATGCGAACGTGTCTCTGGTTAATTTCAATCAGGTTCAATTCATCAAAGTGGGTGAGCGTCCTGCTGACGGTCTCGAGCTTGAGGCCCAAGAAACTGCCGAGTTCGCCTCGAGTCATTCTTAGGACGAACTCGCTTTTTGAGAATCCTCGGGCTTCGAACTTTCTTGCAAGGTTCAGCAGGAAAGAAGCCAGCAGCTGTGTTGAGTTGGTGCAGCCGAGGATGAGCAGGTTTTGATGCGCCGCGACAATTTTTCTTCCGAGCAGAAGACGGAATTGGCGCGAGATTTTCGGATCTCGGTCGCAAAGTGCTTCGAGTTCGCGATAGCGCAAGGAACAGATTTCACTGTCCTCGAGGGCCGTGACGGTGCAGGTGTGATATTCGGTTGGGATCGCTTCGGCGCCGAGTACCTCTCCGCTCATGTGGAAATCGGTGACTTGTTCGCTGCCGTTTTCGGTGAGGACCGAACTTTTAAATGAACCGAGTCGGGTGACGAAAAGCGCATCAAGGGGGGCGCCGGCTCTAAACAGTACTTCACCCTTTGGAACTCTTCTTTGGGAGACGATATGAGAGGAAAAAATTTCTGTTTCTGCGTCATTCAGATCGGCGGACAGGCAAAGATGCCTGAGGTAGCAGCCGGCACAGCCGGTGCGATTTGCCGATGAGGATTGCGTGAAATTAGAAGCCATTTTCTCTAAATACTGTTATAAGAGGCAAAAAAGCTGTGCGGCCTTTGATGATTTGAGATAATTTCGCCTGTTGGAAAAATAATAACAGAACCTAGAAAAATCAAAAGATCTTTTAAAAAGGAACCCTGATGGAAACACAAGGAAAGCTGAACGTTGAATTCCCGGATCTGGAGCTGCTCCAAAGGTTCGATGTTCCGGGCCCGAGATACACTTCTTATCCCACTGCGGACAGATTTACAAAGGAATTCGGCGCCGAAGATTTTAAGAAAGTCCTTAATGCGAGAGGGACCGGTGAAAATACGGCAGATCTATCCCTGTATGTTCACATTCCTTTCTGTGCGAATGTCTGCTTCTTCTGCGGCTGCAACAAAGAAGTCACGAAAGATCACTGTCGATCCAAAGAGTATTTGGAAGTTTTAAGCAAAGAATGTGAACTCGTTTCTGCCGAGATCGGCGGCAATAAGGAAGTGGTGCAGCTTCACTTTGGCGGCGGCTCCCCGACCTTCCTGAACAATGAAGAAATTTTCCAGGTGATGGACATTATCCGTTCTCACTTCGCGCTGGCGCCGGATGCAGAAATTTCCATTGAAGTCGATCCTCGTTCGACCCCTGTCGACAAGGTTGAAGTTTTGGCCAAAGCCGGTTTCAACCGGATGAGTATCGGCGTTCAGGATTTCGATAATCGCGTTCAGATTGCCGTGAACCGTGTCCAGCCTTTCGAAATGACGAAAGCCGTTCTTGATGCAGCTCGTGCCAACGGCTTTAAGTCCATCAATATGGACTTAATTTACGGTCTTCCTTTCCAGTCCCGCAAAACCTTTGAAATGACTCTGGACAAAGTGATCGAACTTTCTCCGGATCGTATCGCGCTCTATCACTTTGCTCATCTGCCCGAACACTTTAAACCGCAGAGACGCATCAATGCCGAAGACCTTCCGAGCACGCCGGAAAAAGTCGGCATCATGATGGATGCTATCAAGCGTTTGAGCGCCAACGGCTATCACTTCATCGGTATGGACCACTTCGCCAAGGTCACCGACGAACTCGCCAAGGCTCAGGAAAACGGTACGCTGCAGAGAAACTTCCAAGGTTATTCCACTAAGCCGGAGTGCGACATGGTTGCGCTCGGTGTTTCTTCTATTAGCAAAGTCAACGGCTGCTATGCCGCCAATCCGCGCGACTTGGAAAGCTATTACGCAGCCATCCGCAGCGGTAACTTAGCCACCAACCGCGGCTACCTCTTAAATGACGATGACCGTCTGCGTGCCAAAGTCATTATGGAACTGATGTGCCAGTTCAAAGTTGTTAAGGCCGATATCGAGAAAAAATTTGACATTAACTTCAATGAATACTTTGACTTTGAACTGAACAATCTCAAACACTTCGAGGCTGAAGGTCTGGTTCGCCTGGAACCCGACTATATTGAAGTAACACCGAAGGGCAAACTGCTGGTGAGAGCCGTAGCGATGAACTTCGACCGTTACCTGCGTGAAGACGAAAGAGTTCGCCGCTATTCCCGTATCGTTTAATGCTGAAAAACAAAGCAGTTTCTTTTAGAAATTGAGGACAAAAAGTTAGCCTGGACACTGGTAAAAAGGTGCTCAGGCTTTCTTGTTTTACCGTGGAAATCTGCGGTCTAAAAAGGCGGATGCAGAGAGCCATCTGCTAAAATACCGCGGTTACACATTGCTGTTTCGGCAGCTTACTTTGAGAAAATATAAATGTTCACTGCATCAGAAATACGATCTACGTTTCTGAAGTTCATGGAGTCCAAGGGACACACTATCGTCGCTTCCAGCCCGGTAGTCCCCGGTGACGACCCCACATTGCTGTTTACCAACGCAGGTATGAACCAGTTCAAGGATGTTTACCTTGGCTTTGACAAGCGTCCCTACACACGTGCGACGACCAGTCAGAAATGTGTTCGTGCCGGCGGCAAGCACAATGACTTGGAAAACGTAGGCTATACCGCTCGCCATCACACATTCTTTGAAATGCTTGGCAACTTCAGCTTCGGAGATTACTTCAAGCGTGATGCCATCAAGAATGCCTGGGAGCTTCTTACCGAACACTTCAAACTCCCGCCTGAAAAACTCTGGGTGACTGTGTACGCCGAGGACGACGAGGCTTACAACATCTGGAATAAGGAAGTCGGTATCCCTGCCGATAGAATCGTTCGTATCGGCGACAACAAGGGCGCTCGTTTCGCTTCCGACAACTTCTGGATGATGGGCGACACCGGCCCCTGCGGACCTTGCTCCGAAATTTTCTATGACCACGGTCCCTCCGTTGCCGGAGGCCCTCCCGGAAGCCCCGACGAAGACGGCGACCGCTACATGGAAATTTGGAACCTCGTGTTCATGCAGTTCAACCGTGATGAAAAAGGCGTAATGCACAAGCTGCCGCGTCCCAGTGTGGATACCGGTATGGGCTTGGAACGTATTTCTGCCGTTCTTCAGGGTGTTCATTCGAACTACGAAATCGACTTGTTCCAGAACCTCATGAAGGCCGTCATTGACGAAGTCAAGGCTGCCGGTGCTGAGGATGTTGATTCGAACAGTCCCTCCGTTAAGGTCATTGCCGACCATATCCGTGCCTGCACATTTATCATTGCCGACGGCGTTGTTCCGGGCAATGAAGGCCGCAGCTACGTTCTGCGCCGTATCGCTCGCCGCGGTATGCGTCACGGCTTCAAGCTCGGCGCCCGCAAACTCTTCTTCAGCAACTTGGTTAAGGCCGTTGCTAAAGAAATGGGCGACCACTACCCTGAAATCCGTAATCCGCATATTCAGGAAGTCCTGCGTCAGGAAGAAGTTCGCTTTTCTCAGACCCTCTCCAAAGGCTTGGATATTCTTAACGAAGCCCTGGCTTCCGGCACCAAGATCCTGGGCGGCGACGTAGCATTCAAACTGCACGATACTTATGGCTTCCCGGTTGACCTGACTGCCGACGTCTGCCGCGAAAAGAATGTTTCTGTTGACTTTGAAGGCTTTGATGCCTTGATGGAAAAGCAGCGTGAACAGGCTCGCGCCAAGGGCAAGTTCAAGATGGCTCAGGGCCTCGAATACGAAGGCAAGCCGACAGAATTCTTAGGTTACGACACCCTCACAGTTCAGGCCTGCCGCGTCGAAGCTATCTACAAAGACGGCGAACTTGTCAAAGACGCCGAAGCCGGTGACGAAGTTGTTGTTGTGTTCGGCCGTACTCCGTTCTATGCAGAGAGCGGCGGTCAGATGGGCGACAAGGGCACCTTCAAGAACAAGACAACGATCCTCAAGGTCGACGATACATTCAAGATCAAGGCTGACGTCTTTGGTCATATGTGCTATGTCGCCGAAGGCGAAGTTAAAGTCGGCGATCTCTTCAGCGCTCAAGTCGATGAAGAAAACCGCGAAGCGACGGCCCGCAACCACTCCGTGACGCACTTGATGCACAAGGCACTGAGAGAAGTGCTCGGTGCCCATGTTCAGCAGCGCGGCTCCATGGTTAATGGCGACAGAACCCGCTTCGACTTTGTTCACACCTCTCCTATGACTCGTGAACAGATCAACGAAGTCGAAGACATCGTGAACAAAGAAATTCTCCGCAATGCGCCGACTCAGACCCGAGTCATGCCGATCGACGAGGCTAAGAAGACCAACGCGGTCATGCTGTTCGGAGAAAAATACGGTGAAAAGGTTCGTGTTCTTAACATCGGCTCCAGCTGCGAACTTTGCGGCGGTACCCATGTCCAAAGAACCGGCGACATCGGTATGTTCAAGATCATTTCTGAATCCGGTATTACCGCCGGCGTTCGCCGTGTTGAAGCTGTAACCGGTATGGCCGCTCTGCACTACGCTCAGAACCAGGAAGAGATCATCCGTGAAGTGGCTGAAGAACTCAAAGCTCCGGCTCTCGAGGTTGTTTCCAAGGTTGTTGATACGGTTGAACATCTGAAACGCACTGAAAAAGACTTGAATGCACTTAAGGTCAAGTTTGCTCAGGCCGGTGCTGCTCATGTGGCCTCCCAGGCTCAGGATGTCAACGGCGTCAAGGTCCTTGTGACCGAGATGAAAGGCATCGAAACCAAGGAACTTCGCAATTCCGTTGACGGTCTTAAAGACCAGCTCAAGAGCGGCGTGATCGTTCTGATCAAGTCTGAAGACGGTAAAGCCAGTGCTGCGGTCGGTGTGACGAAAGACCTCGTCGGCAAGATCAAAGCAGGCGATGTGATGAAGTTTATTGCCGAGCAGCTCGGCGGTAAAGGCGGCGGACGTCCTGACTTTGCACAGGGCGGCGGCGCAGCGCCTGCCGACATGAACGCTCTGCTCGGTAAGACCAGAACGTTCATCACAGAAAAGCTTGCCTAATCAGCTTTTCTGAACGGAACTAAACCGTTGTGAAACCTCCGGATGAAAATTCGGGGGTTTCTTTTTTGGCACAAAAAAGAAAAGGCTCGCGAATGCGAGCCTCTATCGAAGATGCCGTTAGATTAGTCCGGATAGCCTTCCGGATTCATTTGCTGCCAGCGCCACGTGTCTTCACACATTTTCTCGATGCCGCGCTTAGCCGTCCAGCCGAGAAGCTCCCTGGCAAGCTCAGGGTTGGTCCAGTAGGCGGCTTTATCGCCGGCACGACGTGGACAGATTTCATAAGGAATATGTTTTCCGCTGGCTTTCTCGAACGCTTTAACGAGCTCCAGTACAGTGGTGTTGCCGCCGGTGCCGAGGTTAACGGTGAGAAGCTGGGGCTTGCCGTCTAATACCCTCAATGCATCCAAATGACCTTCTACAAGGTCCTGAACATGAATATAGTCGCGGGCACCGGTGCCGTCTCTGGTTGGATAGTCGTTTCCGAATACTTTCAGAGAAGCGCGTCTGCCGACGGCAACCTGAGAAATGAAAGGCATCAGATTATTCGGGATACCATTCGGATCCTCTCCGATTAAGCCGGATTCATGGGCTCCCACCGGGTTGAAATAACGCAGAATGGCAATCGACCAATCCGGTTCGGCTTTGAAGGTCTTGCGCAGAACTTCCTCGATCATCCACTTGCTCAGACCGTAGTTGTTGATCGGAGCGAGTGGTGTGCTTTCGTCGAATTCATCGTAACCGGGGTCGCCGTAAACAGTTGCAGATGAAGAGAAGACAAATTCTTTGACGCCGAATTTCTTCATGACGCGAAGCAGAACAATGGTTCCTTCAACGTTATAGGAAAAATAGAGAAGAGGATCGGCTTCGGATTCTCCGACGGCTTTGCGGCCGGCAAAGTTAATGACGGCATCAATCGGATAATCAGTGAACAGCTTCTCTAAAGCCTTTTCATCTCGAATGTCACCGCGAACAAGTGTCGGACGCTTTCCGGTGATCATTTCAATGCGGTCTACGACGGCAGGTTTGGAGTTGCTGAAGTTATCAAAAATAATCGGCTCCATGCCGGCTTCGATCAAACGCACCACCATGTGGGAGCCTATGTAGCCGGTACCGCCGGTAACGAGAATATGTTTTTTCATAGTCCGCAAAATAAAAATTGGCAGTCCGCCCGAAGGCGGATGCCAAACAATCATCGAATAGAGCTAAAAATTATTTATCAAGTGCATCGAAAATGCGGCGGCTGACTTCCTTGACGTCGCCGACGCCGTCGATCTTGATATATCTTGTCTTGCTGTCGCCCTTAGCAGCCAGGTTCTGGTAGAAACCGACAAGAGCTTCGGTCTGAGCGTGATAAACCTCAAGACGTTTTTTAACGGTTTCTTCCTTGTCGTCCGGACGCTGAACCAGGGGTTCGCCGGTAACGTCATCAACGCCTTCAACCTTAGGAGGATTGAATTTAACGTGATAAGTACGGCCGGAAGCGACGTGTACTCTGCGACCGCTCATACGTTCAAGAATGACTTCATCGGGAACGGCGATTTCGACGACGTCGTCGATAGGGATACCGGCCTTAACCAAAGCTTCGGCCTGAGGAATTGTGCGAGGGAAGCCGTCAAAGAGGAAACCGTTCTTGCAGTCCGGCTTTTCTAATCTTTCTTTGACCAGGCCGATGATAATGTCATCGCTGACCAGTTCTCCTGCATCCATAATCTTCTTGGCAGCTAAACCGAGAGGAGTTCCGGCCTTCACTGCAGCTCTGAGCATGTCACCCGTAGAAATCTGAGGGATTCCGTAATGTTCACAAATACGGGCTGCTTGTGTACCTTTACCGGCACCGGGAGCTCCGAGAAGAATTAAGCGCATGAATGGCTCCTTTAATAATTGAGAATGTAAATTTAAATTTTGTGCCTTATTGCCTGTAATTTCAAGCTGTCCGAATGGATGAAAACTCAGCAACCGCTTGAGCTTCGACAATAAAACTAAGGTTATTTATTCTGTAAGTAAGCACGTACGGCTTCCAAATCTGCAAGCGTGTCAACGCCGGGAGGAATTTCTTCCTCGAAGGTGTCCACGGCGATCTTGTAGCCGTTGTAAAGTGCGCGCAGCTGTTCCAAGCTCTCCCAGCGCTCCAGATCCGATTTCGGAAGTTCGGGATAGGCTTTCAGGAAGGCGCAGCGGTAACTGTAAATACCGACATGACGCAGGCCGAGATGCTTCGGCAGCGCAGAGCGGTCTTTTGCAAAGCCGTCACGATCCCAGGGAATCGGCGCGCGACTGAAATAAAGAGCCGAGCCATTCTTGTCGGTAACGACTTTCACAACATTGGGATTAAAGAATTCTTCCGCCGAATGAATACGAATGGCAGCCGTTCCCATGCTGCAGTCCGAGCGGTTCATTAGAAGTTCCGCAACATTCTTGATGACTTTCGGGGGAATCAAGGGTTCGTCCCCTTGGACGTTCACGATGATTTCGTCATCGGAGATTTTGCAGAGTTCGGCTGCTTCGCAGAGGCGGTCGGTGCCGCAGGCATGATCTTTACGCGTTAAACAGGCTTCGATGCCGTTGGCTTCACAGGCTTTGAGAATCAGTTCATCGTCAACCGCGCAGATCACACGGGAGGCGCCGCTTTTTAAGGCCTGTTCGGCAACGCGCACGATCATCGGCTTTCCGCAGATGTCGGCAATGGGTTTATTGGGCAGGCGGGTGCTGGCTAAGCGAGCAGGGATAATGACGCTAAAGCTCATTTTTTATCCAGTTCCTCGATTTCTTCTTCCTTCATTTCTCGAGCTTCAGTCGGGACCATGCAGGGGATGCCGTCAATGACGGGGAAGGCCTTCATGTCGGAACGGCAGTAAAACTCTTTTTTCTTTTCGTTCCAAAGCAGCGGACCCTTACAGAGAGGGCAAACTAAAATTTCGGTAATTTTTGCATCCATAAGCATTCCGTTTAGAGTTGCTGAGCAGCTTCTTTGCTCTTCTTAGCTGCGGCAGTGATTTTCTTTTCGACAAAATCCACAAGAAATTTGTCGAGCTTGGTTTCCAGCGGGACCACGTAAATCCGCTCATCTTTTTTCAGATCGGCGTGCTTGCGGCATTTGACGGCGTCCTTTTCCGTAATGAAGATGAGATCTGCTTCGCAGTCTTTGAAAGGATTTTTGGAATAGTCGTAATGGTCCGGTAAGGCGATCGGGCGCACTTCCAATCCGTGGGCCTTCAGCATGGAGAAGAATCTTTCCGGGACGGCGATACCCGCCATGGCAACGGCCTTCAGTCCCTTTTTAAACTGCATTCTCGAAAGCGTATCCAAGGAGACGATCTCTCCGGTAGCGTAATTGATTGCATTGGTGAATCCGCTTGTCGCAACGTAGCGAGGTGTAGAAGATGTCACGACGTCTTCCGTAGCGTTCAACACAATCGCATCGACTTCATCAAGACGGGAGGGCGGTTCACGCAAAGGACCGGCAGGAAGAACCCAGCCGTTTCCTAAGCCGCGGGCACCGACGACGGCTAATTCCACGTCACGGTGAAGGGAGTAGTGCTGAAGGCCGTCGTCACTGATGATGACGTTGACGGTCGGGTAGGCTTTCAGCAAAGCTTCGGCGGCTGCAACACGTTTCGGGCAGACAAACGTGGGTGCATCGGTGGCTTTTTTTATCAGCAAGGGTTCATCGCCGACGATGTCGGGATTACTGTCGAGGCGAACTTCAACCGGAGATTCTGCTTTACCGCGGTAACCGCGGGAGATGATGCCGGGATTCCAGCCGCGTTCTTTCAGATCCTTGACTAAAGCGATGGTGACCGGGGTCTTCCCGGTTCCTCCGACATAAATATTGCCGACGACTACGACAGGCACTCCGACTTTAACGGGAATGGTTTTACGACGCCGTGAGGCTGCCATGGAGAGAAATACCGCAGAAGCGGGCAGGAGCAGCCAGGAAATCAGACCTTTGCGATCCCATTGTTTATGCAGAAACGTTTCTAGTTGTACTTGCATTGCCGTGAAGCAAAAAATAAAAGATTATTTTAACTTGATAGTGTGGAAAACTGCCGATAACTCATTATTTCAGCGAGCGCTTCCTAAATTTTCAAGTTTCATCTGAAAGTTACAAAACCTAGGTAAAACCTTTACTTCAAAAGTCAATAGTATTTTGAGCAAAACACAAAATAATTATTTGCCGAGTACTCAAGAAGTTATGAAATTTAGAGGTCGTTTCATTGTTAATAACTTTGTGAATAACTCGGTGAGAAGTGACTTGATTTGGCAGCGAAAAAGCAGAAAAGAATTGACAGGGAGGTAATTTTTGAAAATAAAATCTTTATAAATCAATGTATTAACAAATTCTCTCATTGAGTGGATAATTTTTTTATTCTTCGAATTCGGGCTGTTGAAAATGTGAATAAAATTGTGAGTAACTTGTGAAGCAAATGGAAATTTTGCAATCTCACTCGCTCCTTGTATTTAGCACATAAACAATAAAATGTCCGATAAAGCCTTCTCTGTCACGCAGTTTGTAGACATCGTTAATTTGTCATTTGAACAGTTCGAATCAGTGGCTGTTGAAGGGGAGATTTCATCTTCGACGAAAGCTTCAAGCGGACACTGGTATTTTTCAATTAAAGACGAAGAAGCGGTGCTTTCCTGCGCGATGTTTCGGGGGAAACTTTACTCCGTGCGCGGTGTCTTCAAGGTTGGCGACAAAGTTCGAGTCACAGGAAAACCGAATCTTTATCCCGGAAGCGGGAAATTAACATTTATTTGTTCGAAGATTGAAGCTGCCGGGGAGGGAAAACTTTATGAACTTTTCCTTCGTTTAAAAAACGAATTGGCAGCCTTAGGATGGTTTGATCAAAACCGAAAGAAGCCGATTCCGCGGGTGCCCCGCACGATCGGAATTATCACGAGCAGAACGGGAGCTGCGCTGCAGGATGTGATGAATCGCCTTCGGGAGCGTGCACCTTACGTTAGAGTCCTCCTTTATCACACGGCCGTCCAGGGAAAGGGTGCCGAGGCCGAGATCGCTCAGAGAATCAATAAAGCGAATTCGGACAACAAAGCGGATGTCCTGCTGCTGGTTCGCGGCGGCGGATCACTCGAAGACTTGTGGTGCTTTAATGAGAAAATTGTCGCCGAGGCGATCGTCAATAGCCATATTCCGATCATTTCGGGCATTGGCCATGAGACCGATACGACTATTGCAGATTTTGCAGCGGATTTTCGTGCACCCACACCGACCGGAGCGGCTGAAGCGGCCGCGGAAAAGCAATCCGTCTTGTTCTATGAAATCGACTCGGCGTGGAACTTGCTTCACCGCTCCTTTGAGAATCAATTCAATCGAGCGCTTCAAGACGTGGAAAATGAATCGCGGCCGTTTGAAAATCCTCAGACCTTTTTGGAAACCTTCCGCCATCGCCTGTCCGCGGTTTCGTATCTTCAGCGCCCGGTGCTGGACTATTACCGCCAAAACCTGACGTTTTTGAGAACCAGACTTCAGCTCGATATGCGGAAATCTCTCTCTTCTTCGCTTGAAAGAGAAAAATTTGCCGCTCGCTACTTTATCTCTCCGAGCCGTTTCATTGAACCGTATGAAAAAAGGCTTCAGGCGGCTTCTCCGGTTTTCCGATTGGATACGACCTCTCTTCAGAACCGAGTTGATTTGATTTTTGTAGCCATTAGCAATTCCCAAGATTCACGCTTAAGACTGAGCCGCGGAGAGGTAGGCGTCTTCTCTGACAACTTTAGGACGGCAATGAACGGAATTCTTCGTTCAGCAGGAGACTCTCTCCGCTTGGTCTCTCCGCAAATGACGTATGCCTTCGGAGCGCAGGAATCAAGATGCAATGAAATTTTTTCTTTGATTTCAGGTGTTGTACAGTCGACAATCGCTGCAAATCGAAAGGAACTTCTAAAAGAATCTTCCTGGTTAAGAAGATCTCGCCCTAAGTTGGATCGAGCACCTTTAAATGCAGCTTGTACTTCAGTGCGCAACAGCCTGATTCAAAAGTTTGAAAAGGACACCATCCGTCTGCGCAGTTTGGAACAAGTCTGGGAGTTGTTAGATCCAGCCAAGCAAATCCGCGGCAACAGCGCTTTTATCTATCGCGGCGGCAAGCCCGTGATGTCGGTCAGTGAGCTGAAAGAGGGCTCGGATATTGAGGTCATGATGAAGGACGGAGCTTTTGTTGCTCGAGTTGGGGAGATAAAGAAGGACTAAGGGTGTCTGCATATCATAATGGTCTGCACAAGAATTAAGGAGATTAAAGTTATGGCATTTACAGTACCCCCGCTTCCCTTTGCAATGGACGCTCTTGAACCGTACATGAGTTCTAAGACGCTTTCCTATCACTACGGTAAGCACAACAAAGCCTACAACGACACCCTGAATAACCTCATCAAAGGCACGGACTATGAAACGATGCCTTTGGAAGAAATTATTCGCACAACGCAGAGCGGTCCGATTTTTAACAACGCCGCTCAGTGCTTTAACCACACTTTCTTTTGGAACAGCTTGAAACCGAACGGCGGCGGCCAGCCTACCGATGTGATTGCTGCTCAGATCAATGCTAAATGGGGCAGCTACGACGCATTCGCAGACGCCTTTACAAAGAGCGCTGTCGGCAACTTCGGTTCCGGCTGGACTTGGCTGGTTGAAAAAGAAGACGGCACGCTTGATATCGTCAATACAAGCAATGCCGGCACACCGATCACCGGAACGGATGTTCCGCTGATCACCTGCGACGTTTGGGAACATGCATATTATTTGGATTACTACAATATGCGCGTCACCTTTGTTCAGACGTTCCTGCAGCACCTTGTGAACTGGGATTTCGCTGCAAAGAACTATAAATAATCCTTTGACGATTTCATTCCGAAAACACTCGGAATGAAGACAAAAAAAGAAAGCGGGGCCGGACTAAATGTCCGGCCTTCGCTTCTAAAAACCAAGGAGAAATCAAAAAGGTTCCGTTAATTAGGATTGAACTTGAACTGCGGATGGCATTCGGCACAGTAGTTCACGGGTGCTTCATGCTGCAGATGACATAAGGTGCATTCGCCGTTGTGAGGCGCTTTGTGCGGGTTAACCGGCCCGATGGCTTTTGTCTTTTCAACTAAAGCGTCTTTCTGATGGCACTTCAGACAAGTTTCCTGATCAGGATATTCAGGACTCTTTCCGTCAGGACCGTGACAGGAGGCGCAAGCCATACCGCGGGCAACGTGGCGATCGGCGCCGAACTTCGGAGTCTCGGCGGAAAAGGCCGAAGACATCGTGAAGAAGGCAGCAAGAACAACCAGTAAAGATGCTGTTTTTTTCATAATCTTCTCCGAGAGGAATTTTTAAATTTCCGATTTTTTTGCGATTTCGTTTTTTCTATTATTGAAGTCCGCAGACCGCTTTTCAATCTGTACCAAGGTACATGTACCAAAGTACATATTCGACTTTTTTGAACTTTCCTAGACTGTGCGCATCGGATCAAACGATCCACGGTTTCAAAACAAAATTCCCTTTAAATCCTTTCGGAGTAAATAAGATGAGTACTAACCGCCGTGACTTCCTTAAATTGGCCGGTGCTGCCGCTGCTGCCATTACTTCTGCCGCTGCCGCACACGCCGGAGTTCCTGCTTCTTCCGTTGCTAAATTCGATGACGAATATGACGTCGTTATCATCGGTTCTGGTTTTGCCGGTATGGCTTGCGCCCTGAAAGCCGGCCAGGCAGGCAAGAAAGTCCTGATCCTTGAAAAAATGCCGACCGTCGGCGGCAACTCCGCAATCTGCGGCGGCAACGTCGCTTGCCCGGTCAACCCCGTCCAGGCAGCTCAAGGCATCAAAGACAGCAAAGAACTCTTCATTGCTGACTGCTTGAAGGACGGTCTTGGCATCAACTATCCGAACCTGCTCGGCACCATTGCCGACCGCTGCAACGACACCATCAAGATGGTCGTAGACTGCGGCTGCGAATTCGTCCCCAACAAGATGCTCTTCGAAGCCGGTCACTCCGTTCCTCGTTCTTATGAAATCAAGGCCGGTACCGGATCCGGATACATCATTCCGATGCACAACGAACTCAAGAAGCTCCCCAACGTCAAGATCATGACTCGTGCTAAGTTCGATGACTTCATCCTGGACGAAAACGGTCGTGTTGTCGGAGTGACCTATCGCAAGGGCTATCGCTTTGACTCTAAATTGCAGAGCGACGATATCGAAAACAAGAGCGGTCGTCCTGCTACTGTTAAAGCAAAAAACGGCGTAATGCTGGCTGCCGGCGGTTTCTCCCGCGACATCTTCTTCCGTCAGGCTCAGGATCCTCGCGTTGTTCCTACCACAGACTCCACCAACCAGCCGGGCGCGACTGCCGGTGTGCTGATCAAAGCCTTGGGTATCGGTGCTCAGCCTGTTCAGCTTTGCTGGCTGCAGTTCCTTCCGTACTGCAACCCGCGTGAAAAAGGCTTCGGTGTTTCCGTTAACTTCACCAACCACGCCTGCATGGACTTAGGTCTGGTTGTTGACAGAAAGACCGGAAAACGCTTCATGGACGAACACGCCGGCCGTAAGATCAAATCCGATGCTCTGTTCAAAGTCATCGGTACGGACGAAAACTATCCGATCGCCATCTGCGACGATGCTATCGTCAAAGCGATCAACCCGTCCTTCGTCAAGCTGCCGCTGGAAATGGGTACGGTTAAGAAGTTCGACACACTTGAACAGCTGGCTGATGCCTTCGGAATCCCCAAACAGGCTCTGCTCGATGAAGTCGCTAAATTCAACGGCTACGTTAAAGCCAACGACGACAAAGACTTCCACCGCATCCTTACATTCAACAAGGGTCTCGACGTTTCCAAGGCTCCCTTCTACGGCATCGAAGTCAGCCCGAAGATCCACCACACCATGGGCGGCGTGATGATCAATGAAAACGCAGAAGTCATTTCCGCCAATACCCACAAACCGATCCCCGGTCTCTATGCCGGCGGTGAAGTAGCGGGCGGCGTGCACGGCGCTTCTCGCCTCGGTACAGTGGCAGTTATCGATGCTCTGACATTCGGTATGATTGCCGGCGAAAACTTCGCCAAGATGCAGTAACTTTTTAGGAGGGCGGTTCGGCGATTAAGCCGAACCACGGCCGGGACAGACAAAAGGTTTGTTCCGGCTTTTAGTTTGTCTGGGGCGGAAGAGGAAGTCGGGATATCTTGTCCCCGGGTTTAACGTGATTTTTCTCAAACCAGGATTCGTTCATTTCCAGTGCATAAACCGCTTTGGCCTTGCTGCAGTGGATGTCAAGAGTCAGCGGCTTCATCTTCTCAATATTAATAATGAAGCCGTCTTTATCGATAAAGGCAACAGAAAGAGGGATGAGCGTGTTTTTCATCCACATGCAGACGGCATCGTTTCGATCCATGACGAACAGCATTCCGGAGTTCTCCGGCAGGTGCTTGCGAAACATCAGACCTTTTTCTCGGCTGGCATTGTCGGCGGCAACTTCGACAGGAACCGTGATGCCTTTTACCATGACTTTGAGCGCATCGGCTGCGTAAGCACATTGCACGCTCGAGAGAAGGACAAAAGCAGCGGAGAAGAGGGCGGTTCTGATATTTGGTGTCATGGCAAAAACGGAAAAGAAAGGGAGCTCTCGAGAGCTCCCTTCGTTTAATTAAAAACGAATTTTATTAGGCGGGTTTGATGTTGTCAGCCTGTTTGCCTTTTTCGCCTTCTTTCAGGTCGAATGTGACACGCTGGCCTTGTTTCAACGTCTTGAAACCATCCATTTTAATTGCAGAGAAATGGGCGAAAAGATCTTCGCCGCCGTCATCGGGAGTGATGAATCCATATCCCTTAGCGTCGTTAAACCATTTCACGGTTCCTGTTGCCATATTTAAACTTCTCCAAAAAACTGACGGCGATGTCCATTACTCTCACGCGCCTAATACTAAAAACGATTGTCGAACTCTGTGAGCAAGACGAGTGACTGTTACATTCTTATGGGATTGTAAATAAATGTCAATTAGTAAATTTCGCATATAAAAGAAATACAAATCTCGAAAATGGAGGGTAACTTCTTGTATTTTCTCTTATAAAGGCGATTTTTCACGGAGAATTTATTGGATTTTTTAAGTTTGAAGTTTTTCTCCTTTTATAAAAAGCGTTGCAGTTACACCACAAGAAAGGGCCGAACCTGTAAGATTTGTAAAAATTTTACCCGTGCATTAACTGAAATTGACATGCCGATGGAACTCAGTGGAGAGACAAAAAAAGCCGGCATATCAGCCGGCCGAATAGGTCTTGTTCTTGCTCTTAATGACGCCCGGAGGAACCGAAACCGCCGGTTCCGCGCTCTGTGGCTTCAAATTCATCCACAACTTCAAAGGTCGGCTGAACAACCGGAACGATGACCAACTGGGCAATTCGTTCCATGGGTTCAACGGTAAAAGGCTGCTGAGAGCGATTCCAGCAGGAGACCATCAGTTCTCCCTGATAGTCGGAATCAATAAGTCCGACCAAGTTGCCGAGCACGATGCCGTGTTTATGACCGAGACCGGAACGGGGCAGGATTAAAGCGGCATAGCCGGGATCGCCGATGTAGATCGCAAGTCCGGTTTTGATGAGCTTGGTTTCGCTCGGCCGGAGGACGAGCGGTTCATCTATCACGGCACGAAGATCTAATCCGGCAGAGCCGGCCGAAGCGTAGCTTGGCATTTTTTCGCGGATCTTCGGATCCAAGATCTTAATTTGAAGTTTCATATGTTTCAATCTCTTTCTTTTTAAGAAGGTCGGCGAGGGTTTCAATAATCTCTTCGGCAAGTTCCGCCTTAGAACTGCGGCCTTTGACTACGATTCCGTCTTTGGTGACGAAAGATGCCTGATTCTGAGCACTGCCGATCGCAGATGCCGGATTGACGACAATCATATCCGCCGCTTTACAGTCAAGCTTCTTGCGCGCGTTTTCAGCAAGATTGTCCGTCTCTGCGGCAAACCCGATAACGACAGAGCAGATGCCTGAATGACCGACATAAGAAAGAATGTCGGGATTTTTAACAAGCTTGATCGTTAACGTATCCTGATCTTTTTCTTTCTTAAGTTTGCTCTCTGAATATTCGGCGGGGCGCCAGTCGCCGACCGCAGCGACGCCGATAAAGGCATCGGGCGTGTGTTCAGCGAGTTCTTTTTTGACCGCCTCAAACATCTCTTGGGCTTGTTGAACAGGAATGACGGCCGCTTTGTCCGGATAAGGTACGGCAACGGGTCCGCTGACGATCGTGACCTCGGCGCCGGCGCGAACGGCTGCCGCAGCAATGGCGGCTGCCTGTCGTCCGGAAGATCCGTTGGTGATGCCGCGAACCGGATCAAAAGGCTCAAACGTCGGCCCGGCAGTCATCAAGACTTTTTTCCCGGAAAGTATCGGAGGCGTAAAGAAAGCTTCAATATCTTCCAGAATTTGCACGGGTTCTCGCAGACGTCCCTCTCCGACATCGCCGCAGGCTTGACTGCCGGCTTCCGGACCGGAAAAAAGAACGCCGTCGCCTTCGAGCGTTTGAATGTTTCTGCCCGTCGCCGCGTTCCGCCACATCTGTACGTTCATTGCCGGGCAAAGCATTAAAGGACATTCACGTGCGAGCAGAGTGCTTGAAACTAAATCGTCGGCAATGCCGTTGGCAGCTTTTGCAATGATGTTTGCCGTTGCCGGAGCTATGACGATGAGATCTTTATTCTTGCGAAGAGAAATATGCGGAAGCCGCATTTTAGGATCCCAGAGATCCTCTGCGACCGGCTTCCCGCTGAGCGTCTCAAATGTCAGCGGCCCCACAAACTGCGCAGCTGCCTTAGTCATCATGACCTCAACATCGGCGCCGGCTTTCACGAGCAGACGGAGAAGTTCACAGGCTTTGTATGCGGCGATACCGCCTGTGACGCCTAAAAGGATACGTTTCCCCTGAAGAGACATTTTCAATCTCCGATTAATTCTTCTTTCCGAAGAATTCAGCCAGGACGACAATGGCGGCGCCGCAGCAAATGCAGATATCGGCGACATTGAAAGCCGGCCAGTGGTAGGAACCTAAATGAAAGTCTAAAAAATCTACGACTACGCCGATGGTGAAACGGTCCCATGCATTGCCGAGCGCGCCGGAAAGAACTAGAGCGAGCCCGAGGCACAAAAATTTACGGGCGCTGTTCCGGCTGATGATCACGCAAATCACCAAACTCACAATGATGGCCAGACCTGCAAAAAGCGGTCGCTGCCAGCCGCCGGCATCGGCTAAGAAGGAAAAAGCCGCCCCGCTGTTGTACGCGACGACTAAGTTGAAGAAATCCGTGATCCGATCGACATCGCCTGTAATAAGACGATGCTGAATCCAGTTTTTGGTCCATTGATCGAATCCGGTCAGTGCCAGTGCAAAAACCAGCCAGCCCAGAAGGGCCGGCCAGTTCCACTGTCTAACGGAAGAGACAGTCTTTCTCATTAGGCAAAGAGTCTGGTTTCAGGCGTGCCGAAAAGATTGCCGACGCAGCGGCAGCACAGTGTCGGATAATTCTTGTCTTCCCCGACGCTTTCCTTGTACTGCCAGCAGCGTTCGCACTTCTTAGCTTCGCTGGGTTTCACCGTAATGACGCGCTCAGGGCTGATGCCGTCAAGTGTGACCTTGCTGGTAATCATCACGAAAGCAGCTTCATCGCCTAAACCTTTGATCAGGTCATATTCTTCCTGCGGGAGCTTCAGAGAAACTTCAGCCTGCAGGGAAGAACCGATCAGACCTTTTTCGCGCTGACGCTCGATTTCCATCTGAACGTTCGAGCGAAGGTCACGGATGATGGACCACTTGTTGAGCAGTTCAACGCCTTCCTTCACATTCGGCAGCTCTGCATAACGTTCAACAAAAATCGTGCCCTTGTTTTCCGGATTGAAAACGGCGTAAGCCTCTTCAGCGGTAAACGAAAGCGCCGGAGCAAGCAGTTTCAGGAGTGCATCCGTGATGTACCACAAAGCGGTCTGTGCAGAACGACGAGCCGCGCTGTCCGGCGCAGTGGTATAGAGACGATCTTTGAGGATGTCCAAGTAGAAGCCGCCTAAGTCGCCGCTCGCAAAGAGCTGGAGCGCTGCGTAAGCGGTATGGAACTGGTACTGGTCGTACTTGTCCAGAATTTCTTCTTGGAGCGCTTTCATGCGGGCAATGGCCCAACGATCCAGTTCTACCATCTCTGCAACAGGGACGGCGTCTTTCTTGATGTCAAAGTCGCTGGTGTTGGCAAGCAGGAAGCGGATCGTATTTCTGAAGCGGCGATAAGCGTCAACAGTACCCTTAAGGATCTTTTCGCCCAGAGAAATTTCTCCGGTGTAGTCAGAAGAGGCAACCCACAGACGAAGAATTTCAGCGCCGTACTTATCGTTGATTTCAGACGGAGCAATCACGTTGCCGAGTGATTTGCTCATCTTGCGGCCCTGTTCGTCAACGGTGAAGCCGTGTGTCAGAAGTCCTTTATAGGGAGCACGGCCGTCGATGGCGCAGCCCGTGAGCAGAGAAGAGTGGAACCAGCCGCGGTGCTGGTCGCTGCCTTCAAGATAGAGATCGGCAGGATAGGTCAGCTTGTCGGCGTGAGAGCCTCTCATCACGGTCATGTGGGTTGTACCGGAGTCAAACCACACGTCGAGCGTGTCTTTGGACTTCTCGTACATTTCCGGTTCCATGTCCGTGAGTTCAGCCGGTGTCAGGCGCGTCCACGCTTCGATACCTTCCTTTTCAACGACGTCAGCGACTTTATTGAGAATCTTCATCGTTTCAGGATGAAGTTTGCCGGTTTCTTTATGAATGAGGAAGGGCAGGGGAACGCCCCAGTTTCTCTGACGGGAAATACACCAGTCAGGGCGATTGGCGATCATGTTGTGGAGACGCACTTCGCCCCATTCAGGAACGAACTGGGTTGCTTCAACAGCTTCCAAGGCGGTCTTACGCAGCGCATCTTTCGGATCGTTTTCATTGATGACACCCTGAGTGTCCGCATTGGCTTCGTCCATGCGGATAAACCACTGGTTGGTGGCGCGATAAATCAAAGGTGTCTTATGGCGCCAGCAGTGCATGTAGCTGTGCATGACTTCGCCGCGGGACAGCAAGTTGCCGGTAACGGCAATGGTGTCGAGGATCTTGTTCTTAGCTTTCCAAACATTCAGGCCGCCGAAGAGCGGCAGAGAGGCGGCATACTCACCGTTGCCCTGGACCGGGTTCAGGATCTCGTCGTTGGTGAAGCCTGCGCTCTTGCAGGAAATGTAGTCATCCACACCGTAGGCAGGAGCCGAGTGAACAATACCGGTACCGGAAGTGGACTCGACGTAGTCGGCGAGCAGAACCGGGGAGAAGCGGTCGTAGAAAGGATCAAGCGCAGCCAGCGGATGCTTGAAGCGGAGGCCCTTGAAAGCTTCGCCCTTGGCTTTGGCGATGACTTTGCCTTCCATGCCGTAGCGCTTGAGGGCTTCTTCATAGAGGCCTTCGGCAAGAATGAAGCTGCGGTTCGGAGTTTCAACGAGAACATACTCCAGATCCGGATGCATGTTCAAAGCCTGGTTGGCCGGAATGGTCCAGGGTGTCGTTGTCCAAATAACGACTGCGGTGGGTTTTTCCAGTTTGACCCCGAAGACGCCTTCGAGCTTGCCTTTGTCCTCATCGGAAATCGGGAAGGCAACGTCTAATGTCGGAGACTGGCGGTCCTTATATTCGACTTCGGCTTCTGCCAAAGCGCTCTGGCAGTCAAAACACCAGTTCACGGGTTTCAGGCCGCGGTAGATAAAGCCTTTGCCCAGAATTTCGCCTAAAGCACGGATTTCTTCAGCTTCGGTTTCCGGACGCATGGTGAGGTAAGGATCGTTCCAGTCACCCAGCACGCCGAGTCTCTGGAAGCCGGCCATCTGAGATTTCACCTGTTCTTTGGCATAGGCACGGCACTTGGCCATGACTTCTTCTTTCGGAAGATTTTTACCGTATTTCTTTTCGATCTGAATTTCAATCGGCATACCGTGGCAGTCCCAGCCCGGTACGTACGGAGCATCAAAGCCTTCCAATGTTCTGGATTTAAGAATGATGTCCTTCAAAATCTTGTTGACTGCGTGGCCGACGTGAATGTTTCCGTTGGCGTACGGAGGGCCGTCATGCAGCAGGAAGCGTTTTGCTCCTTTGCGTTCGGCACGAACTTTACCGTACACGTCCTTTTCCAGCCATTCTTTAATCCAGGCCGGTTCGCGCTTGGGCAGGTTGCCGCGCATCGGGAATGGTGTGTCGGGTAAATTCAGCGGATATTTTTTATCTTCAGCCTGAGGCTGTTTTTTCTGAGAAGAATCAGTCATTTTAGTCCTTGGCCCCCTCGGGCTCTTCAAGGGTTAATCAAAAATCAGATACGAAGTCCTAAGATCTGTTTGGCTTTGAGCTGATCATCGGCAATCGCTGCACGGAGCTCTTCAAGAGAACCGAATTTTTTCTCGTCTCGAATCTTGGAGAAAAATTCGACCTTAACATCCTGGTCGTAAAGATCGCCGTGGAAATTAAAGAGATGAGTTTCCAGAAGGTACTCGCCGTGATCGTCGACCGTCGGTCTTCTTCCGACACAAGCCACGCCTTCAATCGGACGAGGACCGATACCGTGCGCTTTGACGGCATAGACACCTTCAATGGCAGGTTTGGCTTTGGAATGCGGCGGGAGAATACGCTGATTGATCGTCGGGAATCCGAGTGTGTGTCCGAGCTGTTTGCCGTGGAGAACCCGACCGCTGATCATGTAAGGACGCCCTAACATGTAATTGGCTGTCGGAATATCGCCTTCGGCTAAAGCATGACGGATGCGGGAGCTCGAGATTGGCGCATGCGTGTGATAAAGCATCGGCATAGGATGAACTTCGAAGTGAAATTCTTTTCCGAGCTGTTCCAAAAGCTTGATGGCGCCGGCGCGTTTGTCTCCGAAACGGAAATTTTCTCCGACTGTCACCCAGCGCGCGTGAAGTCCGTCCACAAGGATTTCCTTCACGAAGTCGCAGGGAGAGAGCGAAGCTAAATGCTCGTTAAAGCGAAGGATGTAAACACGCTGGATACCGCAGGCTTCAATGGCTTCCACTTTATCGTGCAGGCTCGAGATACGGCGCGGTGCGTCTTCGGGGTTAAAAAATTCACGCGGATGAGGTTCAAAAGTTAAAACAGCCGGGCAGAGCAGTCTGGCGTGTGCGGCCTCAACAACTTCATGAAGAAGTGCCTGGTGGCCTCGGTGAACTCCGTCGAAGTTTCCGATGGCAACCGCACAGTCAAGCCGTTCTTCAGGACTTGGCAGTCCCCTAAAAACCTTTTTCATCCTTAGTTTCCGTGAACAAAATAATCAGTCTCAAAAAACAGAGTTCGGACACGAACAAGAAATCGGTCCGAACAACTGATTATAAAAGACGCTTGCCGACGGCTTAGGCCAATGAATATGAAAATTCTTGTTAGAAAAGCCTTTTCTTTCAAAACCAACGGAGAACAGTGGCAAAATCTCGGTATTCATTACAAACACATCCCATCATGTCTAAAAATATCGTTGTCTTAATCTCAGGAAGAGGCAGTAATTTCAAAGCGGTTTACGAGCGTTCCGTTCAGGAAAATTGGCCCGAGAAGTACGGCGTCCGAATTTCCGGCGTGATCTCTAACCGTCCGGAAGCCGGCGGGCTCACTTTTGCAAAGGAAAACAACATTCCTTTCAAGGTGATTGATCACAAAGAATTTCCGACTCGAGAAGCTTTTGAAGAAGAGCTCATCAAGGCCTGTGGGGATTTCGAGGCAGACCTTATTGTTCTGGCCGGTTTCATGAGAGTTTTGACACCGCTGTTTGTTAATGCATTTGAAGGAAGAATTCTTAACATCCATCCTGCACTACTTCCGATGTTCCCCGGACTTCATACCCACGAAAGGGCATTAGAAGCGGGAATTCGAATTCACGGTGTTACTGTTCACTTTGTGTCGGCAGTATTAGACGGAGGCGCAATTGTAGGGCAGGCAGCAGTGCCCGTTCTCGCAGGCGATACACCCGATGAACTGGCAGCGAGGGTTCTGAAGCAGGAACACGTCCTTTATCCTCGTGCCGTGCGCCTTGTTGCCGAAGGAAGAGTCAGGTTGGAAAACGGCAGAACGATCATGGATAGAGAAGCAAGTCAGGAACTTGCGATTCTCGGCTGATCGGATCTGCCATTCGGAGTAAAAAATTGGAATCTAAAACAAATAAAAGCGGGGCCGCTCGCCCGGGCAGACGCCGGGAAGCACCCAAGCGTCATTTAACCGATCGTCAGCGCGCGGCCAAAGAACGTTTGGCTCGTATGTCGCCGGAAGAAAGAAGAACACACGATCCGAAGAAGGCGCCTAATCCTCGGATGAAGAGCACACATAACGGCGAAGTTCGTATTACTTCGCTGATTGTGGACGAGCTTGCAAAGGCTCTTCGCAAGATTTTGAAGCTGGACGGCCCGGCTGACGTCCTGATGAGCCTTTATTTCAAAAATGCCCGTCATCTGGGTCCGCGTGAAAGAACCATCATTGCCGAAGCTATCTACTACACGATGCGCCATCTCTCCATGATCACTTGGCGCATGGCACCCGTCTGTCCTGCCAAAGCGCCGAAGCTGACGGGGCTGCTTACGTTGGCGCTGCAGTACGGCATCGACAATATTCCGGACGCCATCCTGGGGCGTGAAAAGGAACCTCTGAAGAATATGCTTCGCCCGAAGAATTCAGAGGCCCCGAAAGAGATTCAGGCCGAGGTACCTAAATGGCTCTACGACAAAGCAGTGGTTCAATACACTGATCACAAGGCTTTGTTTGAGGCTATGCAGCAGAGCGCCCCTTTGGATTTGAGAGTCAATACACTCAAAGCCACGCCCGACGAGGTCATTGAAGAGCTGACTCAGCACGGCGTTCAGGCAGAAAAGGGCCAGTACTCTCCGGAATGCGTTCGTTTGAACATTAAACCGGCATTGACTCAGTGGCCGATTTACAAAGAAGGCAAAGTTGACGTTCAGGACGAAGGCTCGCAGCTGATTGCTCGTTTAGTTCAGCCCAAACGCGGCGAAATGGTTTGCGACTTCTGCGCCGGCGCGGGCGGTAAAACGTTGGCGCTGGGTGCGCTGATGAAATCCACCGGCCGCATCTACGCTTTTGATGTCAATGAAAAGCGTTTGGCAGGACTGACGCCGCGTATGCGTCGTGCCGGTTTGTCCAACATCCATCCCGCCGTGATTCGCAATGAACATGACCTGCGCGTGAAGAGACTGTACGGAAAAATGGACAGAGTCCTGGTCGATGCCCCGTGCTCAGGCACCGGAACGTATCGTCGTAACCCTGACTTGAAGTGGAGATTCGGAGAAGACGAACTCGATAGAATCAACGAGATCCAGAAATCGGTGATTCGCTCTGCGGCAAAGATGCTGAAAGCCGGCGGCCGCTTGGTCTACGCGACTTGCTCGATTCTGCAGAGGGAAAATCAGGACGTCATCAATGATTTCCTGGCCGAAAATCCCGATTTCCGCCTGCTGAATTCATACGAAATTTTAGACAAGCAGGGAATCGAAATTTCTCCTTACCAAGCTCAGAGATTCGGTGACTTCTTCGTGATGTTGCCCCAGCTCAACGGAACCGACGGGTTCTTCGGCGCTGTGCTCGAAAAAGTTAAACCCGAGTCCAAACGCAAGGCTTCGAAGGCTGAAGAAGAGACGGCTTCTGAAGTCCCGACACTAGAGCAGAAGAAAGAAGCTCCGACGGAAGCTGCCGCATCGGCTGAAGCCGCTCAGACGGATCAGCCTTCCGAAGAGGTGAAGGAAGAGATGTCCGAAGCGGCAGAAGAACCGGCAAAAGCATAAGTTCAGAAAAACAAAAACTCGCGGTCTTGAAATGTTCAAAATCGCGAGTTTTTTCGCTTTTTTCAGGCAATAAAAAACCGAGACTTGCGCCTCGGTTTTCGTAAAACCTTACCGAATTACTTCAGCTTGGTTTCTTTGTAGATCACGTGCTTGCGGGCAACCGGATCGTACTTGGACATTTCCATCTTGCCACTAGAATTGCGTTTGTTCTTAGTGGTTGTGTAGAAGTGACCTGTACCGGCGGTAGAAGCCAGTTTGATTTTTTCACGAATACCTTTCGCCATGGTGAACTCCTATTAGATTTCGCCGCGGGCGCGAAGGTCCGCCAGAACTGCTTCAATGCCGTTCTTATCAATCGTACGCAATGCAGCGTTAGTAACTCTCAAACGAACCCAGCGATTTTCGCTTTCAACCCAAAAACGGCGGTACTGCAGATTGGGCATGAAGCGGCGCTTGGTCTTGTTATTCGCGTGCGAGACGCGATTGCCAACCATGGGAGCCTTGCCGGTGACTTGACACACTCGTGCCATCGCTAACTCTCCAGAATAATAACTGTTATAAAAAACTTTTCTCGCGCCGAAATACTGCCTCGGGGAGAACCAAAAACAGCGATTATACTGATTTTTCAAACTTTTTGCATTGGTCCCTGACACTTATTTTCCGATCGCAGGTCTGAAGGAGTAAATTGGCGGATCAATGATTTACGCTTTTCAAAGCCGATTTAACGCGGAAGCCGTGATTCTTCATGTCTCGGACAAGAATGCCCTTGGTTTTCAGGAAAGAATCCGAATCGAAAAATCAGCGTTTCTATTAATATGTAAGAACATTTGATCTGCTTTTATCGTAAAAATATGAAAATTCTGCTGGCCCAACCAAGAGGCTTTTGTGCCGGTGTTGACCGTGCGATTGCGATCGTCGAAAGAGCACTTGCAGTGCACGGAGCACCGATCTACGTCCGCCATGAAATCGTTCACAATAAACACGTGGTCAATTCTCTGAGAGAAAAGGGCTCGATTTTTGTAAATGAAATCGACGAAGTGCCGGACGGATCGGTCCTCGTGTTCTCGGCGCACGGCGTGCCGAAAGCAGTGGAAGAAAAGGCCAGAGCCCGTGATCTGACGATTTACGATGCGACTTGCCCTCTGGTGACCAAAGTCCATATGGAAGTCATCAAGATGCACAAGCAGGGCTACCGCATCATCATGATCGGACATGCCGGTCACCCGGAAGTGGAAGGGACGGTCGGACAAGTTGATTCCGAAATCAATGTCATTGAAAAACCTGCTCAGGTCTGGGATCTGGAGGTCGAGAACCCGGAAAAAGTTGCCTATGTCAGTCAGACAACGATTTCCTACGATGACGCCAAAGGGCTGATCCAGGAATTAAAGAAACGCTTTCCATTAGTCGCGGAACCCAAGAAAGCGGACATCTGTTATGCCACTCAGAATCGTCAGGATGCGGTCAAGGAGTTGGCACGCCGCGTAGATCTCGTGCTGGTGGTCGGCTCAAAGAGCAGCTCGAACTCCAATCGACTCAGAGAAGTCGCTGAAGGCGCCGGCACAAAGGCTTACTTGTTGGATGACGCAGGAGAAATTAATCCTGACTGGTTCAAAGGTATAGAAAGAGTCGGCATTACGGCTGGCGCCAGCGCCCCGGAAATCTTGGTCGACGAAATCGTCGAAAAACTCAAGACTCTGGGCGCCGATGAAGTCGAAACCATGGCAGGTCAGCAGGAAGACGTGAAGTTCCCGCTCCCGAAGGGTCTGTGGAAGAAAGATTTGGAGAATGCTCGTGACAATCAAAAGTAATCAGGCGCTTTTGAACGCTCCGTTCGGTTCGATCCTTTTGACCTTTAAAGACGGCGAGCTCATTAGATGTGAGCTGTCGGAAGCAGCAGTCGAAGAAGACCTCGGAAGTTTTGCCGATCACAAGGCGGTTCAGGCTCTGAACTCTTATTTGGAAGGCAATATTCATGCCTTAGACAATTGGAAGCCTGGTGAAGAGTGCACGGAATTTCGCTGTCAGGTATGGAAAGAAATTGCAAAGATTAAAGCCGGTGATACCGTGACCTACGGACAAATTGCCGATAACCTCGGCAGCTCTCCTCGTGCTGTGGGTTCCGCCTGCGGAGACAATCCGCTGCCGATTTTTGTTGGGTGTCATCGTGTTGTCGGAAAGAGCAATTTGGGCGGATTCGCGCATTCGGCCGCCAATGTCTCAATAAAATGTTGGCTGCTCAAGCACGAACAGCAAAACATGTGAGGAGTTTGAATGAGTAAGAAAGAACATGTTTCTGCCACGCCGGCAACCATGTGGCTGAAGCAGCATAAAGTGCCCTTTGAAGACGGAATTTATGAGTATGTGGAACACGGCGGCACGGCTCAGGCAGCCGCGTGTTTCGGTGTGGATGAACACAACGTCGTAAAGACGCTTATCATGCAGGACGAACATGAGAAACCGCTCGTCATCCTGATGCACGGTGACCGAGAAGTCTCTACTAAGAATTTGGCGCGCCAAACGAACCGTAAACATATCGAACCTTGCAAACCGGCAATCGCTGAGAAGAATTCCGGCTATCAGGTCGGCGGAACTTCGCCGTTCGGTACGAAGAAGAACATGCCGGTGTACGTCGAAAAAACGATTTTGGATTTGCCGTTCATTTATATCAACGGCGGCAGGCGCGGCTATAACGTCAAGATTGATCCGAAAGTGCTGAAGGACCAATTGGGTGCCGTCGAAGTCGAATGTGCGATTGAAAAGTAGTCTCTGACCGCCAGTTTTAGACAGATAACGAAAGAGCCGAGGTTTCTGATCTCGGCTCTTTTGCTAAGTGCAGTATTTGCGGTGTTCGGCTGGAATCTTCCGGTGCTCGCCAAAACAAAAACTAATCGTTATCGTTCGGATGCTCCAGCGACCATCTCGGTTTAATAGAAAATCCGTCCGGCTTCTTATTCCTCAAATCTTTAATTTCAGCTAAGTGAGCTCCTGCGGCAGCTGCAATCATGGCGCCGTTGTCGGTGCAAAGCGCTTGGGGCGGGAAGAATACTTTGACACCGCGCCTACGGCAGGCTTCTGTTAAACGAGCGCGAAGTTGTTTATTCGCGCTGACGCCGCCTGCAGCAACCAGGGATTTATTGCCGGTTTTCTTCAGTGCTTTCAGACACTTTGTCACCAGAACGTCTGTTACGGAATCGACAAAGGCTCGCGCCAGATTGTTCTTAAATTCCTGAGACAGAGGCTTCGGTTCTTTGCGAACGGTGTTCATGACCGCGGTCTTGAGGCCGGAAAAGCTGAAGTCCAAGTTCGGCGCATGAATCAAAGGCCGAGGAAGTTCGATGGCGCCGGGTCTGCCTTTCTCCGCAAGTGCGGAAACAGCCGGGCCGCCCGGATAGGAATAACCCAGCGCCTGAGCAGTCTTATCGAATGCTTCACCTGCGGCATCATCCAGCGTTTCCCCTAGCAGTTCATAGTCGCCTAAAGCACGCACTTCCATAATTTGGGTATGTCCGCCCGACACAAGCAGAGCGATGAATGGAAACGTCGGCTTATCCTCAGCTAAAAGTGAAGAGAGAAGGTGCCCCTCTAAATGATGAATACCGACCACCGGAATATCCAGCGCAAGCCCGATACCGTAAGCCACGGAATTGCCGACAAGCAGCGCTCCGGCGAGTCCGGGACCTTCTGTGACGGCGACGGCATCTAAATCCTGCGGCATCTTACCGGCTTTCTTCATAACCTCGTTGAGCAGAGGAATAATGCGTCGAATGTGGTCGCGGCTGGCAAGTTCAGGCACGACACCGCCGTACAAACGATGCATTTCGATTTGCGTATGAAGCGCATCTGCAATAAGACCTTTGTCCGTGTCGTAAAGGGCAACACCCGTTTCGTCACAGGAAGATTCAATTCCGAGGATCAGCATTCTCTTTGTCGATAGATATAAGCCAAGTTCAAATTTTAGCCTTACTGCGCTTTATGGGTACTGTAATAAATATCGCGGGTCACGATGGCAAACGCATTGTCCGCTGTTGAACCGCCGCAAAGTTTTTGTCTGACTTCCTCACTGATTTTCAAGAATTCGTCGTAGGACGGTACTTGTTCGGAAACAGGAACGCCTCTTGCATTAAGGTATTTGCGGCTCGGACCGTCCAGCGGGAAATATTTCGTGGGGCAGACCCAATACATGCCCATGGTCAAGTTGAACTTGATTCCATACTGATGACGAGTCATCTCATTAAACAGATCGGCAACCTCGTTGTTTTGCCCGAAAATACCTAAGAAAAGGGTCCACAGATTGTTAATGTCTTCTTTGGTTTTACCGTCCTTGAAGCCGAAAAACATCGAGTTTTCGTTATTGAGCGGAGACACACCGCGGAAGTCCGTCGGCGAGGGTTCATCCACTTTGAAGAAAATTTTGAAAGCCTTTGCAACTTCAGCTTTCTTTTCCTGAGAGATGTGACGGTTCATCACACCGAAGACTGTGAAAGGATCGATATCCGTCAGCTTCTTGTGGTCCGGATCATGAAGGTAATTCGTTTCTTCAGGAAGCGCTGAATAAAGCCAGCTTAAGAGTTCCTCTCTGCGGTCGGAGTATGCACAAAGTTTTTGTGCGGCCGCAGGATTAAATTTTGTCCATGAGTAATCATTGTCCATTTTTTGAGCTCCTTCAGCAAAAGAAGAATCTATTGTGGGTCGCGAGAAAAATAGGTGCTGCGTTATCTGCTCAATTCGATCTTTTCGGTTGAGAAAACGACCGTCTTCCCGCACTCTCGGCCAAATAAATTGTTACTTAAATGAGATAGATAAGGCACGGAAGTGAAAAATGCATTAGAATTGCTGACTTTCGAGTAGGGGAAGGCCTGTGCATTCCGCCTACTCAACCAAGAAACTATTTTTAAACAGTTATTTAGTTTAGGTGCTCGATGCCCACAATCCGTGTTAAAGAAAACGAACCTTTTGAAGTTGCTCTTCGTCGCTTTAAGCGCACGATCGAAAAGAGCGGTCTTTTAACTGAACTTCGCGCTCGCGAATTCTATGAAAAACCGACTGCTGAACGCAAACGCAAAAAAGCTGCCGCTATCAAGCGTCACTACAAGCGTCTTCGCAGCATGATGCTCCCGAAGAAGCTCTACTAATTCTTCAAGCACTTCAAAACAGAGGCAGTTATGAGTTTAAAAGACCAGATCACCTCTGATATGCGCGACGCGATGCGCGCTCATGATAAAGAGAAACTGAGCGCGCTTCGTATGCTTCTTTCTTCGATCAAACAGAAAGAAGTCGACGAGCAGATCACCGCAGATGATGCTGTCATTCAACAGATCATTGCAAAATTGATCAAGCAGCGCAAAGACTCAGTTGAACAATATCTGGCCGGAAATCGTAAAGATTTGGCCGATAAAGAGTCTGCGGAAATTAAGATATTCGAAGTCTATTTGCCCGCCCAGCTTTCTGATGAAGAAATTCAGAAAATCGTTGACGAGGTTGTGACTTCCGCCGGACTCAGCGGCCCGGCCGCCATGGGCAAAGCCATGGGAATGATCAAGCCGAAGGTTGCAGGCAAAGCTGACATGGGCAGAGTTTCCGCACTGCTTAAGGCAAGACTAGCTCAGTAAGCTGGAAGATTTTATAAAAGACGTCCTGCGGGACGTCTTTTTGTTTATAGCGGCCGGATCTTTCAAAACATTTTCCGTCCCCCGCCTTTTCTTGTGAGAGTTTGATTCTTGATCGCACAGTCTTTTATTAAAGAACTGCTTGACCGAGCAGACATTTACGAGGTCGTTAACCGAAGAGTTCCTTTACAGCAAAAAGGTGCTTCGGCCTGGGCGTGCTGTCCTTTCCATAATGAAAAAAGCCCGAGCTTTTCAGTGAACCGCGAACGCGGCTTCTATCACTGCTTCGGCTGCGGAGAACATGGCAACGCCATCAGCTTCTTAATGAAGTATGAGAATCTCCCGTTCGTCGATGCGGTCGAAAAACTTGCCTCCGAATTCAGCATGCAGGTTCGCTACGAAGGCGGCGCACCTAAACCTAAGAGCGGTAAACCGCGTTTGTCTGAGATTATGCAGAGGGCAATGGAGTTTTATCGCGATAAATTCAACAGCGACAAGTTCTCACAAGATTATCTCCATGACCGCGGACTCAAAAACGAGACCATCGAGCGTTTCGGTATCGGTTTCTCACCCGATGCCTGGCATAACTTAGACGCCGTCTTCACACCTGATCTCAAGCCTTTGCTTTTAGAAGCCGGCCTTCAGAGAACCGGTCAAAGCGGAAATGTCTACGATTTCTTCCGCAACCGCCTCATGTTCCCGATCCGCAATATTCGCGGACAAGTCATTGCTTTTAGTGCCCGAACGATGATCGGGGAAGAGCCTAAGTACATCAACACCGGCGACACACCGATTTTTACGAAAGGCTCCGAAGTTTTCGGCTTGTACGAAGCGCGCAAAAGCATTCAGGATAAAAAGCGCGTCATCGTGGTCGAGGGCCAAATGGATGTGATCCAGCTTTCTCAAGCCGGATTCGGAGAAGCTTGTGCGCCGTTGGGTACAGCAATTCGGGCTGAGCATATCGAACGCCTTCTTAAGATGACCGATCACGTCATTTTCTCGTTTGACGGAGATGCGGCAGGTCGCAAGGCGGCAAAGCGCGCAATGGATTTATCGCTTCCGCTCTTGGATGATGCTCAGAAGGTCAGCTTTGTTTTCCTTCCTGAAGGCGAAGATCCTGACAGTTTGGTCAAGAAGTCCGGAGCACTCGCTTTCGAAGAGATGCTAAAAAAAGCCCTGCCGCTTTCGAGCTACCTGATTGAAGCTTTGTCCCAAGGACTGGATTTGGCCGTCCTTGAAGACCGCAATGCATTTATTGAAGAAGCTTCTCCGCTGGTTCGTAAGACAAAAAGTGCGCTTCTTCGCGACGGCTTAATTGAGCGTTTGAGCACGGCAGTCGGCTATAAAAATTCCGACGAACTGCGTAAGTATTTCGGTTTCCCTGTGCTGCCGCCGGCGGCTCCTCAGAGAATTAACGGCTTTGGTAATCAGCGTTACGGATTCGGCAGGGGCTATGACCGCTACAAACAGCCGAGGATTCCGACGTCGACCGGGCGCAGCATTCCTCCGAAAGCTGATGCTCCTTTAATGGCACTCCTGAGAAACTTCCTGCGTTTTCCTCAGCTTGCACTGGAATTTGAAGGCATGCTCGCCGAGCAGCTTTCTGAAAGCAATTCTCCGGTCTCCGAATTGCTGTTCAAGGTGATTGAAAGAGTGACGCATGAGGATGAGAGCGGCCACACACTGGCCCAATTCTTGGCAGACCTTCCGGGACCGGCCGATGAAAATTTCGAAAAAGAAATGGATTCGGCCCGTTCAATGATTTCCACCTTCTTACTGGAAGAGGGCATTGATTCCGTCATTCGAAAAGGGCTAAGTCAAGGACAGATTCTCCAAACACCGCTGGAAGCAGCGCGTTTGGAATGTCGCCGAATTCTGCTTCAGATGGAGTTGAATCGTGTTGAGGTACAGCGTCGGGCTTTGTCGACAAAGGGCACGTTAGATGACGCCGACCGAAAGGTTTTTAGAGATTTGATGCAGCTCGATCAGGATCTCCAAAAAGAAATCAAATCCATTGATGCGGGCATTAACGATATTCTGTTGAGAAAACGAGAGAAGTAGGAATGTTAGAAGTTCTGACAGTCGGTAGTTTTTGCGCCTCTCTTTTTTACTGCCTCTTCACGGGCACATCGATCCTCTACGCACTGATTTTCGCCTTTTTCCTTTTCTGCGGCTACGCCCTTTACCGCGGCTTTAGCCTGCAGGAAATCGGAAGAGCTTGTCGTCAAAGCATTGCCAAGATCAGCAACATCATCATAGTGATGCTCTTAATCGGAGCGTTGACTGCCTCTTGGCGAGCGAGCGGAACGATTGCCTACCTGGTCAGCTATGCCTCCGAGATCATTTCTCCTTCCTGGAGTCTCCTGGGTACCTTTATTTTGAATGCTGCCTTGAGTTCTCTGATCGGAACTTCCTTTGGTACCGCGGCAACGATGGGTGTTGTTACCATGTCGCTGTGTGTCGGTATGGGCGTCTCTCCGTTTTGGGCCGGCGGGGCCGCTCTGGCAGGAGCCTATGTCGGAGATCGCTGCTCTCCGGTGTCGACCAGCGCGCAATTAGTCTGTGCCGTTACCGGTACAGAGCTCTATAAAAACATTAAAAACATGTTGAGGACAGGGTTCATCCCGTTCCTCCTCGCGTGTCTCATTTACTTTTTTGTAGGAAACGGGCAGGGCGCCCAAGCCGCGGATATTGACCTGACAAAACTTTTTAGTCAGGAATACATCCTGTCTGCTTGGACTTTGATTCCGGCCATCATTCTGTTAACGATGGTCATGCTCAAGGCCGACATTAAGCTCACTATGATCGCGAGTATCGCATCGGCTTTCGTCACAGCGCTTTTCCTGAGAGATTTAGGTTCTATTGAACTTTGCAAGATTTTATTCAGCGGCTACCAGACAAGTTCTCCTGAGGTTGGGCGTCTTATGAACGGCGGCGGGGTCATTTCGATGATTCAGGTTTGCTGCATCATCTCGATATCCTGTACATTTGCGGGGATTTTTGAACTGACAGGGATGCTGAGACGTTTGGAAAACGGCATTGCTTATCTCGGTGCGAAGGCAGGCGTTTTCCTCACAATTACGCTGACCGCCTTGGCGACGGCTGCTTTATCCTGCAACCAGATGCTTGCAGTTATTTTGACCGAGCAGCTGTGCAATAAGATCCAGCCCGATAAGATCAAAATGGCCGCCTCTCTAGAAAACACCGCGATTGTCATCGCGCCTTTAATTCCATGGTCCATCGCCGGCGCAGTTCCCGTTGCAACCATTGGGGCGCCGGAAAGCTGCGTTGTCGCAGCCGTTTATCTTTGGATGCTTCCTATCTGGGGCATTTTGGTCGAAAAAGTTCTTCGCAAAACTTACCCGACAATTTCCTAAGCTCATTATCAGAAATAGTCCTCAATTTGCGACGAATTCGCAAAAATTAAGGGGATGGTCTTGACAGGTATGGTAAAATCACCTTACCAAAATAGTCGGTAGGACTATTTGCGCGCCCAGGAGATCGAGGATAGATCGGAGGCGCTTTAAAAACCCTGAAATTGAGTCGGGTGTTGAAGGATTTACGTATCGGTCGAGAGCTGTGACCGCTTAAATTTTTTGCTTCCTTCGACCGTCCGTTTCAGGTTAATTCGTTAAAGACAGGCGGAATTTTACACGAGCAGTTTTGCGGTGCATTTTTTCCGCTTTTGTTTTTTCGATCGTTTGATGCGTAGTCATCATAAGGTGGAACATGGCAACAGCCAAAAAAACAACTAAGAAGACAACTACGAATGTCGGTGCTGATACTGTAGAAACAGTAGAAGCTGCCGAAACCACAGCGAAAAAAACAACCGCTGCTAAAAAAACAACTACTGCAAAGAGAACTCGTACTCCGAAAGCAGCTGCTCAAGAAACTGCTGCTGAAGTAGCGGCAGAACCGGTTAAGAAAACGACGAGAAAGACCTCAGCAGCTAAAGCCACTAAAGCTGCAGCCGAAGAAACTCCTGCAAAGACAACAGCAAAAAAAACAGCACGAAAGACAACTGCTAAATCTGCCGCAGCTGACGAGGCTGCTGATGAAGCCGTGGCCGAAAAAGCTCCTGCAAAGAAAACAGCAGCTAAAAAGACCACAGCAAAAGCAAAACCTGAAGCTAAGCGCGGCCGTCCCGGCAGAAAGGCAAAAGTCGAGACAACCGAGGATGACCTCGTCGGTGACAGCGATGATGATTCCATCGATGAAGAAGTCGCAATCGCTGAATCTTATGTTCCGCCGGCTTCTGTTCGCGGAAAAGGCAAAGCTCGTGACAAGGCAATGAAAGAGGCCTTGAACCGCAGCTATGCTCATCATGAGGAAGACGATAAAGAAACTCGTTTGAACAAGCTCAAGGCGTTAATTCGCATGGGTAAGGAAAGAGGCTATCTGACTTACTCTGAAGTTAACGACCACATGCCGGAAAACATCGTCGATCCGGATCAGATCGATCAGATCATTTCGACATTGGCTGACTTGGGTATTCAGGTCTACGAACAGGCTCCGACCGCTGACGATTTGCTCATCGGCGACTCTGTTCCGACAGCCAGCGACGACGCTGCTGAAGAAGAAGCAGAAGCCGCTTTGGCCACCGTTGACAGCGAATTCGGTCGTACAACTGACCCTGTCAGAATGTACATGAGAGAAATGGGCTCCGTTGAGCTTCTGACTCGTGAAGGCGAAATTGAAATCGCTAAACGAATTGAAGACGGTCTGAAGCACATGGTTCAAGCCATCTCCGGCTGCCCGACGACGATTGTTGCCATTTTGGAAGATGCTGAAAAGGTCAGAAACGGCACGATGCAGATTGACCAGATCGTTGACGGCTTGGTTGACGGTTTGGACGAAGAAGCCAGTGAGCAGGTGGCTGAAGACGACGAAAGCACGGACATCGGTGCCTCCGGTATGACGGCAGGTCAGATTGACGAACTCAAGACTGTCGTTCTTGCCAAACTGGACCACTGCAAAGAGCTTTATCAGGATCTGAAGCATGCCTACGAGGCTGAAGGTTACCGTTCTCCTGCTTTCATTAAGGCTCAGGACGCAATTCAGGAAGAACTGCTTTCTCTGCGCTTTACAGCTAATACGGTCGAACGTCTTTGCACCATGCTGAAAACTCAGCTTGAAGAAGTTCGTAAGTACGAAAGCCGAATTTACGACATCGTCGTCAACCGTGCAAAGATGCCGCGTGAGCTGTTCCTCAAGGAATTCCATGACAATGAAACGAACCTGGCATGGTCTCAGGCAATTGCTGAGAGCGACAAGCCTTACGCAATCGACGTCAAACGTAAGCTTCCTGAAATTCAGCACCTCCAGCAGCAGCTGCAGAATATTCAGAATGCTGTAACACTGCCTCTGAAGGATCTGAAGGACGTTTACAACCAGATGGCGACTGGTGAGGCTAAGGCTAGAAAAGCTAAGCGTGAAATGACCGAGGCTAACCTTCGTTTGGTGATTTCTATTGCTAAGAAGTACACCAACCGCGGGCTGCAATTCCTGGATCTGATTCAGGAAGGCAACGTCGGCTTGATGAAGGCAGTTGATAAGTTCGAATACCGCCGCGGATATAAGTTCTCTACTTATGCCACATGGTGGATTCGTCAGGCTATTACGAGATCTATTGCTGACCAGGCCAGAACAATTCGTATTCCGGTTCACATGATTGAAACCATCAATAAGATGAACCGAATCTCTCGTCAGATTCTTCAGGAAACAGGTGTTGAACCGGATCCGGCAGAGTTGGCGGAGAAAATGGATATGCCGGAAGACAAGATCCGTAAGATTCTGAAGATCGCTAAAGAACCGATTTCTATGGAGACTCCGATCGGCGACGACGAGGATTCTCATCTTGGAGATTTCTTGGAAGACTTCGGAACTGTTGCTCCTGCGGAAGCCGCTCAGCAGTCCAGTCTTACCGAGATCACTAAGGAAGTCCTGGATTCTCTGACTCCGAGAGAAGCCAAGGTTCTGAGAATGCGTTTCGGCATTGAAATGAGTACTGACCATACTCTGGAAGAGGTTGGTCGTCAGTTCGATGTCACTCGCGAAAGAATTCGTCAGATCGAGGCCAAAGCTCTCCGTAAGCTTCGTCATCCGAGCCGTTCGGATAAATTGAAGAGCTTCATGGAAGGCGGAAGCAATAACTAAGATCTAAAAAGATACGAAGTAGGGCCGGAATTTTCCGGCCTTTGCTTTACCCTGCGCCGGAGCAGTTTAGAGATCCTTTGTAGAGATTGCAACGCTTCGTTAGAAGGAGGGGTAGCTTAGAAGATAGAATCTAAGGCCATATTATTGACATAAAGAGGAACTTCGTCTTCTAACTGGTCCCAGGTTCAAGTCCAGTTGGGGCCACCAATCATTCTTCTACATAGTGCTATATTCCGCTACAACCCTCTCTAATTCAATGGATTGGCCTCTATCATATCCGCCAAAGCGCTACAAAAATATATAAAATGTACGTGTTTCTGTACGTAGTGATGTACGCTTTGGAGCTTAATGATGTCAGCCATTTCAAAAACACCTTGCGGAACTTATTCTGTACGCTGGCGGGAAAACGGGAAACACCGATCTAAAAATTTCAAAACCAAAACCGAGGCGCGCAAATTCCAGCAGTTACTGGAAGCCGACGAATTAACAAAAGAATCTAAAGTTACGTTTGAGCAGGCGATTGATATTTACGAGAGAGAAGTAACGCCGACAAAAAAGACCCAGCGACAAGAACTTTTTAAGCTGAGCAATCTTAGAAAACTTAAATTTGCTCAACGGCTCCTGAGAGACATCCATCCGGCTGACATCGAACAGTACGTTAACGAACGCAAGCGCACGCCCAGTTTAAAAACTGGAGGACGGATCGGGGATTCCACAATCATCAAGGATGTGAATCTCATCAGCGCTATTTTCCGGCATGCAATAAGGTTAGGGCTGGCCGATAAAAATCCATGTTCAGAAATTAGCAATAGACCTCAGGAACCTGAACATCGTGAACGTGTGGCATCCGATTATGAGTTGGAACTGATCAAACAAGCGTCCGGATGGGACGGAGAGTCCGCGCCAAGGAACAGCACTCAAATGGTTGTCGCTGCTTTCCTATTTGCCTGTAGAACCGGAATGCGCTTAGGTGAAATCATTCAATTAGAGGAAGCGTGGATTACTGATCGGGTAATTCACTTGCCGAAAGAAGCGACAAAGACTGGGTCGGCAAGAGATGTCGCAATGCCTGCCGAGGCTCTAAGAATTTTAAATTTGGTCCGAGAACGGGACTTTAAGCCAAGAATTTTCGGGATAGCATCAGAAACAGCCTCGGCCATTTGGAGAAAAGTTCGCAATCGTGCAGGCCTAGGCCCCGTCACTGATTCTCAAGGGCGTCTGATCAAAGAAGGTTTGAATTTTCACGATTCCCGGGCAACGTTTGCAACATGGGCAGCTTCCCCTAATCCGAAAACTGGTGTGCCCCGACTGGATGTTCTCGCGCTGGCGAGACAGACGGGGCACAAGAATATTGCAATGCTGCAGAGATACTATCGTCCGACGGCAGCGGATATTGCTAAGAGGCTCGACGACGAATAGAAGCAATCCGTCTCAGCTTCAGTTCCTCATGATAAAGGCCGTTTATCCATGCTTGGACATCAATATAACGCCATCGTTTGCTTTTGCCGTCAGACAAATAAAATGGCGCCGGGAAGTCCGGTCTGTTGATAATGTTCCGGACAGTCTGAGAAACCTTTCCCTGAATACAAGAGAATCCAAGCATGGCAGAGATTTGATTCTGATTCACAACCAAAGGCGGCCTGATACGATCTGCGATTTTGTCAGCCAATAAATCCATTTCCGAGTTATCCATTTACGCCACCTGCTCTAAATACCTAAGCACCAAATCCTCATCCATCTCATGCACTCCATGCGGGAGGCCTAGTTTCTCCCGGCGTTCGTGTTCGTCATCAATAAGCTTCTTGACCGCCATGAATTCACGTACTGTCCGGCGGGGAGCTGTCTCTAATCCTTCTCTCAAAATGCTGCAGATTTCGGCACCGACATCTCTCAAAACATCCAGCTCATGGGCTGTTCCCACGTAATGATTTGTGGCCTTTTTCGCATTTTTACGATTGAGAATGTCATTTAATGCATGCAGTGCTTCCTGGAATCGCTCAAAGAATTCTTGTTTGGCTTCTTCCTGCCCTTTGAGGCGCCTTAGGTACACCACAATTCCGCCCCAGTTGAGAAAATCTTGAATGCAGTGCATGTGATCATCCGTTGCATCACCGCGGGGCAGTGTGATTTCAATAATCAAAGCGGTTCTGTTCACGATAGATTTCAGCTCAGTGACCATTGCGTCGGAGTAGTGGGCGCCGGGCAAACGAATCTTTATCGGTCTGTGTACCTTGCGAGGCTTTTTACTTGTCGGCATTGCCTTCTTCCTCCTTAAAAAATACCAGCCAAAATCTGTTTGTTCCTGCTTTGTTGGCCGAGGGTTTCTTGTCTCCCAAGAGCGGCTGACGTTTGAGCACGTAAAGTAGCTCTGCCAGCGTCACATCTTTGTCGGCCCACTTGAAAATCAGAGTTCCGTTCGGCTTGAGAACTCTCCAGGCCTCGTCAAAGATCTTTTTCATGCCTGCATGCCATTCTTTCTCCAGCACCCCGTAACTTTTCCCCATGTCGGACGTCTTCCCACAGTTAAAAAGGTGCGGAGGATCGAGCACGACGAGATAAAACGAGTTGTCCGGAAACTCGAGCTTTCTGGCGTCTATCAACATGTCCGGGTGAATTTCAAGTTTTTTGTATTGACGCGTCCAATGAGTTTCGCATCGAATATCTCCGAACAGGACGTTTGCGTTCTCTTTGTCAAAGTAAAACATCTTTGGTCCGCACATAGGATCCAGAATCGGTTTCATTTTTGTGCTCCGTCGCGTTCGTAATCAAAAAACAGGTTCGCTGTGATCCGGCACAGAGTTCGTCCGATCATGCCGGTCCAACGAGGTTCATTGTTGAGCGCTGCCAGAAGGTCTCTGTCGTTTGCCTGATGCTCAAGCAGCTGAACAATATCCCGGAAAACTCGGCCCTGCTGCGCAGGATCTTTCTCGCGCTTGGCAATGAACTTCTTGAGGCTCGTTAAATAAATTTGATTCAGTTTCTGTGTCATTTTCTTTTCCGTTGTAACTAGAAGCCTCCTGTCCCCGGTTGCCTGGCTGCCTAAGTTCTGGTTAAAGAATGGAGCAGGGGGCTTGTAGTTACATTTTCGATAAGTGCCGGTCTGTTCCCGACTGTCACTCCTGTCTGATAATTAATTTGCGAGTTAATCATTCAAACAGGAGAAACTATGTTTATTGATCCCATCGTTCACATCGACAGCCCTCTTTATGTTGAAGCTGAGTATCAGGACGGAGGAGACCTTCTTGTTTGGCTTTCGATCGGATTACGGCTTCTTGTTCGTGACGTTTTCTTGGAGGAATTTCTTGAGCTGCAGCGGAAGCCTGACCATCAGACCATAGTGCATCTGATAGCCACTCATCGGCGCCAGTGGGTTTAACTGGAATGTAAAGCCGTCCCTCAAAGGCATACTCTTTTCCATCCAACTCAATGATCGTGACGCGCCGGAGGTCATTAAGGCGACGGCCTCCTATGCTTTTCTCAAAAGCAATCATTGACTTCCCCAGAAGCCACAATCCGAGCCTGAAGCAAGCCAGCCTAATTTTTGATCTTAGAAAATCCATAGAACCCTCGTTGTTTGTGGTCTTTTCCTCAGAGTTGTTGGGCGCCGGTCTTTCCCGGCTGTCACTCCTATCGGATAATTAAGAGGTCTCAATTCATCAACTACCGAAAGGAGAGAAAAAATGGCAGATGAATCTCAAAACACCCGTGTTTTCATGGAGAAAGAAGAGGCGATCCAGGTCATATGTGCCGCGTTGCAGGGAGGCGCCTTAAAGCTTCCTTTCGCCACTGAGTTTCATGACCACATCAAAAAGGCGCCAGACGGTCTGAAGTTTGAGACTTTCGCCCGGGCCATCCAATATCCTGTCGACGGATGCAATGGGTACATGATCAGCGGGCGAATGATGGATCAATTCATGGTCCCCGCTTATTCCGACGGACTCTATTTGCTGACTCTGCTTGCAGTTCTCACCGGAGGAATCAACGAAAAGGCTTTCTCCGATCTGGCTGCAGCGGCGGCCACTCATTGAATCGAGCTTAATTAAATATTCAATCCGGGAAGAAACGAACCTCTGAAGCGTAAGGTAGTTCGTGGCCTTCCCGCCGAGGCCTTTCCCTTCGTCGAGCAGTTCTTTCCAAATCTGCCGGGCGGCCTGGGGATACAGAGGAACGAGCTTTCCGTATTCTTTGATAATCGAGTCCTCGACCTCAAAGTATTTGTAGGTTCTCGACAGAGAATTTTCAGGTTCTTGGCTGCAAGTTTCTTTTACTGGCGCCGGTGCTGAGTCCTCGTAAAAATCCTCTTTGATTCGGGCGTTGAAGAAACACATGCCTAATTTCCCGTCAAGGTCATAATCAACGAAAATCAGCACGGATTGAGCGTTTCCGTTCTTAGGATCGTTGGCCGCACTCTCAAGTCTTTTTATCCCTTGCTCGCAGCACTCTCTTATCGTGTCATAAGTAAGTTCACAGTTTGGTGAGGATGCCTGGATGGTTTGGGCCATTGCCGCCACAAATTCAGGTCTAAGTTTTTTCATGATGGATTTCCCAGAAGCGGTTAAAAGATCGGATCATTGATGCCGAAAAGCGAACCCTTAGACATGGAAGAAAGACCGTCGATGAACCTGAGTTTCCCTAGTTGGTCTAACTCGAGAAGCTCATCGATAATGAGCTGAGAAATTCTTTGGATTCGTTTTGCCCTTTTGATTGTGAGGTTGGAAAAGGGCGCTCCGCACCCTGCTTCTTTCTTAAGGTCTTCAAATCGAGCTTTGATGGACATGTTAAGAAGACGCGCTCTTTTCTCGTCTGGAATTTCTTCTTCAGCGAACGATAGGTAAAAGTCTGCATACCTTTGGGCAAACCACTTTATTGACGTTTTTGGCGTGACGCCTGGGACATCCAGTTCAACCATGACTTGATAGGAATCGGGGTCTTCGGCAATGGTCCTCTCAAGAGCTTCTACAACTCGATCGCAATAGTCATCAAGTTCTTCCGGAGACAAATCCTCTTCCACCTTGTCTTTAGTTCGACGAAGAATTCCGGAAACATATTCAGGATTTAATTTTCTCTTCATGGACATTACTCCTTAACAGGGTCTTCAATAAAATCTCTTAAATCAACCAGCAGGCTGTAGTCCTCGCCGCGGATTTTGAATTTGACTTCGTAGCCTCCGGTGAAAATACCTTTCTGCTCTTTGTCCGGGTGAATGATGAATGTCTTGTTTTCTTTGTTGGCCTCGTTTTCAAGCAGCCGGACGATGTGATCACGTGTTTCTTCTGCTTCCTGGCAGTCGATGGCGCCGGTTTCAAGCTGGCGGTCCATGACGAACTTCAGGATGACAGGCAGACATTTAGGGTCTAGTCGTTTCATCGCGCTCTCCCAAGGAAAGTTTTAGCGAATAGTTCCGGCTTACAGCGGCTTTGCCTCAGATCGACGATCTCGTATAGCCCTTCATTGTTTGGCATGTTGTTGATTGTCGCGATATAAATGTCGCCGCACTTACAAGAAAGCCCCGAGCCTCTCTTAAACCAAAAGTCGATAAACTCCTTGTCACGTATTTCACAGACGTACTCTTTCTCCGGATTTGCAAAGTCTTTGAAAACCCAACCGATCGGACTGTAGAAATCCGGGCTAATTAGCCAGAGCTCCTTTGTCACGTAAGGAGAGAAGGAGTGTTGAATTTCTACAGGCTCCCACGCCAAGAACTCCTGAGTTTTTGGGACAGATCGTAGGTTGCCGGAGCATAGGAACTCATCGCCGGCCTTGTAGAGAAGCACAGCACCGGAGCAGTGAATATCAAACCAGACAAGAAAATTTTGCCCTTCTCGGAAATCATCCAGCGGGATAACGCCGGTGTTGGTGAGTTTGATGTCCATGCTTATTCCTCTTCTTCGACTTTCGGCATCGGGTCGTACGAAATATTGAGACTTCTATTCGTAAGCACGCTGCCTATCAGGTTGGTGATGCCTCTGACCTCTTCAAGCGCTTGGCCGAATCGGTCCAGATCATTGCTGTTATGACTGGCGATCATTTCCTTCATGAGTTCTCTCTTCTGCTCCAGCAGCTCGATCACGCGGTCTCTGTCATAACCTCGGAGGTAGAAGGTGATTTTTTCAACGCTCATTTCTGCTCCTCCTTGTCAGTCTCCGGTTCCGGCTTTACCAGAATCCCTTTGTTGAAACAGGCCAATAGGTGTCCAATGGAGTGATGGACATTGCGAGAATCCTCCAAGATCTTCATTTGAATTTCTTTGTCGTTCGGACTGGCTAGCCAACGCCCGATGATCTTGTCTCTCTCCTTCAGGAGCTTGAGCAGTTTGCTTTTGTCGCTGCCGCTCAAAAAGAATGTAATTTTTCCTTCTTCTTCTTTCTCCGGATCGAACGGCTCCCAAGGACTCTTAGGATTATTTGCCAAGATGAGGCCAAGATCTTTTTCCAATTTCGCAAACTGATCGAGATCACTGTGCGAGATACCTACCAGCATCATTTGATTGACCAATGCGCTCCGAATTCTGAGCATGCGGGCCATTTCCTCGTATGTCTCGAGATCGAGATAGAGGGAAATTCTTCCGCGGGTCATTTCTGCTCCTTGTCGGAGATCGAAGCGCGGTCGATTAGCACGCCTTGATTCTTCAGAACAAGGACATTGCCGATACGACGGCACAGCTTTTCAATCTCCCACATGACCATTCCTTTACGGCCTGGATCAGGCTGTTCTTCGCAGGATTTCTCGAGCATCGCCTTTTGATTCAAAAGGTCGAGGAGAAAGGGAGTGTCCCACGGGTTGACGAAGAATGTGAAGCGGTCCTGACTCACTTTTTTCTCTTCCGGTATGAACCCGCATCGCATGAGGTAACTGACGCCTTGGTTCTTAGTGAGCAGAGTTTTTCCTAGCTGGTTAGCAATATCGTTGAACATGCGCGCTGTTACATCTCTGCCAATTGGGCAACCCATAGCCTCCTTAAGCTCATACTCTTTCTCGTTGAGTTTGACTACGTGCCTCATGGCGTCATCAGGAAGTTTGAATGTGATTTCGTTCATACTTCCTCCCTCGGCAGCTCAGAGAGTTTTCGAGACAAAATCATGACGCAGTCCGTGAACAATTCCCGGACACTCGGGTGTGGAGTTGGGTTGGACGCAACGCAGGCGCCGAGAAGACCGATGAGCTTAACGACGTTCTCGGCTGCAAGACGGTGATCGCCGTCCACCAGGACGTCCAGAAGATTTTCAGTGCCGGCGAGCAGGCGGCCGAAACTTTCGCCGCTCCATGCGAGAAGCTGGCGGGCGCTTTCGTTGACTAATGTGGCGTCGACATTGGAGAAGAATATCCATGTCGGAAGGTTGTTTTCGGATGTGTTTGTCATGATGAATCCTCTAATAACGATTGTTATAATAACAAATCAAATCATCAATGACAAACGTTATTGTTTTTAATGCTCAGCATTCGATTTCTTCGAGAATGGGGTTTTATCGCTTGTTTTATTGAGATAATTTGGGAATAACTCAATGAACTAAGGAGATAAAATGGGATTCTTCAAAAACCTCTTTCGCAAGTTTTCGCAACCTGAGCCAGAACCTATGGCGTCTAATTCGCTAGATATTTCCATATCAAGCGAGTGCTATGAAGTTAAACCAAAACAACAAACCTCTGAGGATTTAGTGATGGCCGATATTGGCGGCTATCAGAGCCTGTCAGGAGGTTATGTCACTTATTCAACATTTAAGGTCAGCGGAATAAGTCCAAAAACAAACAGGAAAAATACTCGTCAATTTAAAGCAAGAGACGAAGATGACGCTATCAAGTTGGCTGTAGAGGCAGGCTTGAGAGAGCCTTTTTCAGTTACTCCTGTCCCCAATCGTGAGGCTACAGAAAATCAGCTCAACTATGCATTGTCTTTAGGAGCTCAGTTCCCAGCCGACGTCTGTTTTGATGACATCTCTTGCATCATCGATAGGATTGTTTCTGAAGATGAGCTTCCACCTCACCCGGGGTTGGTAAGTTGGGCTCTTGATTCCGGGATCTTTTTTTCGAGATTCGCTAATCAAGAAAAATTAATCGGAATAATGCTGAGGCAGCTACAAGGGGAAGACAAATGGACCTTTTATAGCTATTTGGTTTATTGCGAAATTTCAGGAGAAGAAGCATCCGATGGGCGTATCGAGACTTTTTATGACTCACTTCAAGAATACGGAAAACAAGTTGAAGGGCGCCCCGATTTGAAAAAATCATTCAATGAAAACGACAGAAGCAATCACTATACGAAGATCTACAAAACCACAAAACAGTGGCTTGTGGATCACGAAATAATTTGATTTCGTTAATTCGATTAGGGTCCTCATCTGCGCTATTCATAGCGCAGAGTAACGAGGGGGACCCTAGAGTTTCCTATATTTTCTGTGTTCTAACATGGTTCCTATGATTTCAAACTGGTGCCGCTCTGAACTGATCGTTGAATAATCATCGTTTAAAGGGACGAATTCATATTGCAATTTACCGGATGAATCGGGGCCTAATTCTCTAATCTTTCTAAAAATTGGCTCGTTATTATCAATCTTGACAATCACAAAATCGCCCGGGATCGGAGGAACTTCAGGATCAATAATCACTCTATCTCCAACTTCAAACTTTGGCATCATTGAGCTGTCTTTAATAGCTACAGCAAAAGCGTTATCGCTTATTTTCATATCAGTTAAAAGATATTGGGATAGCATCGTATTTATAGGCTTTCCAATGTCTTTAAACTCAATGAGGGGAATTTTTTTAGTACCGATTTCGGCGGGTGATAACGCTTCTTGTCCGGAATAAACAGGACGAGGTAAACCTATGCCATTAGCAAGCCAACCAGCATCGTAGCCGAAAAGTCTAGACAGTTTTGCTGCGTAATCCCCTCTGAGATTTTTGGTTCTACCAGTACACCAGAAAGCAATGGTAGCCTGAGATGTCCCCATTCTTTTAGCCAGTTCGTATTGAGAAAGGTTGTTTTCTTTCAATACCAATTTAATTCGATCTGATAAAGCCATAAATAACTCCTCTAACAAACTGTATAACGATTGTTAATTAGAGATGTATTTACCAATTTAATAACGGATGTTATTATTTCAGTCATTAGAGATATGGAGTTATTAAATTGCTCACTCGAGATCCTGCGTCAAAAAAAGATTTAGCCAAAAAAGTTCTATTCGAACTCGGGGGCGCTAAGGAAGCTCAAAAGATTTTTCCTGATGTTTCGATTGCCTCGATTTATTTCTGGAAGTCTCGCGGTATTCCTATCGATAAAGAAAGGTATTTAAGGGCGAAGTTTCCTGAACTCCGCGTTTGGAAAGACTTCCCAATAAGTTTCGAACCTTAATAGAGCAGTCCCATCCCAAAGGAAAAACAACCATGACAGAAGAACAAAGGCGCGTTGCCCGGCAGCGCCTCGATAAACAGCTCCGGCGTCTCGACTCCCGGAAATTCAGTTTCAACCGATTGCCTTGGCGCAAGCGCATGGCTTACGCACTGCTGTTGTTCATCTACATAGTGCCGTTGGCAATCACGGCCGCGCTTGCGCTCGACAAGGTTTTCTAGGAGAAGGTCATGGCCAAAGAATCCAAAACGCTATTGGGCGCTCTGCTGATGCCGACGCGCGGAAGCTCGCTTCCCACAGGCAGGCTTGTCAAATTAACGGACGATCTGGAGAGCTTCCGCGAGCTGATTGACTGCAAAACCATTGAGCACTTGTCTACGGGATGGGCGCCGGGAGTTGTCCTGGATGCATTCATGGACGAGGAGGGCATGCTGGCAAGAAAACCCTATTTTGTATTCCAGGGAACGAAGCTTTTCGGCAATGTGCTTCTGCTGCGCAGAGGCAAGAACAGCGATTCCGACTCTCTCACCTTTAATGATTTCATGGCGATTACTGAGCTTTGCTACTCGTTCGATATGACAGGCGAATGGGGGATTAGATGAGCACACCTTGTTTTTTACTTCACATCGGCCCGTGCTGTGTTGCCGAAGCCAAAGGTGTCGAAGAACTGGAAAAGCGCCTTCATGCAATTGACTATGAGCTCTGTTGGCTAAAGCACCTTTCCAAAGACTATAAGAACAGCGTCTCTCGCGGAGCCATTGCAATCACAGTGGGTGCAATGCGTTATGTGAAGCTCTTGAATCCTCCCCGCAGTACTCCGGACATTTTGGAGCTGTGGTGCAGAACATTCAATCTGGACGTGATGACGATTCTCTACAGAGAGGAAAGACCTGCAGACGATAAGTTCGGATTCCCGGATGTTTTTCCGGACATGTTCCCGGCAAGAGGATTCCTCAAATCCGGTTGTCAGACCTACGAAGAGTTTTGCAATAGAGCTCTGGTGAAGATCGGCGAAGGCCAAACGATTGAAGTTCCGGAAGACAGCCCGTGGAATCCATGGGCCGAGGCCCGTAACAAACGCTGGGCGTCTAGATATTGGCTCGGCGGATACAGCGAACTGGCAAAGGAGAAGGACCATGACAAGTAAAGAGAGCCTCTTTGCAATCCTGAACGCCGTTGGCGGTCTCATGTTCCTGGCCGTACTGGTGACGGTTTGCCTGGCGATAGCTGCGGCGCCGGTAGCTGTGTTTATTTGGCTTGTCTATTTAATGCTCAAGTTTTTGGGCGTGTTTGCGTAAAAGTTTCGGTCTTCTCCCGGCGGTTCTCTTTTCGTCATGTTCACCTACGCCGGGAGAAGGCCTCTCAACCAAAGAAGAAACATCATGACTAATCAAAATCAAAAAACGGACATCTTGGCCGTCAAGCTCGTGCCGGGCCCGAACGGCGCCCCGCTGGGCAAAGTCATCCGAGTAAACAACATCAGGGAGGCCGCTGAAAAGCATATCTCAACAGATTTGAGAGACGTCACCAGCAGGTATATCGATGTGGCATTTGATCTTCCTGTGAGCGCGGTTTTCAGCACACAGAAGGCCGAACGTTCCATTCACTTCGCAAACGTCACACTTCCGGGATCCGTCCTGTTGTTCGACAAGGATGAGGACTGCCGCGTACGGTCGCTCTCCCGGGCGCAAATCCACGCCATAGCTTATTTCTGCGCCTCCTTCAGATATTCGGAGGAATAGCCATGAGTAAGCCCGTTTTCAAAATTCTTTTAGGAACCGTCATCGTTGGAAAAGTAAAGACGAAAGCAGAGTTTGCGGAGCTCCTGGATCGCCTTGAGACCGATCTGTGCAAGTTGTCTTTTATCGCTTCTGTTGCATCTTTGCTCCCTAACGAGGAGTTCGAGGAGCTGATGTCAAAAAACATTCAAAAGCTCAAATCACTAAAGAGATTAACCATTCCGACCGAATCCTATGAGTTGTATCGAGCTTGGGTAAAACTCAATGAAAACAGTCCGGTGGCACTTGTCTATTCAGCCGACGACCCGTCCGAATGCTTCACGCTTACTGCAGAAGCCGCCGAGGAAGAGATTGAGTGCCAGGGCGAAGCGGAAGCCTCAGAAACCTACGAAGCGTTAAAGGAGTTTTATGCGGCCAAAACAAACAAAACGACCGAATCTGCCAAACAGGTCGGCTCAGGCAGTGGAGACTAGAACATGATCATCGAACTAACTCACAAAGAACCGTTCCCGTTTGCCAATCATTACGAGAACTTGTCTAAGCAGCGCTACTTCAAAAAGTATTTCGTGAAACTCTTGGGCATCCCTGAGGTCCAGTTAATGCGTCTGGGCGCAGACGTTGAGGCCGACCGCGCTTATTTGTTCAACAAGTTTCACAAGATCGAGCAACACTACGAGATCGAAGCTTGGGAGCCGATTGAAAGCTATCGAATTGCCGGGGAGACGGCATGAATACGAACCTCCCAATATCTCAGGCTGATCTTGAAGCGATGAGGATCGGATCGGCGCACGCAGCCGCAGAAAGGGAGTGGTCCTGGATGATGACCGTGGATGCGGTTTCAGGGAACCTGCAGGCAAGCACCGATTTCCGTCGCGCCCTCGTCAAGGCCGGACTCCTGCAGGACAACTGCAATATTCAGCCTCCCATGGTGTGGGCACCAATTCTTTATTCCTACGACTTTTTATTTCCTCCAAAGGAGACGACAAATGGCAAAACAGAAAACGACAGAAGTCAGATCGACAGCACTGAACCTCACGGACAAATTCGAGATTCCGCTTCTCTCGATAGCGATCCAGCACGAAGTCAACCGCATCAACGAGACGTAGCGCAGAACGAAAGACTCTCGCAAGAAGCTGAATCAAAACTTCGCGCTGGAGACCTACGAAGGAATCCTGAGAGCGATCGAGGAAGCTCAATGAGTAAGAAAGACAAGATCAAGATCAGCGTAAGAGAGGCTTATTGGGTGCTCGGAATGTTCAAAAAGCTCGAGAGCATTTGTCTTGAAATCAACAGCCTTCCGATGCCGCTCCGTCCGGAAATCAAAGACTTCAGAGATCGTCTGAGACAAAAGCTCAGAGAGATGGAAGCCCAGGAGCGTGAGAGGGCCAGATGACGCTCGAGGACAGGATTCTGAGGCTGGCCCGGCTCGGCATGACGCCGTATCAGATCGAAGAGCAGTTGGGGATCAAGCACTTCACGATCCATATCGGCTACCACAAAGTTCTGCAGCAGGGCTACTCCGAAAACGAGGCCTTCTTCGATCGGACGGCAGGCGAGCAGTTAAGCGGCACGGTTACCGAGAAGTTTCGCCGGATCGGTCTGAAGAAGGGGCCTGCCAAAGAGACGCTGACTGAGGAAGAGCAGAGGGAAAAGCAAGCACAAAAACGGGCCAAAAACGCAGAGAAGAGGCGCAGGTACTACCAGCGGCACCGGGAAGAGATTTTGGCCTATCAGAAGCTGACCTATCAGAAGCGCCGGGAAGCAGCAAAGGACGAATTAAATGAAAAGCATAAGCGAAGAGAAGAGAAAAGCACTGGAAAAGCTCGGGATGCATCCGGAGCTGATGGTTTGCCCGGCAACGGGCAGAGTGCTGACGGTGATCAGCTCAGTGCATGAATACCAAAAGGACGGCAAAACAATGAACCTGCTGCACATTTCGGTATCGCTCAAAAACAGAAATCCGAATTGGGATGAGATGTGTTTTGTTAAAGAAAAGCTCTTAGGCGATGAGATGCCGGCGGTGCAGTTCCATCCGCCGCGTTCTGAATACGTCAATGAGCACGAGCATTGTCTGCACATTTGGGCCTCCGAGGATTTTTCAGAGCTGTGGCGCCGGATGGGAGAAAAAGACTACTGGAGACAGAAATGAATACTCCCAAACGATTTGTCGAAAGAACCGCGATCGAGCTCACCCATAACGACGATTGGAATGATTACGAATGGGAGGACGGCGATCAGATCCTAATCGGTCTTTACGACGCTGAATCCGGAACTGTCATGCACATCGTAGGGCTCTACATGGAAGACTGCGATGACTTCCAAGTACTGGAGCCGGGAGGCTCATTTGGTCTCGACTGTTTAGACGAGATGTATCCGGACGTTGAAATCACGGCGTGGCAGCCGATCTCTACGAGCAGGCGCGTCTTATGAGACTGACAGCAGAAGGCTACGAGCTCTCTCGGGATGATCAATTAGAGTGGTTTCTCTACCCGCTGCTGAGAAATGGCCGCAGTACGCAAGACGTATCCCACTGGGATTTTCTCAGGGGAATTAACTGGCTCTTTGAAAAAAGCCGGCTCACTCGAAACGTTAATAGGGCCATTTGGCAGGCGACAATCCCGCTCTACTGGCGAGCGCACCATGAATGGAAAGGAATCCCGACAAATAACGAAAACTGCGCGCCGCCCGGATGTATGTACGGCGGTTACGGAGAAAAAGGAGAAATTGACAATGAAAATCGTCTTATCACATACGGAAGAGTTCCCGTTTGACTGCTATGAGGGCAACTTGGCCAACGGAGAGTATGCCGGGGCCTATTTGGTCAAATTCCGCGATACCGCTTTTCCGGAACTCATGTTTCTCAGAGAGTCCGATGAGTTTGAGGACTGCGCGGCGCTGGAAAACGATTCAAGCATTGCTGAAATAAATGATGCAGACGGTATCGAGGCATGGGAACCGGTCGATGCATGCGAAATCGTGTCCGGAGAACACTACATGCCTGCGCTCACCAGACCGGAATTGCTTCTTCTAAAAACTTGTCTGAAACGAGGCGGATTCAACCTGCCCTTGGAATGGCGTGAGATGGCCAAGCAGCTTTTCGCGAGATTTGATGCGGAGCTGAAAGGAGAAATCCAGCTTGGAACCGATGGCCAAAAGACCAATTAAGAATCAACAGAGAGATTCATTATGAAACGATCAGAAAGAAGTTACGCAAAGATATTTACAGGGAAGTGGCGCAGCCGCTCCTTCCGGACATTGAGAGGGAATCCGTGGGCCATTGTTCTGCAGGATTATTTGATGTCGTGCCCTGCTTCCGAGATGTCCGGAGTTTTCTATATGCCCAAGTACCTCATTGAGGGCGAGCTGGGGATTCCGCACGACGAACTCGAAAGCGCTATCCGGATATTGGAAGAAGCAGGCTTTTGCCGCTTCTACGATGACGAGTATGTGTTTGTCTTCAATATGGCCCGTTATCAGATTGCCGACGCCCTCAGTCCCGATGACAACCGCTGGAAGAGCCTCATGCGAGACATTGAGGAAATGCCGGACAACATCCGCCGTGAATTCATTATTCGCTACAACGATGATTTCAATCTCGGCTATCGGATTATCCGTAAAGCAGCCGAGCCGACGGCGCCGGTACAGAGTGCGCCTCAGGCCGAAAGCAATCAAGGTGAGGATAAGCCCCTTGCAACTTGTCAGAGCGCTGAAACAAAGCCCCTAGAGACAACTTCCGAATCTGAAAACAAGCCCCTTAATTCTCAAACTCAACCTGAATTAGAGCCCCTTGTTTTAGAAAGTGAAGCCCCTTGCAAGCCCCTTATAAGGCCCTTACAAGCCCCTTGTAAGCCAGTAACAGTAACAGAAACAGTATCAGTAGCAGTAACAGAAGAAGAAGTGCCGGTCGGCAAGCGCCGACCAGCCACTTCACAACCTCGCAAGGCTACGCACCGGTTTGATTTGAAGGAATTGCCGGAAGAGTGGCGGAAGCACTGCGAGAAGATACGCCCGGACCTCGACCCTTACAAAGTTTTTGCCGAGTTTTCGTACTACTGGCAGAGCAAGAACACTGCGAAAGCTCTCCGCAGCGATGATGGGTGGAATCGTACTTGGAATCTCCACATCCAAGACCTAAGGCCAAACCGTTCGAACATCAAAAACGGTCCGATAAATGCCCCTAACGCAGGCTCACCGACACCGCCTTCGGGCTTATCTGAGGCCGCAATGGCCGAAATGCAAAAAATGAGGTTTTGAACATGAAAGACGCAATGAACGGAATACCGCAATCCATGCCTGATGACCTGCCCAGAGCTTGGGCGGATTACTGCAGCAGAAACCGTCCGGACCTCGATGTCGGCAAGATGTTTTACAACTTCAAGAGGAAAAATAACTTCGACATGACGATCCTGCGCACTGAGGCGGAATGGTTCAAGCACTGGAGCCGGTTTGTTGATTGGACGATGGCCACGCCGTGGAACATCCCCAGAGACCCGTTTGGCAGACCGTGCCGAAGCGATCCGTTTGCCTACAACAAGGTCATCAGAGAAAAACGAAACAACAGACGCAGCAACAGAGGAAGCCGGTCATGAAAACAAACGAATTTGAGAATTTCTTTTTCTACCTTACGGACAAGTGCCGGGTTCTCAAAGGCAAAGAGATCGCTCCGGAACAAAAAAGCACTTGGGAAATCGTTTTTGCACCGATTGCCTTCCAGGATGCAATAGCTGCTGTGAACTACTGGATCGGGAATGAAACGTTCACTCCGACACCGGCCGAGTTGATCTCTGTCATTCGAGGAGAGTGGGAGCGCCGTAACCGGATTGTCAGCCAGCAGGCTCAGTTGGATTCCATGCCTCCTCTTTCCCGGGTGTCCATGTCTGACGAAGACAAGGAGCTTGTCAGAAAGCTCGATCACATGCGCCGCTGGAGAAAAGCGCATCCGCAGCCGCCGACATTCTGGATCAGAAAACTGCTCGGAGAGTTTTTAACGAATCGTTCCCATGTCACAGGTCCCCAGAGACGTTCTTTAGCGGCAGCCGGAGCGATCGATTCGGAAGGACAGCCGACAGGCGCCTATGAACCTGCATACGCAGATTGGTTTGAACTACAGGGCGAAAGAGAAGAAGAGGCCCGCATTGGCCTTGCATCTTAAAAAGGAGAAAGCACGATGGATAACAAACGCAAAGAATATAATTACTGGGGCTCAATGGGGTTCACCTTGTTTGCAACGGCACTCGCCCTCAGTTCCGGAGGAATGTATTTCATTGAGAACTTGTCGATTCAATTCTTTGAGGATGAACCGTCTCCGGCAGTGAATCTTTGGGTCATAGCGTTTTCAACAATTGCCGTGGCGGCCTTCATGATTTTTTCTGTTTGGCTGAATAAAAAGCAGGAAGCGGAGGAGAAGGAGGTCAAGCCTGCAGAGGATGGAAATCAAATTGATCAACAAGCGTTTGGTCAGGTGCTTCCTCCGGCACCTTGGGTTCCCGGAGAAGAGGTCAACGAGATTGTCCTGGACAATGTTGGAGAAGTGCCATTAGATGAAATGGAGGACGGCGAGAGGATTCTTTATAAATGTTTTCGCCTTACAGGAGGAGCAAAGCACGTTTTCTACCGTGTGCTGGTGAAGATTCCTAGCGAGCATGGACCGGTACTCAAAGATGAAAACGACGAAATGAGTTGGACTCAGAAGGGAACTAAAAGTTTTGGGGCCTGGGCTTTCATTGGCGTACGGGACAAAACGAATTATGACGATGGACTTAAATACAAAGAAGTTCCGTACTAAAAGAACAAGCTAATTGTCAGAACGAGGCCTCAATGTCCGGGGTCTCAAATCCGAGAGAGAAGGTAAGATCATGGAGACAAACCAGAGACGAGTAATCGACATCACAATTCCAATTAAACCGGTTCCGAAGGCCCGCCCTCGGTTTGCCAGCGCAGGCCATCAAGTCTTTACACCATCTAAGACGCATGCCGCAGAAAACACAATCGCAGTTCTCGTGTTGAACAAAATGAAGTTGTCCGGAATGCAGATGATCGCCACAGGACCGGTCAAAGTGACGGCGGAGTTCTTTTTCAGAACGGCAGAAAAGCGCAAACACGAAACCGCAAAATCTTCTCGTCCGGATGTCGATAACCTTGGCAAAACGGTTCTCGATGCGCTCAATGGAGTCGCGTTCAAAGACGATGGGCAGGTCTCAGAGTTCAATTGCTCTAAACGGTATGCAGAACAGGATAGCATTAGGCTCGTGATCGAGGAGCTGAGCGCTGCATGATGATTCGAGACGAGATGTTTAGACGTTTGACGAATTGGCGCCGGGTTTATGGCGACAATGCGGCGCCGGCAGTATCGATTACTGAAATTGCCTGTCGCTATGCACGAGAAATGATGACTCGAAAATCAGAAACTCCGGAGGAGAAGGCGACAAGGGAGGCAGAAGAGCTGATGTATAGGGAGGCTCCGTCCCCGGCAAAGAACTATCGGGATGCGAACATTCTGGCGTCAGTGTGGTCGAGCATGCCTCCTACTGTTTCCGGTATTGGCGTCAAAGAGATTATCAAGGCAATCACATTCGGAAGCCGCACACAGCTTAATCGCCTGCGTCGCCAGTACGGGCCGAGATCGTTTTCTAATGCGATAGAGTCATCACTCACGATTTTTTTCAGAATGGTTGAGGACTACGAAAGATCAATTTCTCTGCCTCCTGCAAATGATGATCGGTTCTCTGCATGACCTGATATTTTTAGAAATTTGTCTGGCGAGCTCTCTGCGGGTACTAAGACTTTCAAAATTATTGTTTGCTTAGACTTTAAGACGCTAAAATTTAAAAACTAAACGTTTAGGAAATTAAAGTGGAACCGGCTGATCAACTTTCCTTTTTGCCCTCAAAACCGCTCGTTATAAATACCTTCGAGGAACTGGCAAAGTTCTCGCTTACAGGGGCTGACAGCGATGTCACCTCAGTGAGGATTTGTCCAGAGATTTCGACGATCGAGATTGAGATTGAGGCTAATGGGCTTGATGGCGCGATTCCGGGCGACCAACTTCGTACTTTATGGGAGTTGCAGCAGGATCTTTACAAGTTGGCGGCGTTTGCGCTTCACGGCTCTGCAGATCCTCGCTTACTTTCCTCTGAAGAGAGAAGATTATTTGAGGTTAGGGTTTCCTCACGCAAAGGAAGTTGGATCGGCGATGTATTAACGAGCGACTTTTGGGGCTCTCTTTTTCAAAATTTAGTGGGCAAAATGAGCGGTGTAGAGATTGGAGTCACAATTAGCGTTTGCGTGCTTATTTTTACTGGCTACTTGGCCTATAACAGCCACAATAAAAAAGTAGAAGCGGTTAAGAAAGAAGAAACAAACCAAAAGGGTTTTGAGGCAATGGTTCAGATTGTGGACTCGTTTAATAAGAAGCAAGAAACTAAACCCGCTGAACTGGCTGCACAAGCACAGAACATTATTGATACTACGGCTGAGAAGGTCGTTAAGAGAAGCTATAACGCTGAAAGGATAACAGTTGCAGGAAAAGTGTTCGACGAGGAACAAATTCAAAAACTTAAGGCTCGCTCCAAACCAGAAACAAATGAGCCGGAAACCCTTGAGGGAGTATTCATTGTTTCCGAGTTGGATAAAAATCTGCCGGATCAGTATTCAATGCGCCTTAAAGATTTAGCTACTTCTCTTAGTTATAACGCGCGCCTTATTCCTGAAGCGGTAGACGGGGAGGGGACGACAGCCATGGAACTTGTAAATGACGCCTTCTATAAAGAGACTCCGATTCAGGTTGAATTATCTCTAGGCAAGAAGAGAAACCTAGTAGTCTCAGTCTCTGAGGTAACAGAACAGGAATAGGACAGCTCATTTAAAAGGGCTAACGAGTTCTCATGTCATCCCCTAAAACTGGTATTTTCATTTTTATTCTCCACTCGTTAACTTTCTCGTTGTATATTACGAAGGACAATTTAATCCCGACTGATAGTGAGTAGTTCCAGTGCGTTAGATAAGAAGACAGCCTATTGGCTGTCTTGGCGTGCCCGGAAGATGAGAAAAGAAGAAAAAGTCGGTACCGTGTTTCATGATGAATCTAGCCTCTGATGTAAAAGTCAGGGGCTTTTTTCATTCTCTCTTCAGCCTCTCGGCGGGCGTCGTGCACCGAGCCAGATTTGATCCTGAGCATGGGGTCGAATAGAGCTTGAGCATGCTCTGTAATCACTGCTCATTCTCCTTTGGTTGTTGAGGGTTGCCGCCTGGTGGAAACGCTGGGCGGTTTCTTTCCGGTTGAATTCTTGAAGCCTTCCCTGATGTGTTAGATTAAATCCATATTGGCAGCGGTTCGATTAAAAGAGCAAAGAGGTTAAAGATGGCAAGTTTCGTGTACAGATTCTTGTTTTGCTTATCGGACTTAGCCCTATGGCTATCGGGATATTCTGTGTCGGCAAAACAAACCCAAAAGAAGTATTTTGGGGAATGGTTTATGGCATCTGCGTTTGCGAGGTTGCGCTACTCCTCTTTTATTTGTGGAGCGAGCGAGTTACGAGCAAATTGGAGGGTGTCCCGATCAAGCCGGTCACAATTACAAGGAAGAGAGAAGGTTTGAGCGGCTATTTTCTTGCCTACGTTCTTCCTTTGATCTTGACGGAGCCAGTTGAGAAATGGATTCTTCTCTTAGTTGTTATGATCCTTGTTTTTGCCGGCCTCAATACGAAGTCGATAGGTTACAACCCTATAGCTGAGCTAATTGGTTATAACTTTTATGACATCGATGACGGCTCCGGAATTACCGTTTTGGTCATTTCTAAAAGAACACCGCAACAGTTGTTTGAAGGATTTAAGGCTGTTACCCTTACTGAAGATTACCTCATTGATAAGGGAGAAATTAAGAAGCCATGCTCTTCGGTTTAATTGTTGAAGGCGATCAAAAGAAGATTGTCAGAATTCCCCAGTCAGAAGACGTTGATACAGAGAATCAGGAGAAGTTTGCTGAACAAGCTCTGTGGTTTTTCTACGAAGAAGGAGAAAAGCGAAAACAAATCGAATTTCAACCCGGGCAGACACAGACAGAAGAAAATGTTCTATACATCGACGAGTTTGATGATGACTTAATGGTCAAGGAAGCTGTCAAGCCCGGAGTTAGACTCGATTCAATAAATTTTAAGACGCAGCTCAGATTTCTCAAAAGCATCTTTATGGTCGACCCGGGAAATCCTAACCGGATACTTTTCCAATTGATGGAGGGCCGGCGCATTATTACTCCGGGGTGGATTGGCGTAATTCTATCCGGAATGAATGTAGGAGATTCAAACACTCTTTCTCATATGGATAGTGCCGGCATTTCCCTGGCCTCAAAGCTCACAGCAGTTATGGAAGATGGGAAACTCTTTTTCAAGAGTTTTCGTAACGCCAGCAGAATCTTCAACCTTTCAGGGTATTTAGAGGATGCCTCTGCTGAGGGTACCGTAGACTTTCTCAAGTCTCCTTCTTTGTGCATGGACGGAACGCCAGAGGAGATGGTTAAGTTGTTTTCTAAATCTCAAATGAGAAAGGTCCCAAAGATTCAGGCTTATGGCTATCTGGACAAGTACGCTCCCACCGAGCTTCAGCGACGTGCTGCTCTTGTCAAACCCAAGATCACATTAGAGATCAGAGATAACAAGCTTGTGGTACCAACTGATAAAGATGCCAGAGTAGCGTTGCTAGATTTCTTGTCTAATACGATTTTGTCCTCTCATCTGGATGATGGCACCGATTACAAGTCTGAAAGTCATTATCCGATTAAGAAGGTTGTTAAGCCAAAAGAGTAAGGATGGCTGACTGGAACAATCTTCGAGGTGTTTATAAAAATTGTCGCGAACACGACAGTGGAAGTAGGCAGTCTTAAAAACTGAAAAGAACTTTTAGTACAATGCGCCCACCACGATAGGAAATAAGGAACATCAAAGTCCTCGCCCAGGCTTCGCGTCAATAAGAGAGCGGAGTACCGAATTACGGCGCGAAGCCGTAATGGGCCCCTGCAAGAGGGATCAGAAATGACAAAGCCCGTGCGGGAACACGGGCTGCGTCTGATATATGAGGAATGAGATGGTAACCACATTTCTTACCTCGTGGAAGATTATGCCACAACTCGTTGTGATATGGAATGGTGATTTAAAGATTGACACCGTTCTGGTCATAGTAGTCTTGTTGTGGATGATCCGCACACGATCGTAGCCAAAAGGCGATGGGCCGGCAGCCGCAAGGTTGTCGGCCTTGTGCGTTTATAGCCTGCGAATAGCATTTCTTGTCCTTTCTCAAAACTTCGTTAGAAACGGGGTCAATTCAATTCCGTATTCTCCTCGGGTCCTCCCGGGCAAAAATTCACCCCTGCGGGTACTGCCAGTCCCGATTTCGGTGTAGATATGAGGATTTTCACAATGCGGAACGCGTCCCAAAAATTCATAGATATAAAAATCTAAAGGGCCGTTATGAAAAAAAACGTTGAAACAGTCTCGATCCGCGAGTTTGCTAGGTTGTGCGGTAAAAACCATACTTGGGTGCGGCGCCGGATCAAGGATGGAACACTGCCTGTTGCAGACGATGGCACAGTTCCTGTTGAGGAAGGCCTAGACGCCTTCAAAAAATTGGTTGGAAATTTGGCAAAAACTGCAAAAGAAGACGAAAAAATTTCAACAGATATTGATCCGAAAGAGATCGGGCTTGAGGGCGTAAATTTAAAAAACCCCGTCGAGGTCGCTCATGCATTTTCCGTTGCACGGTTACTCGAAAAACAGGTTACAGCCAGAGTGAAAACCGCCGAAATGGAATTGAAGGCGATTGAGCTGGAGGCGAAAAAAGGAAACTTCATCCCGAAAGAAGAAGTTTTAGCAGACGCTCGCAGAGTTGCCTCCCTTGTCCGGGAAAAATTACTGACGATCCCGATTCGTTATGCCGGGCAGCTTGAAGGAAGAACCCAGAGAGAGATTGAAGGCGTTCTGGATCATGCGATTGATGAAGTGCTCAAGTCGCTAAATGAATCTAAATTTGTCGAGCAGTAAACAAACCGAAAAAAAAATGAACCCCGTCCAGTTAGGCGCTGAGCGGGGTTTTTCGTATAAGAACGAGTTACGCAGAAGGATTATATCAATGAACATGGAAGAAGAAATTATGTTCTTGAAAGAAAGACAAGCATTTTGGAAGGGAGTGGTCGCGGGCATTTTAGGTTCGGCCGCGTTCTTTTCAGGGCTGGTGGCTCTGATTTATTACATGATCCAAATCGTTCAGGCGATTAAATAAGAATTTATGTTGAATTGATCATGGATTGTTTAGACAGCTATCCCAAATGGTCCCTGTTTGTGCGATGGGGATTTTCCATTCTCGTAATGCTCTGCATGACGGTGATTTCTTTCGCTTTCGCATATTTCTTAATCAAGTAATTCAGGCATGACATGCACTGGTTGAATGAATTTTTGAAATTCTGCCGTCCGGTATCGCGATTGACCGGAAGCGAGTGGGCCGACGCAAAAAGGTTCATCTCGCTGGGTACAACCGCAGAACCGGGACCTTGGAGGACCTACAGAACCCCATATCTTCAGGAACCGATGGACGCGGCCACGGACAAGCAGACAGAAAAAATCGTTTTAATGTTTGCGTCACAGGTTGGGAAGTCAGAGCTGCTTTTGAACGTACTCGGTTATTATGCAGACCAAGAACCTTCTCCTCAATTGATGCTCCAGCCCACAGTGGAAATGGCCCAAGCATTCTCGAAGGAACGAATCGCCCCGATGTTTCGCGATTCTCCCGGATTAGCCGGGAAACTGATTGAAGGCAAAGAAGGCCGTGGAACAGAGAAAAAATCGTCCACAACGATTCTCATGAAACACTATCCGGGCGGTTTCCTTGCGTTAGTTGGCGCCAATTCGCCGGCCGGGCTGGCTTCTCGTCCGATCCGAATTCTTTTGGCGGATGAGGTGGACCGCTATCCTGAAAGTGCTGGTAAGGAAGGCGATCCGTTGAAGTTGGCGGTGCAGCGAACGCAGAACTTCGGAAATAGAAAACTTCTGATGGTTTCGACACCTACAGTCGTTGGATATTCCAAAATTCACAACGAATTTTTAGCTGGAGACCAGCGCGAATTTGTGGTGCAGTGCCCGGAATGCAAGGCATACAACGAGCTCAAATGGGAGAACGTTCATTGGGAGTCCGATGACAAGGGAAATGTGATTGAGAGTTCCGTCGGTCTTTTCTGCCCGAACTGCGGAGCGAAAATTCGCGGCCCCCGCAAAATCAATCCGGACATTCTTCAGTCCGGACGCTGGGAGGTCAGGAATCCTCAAGGCCGGTTCCGCAGTTATCACATCAACGCATTGAATTCGCCTTGGGTCAACCTCGTCGACTTGGTTAAGGATTGGGTTGAAATCAATCACCGGAAAGACAAAGCCGGTCTGATGGAGTTCATTAACCTGAAACTTGGCGAGCCCTGGGAGCAGTTCGAGGCCGATGCAGACAAGTGGGAGTATCTGCTGCGTCGCAGAGAATACTACCCGGAAACCGGAGTTCTTCCGGACGGAGTTCTGCTTCTCACTGCAGGCGTCGACGTCCAGCATGATCGACTTGAATGCACGGTTTACGGCTGGGGCCGAGCTAGAGAGTGCTGGGGAATTCACCATTACATTATTCCTGGGAGTCCTGATACGCCTGAACCATGGCGGCAATTGGACGGCATTTTGACGATGCAACAGCCTCTCTCGTTCGGAACTCGCATAACAGTAGCCTGCACGTTCGTTGACTCAGGCGATGGAACCTACAGCAAAGAGGTTTACGAATACACAAAGGCCCGGGAGCGATTCCGGGTCTTTTCAATTAAGGGCCGAGGCGGCGCTGGAGTTCCATACATAGGGGTTCCGTCTAGACAAAACATCGTCGGGGCAACGTTATTCAGCCTAGGCGTGGACTCAGGGAAAACTGCTGTTATGCATGCGCTGGACATTGCTGAAGAGGGCCCTGGATTTGTCCATTACCCGATGCAAGCCGAGAGCGGCTTCGGAGAAAACTTTTTCAAGCAGCTTACAGCAGAAGTTTTTGAGAAGAAGTACGAAAAAGGCAAGGAAAAAATCGGTTGGGTAAAAATCCGCGAGCGAAATGAGGCCCTTGACTGCGCCGTTTATGCCAGGGCTGCCATGGAGCTGCTGACTCCGAACTTTGAACAAATTGAGGATGCTCTTAGAGGCATGCCACAAGCAGCACAACAACCCCGTCGACGCAGAGGCGTTATCGGAAAGGGAATCACTTTATGAGTAATTGGATCACCTTAGAAGAGGCAAGAACGAATTTGAAAATGTGGCTCGAGGCGGAGAGGGCTGTTTCGACCGGCCAAAGCTACAGGATCGGGACACACAGTCTCACGCGAGCGAGTCTCTCAGATATTGCGAAGCGAATTGAGTACTGGCGAAATGAAATTGCCAAACTCGAATCAGGAATGGGCGGGCGGATGCGAAGTTTTCGGGTCACGCCCGTTGATTTTTAAGGAGCGGACATGAACGCTTTTGAAAAGACCATTCAATTCCTTGCTCCTCAGGCTGCTCTCACCAGACAAGTTGCCCGAAACAAACTCGAAGTTCTGAACGCGCTGCAGAACGGAGGAGGTTACGGTCTTCATGGTGCCTCAATTGTTAAAAAATCTCTTTCCCGTTGGATAACCGGCGGAAAGGATGCCGACTCCGACATCGTTGAAAACATTGAGACGCTCCGGGAGCGGTCCCGTGACCTGTATATGGGCTCGCCTCTTGCGACCGGTGCGATTAAGACGCTGAGAACCAATATCATCGGCTCGGGACTGATGCTCAACGCGCAGATTGACGCGAAATTTTTGGGCATGACAGAGGAAGAGGCTCGTCAGTGGGAGGAGAACACAGAGCGCGAATGGCGCCTTTGGTCTGAAAACACGAACTGCGACGCAGAGCGGAAACAGACGTTCTATCAACTGCAGTCCTTGGTTTTAATGTCTGCGCTGGTGAACGGAGACGTATTCGTGGTGCTCCCGGTTATTCGGACGCCGGGAAGCGTCTACGACCTGAAAGTCGGCCTGATTGAGGCTGACCGAGTTTGTAATCCACAAAATCCTATAAAACCCAATCTGAATATTGTTGGCGGGATTGAGTGCGGAAAATTTGGCGAAACTGTTGCTTATTGGATTTGCAATAAAAACCCAAACTCCCAGGGTAGGTCGCTCGAAACTGCGGCTAATAAATGGACACGAGTCTCGGCAATCGGAGAGCGAACCGGACGTAAAAACGTTTTGCACGTGATGTGTGATGTTGAACGTCCCGCTCAGCGTCGAGGAGTCCCACTTTTGGCTCCGGTTCTCGAATCAATGAAGCAGCTTTCTCGATATTCAGACGCGGAATTGACTGCAGCGCTGGTGAGCTCGATGTTCACAGTGTTTATCACAACGAAATCTCCGGCAGAGACAATTGTCGGAGGATTCAGAGGTGTTGAATCCATCCCGGGCGCCCAGCCTCAAAAAGCTTTGCCTGAGCCGGATTACACATTGGGATCCGGAACGGTCGTAGCACTGGAGGAAGGAGAACAGGCGCAATTTGCCGATCCAAAACGTCCGGTCTCCGGATTTGAGACTTTTGTCAAAGCCGTTTGTCGGCAGGTCGGATCGGCACTTGAAATCCCCTACGAGTTGCTGGTCAAAAACTTCGATTCATCCTACAGCGCATCCAGAGCTGCTCTTTTAGAGGCCTGGAAGATGTTCAGGATGAGACGGGATTGGATTTCCTCATCCTTCTGCAAACCTGTTTACGAAGCTTGGCTCACCGAAGCCATACTCAAAGGCCGAATTGATGCTCCGGGATTCTTTGACGACCCGCTGATTCGAGCGGCATGGTGCGGTTCGGAGTGGTACGGGGATGCGCAAGGTCAGCTCGACCCGCTTAAAGAGGTCAACGCAGCAAAAATCCGAGTTGAGGAAGGCTTTAGCACCCGTGAAAGAGAGGCCGCAGAGCTTACCGGCATGAAGTTCGAGAACATCGTCGCGATCCGAAAACACGAAGAGGCAATGATGAAGGATGCCGGCCTCGTTCAGCACACAACAGTCAAGACAGAGGAGGTTGAAGAAGATGATGAATCTGGAAACAACTGATCAAAAACAAGAATTCCACTGGAAAATCGAAAACTCGGCCAAACTGCCGGCAGTAAAAATTGATCTTTATGGATACGTTGGTGGTTCTGGAGACGGCTTTATTAAGGGTTTTAACTCGAGTGAATTCGTCAAGGAATTCCGAAAAATCGACTCAACGCGCCCGATCGATATTTCTATCAATAGTTTCGGAGGGCAGGTCTATACGGGTCTTTCAATCTACAACCTACTGAAAACGCATAAGGGAAAAATCAACATCCGTGTTGACGGCGCAGCGATGTCCGCGGCAACGATCATCACCAGCGTGCCGAACGCGACAGTCACAATGCCGCTTGGAGCAATGATGATGATCCACCGAATGTCGGTGTTTGCTGATGGTAATGCGGATGATCTCAGAAAGGCTGCAGACGAATTGGTTCACCTCGAAGAAAACGTCATCGATATTTACGCCCAAAAATGCGGAAAGGATCGTGACGAAATACGCAAAAAAATCAATGCCGAATCGTTCTTCACGGCAAAGGAAGCCGTTGAATTTGGTTTAGCGGATGCAGTAGACGAAACATCCCAAGTTAAAAACATAAAGTCGCCAACTGGCTGCTTTATCAATGGCCTGCCGGCAGACTCGAAATATTTCGAGCATGCTCCGGCAGATTTTTTTACGGCAGTCGCTCAGGCCCCTGCCGACAACGTTAATCCACCAGCAAAAAAGGAAGCAAAAATGGATTTAGCACAACTCAAAGCGGAGTATCCGGATCTGATTGCCTCGCTGCAGGCAGAGGCCGTGAAGCAGGGTGTCGAAAACGAGAAAAAACGCATTCACGCGCTCGAAGAACTGGCCCTGGCCGGTCATTCTGACCTTCTCGAGCAGGCCAAGGCCGACTCGAGCATCACACCGGAAATGTTTGCCGTTCAGTTAGTCAAAGCTGAAAAGGCCAAGAAGGCAAAGATTCAGAACAGCATCGCTGAGGATGCTGCGGACCTGAAGAACGTGCAGGTTGACTCCAATCTTGGGTTTGAAACTGCTGACGCTAAGGCGCAGCAGGCCAAACAGACTCAAAACGAAAAAGATGAGCAGGAGCGCGACGCTTTAGTTAAAGCGGCCGCCGCTCAGTTCAACAAATAATCGGAGGTAAAAATGGCAATGCAGGAAAAATATACGACAGGTGTTGACAACCTGTTCGCAGCGAACCAGACGATGCCTGTAGTCACAGACGTCATCACAGTCCCGACTGGAGAGTCTGCAATGAAGCGCGGCACATTGGTTGCCTCGACTGGCAAAGCAGTCACCGCTGCCGCGGACGTCTACGGTGTTCTGGCAGAAGATGTCGACGCAACCAAGGCCAGTGTAGCCACGGTTGTTTATCTTACGGGAGAGTTTAACGAAAAGGCTATGGCCGTCGGCACGCCGACAACCGGCACACTGTCTGTTTCGGACTGCAAAACTTCGGCCCGCAAGATCGGCATTTTCATCAAATCTAATCAGGAGTAAAAAATGGCAGTTGACATTTTTGAGCCGCGCATTATGACCCAAATGATCGAGGCAGGCCAGAACACAAAACATACCTGGCTGCGCGATCGATATTTCGCAAATCGTCCCACGTTTACAGCCAAAAAGATCGATTTTGATGTGGTCGGTCCCGGCGGACGCAAAATTGCACCGTTTGTATCCCCTCTTAACGGTGGCAAAGTCATTGACCGAGAAGGGTATTCCACTCTGAGCTATGAAGCTCCGATGCTGGCCCCGCAGCGCATCACAACGGCAGAGGATGTGATGAAACGTCTCCCGGGAGAAAATCTTTACTCCGGTAAGACCCCGAACATGCGTGCAGCCGAAATTTTGGGCCGCGATTTGGCAGAACTGGACGAATATATTTCCCGCCGTGAGGAGGCTATGTGCTCGGAAGCTCTTTTCAGCGGAAAAGTTACGGTCAAGGGCGACGGTGTGAATGAGGTTCTGAACTTCTGGTCCACTGTTGCGGCCTCTGAAAAGCCGGAAACTACTTTGACCACGAAATGGGACGCCTCAACCGCAACTGCCGAAACCATCATGAGCGACCTGAGAGTAGTTCGCCGCTCCATGATCAAAGACGGCGGCTTTACTCCTCGTGATTTGATCTGCGGAACTAACGTGATCGACACGATCCTGAGCAAGCTCACTGCCTCCAAGTCTCTCGACATGAGGCGCGTTGACATGGGCCACATCGATCCTCAGCATCTTCCGGACGGTGTGACTTACTGGGGTTACCTCAAAGACTCTGCTCTTGACATTTACTCCTACGATGAATGGTACAAGGGCGATGACGGTGATGTTGCTATGGTTCCGGCAGATAAATGTCTGCTCGCAACGCCGGGCGCAAAAACCATGCTGGCTTACGGCGCTTGTCCGGTCATCAGCGAAACAAATCCGGGAATTGTTTTCGTTGAAGGGTCTCGTATTCCGATGTCTTGGATCCAGCGCTCCAACCCGATGGGCCGCGTCCTGCAGATCTCCAGCCGTCCGCTGCCGATCATCCAGCAGATTCACGCCTTCCACGTCATCAACGCTACCGGATCCTAATCTGATGCTAAAGAAGAGGGGCTCCGGCCCCTTTTTCATAGGAGCTAATAATGGAAATTGTTTTCACCAAAAACACGGTTTTCGGACGCGACATTTACAAAGCCGGCGATAGGGCCGAATTCAATGAGAAAGAGGCAAAAATCATTTTGAAGGCAGGCGTCGGCAAGAAATTCGAGGAGACTGAAGAACCGGAGGCACCTGCAGAAGTAATTCAGCCCGAACCGATTCCCGGCACGGTCTTTGCCGTTCCTCTTCCTGAAGCGGCTGAAGCTGAGGCTGCAGAAACTTCGGAGAAGCCGGCTCCGAAGACCAAAGGTCGAGCCAAGAATGAAAACGTTTAAAGACTTCGCGGAAGCGGATGTCCAGAACGTTTTCTTGAATCTCAACGAGTTTGCCGATTATCACGATATTGACGGCGAAAAAATCAAATGCGTCATCGACAAAAACATCATCTCCGAAATCCCCGAGAATGGACTGGTAGGCGATTTCATCAACATGACAACGCTCTACGCAGATTCCAAGGATTTAGAGGCGCCCGAGGAGGGCCAGTGGATGTCGATTGACGATTCGCGTCACATTGTTAAGTCGGTCTCGATCGAGGGGACGATGCTCGTCATTGTTCTTAGGGAGAATCGGCAATGATTGAAGTGAAAATCGACAAGAAGGCCGTCGGGGCCGCGATTAACGTGCTGAACTCCACCAAAAAGGGGGCTCAGACAGCGGTTAATCGGGCAATCAACCGAGCGCTTATGCGCGGCCGAACCGTTGCCTCGAAGTCGTTGCGCGGACGTTACACGATTAAAGCGTCTGACGTTAAGAAATCAACCCGGCTCAGACGCCCGGGAGGCACAGAAACTTCCGGACAACTCGTGTTCTCCGGCCCTGAACTCACCATGGCGCATTTCCGAATCCGTCCCTCCGGACGGGATACGACCGGAAATAATCGTCAGCTAGTGCGAGTTGAAGTCGAGAGAACAGGCCTAAAGCCATTGAAAAACGCGTTTGTCTATAACGGCACTGTGTTTCAGCGAAAGGGAGCGACCCGGCTTCCGATTGAACCTCGTTACGGTCCTTCAGTTCCCCAGATGGTCGGAAACGAAAACATCACTGAAGGCATTCAGTCGGAAATGAGAGACACGTTTCTGCGCCGAATCGACCACGAGGCAATGAGGCTCATTAAAGGAGACAAGTAATGAATGATGTTTATTTATGCAAAGCGCTCGGTAAGTTCTTGGAGGCGGGCTTGAGCGATTTTCTCCTGCCTTTGGAGCACAAAGCTGACGAGCCGACAGTTTTCCGCGCTCCCAAGATAATTCAGGGTTACCTGCCGCCGAAGAACTCAAAGGAATCCAAGGATGATGACTTTCCATTCGTTTTGATTCGTCCGGATTCCGGCAAAACGGATGCAGATGGCTGCAGTGCCGACGTCTCGATCGTGATTGGCGTGTGGGATGGTGAGTTTGAAGGCCATCTCACAGCTCTGTCTCTCAAGGAAAAAGTTGAGTCGTTGCTGTTAAATCTGCCGAATCGCACGCTCGATGAGCGGTTCATTCTGGAGACTCCGATATCTTGGGAAAACTCTCCGGCCCAAGCCTGGCCCTTCTGGCAAATCGTTATGTCAACCCGCTGGACATTTCGCGCACCTGAAATTGTCAATCCCTATACACCGTATGAATAACATGAAGCTACGAAAAACTGAAGTTCAAACAAGGCCCGTCATTTATGTCGGGCCTTCGTTTTTAGGGCTCTCGATAAACACTGTTTTTCGAGAGGGAGCAAATAAATACCCCGAGCATATTGTCCGAATGATCGAAAAGAATCCGGCAATCGGTCAGCTGATGGTTCCTGTTGCGGACGTGCAGCAGGCCAGGGCCAATGTCCGAACTCAGGGACACATTCTTAACACGCTGTACAAACAAGCACTTAAAGGAGCTTAAAAATGGCTTACAAACATGGCGTTTACGTCAGCGAGGTTCCTACCAGCATTCTCCCGCCTGTTGAGGTCAATGCCGGCATTCCGATGATTATCGGAACGGCCCCGGTCAATATGACCGATCCGACCAACGTCAACAAACCGAAGCTGTGCTATTCCTACGAAGAGGCGGTTAAAGAATTCGGATTTGTGCCGGCAGAAGAAGACACCACCAGCGGACTCAAGAAATTCAATTATTCGATCTGCGAGCTGATTTATTCTGCATTTTCGCTGTATCGGGTAGCTCCGATCATTGTGGTCAACGTTCTCGATCCGACAACGCACAAGAAGAACTGCACGACTACAAGCGTTTCGTTCGACGCCAAGACAGGTATTGCAAAAATTGCAGAAACAGGCGTCCTGCCGAATACGCTGGTTCTGAAAGCCGGTGAAAAGACACTCACAAAAGACACGGATTACATTGTCTCCTTCGATACCGACGGAACAATGATTCTTTCGTCTCTCAAAAATCAGGACGGAGATTTCCTCTGCAGCTCTGAAACCCCTTACACGCTGACGGCATCCAAACTGGATCCTTCCGCGGTTGATGCTGATGACATCATCGGAGGCGTTGATACGTCCGGAAATAAATCCGGCCTCGAGCTGGTGGATGATGTTTTCCCGCTCTTCCGAGTTGTTCCGGGTACGCTGATCGCTCCCGGCTTCTCTTCCAGCCCGAGCGTGGCAGCCGTGATGGCCGCAAAATGCACTGCCATTAACACGGTATTCAAGGCTATTTGTGCAGTCGATGTTCCGACTACAACGGTTAAAAACTACACAGCTGTTGCTAATTGGAAGAACCAAAACAACATCACTGACCCGATGCAAATCTGCTGCTGGCCGATGATCCAACTCGACGGCACTGTGTTTAATCTCTCGACACAGCTGGCCTGCTTGATGGCTCAGGTGGATTCTCAGAACGATGATGTTCCGTATGTATCTCCTTCCAATAAAAATCTGCAGATGACAGGCACATGCCTGGCAGACGGCTCCGAGGTTGTCTTAGGTCCTAACACGGGCGCCTATCTGAACAGTCAGGGCGTAGTCTGCGCGTTGAATTTCATCGGAGGCTGGGTTGCCTGGGGCAACAGAACTGCAGTCTATCCGGGAAACACGGACGTAAAAGATGCCTTTATTCCGAATAGAAGAATGTTCAACTGGATCGGCAATACGTTTATTCAGACATTCTGGTCTAAAGTGGATTTCCCGGCAACTCCGCGCTTGATCAACACGATCATCGACTCAGCAAATATTTGGATGAACGGGCTGGCGGCTATGCAGTACATCCTCGGCGGCCGCATTGAGTTCCTTTCGTCTGAGAACTCGATTACTGATCTTATGGACGGCAATCTTGCATTCCATGTTTACGTCACTCCGCCGCCTCCGGCCAAGGACATCGATTTCATTCTGGAATTTGATCCGGAGTATTTGCAGACCCTATTTGCAGCCTAATTGGAGGTAAAAAATGGCAACAGGAACAAACAGCATCCCGGAGCGCCTGATTAACTATCGCGTCTATAACGAAGCCAACGCCCTGATGGGTATGGCAACCGTTGACTTACCTGAAATTCAGGCAATGAGCGACACCGTGTCCGGTGCCGGTATTGCCGGGGAAGTTGACAGTCCCGTGCTTGGCCACTATCAGGCCATGAGCTCAACTTTCAACTGGAGAACTATTGAAAGGCCTGCTCTCGAGTTGGCCAAACAACAGGCTCACCAGTTGGAAATTCGCGGTTCTCAGCAGCACTACGACAACACCACGGGAAAAATCATGACTACTCCCATCCGTGTTGTCATGAGAGCGATCCCGAAGAACTTTTCACTTGGTTCGTTTGAACCGGGCTCCGCAACAGATTCGTCTACTGAATTTGAGGTGGTTTATCTGAAGATCGTGGTCGATGACAAAGAGGTGGTCGAAATCGATAAATACAACTTTATCGCCAAATTCGGCGATACCGACATGCTCGAGAGCGTCCGGAAGGATCTCGGAATGTCTTAATCAATTCTGCCCCGCTTCGGCGGGGCTCTAAGAGGAAAACATGAAATTTGTATTCGCAGAACCTTACGAATTTGAAGGCAAAACCTACAAAGAATTGGATGTTGATCTTAAAAAGATCGACGGCAGCGTCATTTTTGCAGCAGAGCGAGAAATGCGGGATTCCGGCTCATTGACGCCTTTAACAACCTTTAATTTCCGCTTTGCTTGTCTTGTGTTGGGTCAAATTTGCGCTCAGCCCGACGAGTTCTTCATGAAAATGCCCGGGCCCGTTCTGATTACTATAGCCAATTACGTTCTAAATTTTTTGAACAACTCGGGCTCAGCAAATCCTCTCCAAGCTTAATGATTAGAGAGGTTTGTTTGAGCCTGGCCAGAGCAGATACAGGCTCTGGCGCTTTAGATTGGTGGAGGGTTCCTCTCATTGAATTGTCAGAATGGATAGAGGCAGTAAAAACTGGAGAGAAGAGGCGTAAAAGACCGTGATTTGATCTTGAAGTTGATAGCTTAGAGAAATACAATTCCTCTAAAGGGGAATTAGCTATGAGAATTTTTAAGGCAGTGGTAGGCGGATTGTTAGACGGGTTAGCCGCTGTTTTTGCGTTTGCTATGTTCCTGTTTCTTCTTCTTTTAATCGTCTTCTGTTTTTATTTCGTGTTTCTGACATAACTCCACCAGTTTTGTAATAAGGGCGCTCCGGCGTCCTTTTTTTATGCGTGGATTTCGTCATGGGCATCAAAGAATACAGCATCGCATTTGCTATTGCCGGCAAAGTCTCCTCTGATTTTGCAAAGTCGTTTAAAAGTGCCGGAGAAACGGTAAAAAACTTTGAAGACAAATTTAAGAACCTCAATCGAGAGATGTTCCAAGCCTCAGGAACATTAAAAATGCGTAAAGAGGTTTTGCAAGCTCAACAGGCTTTTGCGTCTGCGAAAACAAAAATTACCGACTTAGGGCGCAGCTATTCAGAAGCGCGGCGGAATTCGGAATCTTTGGCAAGTCAATACGCTAAGGAAAAGCGTTCTTTAGCGTCTTATACCGCGCAGCTGAACAAGCAAAATAAAATTTCTGACGCTTCGATAGCGAAGCTTGAGGCAAAAGAGCAAAAGTTGGCCGACCTCGGCAGACAGCTCAAGGCAGCTGAAAAAAATACCAAACAGCTTGAAATCCAGCTCAATAAGGAAAAAGCCGCTGTAAAAGGTTCCCACCTTTCATTAGTAGAAAAAAAGCGAGCTCTGCAGGAATTAGAAAAAGCTAACAAAACAGCCGGGATGTCGGCACAGCGACTAGTTGAAAGAGAGAAAGCATTAGCGGTGGAAGCAAGGAAAGCGAAATTAGCTCAGGAAAAACTTGCCGCTATAAATGCGAAATCCGCCGCTTGGAGGGACCGCACGCAAAACGCAAAAGGCTCAATCCTCTCTGGGGTTGGCCAGATTGGCTACATTGCCTCAGCAGCATCATCTATGGCATTGCCGGTTAAACAGGCGATGCAGATGGAGGATGCTATGGCCGAAATTAAAAAGGTCGTGGATTTTAAAAATCCCACAGGGCTGAAGGAAATGGAAAAAGCGCTCGAAAGAATGAGCTTATCCATCCCAATGACGGCAGATGGTCTGGCGAAAATTACTGCTGCGGCAGGTCAAGCCGGTATCGCAGAGGATGACCTCCTTCGATTTACAGAAACCGCTGCAAAAATGGGCGTCGCTTTCGACATCTCGGCCGAAGAGGCCGGAGAGATGATGGCAAAGTGGCGCTCCGGTATGAATCTCACTCAAGATCAGGCAGAAAGCCTTGCGGATGCAACGAATGCTCTGAGCAATAACAACGCAGCACTTGCTAAACAAGTCGGCGAAGCATTGAAACGGTACGGTGCGCTTGGCAAAGTTGCCGGATTAACAGAAAAACAGACGGCTGCCATGGCGGCCACAATTATCGGCGCCGGTGCAGAAGCAGAAGTCGCAGCAACCGGTATGAACGCTTTTATGAGGTCCCTGACAAAAGGTGGATCTATGACAGATCTGCAGAAGGCGGCATTCGGTAACCTGGGATTTGATGCGCTTCAGCTTCAGAAAGACGTCCAAACAGACGCTCCGAAAACGATTTTTGCAGTGCTAGATGCAATTAAAACAAAACTACCGAAAGAGCTCCAGATGCAGTACCTCACTGCGATGTTTGGCGAAGAGGGCGCTCGAGCAATGGGGCCGATGCTGGCCAATACCGAAAAGCTCCGGGAAAATTTTGATCTCGTAGCGAAATCGGAAAAATTCGCCGGCTCAATGCTCAATGAATTTAGGAGCCGCAGCGCAACGACGTCTAATTCACTGACGTTGATGAAAAACTCGTTTACCTACGTATCCAGAGCAATCGGCAAACCGATGCTCGGGCCGTTGCGGGAATTTTCAGAGTCAATGGTCCAGGCTGCAACTGTTGCGGGAGATTGGATAAATAAGAACCAATCTCTAGTGACAATGGCGCTGAAAGTTGCTGGCGCCCTTGTTATGGTTAAGGGCTCTGTTATTGCCGCAAAAATGGTGTTTTCTGGCCTGATGCTTGTCGTCACGCCGTTTTACCGAACCTTCCTCCTTTGTCAGAAGGCAATGGTTCTGTATAGAAATAGTGCTGCGGCAGCTGCTTTCACAACAAAAGCCTTGGGATTTGCTTCTTTTGCGGCTTCAAAGTCCATGGCCGGTTTGAAATTTGCGTTGAACGCGGTCGGTTGGGCAATGAAATTCATGTTTTGTAATCCTATCGGGTTGGCAATCGGCGCTGTTGGATTTTTGATTACAGCCGGGATCGCTCTCTATAAAAATTGGGACGATGTTAAAGCTTATCTCGCATCGTTATGGACCAGTTTTAATGAGAAGTTTCCGGCGATGGCCTCAGTCGTTAAGGTCATGTATGACAGCGCTGTCAATTCAATCAATGGGATTAAAACAGAATTCAAAGGCTTATTAACATTCGTAACAGGTGCATTTTCTGGAGATTGGGCCAAGGCTTGGGACGGTGCAAAAATGGCTTTCGCAGGATGCTTCCAAGCCCTGCCGGATTTTGCTAAAGGGCCGCTCAATCTCGTGATTTCGCTGGCGAACAAGGCCATTGCAGGGCTGAATTCCCTCGGCTCGTTCAAGATCCCGGATATGGTCCCGGGTATTGGAGGCCAGAGCGTAGGAATTAACATTCCGGAAATTCCGATGCTCGCAGCCGGCGGTATCGCGACAGGCCCATCTCTGGCGATGGTCGGAGAAGGAAGGGAGCCGGAAGCGATCCTCCCGCTGTCCCGTCTTGGCGGAATGATGGGCGCAGCCGGCCCCTCGATCTCTGTGAACTTCTCTCCTGTAATTCAGATTGCAGGAGCCGGAGCTGTCAGGGAGGACGTCCAGTCCGGCCTCAGGGCAGGAGTGACCGACCTTAGGCGCGAACTTGAGCGCTTGATCAATTCTGACCGCCGCTTGTCTTACGCCTAATTGGAGGCTCTATGTACAAAACGATTCAGGGCGACACCTGGGATGTTGTTGCCAAGAAGCTGCTGGGGAGCGAAATGTACATGTCCGATTTAATCCGAGCGAATCCGGATTATCAGGAATATGTCATTTTCCCGGCAGGGATTGAGCTCAACGTTCCGGAGGTCGAACAGACTACCGCTCAGGAAGAGTCAATGCTGCCGCCATGGAAGAGGAAGAACAGAAATGTCGGGACCTAGACAAACGCGGCTTCGGCTGCTGTTTTCTAAAAACGAAACAGACGTGTCGGAAGACCTTTGCAAAGATCTGCTCTCATGGTCTTTTACTGATCATGAGAGCGGCCAGGCAGACGAAATCAGCCTGACGCTCAAAGATAATGAAGGGAAGTGGGCCGGCAGTTGGAGGCCCGATGGAGGCGAGAGTATAAAAATGTACTTGTCCGCCGGCACCACGGAAGAACCGGGGCCGGAGGCGTTTCTGGGGACATTCTTTGTCGATTATCAGAGAATCTCCGGAGCGCCTCGGGTCTACGAACTTCGAGCCGTATCCATTCCGCTGAACAAACCAGTCCGGAAAACTCAAAAAAACCGCGCTTGGGAGAACCATTCTCTGCAGGAAATCGCGCAGGAAATCTGCAGGGATGCTGAATTAGAGCTTTTCTTTGATTCAGCTGAAAATCCTCAATATCAGCGCATTGACCAGTCTCGTCAGAGTGACATGGCCTTCCTGCAGCATTTGTGTGAGGAAGCAGGGCTCTCGATCAAAGTCACGGATAAAACCGTTGTGATTTTTGGTCAAGAACGCTATGAGAAAAAAGATCCGGTATGCACGATGGAGATCGGTGTCAGTGACATTTTGAGCTACACATTTGAGGTTTCTCAGAGCGACACCTATAAAGCGGTCAAAGTGAAGTGGCGAAGCCCTTCGGCTAAAAAGAAGGATCAGGCTGCCGGATATGACCTCAATCTGCAGAAAGTGAAGGCGGCCAAAGCGACCGAATACGACTTCAATCTGCAGAAAGTTGACAAAAACGGCAAAGGATCAAATCCGGCTGTTTTTGAGTACACGTACACGGATCCGGAGGCTGATGAAAACGGTCAAATCTTTGAGATGAAAAAACGCTGCGCTTCGCTAGAAGAGGCGAAACGGCTGGCTAAAGCCAAGCTCCGACAGCTAAACAGCAGAAAAATCACCGGAGACATGACCGTCATCGGAACCCCGTTCTTGTGCGCCGGAACAGTTATTAAAGTGGTCGGCGCCGGAGCCTTCAGCGGCAATTACATCATCGAAGAGGCAAACCACAGCGGAGGAAGCTCGGGGTACACCACGGGCCTTCGGCTGAGGCGCGTCAATAAGGAGTATTAAGGTGTTGTTTAAAGCAAACGAAGAAGACCGTGATGCCGTTTTAGCAATCCTGAAAATCGGAGAGGTCACGGACATCGACCCGGCAAAATGCAAGATCCGGGCAACGTTTGACGATGAGGACGGCAAAACAAGCTACTGGCTCCCGGTGCTGCAGAGAAAGACGCTGCACGATAAAGACTTCTGGTTGCCGGATGTCGGCGAGGACGTTCTTTGTCTGTTCTTTAATGAGGCTGAAGAGGCCGGATTCGCGGTCGGCAGTTTTTACGCCGGAGACGTGGACGTTCCCGGGCAGTCCGTTGACATACGAACAGTGAAATTCAAAGACGGATCCGAGTTTAGCTACAACCGAAATAGTCATGAACTGAAGGGCGTTGTTGGAAGCACTAATTTCAAGCTGAATCGTCAAAACATTGCGATTGCAGCGCCGGAAGCAATCTCCCAGAGCTCCAAAAAAGTTGAGGTTGAAGGGTCTAATCAGGTCGCCATTAAGGGCGGCACTTCGGTTGACATTACGACGCCGACGCTCAATCTCAATATCGGAGCTACAACGATGACGCTCAACGACTCAAGCGCAACGATTTCGAGCGAGAACGTCAATTTCGCAGGAAACTTGAGCATTAACGGCAATTGTTCGGTTAAAGGAAATTTTTCGGTCACCGGGAATATTGATGCCGGAGGCACTGTCCACGGAACTAACATTTAAAGGAGGACATTATGGCCTTCGGAGTAACCGGATTGCTAGGAGCTCTCCCGTTTGTCTGTTCCTCAAATATCGTGAATACATTCAAAGATGTGAATAGAGAGCTGGCAACAAAATACGCCCGCCACGATGTGATCGGCAAGAAGCCGGTTCTTGAGTGGATTGGGGAAGAGCCTGACAAAATAAGTTTCAAGATTCGTTTCGATAGTTCTCTGAACTCGCCTCCCGAGACGGGCTTATTTTTATTGAAACGAATGCTGGACTCGCACAAGCCTCAGAGGCTCCTCCTGGGGCCTCGGTACATGGGAAAGTTCGTCCTTGAATCGATCTCGGAGGAACGACGTTTCCATACGGGCCTCGGCGTCTGCCAGATTGCCGAGGCCACGATTTCATTAACTGAATGCGGTGACGAAAATGCAGCACGTTCTTAATTTATCCCAGCCGATTTCATTTGCTCCCGGCACCGTGGCAGCGGAAGTTCTGCAGAACGTCCGGACGATTCTGGCAACTCGAAAGGGGACCGTCCCTCTGGATCGAAACTTCGGTCTTGAATGGGAGCACGTGGACAAACCGATTCACATAGCCAAAGCGCTCATCCAGGCTGAAATTATTGAGGCTGTCGAGAGATGGGAATCCAGGGCAGTGATCGACAAAATCGAATTCGGAGAACAGGCCGAGGACGCTATGGACGGGCTTTTAAACCCAATCATCACTTTGAGCATTGGAGGCAGAAATGCCTGAGACATTACCTCGTTGGGGGATGCCGGACGTCAACTTCATTGAGACGGATCCGGAGAAAATCAAATCCGACATCATCAATCGTTATGAGAGTGCAGCCGGTAGGACGTTGAGTGCCGGCGATCCGGTTCGATTGCTTTTATTGACGATTGCGTCTGAAATTATTCAGCTGCGGCAGGTTTTTAACCATGGAGCGCAGCAGAATTTGCTCACCTATGCTCAAGGGCGGTATTTGGACGCTTTGGGCGTGTTCCTCGATACGGCCCGACAGCCGGCAGACAAAGCCGTTACGACAATTCAGTTCACACTCACACAAGCGCTTTCGAGCGCTTTTTTTATACCTGCAGGGTTCCAGGTGAGCGCCGGGAACGTCATATTTGAAACGACCGAACTGGTGACAATCGCTCCGGGAGATCTGCAGGGGACGGCGCAAGCGGAATGCACGCAGGCCGGCACCATCGGAAACGGATATTTATCCGGGCAAATTTCTACGATTGTGGCGCCTCTGGCATTTTTGGCCAGCGCTGTAAACACGACGGAATCGATAGGCGGTTCCGACATCGAGAGCGATGCAAGCTATGCCGAGCGACTGAGGCTTAAGCCCAATAGTTTTTCTGTAGCCGGTCCGGAGAAGGCCTACATTTTCCACGCGTTTTCAGTCTCTCCTTCCATCATTGACGTAGCGATTGATTCTCCGACCCCCGGCGTGGTGAACGTTTACACGCTTCTGACCGGAGGCGCTCTGCCGTCTACAGCATTTCTGCAGGAAGTTGAGGATTATCTGTCCGGAGAGGAAATCAGGCCGCTGACCGATGAAGTCCATGCCAAAGCTCCGACGGCTTATTCCTACAGTGTCAACGTTGACTATTACGTTCTGCAGAGTGACGCAGTTCGACTTTCTGCGATCCAGACTGCAGTGCAAGCAGCTGTAACTGATTACGTTGCGTGGCAGCAGGCAAAAATCGGCAGAGACATCAATCCCGATGAACTCATTAAACGAGTTCGGGATGCTGGCGCCGGCCGGATCCTTCATACAACCCTAACGCCCGCTTTCAAGACTTTAACCAAATCTCAGGTTGCCCAGTGCGCGTCTGTGACGGTGACCTTCAAGGGGCTGGAGGATGGCTAAATGAAAACACTACAGGACATCACCTTAGATGATCTGCTGCCCGACAGTATTTCGTCAGATCAGCAGGTAAAACAATCTGCAGAAGCAATCGACCCGGAACTGAAAACAGTTTCGGGTTTCTTGTTATTGGGCGCTGTGCTGGCCAATGTCGATAAATTGACCAGCACTCAGCTGGATCATATTGCCTACTCGTTTGACCTCACAACTTGGCGTGATTATTGGCCCCTGAGCCAAAAACGGCAGGTGGCCAAAACCGTCGTGGCGCAGAAATGCCGCATGGGAACATTGTCCGCGGTTAAAAAAGTTCTTGAGTCTCTCGGCTCTGCCGTTTCCATCACCGAGTGGTGGCAGAAAACGCCTAAAGGCACACCTCACACGTTTGAAGTAGTTGCCTCTATCGGAGACATATCCGGGGGCCTGAGCGCCAATGCTCAGGAAGATTTCTTCAGACTGCTGGATGAGGCTAAACCCGTCCGCAGTCACTATACATTCACTGTCGTTCAGTCGTTGCTTGGGAACCTACAGGTTTCCGGAACGATTCGCTCAGCTTCTTTTGCGCGTTGTTCTTCCGAAATAACGCCGCTCACAACTCAAATCAGCGTGACACCGCTCATGAGACCGGTTTCTTACGCACGCATCTAATCACCCACTGAAAATTTAGGAGTTTTGATATGCCTAACGTAGTCATTACGTCGGCAGGACTTGCCGCGCTCGTAAATGCCGAAAACAACGGAACACTCCCGGTAAAAATTACTAAATTTGGCCTAGGAACAGGTAACTACACGCCGTCTGCAGATCAGACATCTCTCCAGAGCAAATTTAAAGAGATCACAGCACTGTCCGGCGGAGATGTTGGAGACAACACGATCCACGTCACGATGAGCGACACAAGCTCTGATGCTTACACGGTCAACGAAGTAGGTGTGTACCTTGAAGACGGGACTTTGTTTGCTGTCAGCTCTCAGCCGACCGGCGCAATTTTGCAAAAAGCTGCCGGTTCTCAAGGTCTCCTCTCCATTGACTTGGTAATCAGTGGCGGTACCTCCGGGATCACTGTTGACGGAGATACAAACTTCTTCAATCCTCCGGCTACGACCCAGGTGGCCGGCGTTGTGAAACTGGCATCCCTTGACGAAATCAAGACCGGTACAAACTCTTCAAAAGCGGTTACTCCAAGCGGCGTTTTCAATTTCGTGAAGACTTATGTCACAGAAGCAATTGAGGCGCTTAAGACACTTCTTCGTAAGGAAATCGCTGCCGCAGCTCTGGCAGCTGTTCCTATCGGCGCATGTATTTTCTACCTTGGCACGGAAATCCCTGACGGGTTCCTACTAATGAACGGAGCCAGCGTCGCCAAGGCTGATTTTGATGACCTCTACGATGTCATTGGGAATAAATTCGGAAATGTTGATTCAGATCATTTCAATCTCCCCGACACACATCATAGATTTTTGGAGGGGACAACTAATATTGCGGAGGTGGGGAGCTACATCTCCGCGGGATTACCGAATATCCCTGTCGGAAACGTTCCGGTTATTTCTTGGAACCAAGGAGGCCCCCATTACCCTTTTAAGTTAATTTCTCGCTATTCTGATTTTGTTCAAACCACCTCTGCCCAGACATATTGGCAAAACACACAGATTGGATTAGATCTAGCGTCGGCCAATGCTGTGTACGGTGGCGCCGATACAGTTCAAACTGCCTCTATTCGAGGCTCTATGCTGATTCGTTTCGAATAACCGAATATTACGGGCTACTTTACGTTTATTGCAACGCATGATAAGCGTGCCGCTAGCGGCGGGGCTTGTTTTTATGCCAGAAACGATACAAACAATCAAGGGGTTGTTTCGACTTCAACATCAGGAGATTGGAAAGCCGATCCGTCTTTAGATGCCTCTCGCGTATCTTCGCTTTATCAAAATGGCCTTACCGAGGTGAGAGTGAACGCCTTGTTCGGCATGAATCTCATTCGAGCTTTCTAACCGAATATCGTAGGCTCTCAGGGAAGTCTTTATCCCGGTTCGTCTGACCCAATAGAAGGCGGAGTAATGAAATTTTGGAGAGACACGAGGTGGAAACTTCCAGCTCCAGTTTCGACAGATCCGGGTGCGCCTGTCGGAGTAACCATAGACGCATCTCGCGAATCGTCCTTGTATCAAAACGACCTTACCGAGGTACGAGTAAATGCACTGTGCGGATATATGCTTATCCGCTACGCATAACGAATCAGCGCGAAAGCTCGTAATGACGCAGTTTGAACCGTGCCAGTATCGCCATAAATCGCGTTATGCCAGCGTGCTTCAAAATAGATGTTTTTATACATACATCTGGCTGGCGTACCTTGTTCGTTTTTTCGAGAGGCTCCTTCGGCAGACCACCCCAAAGCTCCTCCCCCTGTTTGAGTGTCTCCCGTTGCTATTCCTGTTAATGAGCCTAAGATATTCGGTCTTTCCGAATATCTCCTTTCTCGCCGGTACTTTTCTGATGGGCTCTAAGGTTTGGGCCGAAGGGATAAGCATCAATTATCAGCAACAAATTAATTTCTCTAGCGGAGAGGTTTCTGGGAATTTTGTTGACTACCGTTTCAACGCCTCAAACATTTCATCCCTGTATCAAAACGATCTAACCGAAGTTCGAGTCAATGCCTTGTTCGGCATGAATCTCATTCGAGCTTTCTAACCGAATATCTTGAGCAGTGGTCGAGGGTTTGACGATCAATTCGACATATCTCAGTACGGTTTCCATGATCTGACTGGGGCAATGTTTATTTCAAGAATAGGCCCTAGAAAATATGACCGCGCAATGTACGAAAGTAATACAAGCGGATCGCTTGCTTGGACGTTTGATGCCTCTAGAAACTCTGCCGTTTATGGCGCGTCCGGAACAAACCAACCTGCCTCTGTGCGATCCTTATGCCTGATACGCTCTCACTAAACATAGGGTGCGGATGGAAGCGGTTTGAACCGTTTCACTCAGTCCATAAATCGGAGAAGAACGGCTCGCTATAAAGTCTGGCCTGCTCCAAGCGTACGATTGCGCCGGATTGGGATTGTCAGTGCTGATCCCTGTATTAAAATCCTCCCCATCCTGGCTAAAACAGCCTGTAGAGGGAGCGGCATTTTTGAATTTAATTCCCGATACGGTTCCGAGAATATTCGGGACGTAATTTTTGTTGCTACAGGCTCCAAATTTTGGCGATTTGGAGCCTGAGATTATTCGGTGCTAGGCACAAGCAGCAGAGAATAAATTATGCGGTTTCAGCCCCCGGGTTATCTGACTGCCCGTTCAAAACTTTGGCACATTGAGCACAGTGCTGAATATATTCATGCCATTTCGGCATTATTTTTTGTCGTGCTGCGAAATAGTCGCCGCGCTGATAAGCCCTGACAACCTGCGAACCTACAACATGAGCTAGAGACGCTTCTGCAATTTCAAACGGTATTTCGTGGTCTGCAAACCATGAACGACCAATTGTGCGCAGGCCATGCGGAACGAGCCGTCCGGAAAATTCTCTCTGCTCGTGCATCCATTTCGCTAAGGCCTGGCTGCTGATGGGTTTGTTGGCACAGGACGCAGGAAAAAGGTAGGGGCTGCGCATGTTTTTCCGCATATTTTTAGCCTCCTCAATCAGGGAAGCGAGGTAGGGTGTCATCGGGACTCTATGAGTTCGCTTCATTTTCATTTTTTCAGCCGGGATTGTGATTGCCTCGTCGGTGATCCATTCTGTCCTGATTGAGATGACTTCTTTAGGGCGGAGCAGGGTAGCTAGCGAAAAATAAAACAGTACCCGATATTTTTGAGGAGCGAGCTTCTCCAGTTGCGAGAGGACGATGGGCAATTCTTTCCAATCCACGGCCGGCATGTGGGTGACCGAAGGGACAGGAAATACTTTGGTTATTGTGGATAAAGGATTTGAGGCAAGGTACCCGGCGTTGACCGTCATATCAAAAATCTCCCGGGTGCGCATGAGGAGCCTTTTAATTGTGGAGGCTTTTCCTTCTTCTTCCAGCGGCTCCATGAGCCTGATGATCATAGGAGGCGTAACCAAATCCAATTGCCGGGAGCCGATTTTTGAGATTACGTATTTCTCCAGCCGGAGCCTTTCGTCTCTGTAACTGAGGATCCGGCCCTTCTTTTTTGTGCACCAGAACTTGAATGCATCGCGAACTGTGAAAGAACCGGTCGGCTCGATCTCGAGCTCCCTCTGTTTCTTACGGGCGATGGCCCGAGCCTGGAGTAATGATATTTCAGGCCAGTGACCAATTGTCTGATCTGTAACGCGGCCGTTTCTGGAAAACCTAAAAACCCACGATTTAACACCGGATACCTGGACTCTGAGCGCGAGTCCGGGAGAGTCTGTTATTTGATAGCGCTTACTTTTGGGCTTTAAAGCCCGGATTTCTTTGGGAGTCAGCATGTCTAAAAAAGTTGAAAAATTAGTTAAAACAGTGTTTGTCTATGATGAGGACGGATATTTCGAGGACACGCACATTGCGCAGGTCAATCCAAAGCGTCCCAGGTCGTACTTGATGCCGCCCCGCTGTACGCTGGTAAAGCCCGCCCTCAAGCCGAAATTTTTCTACAAAATTAAAACAGTGGGCGATGAAAACTCCGGGTGGGATGAAATCCCGTTCCCGCAGTCTGCAGCTGATTTTGTCGGTGTTGAAATTCCGCACAAGAGCCGGACACTGCATAACCACATGCTCCGCTCTCTGCTAACTGAATATGTAAAGAACGATCCAGAGCACTTCAGAGAGGTAGCAGTAAACGATAAAAACGGAGACAAAATCGCCACAACAGTTGAGGCGATTCCGGAGCCTACCGAAGCAGAGAAGAAAGCTCAAAAGGAAGCGGCGGCACGTTCTACGAGAGACTATTACCTGACGATGACCGATTATCTCGTTGTGAACGACTATCCCATCACATCCGAGGAGCGCGATCAGGTTCTCGAGTATCGACAGGCGCTCCGAGATATTCCGCAGACTCAAACTTTTCCGGAAAGCATTGTTTGGCCGGAGCCTCCTGCAGTCGCAAAAACGGCTCATAAATACTGGAAAGCCTCTCAGGTGTCTGACGAAATCAAAAAGAGAATCGAGGCAGTTAAGACCCGGACAGACTTAGATGAAGAACAAAAAGCAAAACTGACTGCAGCACTGCAGCAGGTTTATCAGCAGAGCGGTTATCCCTACGAGGTCGAATGGCCCATTGAGGAAGAAGTTCTAGCAAACGAATAATTTCAAGGAGGCGGGAATGAAAGACCCGCAGAAATTTGACGAATTCATGACGGCATTGTCCCTGATTTCATTCGCACTCGGATTTGTCAGTTCGCTGGCCGGAGCGGCAATGCCGTACGTGAAAGGGGAAAGGAAATTTATGTTCTATCGATACATTGTTGAGGTTGCCACGTCAGCCATTGCCGGCGTTGTAGTGTTTTTGCTTCTTAAAGTCACGGACATTCCTGAAGAATGGATTGCAGCACTTACCGGAATCGCCTCATTTTACGGAACGAGGCTGATGAACGTTCTGTATGGACTGCTTGTCGGACGTCTCAAGATCATTTTTTTGGACTCCTCAAAGAACGAAGGGAGGAAAAAAGATGATGAGCAAACGTGAAATCACAGTGACGCCTAGAAGCGTCCTTAACGGAACTATTAAGCTGATTTTGATGTCAGCTTTTTATATTGCCGGAGCCTTGACAGAGAGCCAACTAGCTCTTTTCACAATCGACTCTCAAAAGGCGCGGATCAGCGAATTGGAAACCGAGACAGAGACGCAGCGCGTTGAAATCGACAATCTCACAAAGCGAGTCGCAGAGAACTCAAACAACCTGACGGTGATAGCTGAAATACGTCATGAACTGACAGCGATCAGGCTGGAGATGGCAACTTTGAAAGGACTACATAACAAATGACAGAGCAGAAACTACCGTTCTCACAATGGAATCCCATCATTGCTGAGAATTTTGTTAAGAAATGGGAAGGGCTGAGTCTTAAGGCCTATAAGTGCACTGCCGGAACGTGGACCATCGGATATGGTCACACGAAAGGCGTTCGTCCGGGTCAGGTTATTTCGCTTCTGCAGGCCGAAAGGTTTCTCCGGGACGATTTAGAAGATCACGCCGAAGACTTGGCGCCTTATGTAACCTGCAGATTGACGCGAGGACAATACATCGCACTCCTTGATCTGGCCTTTAACCTCGGAGTTCCTGCAGTGGCCAAATCTCACACACTGCAGTATTTGAATGCCGGAGATTTGGAGAAAGCAAAAAAAGGTTTTCTATCGTTCTCTAAACAGAAACAGCTCAATCCGGATGGATCGATCAAACGGAGGCCAGACGGGACTCCGGACATGAAAACAGTTCCGGGCCTGTTGAACCGAAGAAAGGAGGAGGTAGACCTAATGTGAACCCGTTATCGATTTTCAAATATGGCGCCGGTGCGTTAATCGTGCTTGGCGCTTATTTTTTCGGCCTGAATCAAGGGCACAACTCGGAGCAATTAAAAAATGCTCGATCTCAAATTTCCCAACTGATAGCAACGGTTCAGAATTATGAAACGCAATACAAAAATCAGGCGATTGCTCTGGCAGAGCTCCGTATCGCTGAATCTAGCGCTCGTAATGATGTTGAGCGGATGCGCAACCGAATCAACATCCTCGAAAATAGAGCTAAAACCACTGCAGCTCGAGACTCAGTTCAATGCCTCCGATTGGAACAAGAGGGTAGACAGCTACTTCTTGAAGCAAGATCGGCTATTGACTACTGTAGAAGGGCACTTAGCTGGAAATAGCGGCGCCGGCGATAAATAGCAGGAGGAGGAAAAATGGAGAACGAATTACAGAAGTACGGTATCAAGAACAGCGACAGGACCAGATGTGAAGTGTGGACGAGGGTGATGGGGTACCACCGCCCGATCGACTCGTTCAACATCGGTAAGCAGGGCGAAGTGATGGAGCGAAAATACTTTGACGAGAAAAAGTGTTGCTGTCGCAAATAACATCTAGTGTGCTATTTTGAGAGGGTCTCTGGAGATCCTCTCCGGATCAACCTGAGACACGTTTGAAATAGCACTCGAAAACATGAAAAATATACTTTTTTTGTACGTGTCTCAAAAATTTGCCATTGATTTTTAATAATAATCCTGTTCCAGTTGGGGCCACCATCTTTCGAATTCTATCTACGGAATTGTCTCGGCTTTTCGAGAATGATAGGTTAAAAACGAATTATTGGAAGATCTGATAGAATTACGCTTCTGCACAATGGTGACCCTTCATCATTAGGCCCCATAGCTCAGTTGGTTAGAGCAGTCGACTCATAATCGATTGGTCACTGGTTCAAGTCCAGTTGGGGCCACCACCTCTTTTCTCCTTTTTATAAAAAAGGTTCCACTAATCAAATTAAAAAACTTGCAAGCATCGCAGTTTTGACGTTTTTTATTTTTTTAATTGCCAGCCGGGTTTCCCTCAAGATAATAATAAATAACAAGATTTTGAGGTAGGCATGCAGAGTATTACTCGTGAAATTTACATAGTCTTGGAAAATATGTAATCCAGCTGACTGTCCTTTGAAAAATACAACGTCTACCAGTATATTTTCTTGAACGAGAAATATTTGCTAAAGTGTACAGAGTTGGCCCATGAGTTGTTTAAGAGAGTTCCCCGCGTAAGCGGGGATGAACCATGAAATTATTTAGGTTTTCTTTCAGTTTAGGAGAGTTCCTCGCGTAAGCGGGGATGAACCGCAAGTTGGTCTAGAAGGAGAGAGCGGAGCGAAGATTTCCCCGCGTAAGCGGGGTTAAAAACTTAACAACCATGGGCCGCTCAAACCCGTTGAATGGGAGAGCGGAAGCACTTTCCACCGATTATTCCTTGCCTTGTAAGGAGTGATCGGCTTATTTTGCTGTTAACATTGAATCCACAGGCCGGGCTGGTCGAGACTGCCAGCCTCCCCGGTATGAGGTCTTGATGGTGGTCGCGACACTACTCACACAACGTTCGAAGACGAGATCATTTCTTTGATTCCGCCCAATTTTTTGTGACTTCTTATATCTTCTTCGTTTTATTTTCAAAAGAGCCTAGCGACCCCATACCTATTCATGGCAGAGTGAATGAAGCTCAGCTTCATGGGTTGTAAAATAACCTTTTTTACGTATTTATTAAATAAATAGATAAATGGCAGAGTGTCAGGATTTTGCGCAATTTGGTTTGGCCCCGAATTTGCTTTCAGCTATTACACGGATGGGGTATACCCAACCCACAGCAATTCAGTGTACAGCGATTCCAGTGGTTCTTCAGGGTCGCGACGTCATGGGTGCCGCCCAGACAGGAACAGGTAAAACAGCCAGTTTTGGTCTGCCCGTCTTGCAAAAACTTCTGCCACTAGCCAATACAAGTACATCTCCGGCACGCCATCCTGTACGTGTTTTGATTCTTTCTCCGACAAGAGAGTTGGCAGATCAAACCGCAGAGGCACTTTCAAATTACGCAGATGACACACCTATTCGAATTGGCGTTGTTTATGGCGGCGTCGATATCAAACCTCAGGCAGAGGCATTAAGAAGAGGCGTCGAGATTTTGATCGCTACTCCCGGCCGTTTATTGGATCATCTGGAGCAGAGAAATACAAATCTGAATCAGTGCGGCATCGTCATCTTAGATGAGGCCGACCGTATGTTGGATATGGGCTTTCTGCCGGATATTTCTAGGATCCTGAATGCGCTTCCCAAAAAACGTCAGAATTTGATGTTCTCCGCCACATTCTCACCTGAAATCAAAAGACTGGCCGGAAATTTCTTGACTGATCCTGTTGTTATCGAGGTAGCTCGCCAAAACGCTACTGCTTCCACCATCAAACAAGAAGTCTTTTCAGTAAACGAGCTTCAAAAAACTGATGCACTTGTAGAGCTTCTGAAAACCCGCGGAGAAGACTCCGACGGTAAACCGCTCCAGACAATCGTATTCGTCAATGCAAAATTGACAGCTCGCAGATTGGCACGTGAATTAGAGAAATGCGGATTCAACGCTGATGCAATTCACGGAGACAAAACCCAAGAAGAGCGCTTGAAGCTGTTGAAAGATTTCAAGGATGGAACCTTAAATATCATGGTGGCGACTGATGTCGCAGCCCGTGGTTTGGATATAGCCGAGCTTCCGCTCGTGATTAATTACGACGTTCCATTTGTTCCTGAGGACTACGTTCATCGAATCGGCAGAACAGGCCGCGCAGGGAGCTCAGGTTTGGCATTAATGCTCGTTACGGACAAGGATAGAAAGAGTTTCGATGCAATTCGAAAACTAACCAAAGTTAATCTTGTTCCGCAGGAACTTGATCCTGAACCTCGCAAGAGAGCAAGATTTCCACGAAAGTTTTCCTCAAGTACAGATACTTGGAAAGCACCTCGCAAGCCTGAGGATCCATTTTTCTCACAGCCCTATGTTCCGGGTCGCACATCTGTAAAGAAGACTGTTCAGCAAAACTTCTCAAGACAGGCTTCCGGAGAAAAGAGGGAAGTTGCTGTCCTTCTTGGCGGAACCGGACGTCGAAATTAGGCAGAGATTTGAAATCTCTGCCTCCAACGCTGCACTGCCTCTGAATAAAACTCCTCGAGCGTATCGAAAGTAAAAGGTTTGAATCCGAGACGAGTCCACGCATGTGCGGCTTCTTCTTCGGGCCTGCTTCGATCAATCGCCGGAGCCAATGTCTGTTTAGAGAGCTTATTCCCGTTTTTGTCTAGCACAAGCGGAATGTGCATGTAAGCAGGGGTAGGCAGGCCTAATGCTTTTTGCAGCAGGATTTGTCGCGGTGTGTTATCGATCAAGTCAGCACCGCGGACGACGTGTGTCACGTCCTGGAATCCGTCATCGACGACAACGGCGAGTTGATAGGCCCAGAGTCCGTCGGCTCTCCGAATAACAAAATCACCGACTTCCTTCGAAACGTTCTGTTTAAACGTTCCCTGCCATCTGTCCGGGAAAGAGACGACTCCGTCATCTACAAGAAAACGCCACGCACGAATTGGGGCTCCGCCCGTTCCGTGGCGACAAGTTCCTGGATAGACGCCCTGTGGCAAACCTGCGGCTGCGCAGGCAGCTTCAATGCTCTTGCGAGTACAAGCACACCCATACGCTAGACCTTTACCGATTAACAGATCGAGGGCCTCTTGATAAGCGTCATATCGAGTTGATTGTCTGAGTATCGGACGATCTGAATGAAGTTTGAATGCCTCGATAGTTTCGAGCTGATCCTCTGCCGCCCATGCAGGTTCACGCGGCGGATCAATGTCTTCGACACGAATAATCCACGTACCTCTATGAGCCCTGGCATCGAGGTAGCTCGCAAGAAGACAGGCTAAGCTTCCGGCGTGTAGATGACCGGTAGGGGATGGGGCAAAGCGTCCGACGTAATGACTCAAAAAAATCTCCTCAAACTAATAATGAAATTTTAGTCTGAAGAGATTATGAGTTCACTCTTCCTTTTCCTTCTTCGGAGGAGGATTTTCAATCATAGACTGCGGGACTCCAATGATGGCTGCAGCCTGTGCGGGAGGAACATGTTGCGCCGGCGGAACTTGTCCGATGGCTTTTGCACTCACAGAAGGGTCTGCTGCTCCAACATGACCTGTGGGCGAAGGTGCTTGCAAATTGGAAGGTACAGAAGCGGTGGTTCCGGAAACCTGAGCATTGAATGCGACCGGCGCCGGAGTCGGAGAGACAGTAACACCGTAGGACGGTCCAGGCATCACGATGCCGTTGGCAACACAGGCGTCATTGATGGCGTTCAAAAAAGATGCCTCGAGTCGATACGGCTCCATCAACTCAATCGGATCTACCCAAACGACAAGCTCAACGTTAATGCCGAAATTGCCGAAACCGGTAATTCCGCATTCGACCTCATGAAGCGGGTCGGGCTTAATACAGTAGGGAACCGAGACGGCTGCCTTTTCAATGATTTCTTTAACCTTGCGGAAGTCAATGCCGTATGGAATTGAGAAGGGATAAATCTTGCGAACGCCTCGGCGGTCCATCGTGAAATTGGTAAACGATCCGTTAATCAGAGAAGCGTTCGGAATGATGATTGCCTGACCCGTCGGCGTCACGATGCGCGTAGCGCGAATGGTGATCATGGTCACTCGACCGATATGACCGCTCGGTGTGGCAATAATATCGCCCAAACTCACGGCGCGTTCGGAAATCAGAATCAAACCGGCAACCGAGTTATTAACGATGGTCTGCAATCCGAAGCCGATGCCCACAGATAAGGCGGAAACTAAGATTGCCAAATGTGTGATCGGGAGACCGATCATCGACAGGCCCATCAGAATACCGATCGCCAATATGCCCCAATGAATGAAGCGGGCGAACATCGAAAGGGATTCGGGACGTACGGAATTGTGGCGAGAGCCGAATTTCTTAATGCTTTCTTCGCTAAGCTTGCCGAGCCAGTAGGCAACAAGAAAAACGAGGCAGAATTCGAGAATATCGAACGTATCGATTTGACTGCCGCCAGCTGTAAATAACGGCACATGTAGGGGTTGGAGTATCGCTTCAGAGCCGTTCAGTATTTTGTCCAAAAAAGAATCCATGATTTGTTTTCGGTGTTTTGGTAGAACTTCAGCATAAAAAAGAGCGCCGTAAAAAAGCGCTCTTTTGTCTCAAATCGGATACAAAACTTTAGCGAGAAGCTTCTAAAGATTTTTCAAGAAAATCTGACAAGTCCGTGACTTCCTCGATACACAAATCATGTCCGACCCCGTCGTAGCCCTTGGACCAGAGATCCGTTGCCCCGAGTTTTCTGAGTTCCTTGACGCTGATTTCGGGATACACGGGAGGTACGTCATTGTCTTCTTTTCCATAGGTCAAGAAAATCGGAGAAAGGATGCCCTGACCTACATGCTCAATATCGTCAGCAGACTCAATGGGCAGATAGCCGCTCAGGCAGAAGATGCCGCCGATCGGACGATCGAGTTTCAGGGCCGTGTAAAGCGCAACGCAGCCGCCCTGTGAGAAACCACCTAAGAAGATTCGATCTCGTCTAATGCCTTTCGTCTCTTCCAAGGCAATTAAACGCTCTGCAATACGGGCGCTTTCAACAAGTGCCGGTTCGTCGCTGGCACCGATTCCGTCGGTATCGAGAAGGTCAAACCAGCCGCGCATCAAAAAACCTTTATTTGCTGTGATCGCACGTTCAGGCGCAGTCGGAAGAATCAAACGAGCCTGTTCAACGGGCGCGCCGCATGCGGCAAGTTCTTCTCTGAAGTGTTCGAAGTCCGATCCGTCGCTGCCCAAGCCGTGAAGCATGATGATGGCGCTATCTGCTTTGCCTTCCTTCGGGTCAATGATTTTTGCATCAATGACATGAGGCTGAGGTGCAGATTTTGGGCGGAAAGCCTTAACGACATTGGGACGGGTTTCAAGGGCCGGACCGCCGATTAAATCAATACAGTAGGGCACTGCCGCAAAAATGCCGTGGATGCCCTTTGACGGAATACCTTCTAGGGTTTCAGCGATGGCCTTTGGCTGTCCCGGAAGGTTAATGATCAAAGCGGCATGATCTTCGATTTCGCGCAGCACGCCGACCTGACGGGACAAAATCGCGGTCGGCACAAAGGCAAGAGAGACCGCACGCATTTGCTCTCCGAATCCCGGAAGGGTACGAGTAGCCACAGCCAACGTGGCTTCCGGCGTCACATCGCGGCGAGAGGGACCAGTCCCTCCGGTTGTCAAAATCAAATCACAGTTTTCCTGATCACAAAGTTCCTTGAGCGTTGCCTCGATAAGCGGCTGTTCATCAGGAATGAGTTTTTCCACAACCTCATAATCAGAAAGCAGGGCTTTTGCCAGCCATTCTTTCAGAGAGGGAATGCCTTTGTCCTGATAAGTGCCGGAAGAGGCACGGTCGGAAATGGAAACCAGACCGATTTTTGCTTTGCTATTCTTCATCGTCTTCCTCCTCGGTGACTTCCAACACGATCGGAGGAAGAACCATTGCGTAGATCAGTTTGTAGAGTGCGCGGGCGGATTTCGGAGGCTTGTTGCCTTCGGCTTCTTTACGAGCATTGCGGATAAGCTGACGAACTTCCTGAACATTGACGTCAGGGAACTGAGCAATAAATTTTGTCAGAGCGGCATCATCTGCAATCAACGCATCTCTCAGACGTTCACTCTTGTGAAGCGCGGCGACGGCCGCTTTATCGTTGCCGGTGGCTCGGTCGATGGCCTGACGAACAGCATCTCCGTCTAAGGCTCTCATGTATTTGCCGATGAGCTGGAGCTGACGGCGTTTGGCGCCGAAGGAGGGAACACGGTGATACTCCTCAATGGCTTTAAGAATGACTTCGGGAAGTTCAATTTTTGCCAGCGTTTCGGCACCCAGTGTGGTCAGCTCTTTACCGAGATCCTGCAGATGCTCGGCCCTTCTTTTCAATTCACTTTTGCTCGGACCGCTGTACTCTTCTTCAAGGTTTTCGTTTGTATTCTTCATATTAGCCTGTCCTTCTTTAGTAAGATTTGCATCAAGCGCTATCATAATCTCCAATCTTTAGTTTCCGCTTCAAAATATGAGTCAAACTCCCACAATAAGTAGCTCAGAAGAGCTTTGTTCCTTGGTTTCGTATGCTTTAGACACAGCGCTTTCTCTAGGTGCAACTGCCGCCGCGGTAGAAGTCAGTGAAGAGAAGGGGACATGTGTCACGGTAAGAAACCAGGAAACGGAATCCATTGAACACACCCATGACAGAGATTTCGGAATTACTGTCTATCTTGGTAAATCAAAGGCTGTGGCTTCCAGCGGAGACTTTCGCAAGGTGTCGATCTTAAGAACGGTCAAAGCGGCGCTTGATATGGCGCGCTACACCACGCCGGATGAATGCAACGGCCTGCCGGATAAGGACCGACTTTGCACGAATCCTCGTCAGCTCGATCTCTTCCATCCATGGGACATCTCGATTGAAGAACAAGTTCAAAAGGCTGTTGAAGCAGAAAAAGCAGCATTGGATGTCGATAAACGCGTGGTGAATTCCGACGGTGCAATGGTTACGACAACAATCGGTTCGTTTATTTTGGGAAACACCGAAGGCTTTTTGCACGGCTATCCTTTTAGCGACCATTCGATTGACACCTCAGTGATCGCCGAGGATGAGAATGGTATGCAGGTGGGCTCCTGGCACACCTCCGGCGTTTCGTCAATGGATTTGCTCCCGCCGCAGCAGGTCGGCATGATCGCCGGTCAAAGAGCTGTAGACCATCTGTCTGCACGCGGTTTAGCGACCCGCAAGTGCCCGGTCGTTTTTGAAGCACCGGTTGCTAAGAGCTTATTCAGAACCTTTGTTCATGCGGCAAGCGGTTCTGCGTTGTACCGCAAGACCTCCTTCCTCGAAGGAATGCTCGATAAACCGATTTTCCCCGATCATCTTTCCATTTTGGAAAATCCATTCATCCCGCGTTACTGGGGCTCGGCGCCGTTTGACGATGAGGGGGTTCGCCCGTCTGAACGCCTGGTCGTTGACCACGGTGTGCTGAGCGGTCTTTTCCTGAGCAGCTATTCGGCTCGTAAGTTGGGAATGACAACGACCGGAAATGCCGGCGGTCCTTATAACCTCATCTTCTCCGAAGCACCGGAGGCTTCCGAAAAAACGCTTTCTGCATTGCTCTCACGCATGGGAACGGGCCTCTTGGTCACCGAGCTGATCGGGCAGGGCGTCAATTACACCACGGGAGATTTCTCTAAAGGCGCATCTGGTTTTTGGGTGGAAAACGGCAGGATCGCTTACCCGGTAGAAGGTATTACGGTTGCCGGCAATCTCAAAGACATTTTCATGTCCTTTGAAGCGATGTCGGACGATGTAGATTTGAACGGATGTTACCTCAACGGATCGGTGCTGATCAGAGAAATGACCGTTGCCGGTAATTCTTAAGTCTGCAAAAAGCCGATCCTGCTAATTTCTTTACAGAAGTCCAAAATATTTCTTTCAAATTATTACAATTGAGGACCGATAACTAAAGAATCTTGCAGGAGAAAAAATGCAGAAAAAAGATATTGACTGGAGCAAATTAGGCTTCGGCTATACACCGACGGATTATCGCTTCGAAGCTCACTGGAAAGACGGCAAATGGGATGAAGGTAAGATGATTACTGATCCCAACATCGAACTGTCTGAAGCTGCCTGCGTGTTTCATTATGCTCAGTGCTGTTTTGAGGGCTTAAAGGCTTATACAACGGTCAAAGGCGACATCGTTACCTTCCGTCCTGATTTGAACGCAGAACGTATGATGGGCAGTGCCGAACGTCTGGAAATGCCGGCTTTCCCGAAAGAAAAATTCATTCAGGCCGTCAAAGACGTTGTCGCAGCCAACGCGGCTTGGGTTCCGCCTTACGGCACCGGCGCAACACTGTACATCCGCCCGGTCATGATCGGCTCCGGTCCTCAGATCGGTGTGGCACCGGCTCATGAGTTTATCTTCAGAATTTTCGTGATGCCGGTCGGCGCATATTTCAAAGGCGCTATCAAGCCGCTTAAGCTGACAGTTCCTGAATTTGACCGTGCTGCTCCCCGCGGAACAGGCCATATCAAAGCCGGCCTGAACTATGCCATGAGCCTGCATCCCACAATGGAAGCTCATCGTCACGGTTATGCCGAAAACATTTACCTTGATCCGGCTACTCGTACCTACATTGAAGAAACCGGCGGCGCTAACTTAATCTTCGTCGACAAGGAAGGCACGATCATTGTTCCGAAGTCCGATTCCATCCTTCCTTCCGTCACACGCCGTTCTTTAATCGAAGTGGCTAAGAGATTGGGCTACAAAGTGGTTGAACGCCCTGTTAAATTAGCCGAACTCAAAGATATGGCTGAAGGCGCACTTTGCGGCACGGCTGCTGTCTTAGCTCCGATCGGCATGGTCAACACTCCTGACGGCGATATCTACTTCCCGTCCGGCATGGAAAAAATGGGCCCTGTCTGCACCAAGCTCAGAGAAACACTGACCGGTATCCAGATGGGCGAAATCGAAGGCCCCGAAGGCTGGGTCGTTAAGATTGACGCTGAATAATTTTTGCTGAACCGCAAAAGCAAACGCCCGGAGAATCCGGGCGTTTTGCGTTGAAGCTTGGGAACTTTCGGGTTCCCGTGCATTCAGGAATTACTTATGAGCGCGGTTTTTAAGACGCTCTTTCCAAATGCCGACCTGCTTTGCAACCTGAGAAGGTGCTGTGCCGCCGGTATGGTTGCGGGAAGCAATAGAGCCTTCGAGGGTCAGGCTGTCATAAACATCTTCACCGACTTTATCGCTGAATTCTCTTAATTCCTCAAGCGTGAGGTCGTGCAGACCGCAGCCTTTCTCGGAAGCGAGGCGTACAGCGCAACCGACGGCTTCGTGAGCGTCACGGAAGGGCAGGCCTTTGCGAACGAGGTAGTCTGCAAAGTCCGTGGCAGTCGGATAGCCGAGCATGACAGCTTCACGCATACGGGCTTTGTTGACCTGGATGCCGGGGATCATTTCGATGAAAGCGCGCAGAGTGTCTTTGACGGTATCAATCGTGTCAAAGAGCGGTTCTTTGTCTTCCTGGTTGTCCTTGTTGTAGGCAAGCGGCTGTCCCTTCATCAACATCAGAAGCCCCATCAGGTGACCGACTACGCGTCCGGATTTGCCGCGGGCAGCTTCCGGAACGTCCGGATTCTTTTTCTGCGGCATGATGGAGGAACCCGTCGTGAATCTGTCGGGCAGCATGATGTATGCGAAGTTAGTGTTCATCCAGTAGATGAGCTCTTCGGACATACGGGAAATGTGGATCATGATGAGCGAAGCGCAGGAGCAGAACTCAATCGCGAAATCACGGTCGCTGACGGAGTCCAGAGAGTTCTGAGTGACGCCTTCAAATCCGAGGAGTTCAGCCGTGTACTCACGATCGATCGGATAAGTGGTACCGGCGAGCGCTGCAGCGCCAAGCGGAGAACGGTTTACGCGTTTGCGGCAGTCAGCCAAGCGTTCGCGGTCGCGCTCGAACATTTCGGCATAAGCCAGGCAGTGGTGGCCGAGCGTGACGGGCTGAGCAACCTGCATGTGGGTGTAGCCTGGCATGATGGTGTCGATGTTCTTTTCGGCAACCGTCAGCAGGGACTCCTGCAGATGAGAGAGAAGATCCATGATCTGGTCGATCTCATTGCGCAGGTACAAACGAATGTCTAAAGCAACTTGGTCATTACGGCTGCGGCCGGTATGAAGGCGCTTGCCGGCGTCTCCGACAAGTTCCGTTAGGCGGGCTTCAATGTTGAGGTGCACATCTTCGAGTTCAAGCTTCCACTCGAAGCGGTTTTCTTTGATTTCCTGAAGGATCTGACGCATACCGCGTTCGATGTCGTTCAAATCGTCTTTGGAAATAATGCCGCATTTGGCAAGCATCTTGGCATGGGCCACGGAGCCTGCGATATCGGCTTCGGCCATACGCTTGTCAAAGTTCACGCTGGCGGTGTAACGAAGGACAAATTCGGCCATAGGCTCAGAAAAGCGTCCGCTCCAAGCTTCTTTTTTGGAGGCAAGCGGATCGGCATGAACTGAGAGAGGATTGTGTTGGGCCATAACTTTTGCAGTCAGTAATGAAAAAAGGTCAATTATATCTAGTAATGACTCAATTGTCGGGTAACGGTTTGTCTACAAAAGAATTTCTTTGTTTTTCGACCTGTTTTTTAAGCGCGATTGTTAAGGTCTGTATAACGCGGTTCTTGCCCGAATTGTTAAACTCCTACTCATTCTTCGTATTTCTCTAAAAAGTTAAAAAATGACTCAGCAAGATCATCTGGTTATTGCCACTCGCGAAAGCCCGCTGGCGCTTTGGCAGGCAAAGTACGTTCAGAGCTGCCTTAAAGAAAAATTTCCCGAGCTTGATGTTCAGCTTTTAGGTTTAACAACCAAAGGTGACAAAATTTTGGACGTCACGCTGTCCAAGATCGGCGGAAAAGGTTTGTTCGTCAAAGAACTTGAAGCCGCGATGCTTGAAGGCAAAGCTCAAATCGCCGTCCATAGTCTGAAAGATGTTCCGATGGATCTGCTTGAGCCGTTTACTCTGGCAGCAGTGATGGTCCGCGAAGACCCGCGCGACGCAGTCGTTTCTCATAAATATGCCTCTTTAGAAGAGATGCCGGCCGGAAGCGTTGTCGGCACCTCCAGCCTTCGTCGTGAACTGATGGTTCGCTCCCGTTTCCCGCACCTCAAAGTCGAGATGATTCGCGGCAACGTCGGCACCCGCCTTTCTAAGCTCGACAACGGCCAGTACGACACCCTCGTGATGGCAGCCGCCGGTCTGAAGCGCCTCGGCTTATCCGATCGCATTCGTTCGATCATTCCGCCTGAAGTTTCTCTTCCGGCACCGGGGCAAGGCGCTATCGGTATCGAAGCCGTTGAAAACGACGAAATGACGCAAAAATACGTTGAAGCGCTCAACGATGAAGATACTCGTCTCTGCTCCCAGGCCGAAAGAGCGGTTTCCAGAGCGCTGGGAGGTTCCTGCCAGGTTCCTCTGGCTGCCTACGCCACTATTGATGACGGTCAGATGTTCCTCCGTGCACTTGTCGGCAACCATATGACCGGAGAGTTTGTGACGGCTGAATATACGGGTCCGGCTAACGAGCCTGAAGAAAATGCCCGCAAAGTGCTGGACCAGCTGATCGAAAAAGGCGCTAAACGTCTTCTGAAAGAAGTGCTCGGAAAGTAATGCGCACGATCCTCAACATGAAGCCGGGGCCCGGCGGGCGTCGGCTTCAGAAAGAAATGGAAGCAAAAACCTCCGGTTCCGTTTACTGGCCGGCTTTTACCTTTGATCGTTCCGAAGATTACGAAGAAAGCGTCAAAGAAATTCTCGAAGGAGCTGAAAGAGGTGCGCTGCTTATTCTTGTGAGTCCGACGACGGTCAGCTTCATGAAGGACATTTTTCCGCAGCTTCCTGAATCCGTCCGCTTTGCCTGTGTCGGCGAACCGACCGCTAAAGCTTTGACCGCGGCTTTTCCTGCAGCACGCAAAATTTTTTTCCCGCATGGGAGCTCTTTAGAAAGCGGTTCAGAGTTGCTTTTTGAACTCCTCTTGGAAGAAGGTCTTCCTTCGGAAGTTGTCCTCATTCGAGGCGACACGGGGCGTCAGTTCCTGATTGACGCGCTGCGGGATAAAGATGTTCCCGTGACCGTGGCACCTATCTATAAAAGAATCCCGCTGAAGGTTTCAGACGATCAAAAGCGATGGATCGGACGCGGAGAAGCGCCGGTGATTTATCTAACGAGCACGGACGCTATACGGATTCTTGAAGAGAACGTCGGGGATGAGGGTCGTGAATGGCTGCAATCTGCCTCGGTACTGACGATCCATCCTCGCATTCAAGAGCATCTCATTGAGGAGGGTTTCAAGAACGTGGAGTTGGTGGAATCTCACTGCAGCGGACTTGCCGATAAATTGCTCTCCTTGGCAGAGCAAGTTAGTAACGATTAAAATTAACAGATTATTTCCTAATTAATGAAGGTTGGAAAAATATTATGGATATGAGCAAAATCAGCGCAGGAAAAGACCTGCCGCACGATTTCAATGTTGTGATTGAAATCCCCGCACAGAGCGACCCCGTCAAGTACGAAGTAGACAAAGAAAGCGGCGCTCTTCTGGTCGACCGTTTCATCGGCACTTCCATGCGTTATCCTGCAAACTACGGCTTCATTCCTCAGACTCTCGGTGATGACGGTGACCCCGTTGACGTTTGCGTGATTACTCCGTTCCCCCTGCTGGCCGGCTCCGTAATCCGCTGCCGTCCGCTCGGCATGCTCCTGATGGAAGACGAAAGCGGCGGCGACATGAAGATGCTTGCCGTTCCGGTTCAGAAGCTGACTCCGCGCTACAACAAGATCCAGACCATCGATGATGTTCCTGAAGATTATCTTGCTCAGATCCGCCACTTCTTTGAACACTACAAAGATCTGGAAAAAGGCAAGTGGGCTAAGGTATCCGGCTGGACAGGTCCTGAAGAAGCCTGCAAGGTGATCATGAAAGGCGTTGAAGCTTACAACAACGCTAAGTAGTCTTTCGATCCCTGCTTTTTAGGATGAGGCCCGGGCAATTTGCTCGGGTTTTCTGTTTTTGGTCCTCTCTAAGCACTCGCAGGGCTGTTTGTTTTGTATGATCTGAATCATTGGGTTTGATGTCCGTAAATGATGAGGAGGTTTCCGGATGAATGAAAAAGTAGTGGTCTCAATGGCGCAGCTAAATCAAACTGCCGGTGATTTGGAAGGAAACTTTCGACGAATCGCCGAAGCCGCGGAAAAGGCAAAGCATTCGGATATCCTGGTGACCCCTGAACTTTCTTTATGCGGCTATCCGCCCGAAGACTTATTGTTCCTGGACAGTTTTTTAGAAGACTGTGCAAGAAAGCTCAATGAGCTCGTTGAGTATTCAACTCGTTTTCCGAAACTGCATATTCTTGCAGGCTATCCGCTAAAAGACTCCGATCGTTTATATAACGTCGTCTCCGTCATTCTCAACGGCCAAATCCTTCTTACCTATCGAAAGAAAAATCTTCCTAACTACGGCGTCTTTGATGAGGAGCGCTATTTCACGCCCGGAGAGGAGGATGTGTGCACCTTTGATGTCGGAGATACGCGCTTCGGCGTCAATATTTGTGAAGACATTTGGTTCCCAGAAGCCCCTTCTCAGGCTAAAGGGCAGGGCGCGCAGGTGCTCTTAATTGCCAATGCTTCCCCATTTGAAGAGGGAAAAGAAGAACAACGGCTGGATATGGTTCGCCGCCATGTGAATGCCATCGGAATGGATGTATGTTACGTCAATATGTGCGGCGCTCAGGACGAAATCGTTTTTGACGGAGAAACGTTTGCCTGCTCGGCTGATGAGGTCCTGGCTCGGGCGCCGCACATGAAAGAGTCTTTGCTCACGGTAGAGGTCAAAAAAGGCAAAATTTGCCGCGGTGAGGTTTCTCAGCCCCTGTCTGATCTTGCCGTGCTGTACGAAGCCTTAGTTGTAAGCATGCGGGACTACATCAATAAGAACGGATTTAAGGGCGTAGTGCTCGGCCTCTCAGGGGGCGTGGATTCTGCGCTGGTTCTTAAGATCGCGGTGGACGCCGTCGGCAAGGATAAAGTGCTCGCCGTGATGATGCCGTCCGTCTATACCTCTTCATTAAGCCGCGGTGACGCGGCCAAATTGGCTTCTCGTTTGGGCGTACGCCTTGAGACGATTTCAATTCAGGACGGCTACACGGCATTTGAATTTATGCTGGCTAAGCAGTTCAACGGAATGCCGCACGATGTTACTGAAGAAAACCTTCAGGCACGTATCCGCGGTGTCATTCTGATGGCCATTTCCAATAAATTCGGCTCGATGGTGGCTACGACCGGGAATAAGAGCGAAATGGCGGTCGGTTATTCGACTCTATACGGCGATCTGGCCGGCGGTTTTGCCGTAATTAAAGACGTCTACAAAACTCAGGTCTACGCTTTGTGCCGCTGGATTAACGAATGCAATAAAGAAAATCCGGTTTTTCCGGAGACCATTCTGACTCGCGCCCCGAGTGCGGAGCTGAGAGAAAACCAAAAGGATCAGGACTCACTGCCGGATTATGCCGTGCTCGATGAGATTCTTCGCCGCTTTATCGAAGATCGAGAGGGACCGGAAGAGATTGCCGCCGCCGGCTTTGATCGAGCCGTAGTAGATAAGGTATTACGAATGGTCAGCCGTGCGGAATATAAGCGCCGTCAGTCTCCGATCGGCCCCAAGGTGACAAAAGTCGCTTTCGGACGGGATTGGCGGTTCCCGGTCACCAATAAATACAGACTTTAAGAGTAAAATTTCTGAAAAAATTTCGGGAGAAAAAATGAAACAAGTCGTCGCTATTATCAAGCCCTTCAAACTTGACGAAGTGAGAGAGGCACTCGCAGAAATCGGTGTTCAGGGGATGACCGTGACCGAGGTCAAAGGTTTTGGCCGTCAGAAAGGACATACCGAGCTTTATCGCGGTGCGGAATACGTGGTGGACTTTCTGCCCAAGATGAAGATTGAGTGCGTGGTCGACGACTCTCTGGTCAACATGGCGGTTGAAGCGATTATGAAAACCGCCAGGACCAACAAAATCGGTGATGGAAAGATTTTCGTGATGCCGGTCGAAGAGGTGATCCGAATCAGAACTGGTGAAACCGGAAACGCTGCCGTCTAATACAACAAAAGACCGATGCCCTAAAAGCATCGGTCGAATTGTTTTTGCTGCTGGTTAAGGCGCTAAAAGAACATAAACGGCGCCCGCTCCTCCGTCGTAAGGCGGAGCCTGCACAAAGGCAAGTACCTCTTTTCGCTGAGCCAGCCAAACCGGAACCTTTTCCTTTAAAACAGGCTTTCGTCCTGCAGAGCCGAATCCTTGTCCGTGGATGATTCGCACGGCCCGGTGGCCGGCTTTTCTTTCCTCGTTTAAGAATTCCACCAGAAGCAGTCTGGCTTCCTCGGACGTGTAGCCGTGAAGATCCAAGGTGCCTTTGATGGACCAGGCGCCTTGATGCAGTTTCTTGGGAACATCGGGCGCCATGGAAGGTGCCCGATAAGACAGCCGTTCATCCGAATCCAGCAGGTGATCGATACTGATGTTGTCGGACAAAGAGTCTTCGAGCACCGCTTTTTCGTCGGCGTAGCGCTGACGAGGAATGGGCGCCGGCTTCGGCAAGGCGTGGAAGACTTTATCTTCCCTGCCTATTTTTTTTTGACTCCGAGTTCTTTCATTGCATTTTCGAACTCGTGAGCTTTAGCCGCAGCTTCTTTACGCTTTTGTTCCTTTTCGGCAGCGATTCTTGCTTCTTCTTCCTGTTTGACTTTCAGTTGTTCCTTCAAGCCCATCAGAGAAGCAAAAGACTCTTTATCGACATTCATTTCCGTTAATCAACCAAACCGTTTGTTTCTAAATAGTTTAAGGCGTCCAGAGCAGCCATACAGCCGGAAGCAGCGCTGGTAATGGCCTGACGGTAGACCTGGTCCTGGCAGTCGCCGGCGGCAAAGACACCCGGGATGTTGGTTGCCTGAGCAGCGCCGGAGGCAATACCCTTAGTGACGATGTAACCGTGGTTCATCTCCAGCTGGCCTTCGAACATCTTGGTGTTGGGGGAGTGGCCGATGGCAATGAAAACGCCCATAACCGGAATATCTTCCTTTTCACCGGTCTTGAGGTTGTTTAAACGGACGCCGGTCACACCGGTCTTGTCACCCAGGATTTCGTCGAGCGTGCAGAACTCGTGGAGGACGATCTTGCCTTCGGCCGCGACGGCTTTAAGACGATCTACCATGATTTTTTCAGCGCGATACTGGTCGCGGCGGTGGATCATGTGAACCTTGGAAGCGATACCGGCAAGGTAGATGGCTTCTTTAATTGCAGAGTCGCCGCCGCCGACGATGGCAACTTCCTGGTTGCGGTAGAAGAAACCGTCGCAGGTTGCGCAGGCGGAAACGCCTTTGCCCTTGAATTCCTCTTCACTGGGAAGGCCGAGATACTTAGCGCTTGCGCCTGTAGCAATAATCAAAGCGTCGCAAGTGTAGTTGCCGTTGTTGCCGACCAGGCGGATCGGTTTTTCGTTCAGATGGGCTTCTGTGATTTCATCGAAAACGATTCTGGTTTCAAAGCGTTCGGCATGTTCGAGCATGCGCTGCATGAGCTCCGGACCCATCACGCCTTTGGGATCGCCGGGCCAGTTGTCGACTTCAGTCGTTGTTGTCAGCTGGCCGCCTTGCTCCATGCCTGTAATGAGAGTAGGTTTTAAGTTAGCGCGGGCTGCATAAACGGCGGCGGTGTAGCCGGCAGGGCCCGAGCCGATAATCAAAACTTTACTGTGTTCGGTATTGGTAGTCATGTTCTACTTCCTTTAATATTCACAAATTGCCCAACAATTATAGAGCGTTGGTTTACAACTAGAATTACGGAAACACCATTTAACACATAATGAGCAACTCAATAGAAACCTCTTTCTTATATAGAAATTCCCCCCGGTTTCGAAGCAATTCGGACGACGAGGTCGGAGCCGGCGGGAAACTCTGGGGCCTGGTTCTCTTCTGCGGTTGTGCGGCAGCTTGTATTGCTCTTTCCCTTGTTCTGGGAAGTTATGACTACTCGGATCCGGGATTTTCACGTTTCAATACCAAGCTCCAAGTCAGCAACCTCTTTGGAGTGCAAGGCGCTTGGACGGCCGATCTGTTCTATCTTTTATTCGGCTGGGGCGCCTGGGTCTTTGTTATCGGACTCTTTTATTTTCTGGTTCGCGGCTTAAAGCGCTTGCGCGGAAAGAAAGTTTCCGTTTCACCGATTCCGATGGGTTTCCGGATTTTGGCTTTCTGTGTGTTGGTCCTCAGCTGCTGTGCGCTGTTCTTCCTTCGGTTTCATACTCATTCTGAAGGGCTTCCCGGCACGACGGGCGGAGCGCTCGGAAGTGCGATCGGATCCGAGCTCCTCTATTGGATGAGTCTTGAAGTCGCTACGGCTTTCGTTCTCGTGTTGGTTCTTTTTTGCTCTTCTGTGTTTTTCGGTTTTTCCTGGCTTTCTGTCGCAGAGCAAATAGGAAGAACCTTTGAACGCTTATTCCGTCGGGTCGCTTCCATCAAGCAAAGTAAAGAAGATGATGCCTTTGCGAAAGCCTCTATGGAAGAGAGAGAGAAGTCACTGCAGGACAGGCAAGGGCCTTCTCCGGAACTGCCTGCACTTCCTGCTGCTTCCGCACCGATTGTTCAGCCGCCTGTTGAAGAGATTAAAACAGAGGAAGTGTTATTTGCTGACGAAAAAGAAGACGAGGTTAAAGGTCCGGATCAATTTAAACCGATTGATTATGAACGCGATCCTGAAGAGTTAGCACCGGTTTCACTCCGCCCGACGCCGGAAAATACCGTTGCGCCGATGGAAGAAGAACCCTTTGATATTGAAGATATCCGCGCAGAAGAGGAAAGTGTCAAAGATCTGCCGATCGAAGATCATGTCATTGAACAGCCTGCTCAGCCGATTGAAGAAGTTCCGGAAGAGCCGAAAGAATTTGTTCTTCCGCCGGTTTCCCTGCTGAATGATCCTCCGTTTGAAGCGGTTACGGTCAGCAGAGAGGAACTTAACCTGACTTCTCAGCGTATCGAACACATTCTTCAAAACTACAAAATCAACGCTAAGGTGCTTTCTGCGCTGCCAGGCCCGATTATTACTCGGTTCAAGCTGCAGCCGGCCCCCGGTGTTCGCTCTCGTAAATTCGTCGAAGTGGCCAAGGATTTGGCCCGCGGTTTAGGCCAGCCCAATGTCCGTATTGTGGAGAATATGCAGGAAGCGGACTGTATCGGTCTTGAAGTTCCCAACTCTTCCCAGTCCGTACAGACGATTTACCTAAAAGAAATCATCAACAGCCATCCTTTCCAATCCAGTACTTCTCCGCTGACCTTGGCTCTGGGTAAGGGTGTTGCCGGAGACCCGGTCGTTATCGATTTGGCCAAGGCTCCGCATCTGTTGGTCGCGGGTACCACCGGCTCCGGTAAGTCCGTCGGTATCAACGCCATGATTCTTTCGATGCTGTACAAGAATCCGCCGGATAAGCTCAAGCTGATTCTGGTGGACCCGAAGGAAGTGGAATTTAGTCCTTACGAAGATATTCCGCACCTTCTGACGCCGGTGATTACCGACATGGCCAAGGCCGCACACTGCCTGGCGTGGGCGGTTCGAGAAATGGATCGACGCTACAAACTGCTGAAGATGGCCGGTCAGAAAAACTTTGACGGTTACAACCAACGCATTCGCGAAGCGAAGGAAGCCGGTACTCCGATCATGAATCCGCATGCTCAGCCGCCGATTCCTTTGGAAGAGATCCCGTACATCATTATCATCATCGACGAGTTGGCTGACTTGCTGATGGTTTACGGCAAGGAAGTTGAGACTCAGATCATGCGTCTGACCCAAAAAGCTCGAGCTGCCGGCATGCACATGATTATCGCCACACAGCGTCCGAGTGCGGACATTGTTACACCGGTGATTAAGGCCAACTGTCCTTCACGTATCAGCTTTCAGGTCTCTAACCGTTATGACTCCACGACGATTTTGAATACACCTGGGGCGGAAGAGCTGCTGGGCCGCGGCGATATGTTCTATATGAAGCCGAGTGCCCAGCTGCAGCGAATCCACGGCGCATTCGTTCCGGACGAGGAAATTTACCGCGTCACCGAGTTCCTCAAAGAACAAGGTAAGCCGGAATACGTGGACGGGGTGACGGACGCGCCTGAGGAAGAGGAGGAAGAAGTTGAAGAAACAGCGTCCGCCCGCAATGATGGCAATGAGCTTTACGACAAAGCAGTACAGCTGGTGACGACGGAAAATCGTCCGTCCATTTCCTATCTGCAGCGGCGCCTCGGCATCGGCTACAACCGTGCGGCCAACCTCATTGAAAAAATGGAACAGGAGGGCGTGGTTTCTAAACCGAACAGCATGGGCAAACGCCGAGTTCTGGTAGGCTCCGGCCCGTCAATGGATTAAGAGCACAGAAAAGAAAAAACGGAAGGTTTTGAGGCCTTCCGTTTTTCTTAGTGATAATCGGTTAGTTTTCCGAAGCCTGAGCAAACAAACCGCGTTCGGCTGCCCATGTCCAGGGCGTGTCGAGCCAAGCATCGATTTGTTCTTTCTCATGTGCGTCGATAAGGCCTAATTTTTCGGCTTTTTCAACAATGAACGCAAAAGGAAGAAGCTGATAAGCGGTGATGTGATGCTTTTCAAAGTTTCTCATCGTCTCCGGCATATCAAAGTTAGTGATTGCAAAGCAGGCTTCTACGATGGCGCCGGCTTCACGAAGTACTTTGGCTGCATCCAATAAAGAAAGACCGGTAGAAAGATGATCCTCAATGATGAGAACTTTTTTGCCTTTGACGTCGATACCGTCGATTCGGCTGAGGTTGCCGTAACTCTTGGTAGCGCGGCGCACCGTGACGAACGGAACGCCGAGGCGGTAAGCCAGGGCGGCGCCGTGAGAAGTTCCGGCGCCTTCAACGCCGGCGATGACGTCAAAGTCCAGCTTCAGTTCAACGATGCGGGATGCCATCGTTTCAACAATATCTCTCCAGGCTTCGGGATAAGAAGGAAGGATACGGTTATCAACGTAAATCGGAGTGACCAGACCAGAGCGAAGACGCATAGGCTTGTCTTTGAGAAATACGATAGCGTTATGGCTGAGGAGGTGTTCAGCCATGATATCTTGAGCGATAAAAGAAGTAGGCATTGCAAACACTCCTAGATTTGGATAGAGAAGTCGGTGTTTTCCAGCGGTGGCAGACCGAGGACTCGGCGTCCGTTGACCGTCGCAATCTTTGCCAGGGCTTCCATTTCGTCATAACGGCAGCCGGTCGCAAGCGTCATAAGTTCGTGCCACATATCGCCGCCGTTCCAAGGCACCATGGCGTCGCAGACGTTATCCGTACCTAAGGCAACCGTGATGCCGGCAGGATCGAGCTCATCGACAGGAGTCATCGAGTTATGGACAGGGCCGATACTTTCCGAACGCGGTGTGTCAATCCAAGCAGTAGGGCAGGCGATCATCATGACGTCGGCTTTTTTCATCAGATCGTACAAGCGGCGGCGATACATTCTAGAGTGAGCAGCGATGGAAATACCGTGAATGGCCACAACTTTGCCCTGCATACCGTGTTCAATGGTTTTAGCGCACAGTTCTTCGGTTTCATATTCGAGCGATTCATTGAATTGGTCGACGTGAACGTGAACCATCTTATTGAGGCGTTTTGCAGTGCTCAAAATAATGTCAAAAGCTTCGGAGCCTTTTCCGTAGTCCTTTTCATCGCGTTTCGGAAGGGCACCGATGATGTCGACCATTTCGGAGCCGATATCAAACCATTGTCTGGCCTCAGGATCGATAACACCCTTGAGCGTCTGATTAGCGAATTTAACAGTCAGCTGATCTGCGTAATGCTCTCTTGCTCGAACGCCCGCTTTGATGGCGCGGTCTCTGCTCTGCGGGTCGATGTCCACGAAGGTACCGACGGCAGTGACGCCTTGAGAAATCATGAGCTCGAAGAATTGACAAAATCTTCTGTAGAAGTCCTCTTCAGTGGATTCTGACTTCAGCTTATCCAGTGCATCCCATTTCTGCTGCAGCGTACAAGTCTTTCTCATGTGCAGCACATCCGGACTCAGCGTAAAGGAACGGTCTGCATGAGCATGGGTATTCACCCATCCGCCGTTCCTTTTGATGACCGGTTCAATCATCGAGCGAATAGTAAGAGGAGTTTCCAAGTTCATTTCAATTCCTGTAAAAAAAAGGCCTCCCGAAATTGGGAAGGCCGTTGAAGAAAACAGTTATTTTGGGGCTTGCGCAAAGCCCTCCAAAAAGACAGAAGTTTTTCTTCTTGAATTTGGATTGTTCGTGTTTTCATGAGCTAGGAGCATAGCAAAAATAAGCCTGGATTTTTTGATTGAAAGCCTAGGAGAACGAACAAATCGCAAACAATATTTGCAGGAAAACACTAGTCTTAGTAAAACTACTAATCATCATTTATGATTGGTTCAGACCTAACTTTCTTTTTGTTAGAACGAGGAAGAAACGTTTCATGAAAAAAGCATCACTTTTAGCCATTACCGGTTTATTTCCGTTCGTTGTTTTTTCTCAGCCGTCGGATCTCTTAAATAATTTTTTGAATGAGACAAAACAGGCATCAGGTGCTTTTGAGCAGCAAACATTTCAAAAGGACGGAAAACCTGCAGAAGAATTACAGGAAGGAACGTTCTCGTTTTCTCGGCCCGGAAAATTTGTTTGGACTTATACCAGCCCGTATCCTCAGAGGATGGTTTGCGACGGAAGCCGAATCTATATTTGGGATGAAGATTTAAACCAAGTGACCATTCGGTCGGCTAAAGGAGCCATTCCTAAGAGTCCTGCCTCTATCTTATTCGGAACTCAGTCCTACAAAAAAGATTGGAATGCGACACAACCCAAGCAAGAAGACGGATATATCTGGATCACGCTAACGCCTAAAGCCAAGGACGCGTCGGTGAGCTCAGTTTCTTTCGGATTTAAGTCTGAAAAACTGGAAAAACTCATTTTTGTCGGATCGATGGGCGAGAAGACAAACCTCACGATTTCCGATCTTAAGACTGATGTTCAGTTAAGCCCCGAGACTTTTAAATTCACGGCTCCTAAAGGTACGGACGTGATCGAAGTCAAGTGAAAGATCTTTGTTCGGTCTTGACGCCGGAATCCGAATTTTTAGTCAGGTATCCTGAGGCTGATAACGCGCAGTGCTTCTCTTTTTAGAAAAATTGTGCGATTTGTGTTTCTTTTGTCAGTTTTTATGCCCAAATTTGTGGGGAGAGTCGGTTTAATTTTTAGACGGCGCTAAATAGTGTTATTCTCCGAGTAACAGAACACACGGGGAGCCAGGTCTTCTAATCCAGTCCCTTATAAGTAAAAAGAAGGCCGGCTTGTATTGATGGACACAAAGAACGAAGTTTTTCGTCCGGCGAGAAGTCGGGCGAACTCTGCCTTCGTTACCAACGGAGGCATGAATGAGTAAGGTTTTTCTATGCGGTGATCCGCACGGAGAGTTTGACCACATCCTAAGCGCCATAGACCAGTGGCATCCGGATGCGGTCTTGATTCTCGGCGATCTGACGCCGTCTCATTCCTTGGATGAGATTTTTAAAGGTGTTAAAGGAACCAAGATTTACTGGATTCCGGGCAATCACGACACTGACTCAGACCTTATTTATGACCGTCTTTGGAGGTCTTCTTTCGCTAAACATAATCTCCACGGCAGAGTTCAGGACGTTTGCGGCGTAAAGGTAGCCGGTTTGGGCGGCGTATTCCGAGGCCAAATTTGGATGCCTCCTGCAATGCCGCTTTATGCTTCTCCAAGTCTTTTCATCCGAAAGATCGGTAAGAGCGGAATGTGGCGCGGAGGTCTTCCCCGCAGACACCGTTCGACGATTTTCCAAAGCGTTTATGAAAAACTCAAGGAATGCAAGGCTGACATCCTGATTACGCATGAAGCCCCCTCAATGCATCCGAAAGGCTTCAAAGCCTTGGACGATCTTGCTATGAAAATGGGCTGCAAAATTATCTTTCACGCCCATCAGCATGAAAGCAAGCGCTATTGCCCGTGTAACGGACTCTGCGCACGCGGAATCGGACTTCGCGGAATCATTGATTTGGAAGGAAACGTTATCGTTCCCGCACAGGTTGATCCGCGCGAGCTCGAAGCAAAAGTGCAGTCTGCACCTTCTCCGGTGAGAGCTCAGTTAAGAAGAACGCCGGCTTCTAAGTTCCGGCGTCTCAATCGATTCAATCGGTTTTCAAGAAAGGGATGGTCTAACAAGTCCCCCAAAAAGGAACGACAGGGATAAGTTCTCCGTCTTCGGGCGCAGCCTGATCATCGGCCAGATAAATAAAGCAGTTGGCTTTTATCATGGACTTTAAGGCGCCCGTCTTTTGCGAACCCGCCGGCGTTACCGTCACAAGGCCGTCTTGCATTGTCAGCAGACCTCTTTGGAAATCCGTATAACCCAAATTTTTCTTAAATTTGCCTTTTGCCGCAGCTAAAGCGTAGATCAGCTTGGGATTCTTCTGACCAGAGAGTAACGCCAAGGCAATGGAGACAATGGCATAGAAAGTGACTTGAGCGGCGGTGGGATTTCCCGGGAGTCCGAAGAAATATGCTTTTCCGATTTTTCCGACGGCCAAAGGCTTACCCGGTTTAATCAGGCAATGCCAAGATATCAATTCTCCGATCTCCAAGACGACTTTTCTTGTGAAATCGGCTTCTCCGACGGAGACTCCGCCTGAGGTAATCACAGCATCGCACTCTTGAGAAGCTCTTAAGAGACATTCTTTCAAGGCTTCAGGATTGTCTTTGATAACACCGTAATCGATGATGTCAAAGCCTTTTTCTCTTAACATCGCTCCGATACAGTAACGGTTCGAATCGTAAATTTTTCCCCGAGCGAGCGGCTGATCGATGCTTTGAAGTTCGTCGCCGGTGGAGAAAAAACCCACCCTAACCTTTTTGAAAACCGTTACTTTGTGGATACCCAGCGCAGCAAGGAAATTTATTTCCGGCGCATGGAGCAGGGTTCCCTTCGTCATGCAAACATCACCGCTCCTGATCTCTTCTCCTTTTCGACGGACATTGTCACCAGCCCTTACTTCCGACGGGAAAGTAATTTCTTTATCGTCGGCCTTCACAATCTCCTGTTTGACGACGGTATCCGCTCCTTCCGGTACTTCTCCGCCGGTCATAATACGGACGCATTCACCTGACTGGAGCTTTTTCGGGCAAGGATGACCGGCAAAAGAGGATCCGACCTCTTTTAACGTAAAACCTTCAGGCTTGATGTCTTCCGAACCAAAAGCCCAGCCGTCCATCGCTGAGTTATTAAAAAGCGGAAGGTCGATGGGTGAGTGAAGATCTTCAGCTAATACAAACCCAAGCGCTTCGGAAATCGCCTTTTCTGCTGTTGAAGCCACAGGCTCGATATAAGAACGCAGAAATTCCAGTGTCTGCGTGTATGTTTTAACTTCCATCGGAAAGCTCCTGTTCTAATGTTTTGTTTAATAGTTCCAGCTCTTCGAGCGTGTTGAGATTCATGAAATCGCCTTCATCGATTTCACATTCCAATTCGAGTGCACCAAGATGCTCTAGGAATTCCAGAACGCTCCGTTTATTTGAATCTAAGAATGAGGTAAGCGAAGGCAGGACATCTTTGTGAAGCAGGCAATGCAGAGGTTCTTTTTTACCATTGTGTGTCGGAAAGACACAGAGTGCCTGTTTCTCTATCGCTGTCTTATGCAGAAGTCCGGCCAGATTTCTCGGTAGAAACGGGGTATCTGTCGGTGAGACGAAATACCAAGGACCGCCTAAGTTCTGTTTTAAGATAGTTTCGATTCCGGCTAAGGGACCCGGATAATCCTGACGAACATCCTTGAACACAGGATAACCGTAAGAATCAAATTCGGCCGCAAAGTCATTGGAGCTAATGAATATGGAATTAACTTGGGGCTGCATCCGTTCAATGACCAAGGCTGCAAGCGTTCGACCTCCAAGAAGCTGGGCTCCTTTGTTTACGCCTCCCATCCTGCTGGCCTTTCCGCCTGCCAAGAGAATCCCGCTGATTTCGTTTTTTCTTTCGTTACTCATTCGCATTAAGTCAACAAAGTGTGTTCGGCCAATGCCGAACATCCGAGTTATCACCTGATTGTATTACTCCTGGATTTTGAATCGAACAAAAGAACGGTGCACCGCGAACATGTCGTTTGACTGAAGCCTACAAAAGCCTGATTTGTTATTTGCTGTTTTAGGACGTAAGACATCACCTGACGTACTTAGGAGGACGATGAAATCAATAAACTATTGTCGGTGTTTCATCATGAGCGAACTGAAATACTTAGCCTCTAAAAACGGCTTGAAATACAAAATCGTGCGTTTCGAAGCAGGTCCCGAGGGCAAGCGAGCGAAAATCAATCAAAAGGCAGCTACTGTAGATTTCACAGTTTATCCGGCTAGGTTTGAGCCTATCCTGGAATTGACAAAGGAAGAACTTGAAGAGATCAGTGCGTTCACTAGGACAATGGAGACCGAGCTTGAATCAGCAGAAGTCAAAGAATTTATTCTTCGGTACAGGGAAGGGTTGAGTGTTGAAATCATTAGCAAAGCTACGGGGGATGTCCCGAAATCATCGCGGACCTAGTTAAGTCAATGAAGCGCGCCCTGGTTCCTAAAGAAACATTGGAAGCTGCGCCCGATCACCTCTGTTTCTTGGTCGAAGGCGAGACCGAAGGAAACTACATTTCTGCCTATGCGAGAAGACTTGGTGTGCTGAATAAGATCTCCATTATCAAGCCATCAGGCAATTCCCCGGCTGAAATGGTAAAGGAAGCAGCCAGAATTCTGGCGCTGGATGAATTAAAAGGAACGACATTAAGAGAAGTTTGGTGTGTTTTCGATCGGGATAGACATCCTTCCTACCAGGAAGCTTTCGAACTAGCTTCTCGCAATAGAAGAATTCGTCTTTGCTGGTCAAATCCCTGCATAGAGCTTTGGTTCTTGATGCACTTTTTGAAACTTCCATGCGGATTAACAGCATCAGTCCGTTTTCCTGGCCCGACAGAAACTCAACTGATCAAAGTATCTGAAAGCATGGAAAAGGAAATTATTGAGCAGGTTTATTACAAATTATTTAATCCTGAAGAGTGCTTGGAGGCCCTTATGAAACAGTGGCCTAGCTACAAGAAGAATGGATTGGGTTACGTAGAAAAACTCCACTCGAAATTGCCATTTGCAATGGTGCAGTACCAGAATTCTGATAAAGACCTCAATCAAATAGGATCGTGTTTTCCTGAGCTGCTGAAAGCTCTTGCGGATATAGCCGACAAAACTTTAGAAGACGCTTCAGAGGTATCAGCAGTTCTAAACATCGACAATACTGAGCTTTTGGCAATCGAAGAAAAAATAGCTGCGGCTCAAAATAAAGTAGAACAAGCGAGGGCAGGCTATTTGCTGGCTAAGAGCAAGCGTGCTTCACAAAATAACAACAAGAACAGAGTGTACGAAGAAAATCAAGCCAAATTTTTAAAGAATCCTGAAAGCCGGTTGAGTTACCTCCTGGAACTCAAGGAAAAGCTCTCCTCAAAGACAACGCAAGAAGAGCCCCTGAGTTAGGACAATAATGACTAATACGTAAGCGTGACATTGAAGCCTTTTTGAGGTAAGAAAAGCTGTCGAAAGAAAGTGAATTTTGTTGACTTGACAAGCCCAAAATAAGCATTCATAATTCGCCTCCGTTTTTCGAGGCAGCAATGCAGCGGGAAACTCAGAAACGAATTTTTACATTTGAAATTCTTCAGTCGCTTGACAGAAAATTTTAAACGTGTAGAATTTCAATTCTTCGCTCACGAAACTGAGCGGCGGCGAAAGCCGATACGATCTTTAAAAATTTATCGACGACCGATAAGAGCGGGCACTAAGAAGTCTGCAGTGA
>OGHE01000028.1_pt1 | contig 148965 bp, 118 predicted proteins | sample 1571431 | NCBI WGS metagenome assembly OGHE01 (sample SAMEA2581966, study PRJEB24529) | metagenome | biome: Human gut stool | place: China | collected 2011 | reverse complement strand
ATAGCCTGTCACCACTGTAGTCAGCAGTTTGGACTATGCTAATATCATACCAAAGGAGATGGTCTATATTGATTAACGACCAGTGGGCAACACCCGCACCACTACGTCCCGATGGGACAAACCTCCTGCCGTTCCCTGTGAACGCCCTCCCACCTATAATAGGTGATATGGCGCAGGCGATAGCGACTACCACCTCAACCGATGTTGCAATGGCAGGCACTTCGATAATCTCGGCGGTGAGCTACTGCTTTTCAGGAGTATACCGTATGTTGGCAAAGCGTGACCATACGGAGCCGCTTGTGCTTGACACTCTCACGATAGCAGAGCTGAGCTTCAAGAAGTCTCCTGTTATGTCACTGATAAAGCGTCCGTACATTCAGTTCGCCCATGACTGGAACGAGAACAACAAGCATGACATCTTCACTTCTCAGGCAGAACGCAAGCTGTTACAGAGCAAGCTCGAAGCCCTCGAAAAGAAGAAAGACGTCACCGCTGAGGAGATAGCAAAGCTCCAGACGGAGATCAGCAACATTCCGTCCAGCAACTTCCGCAGGATAGCCGTGGACGATGTTACACCCGAATCCCTTGTGAATCTGCTCGAAGAAAACGGCACTCTGCTGATGATCTCGGACGAAGCAGGTATGCTCGGTAATTTCAGCGGACGATACAGCAACAACGTCCCTAACCTCGATTTGCTCCTAAAGTCGTGGAACGGTGAAACGTATATCAGCGACAGAGCGACCAGGGCGAGCATCGTGCTGAAAAAGCCTTACATGAGCATCTGCCTTGAGTGTCAGCCATATGTCTTTGACAGAATGATAAACGATCCCGTGTTCCGTGGCAGCGGACTGATAGCGAGGTTCATGTATTGTTTCCCTGTGAGCAATATCGGCTCACGCAAGTATGACACGCAGGCTGTTCCTGAACAGGTTGCTGAGAACTACAAGAATCTTGTGTACAAGCTCCTCGGTGCGAAGTTCACATACCACGACGAGAAAGAGCTGTGTCTGCATTTCGATGCAAAGGCTTACGGCGAGTTCGTGGATTATTACAACAACTTCATCGAGCCGCACCTCGTCACGGATATGGCTTTCTGCAAAGACTGGGGCGGCAAGTATCACGGCGAACTGCTCCGTCTGTGCGGTATCATTCACTGTATCAAGTGTGCGCTGAACGACATTGAGCCTGTGGAGAGCCGTGTGACACTGGATACGTTCTGCAACGCTATTGAGATCGGTGAGTATTTCCGTGAACAGGCGATATACGCTTACAGCTTAGGTGACGTTGATATCGGCACGATCAAGGCTGAACGTGTGCTGAACAAGTTACGCTCCAAGCATATTCAGCAGATCAGACAGAACGATCTTTACAAGCTGTGCAGATGCACACTGTTCAAGAACGCCGCCGACTTTGCTGAGACAATGGAGATGTTGGAGGAATACAACTACCTCCGCCGTGAGACCATTCAGGGAGCGAACGGAAACAACAAGAGTGGAATCATGGTTTTTATCAATCCCAATATCTGAACAATCGACATTATCGACATTTTCGGGGCAGAGATTTTTCGATTGTGCTGAAAATGCAGATAGTTCATAAGACTACAAACACAAACCGTAGAAAGAAAGAGGTTTATCACAATGACTACAACACAGAAAAAAGAGATCGTAGACAACATTCTGGAGCTGCTCATTCAGCTCACCGAGGACGGAGAGAACTCCGTTCCGCAGTCCGCCAAAGCATCGACCGCAGATAAGGTGGAGATGCTGACTATCAAGGAGAGCGCCGCACTTATCAGCGGTCTTTCCGAACACACAGTACGCCAGCTTGTGAGACAGGGCAAAGTGAAGTCCGTAAGAACAGGTGCAGGCAAGAACGGAAAAATACTCGTCAACAAGGCTGACCTGATTGCCTATTTTAACGGGGAGGGGGTGTGAAATATGGTCGATATGGAAAAAGTAAAAGTGCTGACTTCTCTGCTTGAAGAAAGAAGCGGTCTTGATGTTCGTGAAGCTGTCGCTCGCAACATTCACTACCTTGACGGTTATGAGAGCTATATCTATGAAAAAGAGATAGAATATCTGCTCGAAACTCTTGATGTTGAGGAGGAGCTGACGTTCTGATTTTTGCAGTTTTGCTGACCGCATTTTTTGAGTTTATGTAATACGTTTTCAGCATTACTGTGTCCACATTTTCGGCTGTGACCTCAGCTGCATCAGCGGCATATTCATAAGGAGAGTAATCGTATAGTACAAAGAACTCTGAGCGGCTGTTTCGGTCGTGGAGACCTCAACCACAACAATCGTTCTATCATAACCGAAAATGTCAATAAGGACAGGATCCGTGATGATATAGTCATCTGTCAGCGTTCATTGAAACCGTTCTATCATGAGCTGTTCGATGAAGCTCTTGCGGAGTATAACGATAAACAGAAAAGACGTGATTGGAAGATCACAAATTATCAGGAACAATATGCCTTTCTACGGCATACACAGTTTTCGTCACTTTGCAGCTTCCAATCTTATTTCCGCAGGGCTTGATGTCACAACCGTTTCGGGAGCGTTAGGGCATTGCAATTCGGGAACGACTTTGAACATCTATGCTCATATGTTCCAGACCGCACAGGCGAGAGTGGCTCAGGCAATGGACGGAGCGTTCAGCTTCCTTCCGCAGGATAGCACAAGTTAAACCAAGAATGTCCGCTACAAAAACGCAATAGCGGACAAGTAGCGGACAAACCCTATTTTTACTATAAAAGAAAAGCTCGGAAACAGCACAATGTGCTATCTCCGAGCTTTAAACTTTGGTGACCCGTACGGGAATTGAAAATCCCCCACCCATTTATCTGATTTTCAGTAAATTTGAAAAAATGCGGAAAATACGGCATTTCAGAGCAAGTTGCAAAAGCTCACTTACTCTGTTTTATGCCAACTTTTTGTGATGATAAAGAACAAATAAAGAACAAGAATCACATCACAGCGTATCTTTTCAAATCTATTGTTGATCGGATTTTTTTCATTTCAGATGAAATGAAAGTCAAACTGGAGGTTTTACAATGAGTAAAAATATTCTCGATGAACTTTACGATTATGACCTGTTCCACCTGACCGAGATTGAAGATATGGACGGTTCATACAAGGCAGCCCTCGACAGGCTCGTCAAGGCAGAAGCTGAGTTGAAGAAAGCCTATCCTGACAGTGCCGACATTCTTGACGAATACCAGTCAGCGGACATTGAACTGCATAATCTCTCCAACCGTAATGAGTTCCGCAAGGGCTTCAAGGTCGGCGCACAGCTTGTCCTTGAAATGATAAAGCCCATTAAGTGAGGTGGACGGTATGAGCAGATACAAAAGCGAACAGACCGCATACAGCTCCCTGAAAAAGAAATACGTTCCGATGTGGAAGCTGGACACCAACACTATTACCGTCACCCACTTCAATCCCGATACTCAGTCCGAGGAGAGCAAGACCTACAACACCGATTTCATCAGGTATCATCTCCATTTCTCTGACAGTCATTGTCCTGACAGGCTTCGCAGGCTCGTCAACGAAGGGAAGATCATTCAGTACCTTGATGATATGGAACGGAAAATCGGTGACGCTATTTCAGACCAAGTAGAGCTTTGGAAGCAGACCGACAGTTGCTATCAGAAAGCTGTTCTCAGCGGTGATTCTGATAAGATGCTTGGTCTTGAAAACTGCTTTATCAGTATGGCACGAGAATCGGTGTTTGAGTGTATGGTTTATATTTGATCGTTTACGGCTGTGCCTGAGTGGTGCAGCCGTATTGTGATTTAACACGCAACTAATATTTTGGACTTATGAGCTTGAAGAAACAACTCTAAGCACTTTGGTGTTTGTGCATACATACTATATGTACTTAATCTATTTTGATTTGGACTTATATTAATGCTTGTTGGAACAGGAGTAAACAACTCAGTCTTTCTATTGCAGAGTTGTTCTATAAATTTAGTCATGAAATCAAATTGGTTTTTGCCTCTAAATATATTTGTTTTTTCTCCATGTTCTAAAAGCCGTAATTTCGCTAATGATATTTCTTCATCATTCGTATTAAGCTCCGCCTTAAGTTTATCAATCACTGTACTGTATTTTGAACCTTTTGTTACTTCGGAAATAATATCAATATTTACAAGATCAGTAGTTTTTATTTTTTGTATATTTACCTTTTCGCAGTCTAATTCTTTCTCTTTGCGTATTAATACCAAAGCATTAAACTCTAACATCAGCTCACAAAAATCATGGTACATTTTAACAAATTTCTGTTTATATGTGATGTAATCTGCATCGTCTACATTCAAGCCGAATTCAGTTTCTAAAATCATACCGAAGCTATCCTCGTTAACATATAAATTCTCAATAGAATAGCATGGCGTAACATAAACATCTTTTTCTTTATATTCTTCCATATCAAATCCCATATCACGATCAACAAAAAACATAGTATTAACTTCTTGATATTCTGATTTGCTCTTAATCAATTCCATTGTTCTGAGAACTTTCTTTTTATTACCAGCCTTTATATGAAAAAAATCATTTCCAATGATACTTCTTATACGGTGATCGTAGTATTTACCATCTTCGCCTTCATAAAAACAAAATGCATAATCAGCGTGGGATGTTCGTTTTGATGTGAATTCCATGAAGACCGAACTTGCTTCTTCTTTACCTTTACGCATCTCATCAAGGAGACTACTTCTTTCTTTTCCCATTGCGATTATACATCTCCTCTTTTGTTAAAACAATACCACATATCATGTGCATCGTTATCAAATTCATTATCAAAAATAAATGGAGAATGTGTAACGGTTAATAGCAAGCGACAGTTGCCAGAACGCATTATGTCAGGCAGAAGCATTTTCTGCCACTTCATAGAAATTGATAATTCAGGTTCATCTATTAATAAAATACATTTCTTAGCACTTTCTAAATATAGCTTTGAAAACAATGAAACAATTTGCTTTTCTCCAGATGATAGCATAGAAAGCTCTATCTCGTCGTCATTGTCAGATAATATCTTTAACGTAATATCACTCTGATTATATTCAAATCGCTTGTTGTTAAGATACTTATTACAAGTATTTGTAAATCTGATTATCTTATCATCATAAATTGCCAAAGAATCATAGCTACGAATTAATTCATCGATTAAATCTCGTAGATACTGATATTCGGTTCTATTTATGTCACCGTTAGAAATTAGTTTAAGGATTATATCTTTGTCTTCGGGTTCAATTTGTTTCCCTAACCTATCAAGAACAATTTTAACCAAGCTATCATCATAATTATTATTAGATTTGGTGTAAGTGCTTGAATTAGTTTTAGCATACTTTGAAAGCAATATACCTGTCATTTTATTAAATCCCTGATTTGTTGTTGTTCTAATAGTTTCTAATATAGTATTAATTGCGTTAGAAACATCTTTCATACCGAAACGAATTAACGAGTCTTCCAGACGATTAAATCGTTCACTCTCTGGATTAAAATAATCAGAATAGTCTTTTTCTATACGCCGATAAGTAGTAAGATAGATAACTCTTTCTGATACATTTTTAGATAATGCTTCTTTTAAAATATCAATATTCTTTTCCTCGCCTCTTCTGTTGTTTTCGTGTGATGTGTAATAAGACAGAACGTAAGAATTGGCTACTGAATATGGTAGACCAAAGAAACGTGTTATTTTCCTTATTATTGATTCTTGTAATTCATCATCAAGTAATAGATTTTTACCTGAGCCTAATGATTCTATAAGAGATTCGATATATGAATAAATATCTTCTTCTCTATATCTCCTTCTTACATTACTTCTATTTTTTAAGTATTTCAATACATCTTCCTTATAAATAGATATTTCATCCATATTTTTAAACTTAATACTAATTCCACTAAAAGAGATGCTGATTAGTTTTTCATAGTCACTACACAGAATATAATATAAACAGTTTAAAATAGTCGTTTTTCCAAGACCATTCTCACCTATAAAAATATTAACCTCATCATCAAATTTTAATGTTACATCATTTCTACCAAATAATCCCTTGATTGAAAAGCATTCAATCGAAGTTCTATTGGGCTTGTTTTCAATCATTTCTTCATCAAATAAAAACATAATAAATTCTCCTTATCTCCACCTACAATTAACCGCAATAATATTAGCAGGCACACCCAAGAACTGAATATCAAATTTCAGCGAAGGTTCAACGATAGTCGAAGCATTATGTATTCTGAAAGAAAGCGACCAGCCGTTGTTCAGATACAGTTCCGCTGTACTCTTGGATTCAGGCTTGAAACGCAGAGAGATGATCTCTGTCGGCAGGTCAGCCTTCGGGATAATCAGCGTAGCCTTCGCCTTTTTGCCGTCCTTGTTCAGCTCGCCACGGAGATTGAAGGACTGGAACTCAGTGAGTTGTTTCTTATCAATTGCTACGACCTTGTAAAAGTCACGGATACCGAGCAGATAGGAGATCAGCCTTGCAGGAATTGTTCTGTCAGTTTCATAAGCTCTGTTCATTTCCTTAATGAAGGCATCAACTATCGGTAGATATACGCTATCCTCTTTGTCTGTCATATCATGCCAAGCTACATTTTCTTCTTTGATAGACTGTAACCTTGCAAATATCGGTTTAATGGCATTCCAATAGCTGTCATCACAGGGCAGACCATACCACTTTGCTCCAAAGTCGATTTTAGGGCTAAGACGGGAATGCTTCGCTGCAAAGTGATTGTGCTTCATAGAAAGACCAATATCCCAGCGGATAGTCTTTCTTGTAATTACGATGTCACGAACATCTCCACCCTCAGCATCGGAATCCTTATTGATAGAGAGAACAACTATATCATCAGTTCCGTCACATTCAAGAATAAGCGGTTCGGCTGAAAACAGAGTATCAATAAATGCATCAGCAGCACGAAGATATGTCTGCTTTTCAGTCTCACTCTGTGTTTCCCATGCCCTGCGAGCTGCTATAACCGATTTTTCATCAACCATAACAGGACGCTTGTCCGCTATTCTATCTTTTAGTCCTATAATGCAAGCATACTCAAATGCCCTGCCTTGATCATTGCTCTTGGAACTCATTGTACTGCCTCCAATTCCTTTTTGATTGCAGCTGCTATTTCATACGCAAGATTAACCGGTACTGCATTACCGATCATCTTGTAACCGTCATTTACGCTTTCGTAGATGAATTTGAAATCATCGGGGAAACCCTGCACTCTTGCCACCTCTCTGACCGTCATACGGCGATAGAGATGTTCTTTTCCCTCTACAAAGCGACAGTCATTCTTGCCTACCTTAACCATTTTAGGAGCTTGGGGGTGAAGCTGACACTGTCTGCCTGATGCCTGCACAGTGAATGCTTGCTCGCCCCATGACTTCACCCTATTTCGGCTCATAAAGATCGGAGAGTATTCTCCAGTAAAATATTCATTATTATTGATAGCATTAGGGTTGCGATGATTCTTTTCTGCCGAAGGAACAGCCGTCTCCTGCAAATCCCATATAATATCTCTAAGCGTAAGCTTTTTCTTATCATCAACTGTTGAACCGACAGGGAACTTGAAGTCGATACCTAAATCTTTGCGAAATCCAATATAGAATACCCTTTTTCGCTCCTCGGCAACACCATAATCTTTAGCATTCACAAGCGTGAGAGTAACGTTATAACCGCTTTCTTCAAAGAGCTTTATGATATTTTGCACCGCTTCATTGTGCCTATTTGCAAGCATACCGCTGACATTCTCTGCAAGGAAGAACTTAGGCTGTACTTTACGGAGTATTCTTATATAATCAAAGAACAACTGTCCACGTTCATCATCTATACCACGTAAAGAACCTGCCTCAGACCATGACTGACAAGGTGGACCGCCGATGATACCGTCAACATCAGAAGGAAAATCTGCTTCATTTACCTTTCTGATGTCTCCCTCTATCAGATGCGTCTTAGGGTGATTGACCTTAAAAGTCTCCCAAATCGTTTTATCATATTCATTTGCAACCGGAATGTTAAAGCCTGCACGTTCAAAGCCTAAATCAAGCCCACCGCAGCCGGAAAACAAACTGATAATTTTCATGTAATACAACTCCAATTCGTTACAATATACCAATTTATATTATACTACAAAAATGGAGAAAAAGCAAGTGGTTATGACGCGTTTTTTCTATATACCCACGTTCTCGGACTTCGACTCCACCGGAATCAAAGTCCCCACTATTTCTTCCTCGGTTTCTTTATCTTAGCCACCGCCGTCACATCAAAACCATACTTGTCAAGTATCCCCTCAGCGAGAGCTTTGATCTCAGCCTTGTACTGCTTCCCCAGCTCATACAGCTCCTCAGACGGCAAGCCATTTCGTATCAGTTTCTTTTTGAGTGCCGTCATTTTATCCATTCGCTCCTGCTTCGCCTGCATAAATTCATCATAATCATCAGGGTGAAAGCGTTCTACCTCCACAATGTCGAGGTAGCCCTTGTATCTGCGGACAAAGGAATCATAGTCCTTCTTAATCGCAGAGTATTCCTGCGTACTCTCTTCTACAATCTTTTCTTTCTGCTGCTTTTGGGCTTCAAGGCATTCTACGGAATGACAGCAGACCTCTCCTTCCGTGCCGAGGAACAGCTTATGACAAAATCCGCACTCACATACTGTCCACTTGTTTTTGTGAACGAGCTGTCCAAGCTCCGCAAGAACGGTCAGCAGACAGTTATCGCTTTCACGGAACACATTAAATGTATAGTTATCGGCAGCGATCACCGTTCTGTTTGGTTGTAAACAGAAATGCTCCAAATTGACCGTGTAGTTGAAATACGCTTCACTGCACATCAAGTTGAGCTGTGTATCGAAAAACGTATTGATACGCTCGGAAATGCCCGTCTGTATCTTGTTCCTGTTCAGCTTGGCAAGCACCACATCATTCGGCTTCAAAAGCTGATAACGCTCGGTATCATACAGCTCGATGGCAGCCGACACAAAGCCCCTGAAAAAGATGTTTTCCCCATACTCGGCTGTGAACCTTGCAATCATATCCTCGGTGCTCACTTCGATGCTCCTGCCAATACGCAGACCGCTGTGAAGCCTGTCCCGAAACGTATCAAACGGCTCGGTATGTTCACGAAACGTCCTATGCTGATTCAACAGCTCATCAAAGATATATGTGCGAGTATTCAGCACTGCACCATGAATACTCTCCTCATCATTCTGAACAGACTGTGCGATGTTGATCGTGCGGTCTGTTTCAATTATGCGGTAAATTGTGGTAGTTTTCATACGCTCACCTCGTTTTTGGTATCTTTTCCTATTATAGCACCAAATACGCTATATGTCAATAATATGCGTATTCCGATAATTCTATTTCGTATCTTGAATTTATTTGCGTGTTTATTTGAGAATATACGCAATATCCGCACTTAGGCTCATTCGGAAATGTTACAATATTCATGTCAGCAAGAGACAGACGGCTGACAAAGCATAAAACATCAGAAAGGAGTGATTCATATTTGAAGGATTCTACACAGTGGGCGCTGCCCACACCCCTACGTCCCGACGGGACAAACCTGCTGCCGTTCCCTGTGAATGCTCTCCCCCCGATCTTGGGGGATATGGCAGATGCGATAGCGACTACTACCTCAACCGATGTTGCAATGGCAGGAACATCTATCCTGTCAGCAGTGAGCTATTGTTTTTCGGGCGTGTATCGTATGTCGGCAAAGCGTGACCACACCGAGCCGTTGGTGTTTGATACGCTGACAATAGCAGAGCCGAGCTTCAAGAAGTCACCTGTAATGTCGCTTATAAAGCGTCCGTACATTCAGTTCGCTCACGACTGGAATGAGAACAACAAGCAGGATATCTTTCAATCTCAGGCGGAACGCAAGCTCCTGTTGAGCAAGCTGGAAGCTCTTGAAAAGAAGAAAGACGTTACAGCCGAGGAGATAGCCAAACTCCAGACGGAGATCAGCAATATCCCACCAAGCAACTTCCGCAGGATAGCCGTTGACGATATTACTCCCGAATCGCTCGTTCATCAGCTTGAAGAAAACGGTACTCTGCTGATGATCTCCGATGAAGCTGGAATGCTCGGTAATTTCAGCGGACGGTACAGCAACAATGTTCCGAACCTTGATCTCCTGCTGAAATCGTGGAACGGTGAAACATATATCAGCGACAGAGCCACAAGAGGGAGCATAGTCCTCAAAAAACCGTACATGAGTATCTGTCTTGCCTGTCAGCCCTATGTGTTTGATAGCATGATAAACAATTCTGCTTTCAGGGGCAGCGGTTTGATAGCACGTTTCCTATATTGTTTTCCTGTGAGCAATATCGGCACACGCAAGTATGATACGCAGGCAGTCCCCGAAGCTGTATCGGAGAACTATAAAAAACTGATATACAAGCTCCTTGGCACAAAGTTCACTTATCACGATGAAAAAGAGCTGTACCTCCATTTTGACAGCAAGGCTTACGGCGAGTTTGTGGATTTTTACAACCGCCACATTGAGCCGATGCTCGTCACGGATATGGCTTTCTGCAAGGACTGGGGCGGTAAGTATCACGGTGAGATACTCCGCCTGTGCGGTATTATTCATTGCGTGAAATGTGCTTTGAATGATAAGAACCCTGTGGAGACCCGTGTCGGCATTGATACGTTCTGCAATGCGATTGAGATCGGAGAGTATTTCCGTGAGCAGGCTATCTATGCTTACAGCTTGGGAGATAGTGACCTCGGAACGGTAAAGGCTGAACGTGTGCTGAACAAAATACGCTCAAAGGGTATCCGTGAGATCAGGCAGAATGACCTTTACAAGCTCTGCCGCTGTACGCTTTTCAAGAACTCAATAATTCCATTCATAGGATTTTCACCCATAACTTTACAAGCTCTGCCGCTGTACGCTTTTCAAGAACGCCGCCGACTTCGGTGAGACAATGGATATGCTGGAGGAGTATAACTACCTCCGCCGTGATACCATTCAGGGAGCGAACGGCAATAACAAAAGTGGGATCATGGTTTTTATAAATCCCAACATCTGAACAATCGACATTATCGACATTTTCGGGAACGATTATTTTCGATTGTGCCGAAAATGTTGATAGTTCATAAAACTAAAACCATAGAAAGAGAGAGGTTTACACTATGACTACTACACAGAAGAAAGAGATCGTTGACAACATTCTGGAGCTGCTTATTCAGCTCACCGAGGGTGGAGAGAACTCCGCTCCGCAGACCACCACCACACCGACTTCTAACAAGGTTGAGATGTTGACTATCAAGGAGAGTGCCGCACTCATCAGCGGACTTTCCGAACACACCGTCCGTCAGCTTGTGAAGCAGGGCAAGGTGAAGTCCGTCCGTACCGGCGAGGGCAGGAACGGAAAAATTCTCGTCAACAAAGCTGACCTGATCGACTATTTCAACGGAAAGGGGGTGTGAGATATGGTGAACGTTAATAAACTCTATGACCTTCTTGTCATTCTGAAAGAAGTGGACTTTACACCTGTGAATCCATAGCTCGTTACACTCGCTATCTCACTGTTGAGGAGTGCAGGTATTATAAAAAGGAGATCAAGCATCTCCTTGATGATTTCGGAATTAAAATGGAGGAGGTGAGATAAATGCCCGATATGGAAAAGGTAAAAACGCTGACTTCTATCCTTGAAGAAAGAAGCGGTCTTGATATTCGTGAAGCTGTTGCTCGCAACATTCACTATTTCAACGGTTACGAGAGCTATCTCTATCGTGATGAGGTAAAGTATCTGCTTGAAACTCTCAGTGTCGAGGAGGGGCCGCCGTTCTGATTTGGTAGAGTGAACTTACTCATTTTTGAGCAGGTTCATTTCATCAAAATCTGCATATACATTTTCGTGATTCTGACAGAAAGAAAATGAGCGAAATCATCATTTTTGAATTGTCGATTTTCAAAAATTGTAATGCGGATTTTTGAATAAATGCGCCCACATTTTCGGCTGCTTTTACAGCCGTTCTTCTCCCGTCAGGGATAGCCCCGCAGGGCGGAGTAGTTCTTGGGGCGGTCTTATGCTGCCGCAAGTACTACGGAGTTACAAACGGCGCTCTGCACCGTTGTAATCGCTGCTCCGCAGCTTTTTCCCTGCGACCATATCTTGTGTCGTTCAGGGAAAATTGCCCGTCAGGGCTGGCGATAGCCCTCTCCGCCTTAGCGGTCATGAAAGGAGTTGATGCCTATGATTTTTTGATTGGATTTCATAGAGAAAAAGAAGAAAATCCAATGAACAAGAAAGGCAAATTATGAAAGAGAAAAGAATCTCATTTGGACAGGGCAAGGGTTCGATTGCCCATAACAATCGGGAGTTTGTGGCGGACAATGTTGATCCGCTCCGAACTCCGCAAAACATCACCTTCGTGTGCCAACTGATTGGTGAAGCGTACGATCAACTTTTTGCTGAATCCACCGAGCGCTACAATGCAAAACAGAAGCGAAGTGACAGGAAGGTTCACGGCAGTTATTACGAACACCTTTTTGGAGTGAAGCCATGTAACACCGTCCGCACCGCAGCCGACAAACGCAAGAGCTTCTATGAGGACGTAGTACAGATCGGGAAAAAGGAAGATTCGGGTTACGGTACTGAGGACTTTCAGCTTGTTGCTGACTGTCTGAAAGAGTACATGGAGGGATTTCAGAAACGCAATTCCAACTTCTACGTTTTTAACGCTGTGCTTCACATGGACGAAGCCACGCCGCACCTGCACATTGACTACATTCCTGTCGGGCATTACAAGCGAGGTCAGGACGTTCAGAACGGCATCGCTCAGGCTCTGAAAGAAATGGGCTACGGCGAGGGGAAAATGGCTATCGCAAAGTGGCGAGCTGCCGAGGTAGAAGTGCTGAACAAAATCTGCCTTGAACATGGTATCAAGCCCCTTGCGCCTGAAAAGGCGAGAGGGACATTGGAGATACCTGAGTACAAGGAAAAACGCAGAGAAGCTGACGAGCTGGCAGAGCAAAATGCTCAGGTCGAAGCAGAGCTGTCAGAGAAGCAGGCAAAGAGTGAAAAGCTCGATGCTCAGATTGAGAAAAAGACCGCCACGGTCAATGCTATCATGAGCTATCTGCCCGACCTTGAAAAAGACAACAAGGTCGAGGACGATTGCCTTGCTATCAGGCAGGAACTTGACAGCCTGCTTGACGGTAAACTGTCTATCATGAAACACAAGGACGACATCATTGCCGATGTTGAGAAGCTCGGTAAGATAGCGGCAAAAGCGGCTAATGCTTCGCACAAGAAAAGCCACACGATCTTTGCACTGCGTGAACAGCTCGATAAGACCACAAAGGAAAGCTCCGACAATTGGCACAAAGCTATGGAGCGTTCGGGACGTATCAATGAACTGTCCCGTGAAAACACAGAGCTGAGAGTGCAGAATGATGCACAAGCTGAATTTATCAGCATTTTCAAGAGCCGTGGACCTCAGAGGTATGCTGAGGTCAAGCGAGTATATGAGAATATACAGGCTCAGCGTGAGCAGGAAGTACAGCAGTCCGCCACCAGAAAAAAGAAATCGTGGGGACTGGAATAACGCAAGATAGAACAAGAGAAAAAAATGTCACAGCGACCTTGACAATGCCGATATATTGCGCTACAATATGTGTTGAAAAGGTACGCTGTGATATTTGCCCATGAGGTACATATTATGGCAACTATTCAGAAACGTGGCGACAGCTACTCTATCAGGGTGAGTTGTGGCTACGACAGCAAAGGCAAGCAGGTGATCCAGTCCATAACTTGGAAGCCTGAGCCTAAAATGACAGCAAAGCAGATTGAGAAAGAGCTGAACCGTCAGGCGGTGATGTTTGAGGAGTCGGTCAATCACGGTTTCAAGACTTCTGCTATGAAGTTTCAGGAGCTTGCAGAGGAGTGGTTCGAGAATTATGCGAAGAACGCCCTCAGAAGCACTACATACGAGAGAATGCTCCAGCTCACTCATCGTGTCTATCCTGCAATAGGGCATCTGCGTATCGACAAGATAACCGCAAGGCATTTGCAGGGCTTTGTGAACTCTCTCGCAAAAGAGGGGGCAAACGAAAAGACAGGCAAGCCCCTCGCACCGAAAACAATACGTCACAATCTGAGTTTCATCAGCGATGTTTTCAGCTATGCCGTCCGTATGGACTTGGTATCGGACAATCCGTGCAGGAAAGTGACTATCCCGAAAGGCGAGGTCAAGGAGAAGCCTATCTATTCTCAGGAGGAGATCGCACAGCTTCTGACGGCTATCAACGGCGAGGACACAAAGTACCGTGCTTTCTTCTATCTGATAGCGTACAGCGGTTTCCGCAGGAGCGAGATGCTCGGTCTGGAATGGAAAGACATCGACTTCGAGAACGACATCATCAGCGTAAAGAGAACGAGCAACTACACGTCAGAGCGTGGCATCTACACCGACACCACAAAGACCAAGCGTTCAAAGCGTGTGCTGAAGATCAGTCCGTACATCATGAATATCCTCAGAGAGCTGAAAGACGAGCAGGATGAGGAAGCATTCCGTCTCGGAGACAAATGGGTGGAGACTGACAGGCTCTTTGTTAAGTGGAACGGCGAACCTATGAACAATCAGACCCCTTACGGCTGGCTGAAAGAGTTCTGCGAGAAGAACGATATGCCTTTCTATGGTATCCACAGCTTCCGTCACTTCGCAGCTTCCGCACTCATTTCATCGGGACTTGATGTTACAACAGTTTCAGGTGCGTTAGGTCATTGCAATTCAGGAACGACTTTGAACATTTATTCTCATATGTTCCAGACCGCACAGGCGAGAGTGGCTCAGGCAATGGACGGAGCGTTCAGCTTTCTTCCGCAGGATAGCACAACTTAAAACAAGTATGTCCGCTAAAAAGACCGAATAGCGGACAAGTAGCGGACAAAGCACATTTTTGGTATAAAAGAAAAACTCGGAAACGGCGATATTACGCTGTTTCCGAGACTGTTGAATGGTGACCCGTACGGGAATTGAACCCATGATTCCGCCGTGAAAGGGCGGCGTCTTAACCTCTTGACCAACGGGCCGATTTTTCGCTATGAGAAATGTGGTAGCGGTAACTGGATTTGAACCGGTGACACCCTGGGTATGAACCAAGTGCTCTAGCCAACTGAGCTATACCGCCATATGCGTTTCTCATAGCGACTTGATTATTATACACTATTTGTGCCCCGTTGTCAACCTTTTTTGCATAAAAAATATTGATATTTTCGATTTTTGCTTTTTTGTACAGTATTTTTGCCTGCAAATTTACGAAAATCTATCATTTTGCATAATTTGATTGTGCCGATGTGGTCAATACTGCATAAAAGAAGAATATTTTACATGAATTTTTCCTGAAACTCTTTAACAATTTATTATTTTGTGTTATAATAGATGAAATAGTATAGATGTACATAAAATCATAATATCAAATTCCAAGGAGAATAACATAATGAAAAATGTGTTTATGAATAGAGAGCTGTCATGGCTGAAATTTAATGAAAGAGTCCTTGAGGAGGCTGAGCGTGAGTGCGTGCCACTCTGTGAAAGACTTTCTTTTGCTTCTATCTATCAGAGCAATCTGGACGAGTTCTTTATGGTTCGTGTAGGCTCGCTTACTGACCAGATGGAGGTCGATCCAGACAGCAGGGAAAATAAAACAAATATGACCGCTAAGGAACAGCTCAAAGCCGTTATCGCTAGAGTGGGCGAGCTTAACGAGCGTAAAAACAAGGTGTATGCTGACCTAATGGAGAAGATAGCTCAGCAGGGCGTTGCTCTTGTTGATTTTTCCAAGCTTACAGCGGAGGAGAATACTCAGCTTGAGCAGTATTTTCTCAATCAGATAGCTCCGCTCCTGTCGCCTATGGTGGTGGGCAAAAGACAGCCTTTCCCTTTCCTTAAAAATAAGGATATCTATGCCGCAGTTGTCCTTGAAAGCAAAAATTCCAAGGAGAAGCTGGGTGTTATCTCTTGCGGAAGCGAGGTCTTCCCACGCCTTATAAAGGTCGGTTCAACAGGCAAGTATATGCTTTCTGAAGAGCTTATCCTCCACTATGTACCTAAAATTTTCAAGGGATACACCGTCAAGTCAAAGTCGCTTATAAGAGTTACAAGGAATGCTGACATCGACGCTGACGCACTTTACGACGAAGATCTTGATTACCGTGAGTTCATGGCTGACCTTATCAAGAAAAGAAAGCGCCTTGCACCTGTAAGACTGGAGCTTTCAAGGCAGCTTGATAACAATATTGTTGATCTGCTCTGCAAACAGCTTGAAGTGAATAAAAAATCTGTTTTCAGAAACAGCACTCCTCTTGATCTGTCATTCCTGTTCCAGATACAGGATATACTCAGACAGAAAACTGAGCTTTTCTATAAAAAGAGAGTTCCGCAGAGGTTTACTGCCTTTGACGATAACAAGCCGATCCTGCCGCAGATAAAAAAGAAAGACAGACTGCTTTCTTATCCTTTTGATAGCATAAAGCCTTTTATCAATATGCTCCGTGAGGCGGCTGACGATAAAAATGTTGTGTCTATAAAAATGACATTGTATCGTGTGGCAAAGCACAGCGAAGTGGTTGAAGCACTTTGTGAAGCCGCAGAGAACGGCAAGGACGTTCTTGTGCTGGTGGAGCTTAAAGCGAGATTTGATGAGGAGAACAATATCGAGTGGTCACGCCGACTTGAAAAGGCTGGCTGTACTGTTATCTATGGTCTGGAGGGCTATAAGGTACATTCAAAGCTTTGCCTTATCACAAAGCGTTCAGGCACAAAGACCGAGTATTATACTCAGATAGGCACCGGAAACTACAACGAGAAAACTTCAAGACTTTATACCGACCTGTCTGTTATGACCTGCGATAAGGACATCGCAAAGGACGCTATAGACGTGTTCAATGCTCTTGCTTCTGACGATACTGTAAAGAGCGTTGACAAGCTTCTTGTTGCACCGAATTGTCTGCAAAACAAGGTGCTTGATATGATAGACGAGCAGATAGCCATAGCACAATCAGGGGGAAAGGGCTATGTTGGAGTGAAGATAAATTCTCTCACTGATAAGAAGATAATAGACAGATTTATCGAAGCTTCAAGAGCAGGTGTTAAGATAGACCTTGTGGTAAGAGGCATATGCTGTCTTATCCCGGGCATTGAAGGGGAGACTGACAATATCAGGATAATAAGTATTGTGGGACGTTTTCTTGAACATTCCCGTATCTATATGTTTGGCAAGGGCGAGGAAAGGAAGATATATATTGCTTCCGCAGACTTTATGACAAGAAATACCCTCAGACGTGTTGAGGTCGCTGCACCTATTCTTGACGAGGATATCAAGTCTCAGATAAGCATGATGTTCGACAAAATGCTTGCAGATAATTGTCAGGCAAGAGAGCTTGATTCTGACGGGGAATATACCCTTGTTTCAGACGGCAAAGAGCCGCTTAATTCTCAGGAACTTTTCTATGACCTTGCCTATGAAAGAGCTTCAAAGGCGGAGGTCGAGGATAAATGACCATATTTGCCCTGAAGGGTTCACTTGAAGAAATAACACCGGCACAGCTAAGCGAACAAACTTGCTCGGCTGTGTTTATTACCGACTCTGCTCACGCAGAGGAAACCCTCAGAACGGCGAACATAACCTACGAGGGCGTGATATCCCTGCGTGATGTTGTGTTCTGTAAGATAGAATCACAGCCCTTTTGTCTGGCAGGCACACTTTCTATCCCCAAACTTCTTGATGTAAAGGGAAGCCGACACAGGATACAGTTTTTTATCGACAACAAAAACATGGTGATAATAGACGATGAGGAGTTCTCGCTCAGGTTAGTCCAACGCATACAGAGAAGCAGGCATAATCAGGGAGAGAGCAGGGAGCATTTTATCTACAATTTTTTCAGCGAATTTATGCTCCGTGACACCGAGCTTCTTGCGGAACATGAGCAAAAGCTTATGGAGCTTGAAGAAAACGTAAACGATGGCAAGACGGACGATTTTCTTGAAACCATAACGCCTATCAGAAAAGAGCTTCTTATTTTGAGAAGCTACTATGATGAAATAATGGATCTGGGCAGAGAGCTTGAAGAGGACGAGAACGGCTTCTTTGAGAAAAAGCAGAAAAAATATTTCGGCACTATCTCAGACCGTGCCGACAGGCTCATGGGCAGAACCGTACATCTTCTTGAATATGCAACGCAGGTGCGAGACGCTTATCAGTCCCATGTCAATGCTCAGCAGAACAAGAATATGGAGTTTCTTACGGTCATATCCACTATATTTTTCCCTCTGACCCTTATCACGGGCTGGTATGGCATGAACTTTCAGAATATGCCCGAACTCAAAGAGGGGTATCCGGGTGTTATAGCCCTTAGTATAATAGTAGTGATAGTGTGTATAATCTTTTTCAAACGAAAGAAAATGCTTTAAGGCGGACTTTGTTCCGCCTTTTTTCGTGCTAAAGGTCAGAAATGGCGGTAAATTCATATTTCACCTCTTGAATTTGGATGATAATTGTGCTATAATAATTTTATATTTGCGAAAAGAGGTGACTTGTCTGAATAAAGAATTACTGCTATTGCTGTTGAAGCTGGCAGCAGGCTGTGTCGTAATAATGACCTTTATCGTCATTGCCTGCCTTATCACTCCAAAAATAGCACGATTTATTGAAAAACGTCACCCTGAGCTTGCCGAAAAGGACGATCCCGAAAGGGTGGACGGTGAGAATACAGGGAATGATCCTGAGAACTATAAGGTACAGGGCATATTTGATAAGTCCCACATTGACGGCTGGGATCCCAACTACAAGATATATAACGAGGATATCTATGCTCTTAATTTTAAAAAGAAAAAGAAGAATGTCAGCAGTGAAGCTGTTAAAAAAGACGACGGCAACAAGAATAATGACAATGCCTGAATGATATAAGAAAGAGGTTTTATAAATGGCTAAGGATAAGAAAATGGTTGATGCGATAACCTCCATGGACGAGGATTTCGCAAAGTGGTATACTGATATATGTATGAAGGCTGAGCTTGTTTCATACACAAGCGTAAAGGGCTGTATGGTAATAAGACCTTACGGCTACGCAATATGGGAGAATATCCAACATATACTTGACACAAAGTTCAAGGAGCTTGGTCATGAAAATGTTTGTATGCCTATGTTTATCCCTGAGAGCCTGCTTCAGAAGGAGAAAGACCACGTTGAGGGCTTTGCTCCTGAGGTAGCTTGGGTAACATACGGCGGAAGTGAAAAGCTTGAAGACAGACTTTGCGTAAGACCAACGTCTGAAACGCTTTTCTGCGAGCATTATGCTAATATAGTTCATTCCTACAGAGATCTTCCTAAGCTTTACAATCAGTGGGTATCTGTTGTACGTTGGGAAAAAACAACAAGACCATTTCTTCGTTCAAGAGAGTTCCTGTGGCAGGAGGGTCATACTATCCACGAGACACCTGAGGAGGCTATCGAGGAGACAGAGAGAATGCTCAACGTATACGCTGATTTCTGCGAGCAGCAGCTTGCTATGCCGGTCGTAAAGGGCAGAAAGACAGAGAGCGACAAGTTCGCAGGTGCAGAAGCAACATATGCTATCGAGGCTCTTATGCACGACGGCAAGGCTTTGCAGGCAGGCACTTCGCATTACTTTGGCGATGGCTTTGCAAAGGCTTTCGATATCACTTATACCGGAAGAGATAATAAGCTTGCACACCCATTCCAGACATCATGGGGCGTTACGACAAGGCTTATCGGTGCAGTTATAATGACACACGGCGACGATAACGGACTTGTTCTGCCACCTGCTGTTGCACCTGTTCAGGTAGTTATCGTACCTATAGCACAGCACAAAGAGGGCGTTCTTGACAAGGCTAACGAGCTTTACAACACACTTAAAAATGCAGGCATAAGAGTTAAGCTCGACGATTCAGAGCAGTCACCTGGCTGGAAGTTTGCACAGTATGAGATGAAGGGCGTTCCTGTAAGACTTGAAATTGGTCCAAAGGATATTGAGAACGATCAGTGTGTGCTTGTTACAAGACACAACAGAGAAAAGGTATTCTGCAAGCTTGGTGAGCTTGTTGAAACAGTAAATGAAAGACTTCAGGCTGTTCATGATGGCCTTTATGCGAAGGCACTTGAAAACAGAGAAAGACGTACCTATGTTTGCAAGACACTTGACGAGATAACAAAGGCTCTTGAGGAAAAGGGCGACGGCTTTGTTAAGGCAATGTGGTGCGGCGATGAAGCTTGCGAGGATAAGGTAAAGGAACTCACAGGAGTAGGTTCAAGATGTATCCCGTTCGAGCAGGAAGAGATAGCAGATACCTGCGTATGCTGTGGAAAACCTGCAAAGCATATGGTGCTTTGGGGCAAGGCTTATTAATAGGCTTTTTGAACAAAAAATATCGGGTGGCTGTCAATTTGTTATTGGCAGTCACCCGTTTTTTTTATTTGGAGTTTTAGCTGTTTGCCTGGATAAGGCTTTTTACTATCGGTATGATAAGGCAGAGCATATATACTATAGTGGCAGGGTTTGTAAAGACGTATCTGCGACATTCTTTCGGTGTAAGCACGTTTTCGCTGTCATCAATGATAAGCTTTTTAAGGCTTGTGAAAAGAACCATAAAGCCTACCAGACCTATGACTATCTCAGCAACGCTCATGAAGGTTTCATAGTGTTCAAGCCCTATCGCGTCAGATATGGACGAGAAGTTTGCAAGCAGATTGTTTAGGCAGTGTATTATAACAGTTGGCAGTATCGAGCCGCACTTTGCGGCGATAATAGCGTAAACAAGTCCTGTGCCGAATGCCGAAGCCGCCTGAGGGATATTTCCATGCATAAGTCCGAATGCAAGTGCCGAGAAAAGCACCGCCGCACTCCTTCCGTATGGGCTTAGAGCCGTGAGGATCGCTCCACGGTAGATAAATTCCTCCACGATAGGGGCTATTATCACAACGTATGAGAACTGCACTATTACTGCAAGGGCAGAGGGCTGATGAATGGAAAAATCGCTTGTGGGAACTGTCACTCCGTTTTGACCAAGTATACCCGTGAGGATAGATATGAGCTGTGACAGCAGAATGTTTATCACAAAGCAGGCTGAAAACCATTTTAGTCCCTTTACTGCCGTGCCTTTTTTCGGCTTTATGAAGCTTGATTCTCGTTTTCGGAAAAGAATAGCAAAAACTATCCCAAAAACAAGCACGCTCATAAGAGTGATAAACAAATTTGCCGTCATGGAAAAAGTAGTTGAGCTTATAAAAGCGGTCTGCTTTTTCAGATAGCTGAGAACTGCCGAGTAGCTAAGAGTGAATTTTCCTGAGTGGTAAGTGTATGCAACGTAAAAGAATAACACTGCGAATATCCTGTTTAGCAGGTTGTATAAAATGAGCAGAAGTGAAATTTTCACGCAATCTATAGTAAGAAGTTTCTTTTCCTGCTGTTTTTCAGGGGTCAGCAGAGAAACAGACTTTTTGGTAGTCAAATATTATTCCTCCCTTGTTCGGTCTTATCTATATATTATAACACACAACATGGTGCTTTTGCAAATGGTATTTTGTCAGGTGTGTGATGAAATGTTATGGATTTGTAAATAAATAAGAGAAATTTTGTGATAACTATTGCATTTTATCAACCTTGTTGTATAATATAATTAGCACTCAAATAGATAGAGTGCTAATTATATGGAACAGTATTCAAAGAAAGTAAAATATTATTAAGGAAAGGTCGAGATTTTATGCAGACAAAAGAATTTAAGGCAGAATCAAAAAGACTGCTTGATATGATGATCAATTCGATCTACACTCATAAGGAGATTTTTCTCAGAGAGATAATCTCAAATGCAAGCGACGCTATTGATAAGCTGTATTTTAAGTCCCTGACAGACACTTCTGTGGGAATGAAAAAGAGCGACTTCGCTATCAATATCGCTATTGACAAGGAAAACAGAACGCTTACAGTTTCTGATAACGGCATCGGTATGACCGAGGAGGATCTTGAAAACAACCTTGGTACTATCGCAAACTCAGGCTCGTTCGCCTTCAAGAAAGACAATGACCTTGGGGACGATGTTGATATCATCGGTCAGTTCGGCGTAGGCTTCTATTCTACTTTTATGGTAGCAAAGGAAGTTACAGTTGTAACAAAGACTTTTGGCAGCGATCAGGCTTACAAGTGGACATCTGACGGCGTTGAGGGCTACACAATAGAAGAGTGTGACAAGCCTGACGGCGTCGGCACAACTATCACACTGAAACTCAAGGACGATACTGATGACGAGAAGTATTCAACATATCTTGATCAGTATCAGATACAGTCACTTGTAAAGAAATATTCTGACTACATCAGATTCCCTATCAGAATGGAAGTCGAGCATACTCATTATAATGAGGAGGGCAAAGAGCCTGAGGTACACAAGGCTATCGAAACTCTTAACAGCATGACCCCTATCTGGAAGAAGAACAAGAGCGAGCTAAAGGACGAGGATTACAACAACTTCTATATGGAGAAGTTCGGTGACTATGAGCCACCTATTGCACATATCCATTCAAAGAACGAGGGCGTTGCAACATATGACGCACTGCTTTATATACCTGCCCGTGCGCCTTTTGACTATTACTCAAAGGACTATGAAAAGGGACTCCAGCTTTATTCAAGCGGTGTAATGATAATGGAAAAGTGTGCAGACCTGCTTCCTGACTGGTTCAGCTTTGTAAAGGGCGTTGTTGACTCTGAGGATCTCTCACTGAACATTTCCCGTGAGCTTTTACAGCAGGACAGACAGCTCAAGATAATCGCAAAGAACCTTGAAAAGTCCATAAAGAACGAGCTTGCAAAGCTTTTGAAAAACGACCGTGAGAAGTACGAGAAGTTCTACAGCGTATTCGGACTTCAGTTCAAGTTCGGTATCTATCAGTCATACGGCGCTGCAAACGAAACTCTGAAAGATCTCCTTATGTTCCCGTCCTCATTTGACGGCAAGAACGTTACACTCAAAGAGTATGTTTCAAGAATGAAAGAAGATCAGAAAGAGATCTACTATGCCTGCGGCGAAACAAAGGAAAGGATCGAAATGCTCCCTCAGCTTGAAAAGATCAAGGATAAGGGCTATGAAGTTCTTTACTTTACACAGGACGTTGACGAGTTCGCTATCAAGGTGATGATAAACTATGACGGCAAGCCGTTCAAGTCCATAAGCGACGCTGATCTTGACCTTGATACAGAGGAAGAAAAGGAAGAGGCTAAAAAGCTTGACGAAGAGAACAAGGATATGTTCACTTTCATGCAGGAAGCTATCGCTGACAAGGTAAAGACGGTTCGTCTTTCAAAGAAACTGAAAACTCACCCTGTTTGCCTTTCGTCAGACGGCAGCATAACTATCGAAATGGAGAAGGTCCTCAACGCTATGCCTCAGAATGACGGCAATAAGGTAAAGGCTGAAAAGGCACTGGAGATAAATCCAAATCACCCTATCTTTGAGAAGCTGAAAGACCTCTATGCTAACGATAAGGACAAGCTGAAAGACTATGCAAAGCTTCTTTACGATCAGGCTTTGCTTATCGAGGGCATGTCTATAGACAACCCTGTTGAGTTTGTAAACCTTGTTTGCGAGCTTATGACAAAGTAATAAAGCTATACAGATACTCTCTTAACATACCGAAAGCCGTGGGAACAGCAGTGTTTCCACGGCTTTTTTGTGCTTTTCAGGCTGATAATTGTAGGTTTTATACAAAACAAAATGAGTTTATTTGTTAAAAAAACAGATTTGAAAAACAAATTTTATGTATGCTGTTGACAAATAAATATGGGTGTGTTAATATAATTATAGTGAAATTGATACATAACATCTTTTATTGGAGTGTTACCTTTCATTTATAGACTGGGCATGACCAACTTTGTACGGACATATTGTGTGAGTTCGTATTAAGGTTGGTTTTTTTGATTTTATAGGGGGATTTTTAATGAAAATAATCAAGGTGATAAATAATAACACCGTAAGCGTTATAGACGATAAAGGAAAAGAGCAGATAATCTCAGGCAAGGGGATAGGCTTCGGAAAAAAATACGGCGACGAGCCTGATAAGGATAAGATTCAGAAAATGTATCTTGTCACAGACTCAGAGCTTAGAAAAAGGCTTATCGAGTGCCTGACCGAGATACCATATGAGCATATAAAGCTTACGGCAGATCTTGTGGACTATATTTCTTCACATATCGACGGAAAGCTAAACGAGTCGCTTATAATAACACTTTCAGACCACATCTCATTTGCCATTGAAAGAAAAAAGCAGGGGCTTGAATTTGAAAACCCGCTTATGGACGCCATAAGCGACTGCTTCCCGAAGGAGCTTGCTCTTGGAAGATATTGCGTGGCGGAGATATATCAGCGTTTGGGCGTTGAGCTGAGGGGTGATGAAGCGGGCTTTATCGCAATGCACATCATAAACGCAAGGCTCGGCACAAAAATGGGACAGATACAGGATATTACTAAAATGGTGAACGGCTGTGCTGAGATAGCGGACGCTTGTCTGTCAGGAAAGATAAATAAAACGTCAGTGGCATATGAAAGATTTCTTGTGCATTTAAAATATCTTGCGAAAAGACTCTTCAAATCTCAGGAGCTTCCTAATGTTCTCAGCAGGGACGAGGAGTTCGCTGATATAATAAAAAAGAAATTCAAAAAGCAGTATAAATGTGCAAAGCATATGCAGGATCATATTTTGAAGAATTATGCTAAAACTATATCGGAAGATGAAATGATAACTCTTTCGATCCATCTGAAGAAAATAAGCGGATAGGCATTATTGCCACAGCTTATATATAATGTATTCGCTGCGGTATTATCATTAACGGTACCATAATGATAATTCGGCTGAGATATAATTTTTTGGAGGATATTATTATTATGAAGGATAAAATTTTCGGCGTATTGCAGCGTGTGGGACGCTCGTTCATGCTCCCTATCGCACTGCTGCCGGTGGCGGGTCTGCTTCTTGGAATAGGCAGCTCTTTCACCAACGCCACAACTATCGAAACCTATCATCTTGGCAAATTCATCTATGAGGGCGGTGTGCTTTACACTATACTCGACATAATGAGCAAAACGGGAAGCGCCGTTTTCGATAACCTTGCGCTTCTGTTTGCAATGGGCGTTGCTATCGGAATGGCAAAGAAGGAAAAAGAAGTCGCAGCTCTTTCGGGTGCTATCGCCTATATCGTAATGAACACCACTATCAGCGCGCTTATCACCGCAAAGGGCGGCGTTGAGGCAATGGCAGAAAACTCCACAACGTCAGTGCTTGGTATCACCACGCTGCAAATGGGCGTTTTCGGCGGTATCCTTGTAGGACTTGGCGTTGCGGCACTGCACAACAAGTTCTATAAAACAGAACTTCCGCAGGTACTCTCATTCTTCGGCGGAACAAGATTTGTTCCTATCGTTTCAACTGTCACATACCTTATCGTTGGTATCATAATGTTCTATCTGTGGCCTGTAGTACAGCTTGGTATCTCAAAGCTTGGCGTGCTCGTTCTCAACTCAGGCTATGCAGGCACTTGGATATACGGAATACTTGAACGTGCTCTTATCCCATTCGGACTTCATCACGTTTTCTATATGCCTTTCTGGCAGACAGAGCTTGGCGGCTCGATGATGATAGACGGCAACATGGTGGCAGGCGCACAGAACATCTTCTTTGCAGAGCTTGCTTCAAAGTCAACAGACGTTTTCTCAGTATCGGCAACAAGATTTATGGCAGGAAAATTCCCGTTCATGATATTTGGACTTCCTGCTGCAGCGTTTGCAATGTATAAAACTGCTCGTCCTGAAAAGAAAAAGATAGTAGGAAGCTTGCTTCTGTCAGCGGCTCTTACTTCAATGATAACAGGTATCACAGAGCCTTTGGAGTTCACATTCCTGTTTGTTGCACCTCTTATGTACGCTGTTCACTGCGTATTGGCAGGACTTTCCTATATGCTTATGCACATTCTTAACGTTGGCGTTGGAATGACGTTCTCAGGCGGTCTTATAGACATGACCCTTTTTGGAATTTTGCAGGGCAACGCAAAGACCCATTGGATATGGATAGTTGTTGTGGGTCTTATCTATGCAGTAATTTACTACTTCGTGTTCTACTTTATGATAACAAAGATGAATCTTAAAACACCTGGCAGAGAGTCTGATGACGTTGAACCTAAGCTTTATCGCAGAAGCGATGTGAACGAGGCTAAGGCGGCAAAGGCAAAGGGCACAGACAAGAGGGCTTCAGACGTTGTAAGTGCAATGATACTCAAAGGCCTTGGCGGCAAGGAAAATCTTTCAGACGTTGACTGCTGTGCAACAAGACTTAGAGTTACAGTAAATGACGCCTCAAAGGTCATGGACGATATGCTCAAAGCCAGCGGCGCTTCGGGCATTATCCACAAGGGCAACGGCATTCAGGTCATTTACGGACCAAAGGTCTCAGTTATAAAATCAGATCTTGAGGATTTTATAGATTCGCCATACAGTGATGACCCTGACAGCATTATCGGCACTGAGGAAGCTTCTGATAAAACAGAAGAAAAACCGCAGACCGAGGGTGCAGAAAACACAGAAACTAACGGCAAGACAATAACGCTTTACTCTCACATGAACGGCACTGCCGTTAAGCTTGAGGACGTTGAGGACGAGGTGTTCTCACAAAAAATACTGGGCGAGGGCGCAGCCGTTGAGCCGTCAGAGGGCAAGCTTTACGCACCATGCGACGGAAAGATAGACAGCGTTTTTGACACAAAGCATGCCGTAAATATGGTATCGGACGATGGAGTGGAGATACTTCTCCATATCGGTATCGATACTGTAAAGCTTGGCGGACAGTATTTTGAAGCCCATGTCAGTGACGGTCAGGAGGTCAAGAAAGGCGACCTGCTCATAAGCTTTGATATGGATAAGATAAAAGCCGCAGGCTATAAGGTGACAACACCTATCATAATTGGCAACACGGACGATTATGCGTCTGTTGAACCTGTCGCACAAAACAGCGTTTCGGCAGGAGATATGATCTTGAAGATAAAATAATTATTTGGAGGTATTCATCATGAAAACATTTAGCTACACAATCACAGACGAAGTTGGTATCCACGCAAGACCGGCTGGACTTCTTGCAAAGAAAGCAAAGGAGTTCGAGAGCGTTTGCACTATCGAAAAGGGCGGAAAGAGCGTGAACATCACAAAGCTTATGGCTCTTATGGGTCTTGGCGTTAAGCAGGGCGATACTGTTACTGTTACCTGCGAGGGTGCAGACGAGGACAAGGCTTCCGAAGCACTCAAGGCATTTTTTGAGGAAACACTTTAATTATTATCTGTCAGCTGGGCGGTAAAAGCCGTCCAGCCGGCGGGACGTTTCTGCGGCGTGTTCGCAGGGGCGTCCCATCGGCTGGAAACAGCGTGAAAAATAATAAGATCTATGAGAAAAGGGGCGGATATTTATGACTAAGTATACAGGAAAAGGCGTTTACGGTGCGGTAGCAATGGGTAAGATCTCAGTATTCAAAAAGCAGGATACCGCTATAAAACGTATTCACACAGAAGACAGCGAGGGAGAAAAGAAGCGAGTTGCCAAAGCTAAGCAGGCAGCCACAGAACAGCTCCAGAGCATTTATGACAAGGCACTCAGGGAGGTGGGCGAAACAAACGCTCAGATCTTTGAGATACACATGATGATGCTTGAAGATGATGATTATAACGAGTCGATAGAGAATATCATCGACAGCCAGAAGGTCAACGCAGAATATGCAGTGGCAGTGACGGCAGACAACTTTGCGGAGATGTTTGCTTCTATGGACGATCCTTATATGCAGGCAAGAGCCGCAGATGTAAAGGATATTTCCAACAGGATCATCGCAAACCTCACGGGCAATGTCAGCGACGGCTCAGCAGGTGACGACAAGATGATAGTTTGTGCCGATGATCTTGCACCTAGCGAAACTATATCTCTTGATAAAGACAAGGTGCTTGCCTTCGTTACTGCACATGGCTCATCAAATTCACATACAGCTATCCTTGCAAGAAATATGAACATACCTGCGGTGATAGGCGTAGGAAGCAAATTCCTGTCAGAAATAAAGGACGGCGACTTTGCTATCGTTGACGGTTTTACAGGGGAGATATTCGTTGACCCTGATGAAAAGACCACCGCTGAGCTTACCGCAAAGCAAAAAGCAGACGAGGAGAAAAAGCGTCTTTTGCAGACCCTCAAAGGCAAGGAGAATGTCACAAAGGACGGTAAAAAGATAAACATTTATGCAAATATCGGAAGCGTTGACAACATCGGTGCTGTGCTTCTCAATGACGCAGGAGGAATAGGCCTTTTCAGAAGCGAGTTCCTCTATCTTGAAAACTCAGATTTCCCTACAGAGGAACAGCAGTTTCAGGCTTATAAGCGTGTTCTTGAGAGCATGGCAGGGAAAAAGGTCATCATAAGAACGCTGGATATCGGTGCTGACAAGCAGGTGGATTATTTCGGTCTGAAAAAAGAGGAAAACCCAGCTTTGGGATACAGAGCAATAAGAATTTGTCTTACAAGACCTGAGATATTCAAAACTCAGCTCAGAGCGCTTTTCAGAGCTTCCGTATACGGCAATCTGGGCATAATGTTCCCTATGATAACAAGCGTTTCAGAGGTAGAAAAAGCCCTTGCTATGTGTGGTGAAGTCAAGGCTGAGCTTAAAGAGCAGGGCATAACAATTTCCGACAGCGTTGAGCTTGGCATCATGATAGAGACCCCTGCGGCGGCTATCATAAGCGACAAGCTTGCAAAGCTTGTGGACTTTTTCAGCGTTGGCACTAATGACCTCACTCAGTATACCCTTGCTTGTGACAGACAGAACCCTGATATAGAGCAGTTCTGCGACACTCACCATGAGGCTATACTTAGACTTATTGAAATGTCTGCAGAGAATGCCCACAAGAACGGCGCATGGATAGGTATATGCGGTGAACTTGCGGCTGACACTACTCTCACAGAAACCTTCCTGAGAATGGGCATTGACGAGCTTTCAGTTTCTCCGACCTTTGTTCTTAAGGTAAGGGACGCTGTAAGAAATATTGACCTCTCCAAATAATTTCTCATAGATCTTCACGCAAAGAACACACCCTCGTTCATATGGACGGGGGTGTGTTCTTTTATTTGACAGATATGCTTTAATGTGCTAAAATATCTTATCGGTACAATCGTGTTTGTACATAAGTTTGTTATCAATGCACAAAAAATAAAAGTAAAATTTGTATACTATTTTGCCATAAAATCTCCCGTGCAGAATCGTATATAAGTTATCGAGGGGTGTGAAAGACTTGACCGACACTGAGTTCGATTTCAGGGTGGAGCTGATCCTGAAAAATGACAAAAACGGGCTTAGGGAGATCTATCAATGCTACGGCAAGGTGATATATAACATCATGCTTGACATTGTCAAAAGTCCTCAGGACGCTGAGGACCTCACATCAGATTTTTTCCTAAAGCTATGGGACACCGCAGGTCAGTACCGAAAGGGAACGGGGCATAAGCGATATCTGACTGTAATGGCGAAAAATCTCGCTCTTGACTTTATCAGAAAAAGGCGGCACGAAACGCCGACCCTTGATGATGAAGAAGCAGGGCATAAAGAACAGCAGGACAGTATGCGGGTAGACGACGATGTGATCGGAAAGCTCACCTTCGAGGAGGCTTTGAAGCTGCTTTCAGAGGGCGAAAGGGATATCTTGAACATGAGGCTTGGAATGGATATGACATTTCGTGAGATAAGTCGGGCAGTGGGGAAGCCGCTGGGTACTGTCACATGGAAATACCGTCAGGCTGTTTTCAAACTAAAAAAGACCATAAAGGAGGACAGTATCTATGGCTAAGAACATAAAATTTCTTTACAAAAAGCATATTTCTGATACTGCCCCTGACATGGAAAAGCTCTGGGACAGGATAGAGGGACAGCTTGAAAACAAAACGGACAAAGATCAGACACGGATAAAAGTAAGCCGCAGAAATTACAGGAAATTTGCAGCGGCAGCAGCCTCGCTCGTGCTTATTATCGGCGGCGTAAGCCTTTACGCCGATATCCGCTCAGAGTCGGACAGTGTTTCAAAGCATAGCGTAGAAACGGCTGACAAGGCTAGGCTTGAAAACAGAGAAGAAAAGACATACGAACAGCTCAGTTTCAGCCACACAGACACAAAGGCTTATGAGGACAGCTACATTCCAAAGGGCGATGATTATTTCACAGAGGACAGCGTTCTGGAAGATACAGACTTCTTTGCAGATGTGACAGTGCTTTCAGCAAGGCTCGACAGCGACAGCGCACATTACACCCTGAGAATAAACAGCCTTGTATCAAAGACAGGAGAAGAAAGCAAAACAAATATCACCATTGAAAGCTCTACCCCTTATATCATGCAGGAAAACAGAGAATATTTCATACCACTGAGGAAAGAAAACGGCACTTATTCTATGGCCTTTGAAAATGCACCTCAGATAGAAATTTCTCTTGACGGGGATATCGTTTTTCAAAACGGCTGGAAAAGTCTTGACGATGATTCGGGTATTCTTAAAGACTCGCAGAAAAGCAAGAACGATTATTTCTATGACCGAATGAGATATTCCTCGAAAAACGATCTGCAAGACCTGCTTGCTAAGTGGAGGACTATGTAGCTAACAACGCAAGGGCATATCGCCCACGCTATTTTACGGGAGATGACAGCTATGAAAAAGACAACTTCAAACAGCATAAAAAGAAACTTGATCACAGCTCTGTCGCTTATGATGACGGCGACAATGCTTGCTTCATGCGGAAGCGGTTATGACGGCTCGGAGAGCAGAAAGAGCGGCAGCTATAACAATGAAAGAACAACTGCGGAAAACTACAGATACAGCAATGTTACAGCCGGAGATACTGACGGCACGGCGAATATAGGAGGGGGTTACAATACCGAGGAGTATAACCACCTGACGGAAAACGGCTATAAGCTCGTTTCAGACGAACCGCTTTCCACCTTTTCCACAGACGTTGACACGGCTTCCTACACAAACGTGAGAAGAATGATAAACGACGGCTGGGAGGTCGACCCTGACGCTGTGAGAACAGAGGAATTCATAAACTATTTCAAGTATGACTATGAAAAGCCTACGGAGGGTGCAGTGTCTATAAATACCGAGCTTTCAGATTGTCCTTGGAACAGCGAGTCAAAGCTTATGCTTGTGGGGCTTCAGGCAAGGGAAGCAAAGGTCAAGGACGTTCCTACAAACCTTGTTTTCCTCATAGACGTGAGCGGCTCAATGGAGGACGAGGATAAGCTTCCTCTTGTTCAGCAGGCTTTCTCAATGCTTGCTGAAAACCTTGGGGCTGATGACAGAGTTTCTATCGTCACTTATGCAGGCAGCGACAGCGTTGTTCTTGAGGGCGAAAGTGGCGACAACAGCGAGGAGATAGTTTCAGCACTTAACAGCCTGTCAGCAGGCGGCTCGACAGCAGGTGCGGCAGGAATTACCACAGCTTACAAGCTTGCAGAGGAGTATTTTATAGAGGGCGGCAACAACAGAGTTATCCTTGCAACTGACGGCGATCTGAACGTTGGTCTGTCAAGTGAAGAAGAGCTTACCGACCTTATATCACAAAAGCGTGACTCAGGGGTATATCTCTCAGTGCTTGGCTTCGGCTCAGGAAACTATAAGGACAACAGACTTGAAGCCCTTGCGGATAACGGCAACGGAAACTATGCTTATATCGACAGCGTTGACGAAGCAGAAAGAGTGCTTGTAACAGAAATGAGCGGAACGCTTTTCACTGTTGCAAAGGACGCAAAGGTGCAGATAGAGTTCAATCCTGAAAATGTTTCTGCTTACAGGCTGGTGGGCTATGAAAACAGACTTCTCAATGACGAGGACTTTGAGGACGATACAAAGGACGCAGGCGATATCGGCTCGGGTCAGCAGGTCACGGTTTTGTATGAGATAGTGCCAAATAACGGCAATGAAAAGTCGCTGAAATATCAGGATAACGAGAGCAAGGTTGAAACCAACGAGCTCAGCGGAGAAATGCTCACAGTTTCAGTGAGGTATAAAGACCCGGAGGCGAGCGAAAGCAAGCTTATAGACAAGTCTGTTATGTGTTCTGGCTATACAGAGGCTGTGTCACAGAATTTTGCAAAGGCTTGCTCTGCGGCAGAGTTTGCAATGGTGCTTAGAAACAGCGACTATGCAAGCGGTCTTACCGCTCAGGGCGTTGTGGATTATATGGAACAAAACAATGTTGACAACAGCGAGCTTTTTGAACTCATATACAAATATATGCAAAACGGCACAGGCAGCGAGGCAAGCTACTGGTAAAAAACTAAATCAAGGGGGTGCTGCATGGTCAGCACCCCTTTGGACCATAAAATTTACCTCTTACATAGAAATCTGCACCTGTCAGCCAAAAGGGGTTTACATGAAAAGAAAAATAGATTATAATAAGGCTGTCAGATAAAACTGGGGGTGAAAGCGTGAAGGTCAGGATAGAGATAGACGAGAATATGTCTGAAGATGAGATAGTCATAAGGTGCGCCCAGCCCGATGAACGTGTGCTTAAAATGAAAAGGGTGGCGGAGTCGGCAGAGGGCGATCCTGAGATAGCTTTTTTCAAAGACGCAGTTCAGTTCTATCCTCCCCTTGATTCCATACTGTTTTTTGAAACAGGGGAACATAATCTTAACGCACATACCTCTGACGACGTTTTTCAGGTCAAAATGAAACTTTTTGAGCTTGAAGAGATACTTCCGAGAAAATTCGTGAGAGTGTCAAAATCAGCAATCGTGAATGTAAAGCACATCTATTCCGTTGAGCGAAACATAACCTCTGCAAGCCTTATAAGCTTTGCAGGCACTCACAAACAGCTTTACGCCTCACGAAGCTATTACAAGCTTTTGAAGCTCAGACTTGGAGAAAGGAGATTTCTATGAAAAACAAAAATCTTATATGGGGCTTGTTCTTTATCCTTGCAGGCGTTGCGCTTATTCTTGACCGCACAGGTCTGCTTGGAAGTGTAAGCGTGTGGAGCGTTGTGATCTCACTGCTCCTCGTTCCTGTTATCGTAACGAGCGTCAGACACCTTAACTTCTGGGGAATATTCTTCCCTATGGCTATCATGGCGATACTCTTTGACGAAACTCTCGGTATCGAGAAGTTCACCCCATGGCCTGTTCTGGGTGCGGCACTGCTTCTCAGCGTGGGATTTTCATTTATTTTCCCTTACCGCTACAGGTTTACCCAAAGCAAGTGGACCACCCACACTACCGATAATCCTGCATGGGATAAATCCTCAGACAACGGGGAATATGTGCGTATCGACGCAAAATTTTCAGGCTGCACAAAGTATATAACCTCAAAGGTGTTGAAAAGAGTTGACATAAGCTGCCGTTACAGTGGTATGGAGGTGTACTTTGATTCTGCCGATATGGCTGGAAACGAAGTCGAGCTGAATGTTGATGTGCTTTGCGGCGGAGTGGAGCTTTATATCCCGAAGAACTGGGGCATAAAGGTGGAAGCCGACTGCGTTCTTGGCGGAATAGACCAGCCTAACGGAGCTTATGATGAAAAAGAAAAGATCCTTATCATAAAGGGCAGAGCAAAGATCGCAGGAATAGATATAACATATGTTTAGTCTTATGTGAAAGAACAAAAGTAAAAGCTGCGGAGGGAAAACTCCGCAGCTTTTTGTATGTCTGATTATTCTTGAAGTATCATCTTGTCTGAAAGTTCGTCCTCGGCAGTGTCGGAATAAAGCTTCATAAGCTTTTCCACCGTCATGTTTGCTCTCTGCTCGCCCTCGATAGTAAGAAGCAGTTTGCCTTGGCTCATTACGATAGTCTTGTTGCCGTATTCAATGGCATTTGAAATGTTGTGTGTTATCATAAGAGTAGTCAGTGCGTTTTCTTTTACTATCTTGTCAGTTATCTTCATGACCTTTTCTGCGGTCTTAGGGTCAAGTGCCGCAGTGTGTTCGTCAAGAAGCAGAAGCTTTGGTGTAACGATAGTCGCCATAAGCAATGTGAGCGCCTGTCTTTGACCTCCTGAAAGCAGTCCCACAGGCATTTTCATTCTGTCCTCAAGACCTAGGTCAAGTTCTTTGAGCCTTTCTCTGAATACTGAAACGTCCTTTTTCCTGATACCGATAGTCAGCGAACGACGTTTTCCACGGCTGTAGGCAAGGCCGAGATTTTCCTCTATGGTCATGTTTGGCGCAGTTCCTCTCAGCGGATCCTGGAAAAGCCTGCCTATAGTTCTTGCACGCTGATGTTCCTTTAGGTGAGTGATGTTCTTTCCGTCAAGGAATATCTTGCCGGTGTCAGCCTCGTAGCTGCCGCTGATAACGTTCATAAGGGTCGATTTTCCTGCACCGTTTGAACCTATTACAGTAACGAAATCTCCGTCAGCCACATCAAGGTCTATGTGCTGGAGCGCCTTACGCTCGTTGGCAGTGTTCTTGTTGAAGGTTATGTTTATATTTTCAAGCTTAAGCATTTTAAACCTCCTATTTGTCACTGCATACACGCTTGTATGCCTTTGTGATATACTTCTTGATAGCAGGCAGAGAGATAGCAAGGGCAACTATGCAGGCTGAGAAAAGCTTTGTGTAGTTGCTGTCCATACCGAGATTCATTGCAAAAGCAAGAACAAATCTGTATGCTATCGCACCGAATATCGCCGCAAGTATTCCGCAGAGGATCGAGTGCTTGCTGAAGAATATCTCACCGATAATGATAGAAGCAAGGCCTACCACCAGCATACCTGTACCGCTGTTTGAGTCGCCTGCCGAGGAATACTGAGCGTACATTGCGCCTGAAAGGGATACCAAAGCGTTTGCAATGGCAAAGCCCATTATCTTCATTCTGTCTGAGTTTATTGAAGAAGCCCTTACCATGTATTCGTTGTCGCCTGTGGCTCTAAGTGACATTCCTGCCTGAGTTTTAAGAAACCAGAAAAGCAGAACAGCCGCAATAACAAGCACGATACCTGCCGCCGCAAGCTTGTAATAGTCGCCGAAATATTTCTGTGCTATTGTAAATATAGTATCTTTCTTATAAAGCGAAATATTAGGTCTGTCCATGATTTTCAGGTTTATGGAGTAAAGAGCCGTCATTGTGATTATTCCCGCAAGTATAGGCTGAACGTTGAGCTTTGTGATAAGTATTCCCGTCACGCTTCCTGCGATAGCTCCTGCAACTATTGACAGCAGTATGCCCTTGATAGGGTCGCCGTTGAAAGCCTGCATAACTGATACTGCAACGCCAAGGGTGAAAGTTCCGTCTACCGATAGGTCAGGGATATCGAGTATCCTGAATGAGATGAATATTCCAAGTGCAAGGATAGCAAAAACAAGACCCTTTTCAAATGTTCCCGTAACAACGCTTTCCGTGAGCTGAGTGTTTATTATCACAAGAAGTAAGATCAAAAGCACAGCTTTCGGTATAAGCGAGATAACTGTTTTCTTATTCAGTTTCATATAATTTTCCTTTCAATAAAAAATAGCAGGGAGCGAAAGTCCCGCTCCCTACTATTATACTATGTTTGCTTTGATTTTGCAATAGTTTAATCAAAGTAAACTGTCTTTTCTCCGTTTGCAATATCGTCAGGAATAGTGATACCGATCGTGTCAGCAGTTGTCTTGTTGATATAAGTGCTGAGGTCTTCGTTGAATACCTTTATTGGTATCTCGGAAGCCTTCTTTTCACCGCTGAGTATCTGAGCTGCCATGTTTGCAGTTTCCTTACCAAGGTCGGAATACTCGATACCAACAGTGCCAAGACCGCCGTCCATTACCATTGAGTCAGCGCCAACGAACATTGGAACCTTCGCCTTGTTCATAACTTCTGTAACTGTACCCATAGCGCCTGCAATAGTGTTGTCGTTAGGTGAGAATACAGCGTCGCACTTTGCGGCAAGGTTCTGAGCAGCTTCCTGCACCTCAGATGTGTTTGAAGCAGCGCCTTCGATAACAGTGATACCCTTTTCCTCACAGTAAGCCTTTACTTCTTTAAGGGTAGAAACTGAGTTGTCCTCGCCTGTGTTGTAAAGATAACCGAGAGTTTTTATTTCAGGCTTCATTTCAAGCGCAAAGTCAAGTATCTTTGTGATAGCGAGCTTGTCAGATGTGCCTGTGATGTTTGCCCCTGTGCTTTCAAGCGAGTCGCAAAGACCTGCACCGATAGGGTCTGTTACTGCGGAGAATACTACCGGTATCTCCTCAGAGTATGGAGCTGCGAGCTGTGCGCATGGTGTTGTGATAGCGATGATGATATCGTCACCGTCAGCCTTGAACTGGTCGAGTATCTGTTGAACAGTTGTTGACTCGTTGTTAGCCTGCTGAGCGTCGATAGTGCAGTTTTTACCGTCAACATAGCCAAGCTCAGCAAGTCTGTCGATAACAGCATCTCTGATAGTGTTGAGAGATGTATGCTCCATTATCTGCACAATGCCTATCTTATAGTGCTTTTCTGATGAGCCGCCTGCCTTTGAATCGTTTGAGGAGTCCTCCTTAACGCCGCATGACGCAAGAGCAGCCACAGCCATTACCGCTGCAGCGGCAAGTGCCAGAACTTTTCTTAACTTCATATATGTACCATTCCTTTCGTGTTTACGGGGATTTTACCCTACTACTCTATTAAAGCACAGCCGTAAAAGTTTGTCAAGTAAAAGTTAAAAGGATTGTAGAAATAGTAAAAGCCACAGAGAAAATTCCCATGGATTTTGTATGTTTTGCAGTCGGTTGACAGAAATGTGAAAAAAGGCTATAATGATATTTGTAATATTGCAGAGCGGGAGGTTTCATATTGGGACTGAAGAGGGTTTCCGTGATAGGGCTTTGTCTTGCGGCGGTGGCAGCGGTTGTAATGCTTGCTGCAGTGATAATAAGACCGCCGAAAATATATATAAGCGAGATATGCCCCTCAAACAGCGAAACATCTAAGAAAACAGCTATGCAGGACAAAAACGGAGAACCAAGCGATTGGATAGAGATATATAATCCTACAAATAAAGATATTTCTCTTACGGGATTTTCACTTTCAAAAAATGGCGGTGGAGATCAGCCTTTGGGCGGATATGTTGTTAAAGCCCATGACTATATAATAGTATACTGCTCGTCAGCAGGCTTTGAAAATGCTGATTTTCCTCACGCTGATTTCAGCATAGGCAAGGTCAGCGAAGCGGAGATAATACTGAAATATGACTCGTTCCAGTGTGAGAGCATAAAATTGCCTAAGCTTAACAAGGGCGTGAGCTATTCTAAAAATGCCAAGGGTGAAATGTACGTTTCAGAGCCTACACCTCTTGCAGCGAATGCAGAGAAAACTATTGGAGATACACCTGTGTTTTCTCAGGCGGCAGGCAGCTATGAAAAGGCTTTTGACCTTGAGATAACCGCAGGAGAGAGTCAGACGGTGTATTATACCACCGACGGCACCGACCCTGCCACGTCGGACACAAGAAAGGTCTATGAAAATGCCCTGAGAATTGACGACAGGTCAGATGATGAAAATGTCCTTTCGGCTTATGACCCTATGAAGATACAACTTGATTATCGTGACAGCATAGAACTGCCTGACAAAAGCGCAGTTGATAAAGGCACTGTCATTAGAGCCTGCGCAGAGGGCACAAGCGGAAAGTGCGGAAAAACTGTTACTGCTACTTATTTTGTGGACGTTTCAAGTGCAGATCATAACGATCTGCCTATAGTATCTATTACCACCGATCCTGACGGGCTTTTCAACGAAAAAACGGGCATTTACTGTCTTGGGGACGTATACAAAGAATATGACGAAGAAAACCCCGACCACCCTTGGAACGGCTCTATCCCTGCAAACTATAATCAGCGTGGCAGAGAGTGGGAAAAAGAATGTCATGTGGAGTATTTCGACAGTGAGGGCAACAGCCTTATTTCTCAGGATTGCGGCATAAGGATACAAGGCGGCTGGTCTAGGGCGGATTATCAAAAGTCGTTCAGGCTTTATGCTCGAAACGATTACGGCAAAAACTCTTTTGATACAGTTTTCTGGGATAGCTTTACAGATGTAAACGGCGAGGCTATCACCTCATGCAAGACCTTTGTGCTTCGAAACGGCGGAAATGACGCCAATTATTCAAAATTCAAGGACATGATGATACAAAATATGGTGTCAGGCAGAGGTGTTGAAACTCAGCAGGGAACAGCCTGCGTGCTGTTTATAGACGGTGAATACTGGGGACTTTATACCTTGCAGTCGGATTACAGCGACAGATATTTTGCGGATAGATATAATGTTGCAAAAAGCAACGTTGTCATGTATAAAAATGATGAGCTGAGCGAGGGTGAGGCTGAGGACGAAAAGCTTTTCAATGATATGTATAAGTTTATCACAGAAAACGATATGTCCATTGAGGAGAATTATCGCAAAGCCTGCGCAATGATAGATATGGATAACCTTGTGGAGTATGCCGCCACGGAAATGTATATCTTCAATGACGATTGGCCGCAGAACAATTATGCTTGCTGGCGCACAAGAACCATAGAGCAGGACAATAGCTATGCAGATGGCAGATGGCGCTTTGTGCTTTTCGATACGGAATCGTCATGCTCGCATTATAACGAGAAGGATCTGGAAACAAATATGTTCTCGTATCTTAGAAGCCAAAGCTATACAAAGTTTGGCGGAATACTTTGCAGCCTTATAGATAACGAGGAATTCGATTTGAAGCTCACCTCGGCAATGTGTCAGCTTGGAAGCGTGAACTTTACTGCGGAGCGGTTCGGGGAGTATCTCGAATATTATAAGAATATCTATTACGGCGAGCTTGATAATTATTTCGACCGTTTTCCAACATGGGCAAACCTTGCGAAAGCTACAGACCCTATGATAATACGTTGGCAGAATTTTATTGAGGGAAGATATGATAAAGTGCTTGGCTATCTTGAAAGAGAGTTTGACTATTATGAGCGCAGAACAGTGAAGATATCAGCGGATAACGAGCAGGGAAGCGTTTTGATAGGGGGCGTTGAAATAGAAAGTGATTATAGCGGCACATATTTTGACGGCTGTGAGATAAAATTAAACGCACAAGCAAAATCAGGCTGGCATTTTGACCATTGGGAGGGCGTAAAGGGCGATAATACCCAATCGGAGATAAAGGCTAAGGTGAATGGTGATATGAATATCAAAGCCGTTTTTGAAAAAGATATTGTGTAGCATAAAAAAGGTCTGTCACCAAAATCAAGTGACAGACCTTTTACTATATAACTTAACCTGCAAAATCAATATCTACAGAGCATATCTCAGCGTCAGTTCCTACCCTCATGAAAGTGCCGTATACACCAACACCAGAGGTGACAATGGAGTACATATTATCTTTCTTTATCATGCCACATGGGTTTTCCCAGAAAAGACCTATTGTCAGATTGCCTGGGAAAAGCTGTCCGTCATGTGTGTGTCCTGAAAAATCTATGTCCGCACCTGCGTCAGCGGTCTTTTGAAGCTCGTCAGGCTCGTGGGAAAGCACAAATATCGGTTTGGTCTTGTCAAGATCTTTAGTAAGCTCTGATATCTCTGCACGAGTGCCGTCCTCAGTGCCGGGCTTGTCAGTGTCACGCCTGCCCACAAGATAAAATTCATCGTTTATCAAAACTGACTCATCATTGATAAGCTTTATGTTACACTCTTTCATAAAGTTTGTCATTTTTTCACTATGAAGCTGCTTGCCGCCCCAATCGAATGTGAAGCCCATTAGTATCTTTTCGTCAATGTCATGATTGCCATAGACCGCATAAACACCGTATTTGCTCTTTATGGACTTGAGCTGTGCCTTTATCCCTTCGGGATCGTCCATGCCGTCATAGCTGTTGTCAAAAATATCTCCTGCAATTATAACAATGTCAGCGTTCTGCTCATTTATTTTCTTAACCATATTTGTGATGTGATCCACACCGATAGCGTAACCCATGTGCAAGTCAGCCACAAGCACAGCCTTTAAATGCTTGTCACTGCCGCATGATTTGTTGACAGTTACGCTGTATTCATTCACCTTGATGTTTCGTGCATTGAAAATGCCGTAAAGACAGGTTGCCACCGCACAAGCCACAACCACCGAACCTATGGAAATAACGCTTCCACGGGAAAAAAGCAGCGTGTTTTTGAGCTTCGTGTGCTTTGCGATAAGTCTTAGCAGGTCAAAAAGCACCACATACAAGAGCGAGTAGAGCATAATGCCTATCCAGTATGTAGAAATTCGCCTTATGACGATAGCAACGGCGGATTTCGGAAGCAGAAAAGCTATAACAGGCGAAAGCGCCATGAAAAGATAGACCACTGCAAAAGGCACTTTGAAACGCAGCCAGTTAAATCTGTGGTTGCAGTGCTTCATCCAGTAGAAAAATCGGAACATCATGTATGATGATACGCCCAGATAAAAGGGCAGAAGAAATAGAAATATCATTATTATGCCACCTTATAGATAAGTGAGGAATGAGGAGTGAGGAATGAGGAATTAAGGTATCGCCTGCGGCGATGATTTTTTATTCCTCTTTGAATCTCTCCAAAAAGCTGTGTCTGCCCTCGTCATCTTTGTATGCAATGACCTGATTGAGCATAACGTTTTCCACGCTCTTGAAAATATTATATTCCACCTGCGGATTAACAAGCTTTAGCCTCGCAATAAGCTGTTTTATCTCCATACGCTTTGATACTGTCCTGCTGTCAGGTGCGCAGGTGGTGCAGGTGTCGGTGAACTTGCAGGCACACTGTATGAAACGCAGCCCGTTATAGTCACGCCACCTTTTTATGTCGTCCTCTCTTACCATATAGAGAGGTCTTATAAGCTGCATACCCTCAAAATTTGTGCTGTTGAGCTTTGGCATCATGGTCTGTATCTGTCCGCCGTAAAGCATCGACATAAGTATAGTTTCGATAACATCATCATAGTGATGTCCAAGTGCGATCTTGTTACAGCCAAGCTCCTGTGCTTTGCTGTATAAATGACCTCTTCTCATTCGTGCGCACAGATAGCATGGATTTTTCTCCACATTGTATACAGAGTCGAAAATATCAGACTCGAACACTGTTATGGGTATTCCAAGCCGCTTTGCGTTGCGCTCGATTATCTCACGGTTTGCAGGGCTGTAGCCCGGATCCATAACAAGATATTTTACCTCGAAAGGGAACTTGCTGTGGCGGTGAAGCATTTGTATGAGCTTTGCCATGAGCATTGAATCCTTGCCGCCCGATATGCACACCGCTATCCTGTCATTAGGCTTTATAAGCTCATATTCGTTCACGGACTGTGTGAATCTGTTCCATATCTCCTTGCGGAATTTCTTTTGTATGCTCCGCTCAGCGTCCTGTGAGATATCCTCTACGACCTCTTTGGAAAGCTTTTCCCTCAGCCAGCCATAGTAGCCACCCTCTAGGTTTTCAGCGTCATAGCCAAGCTCTCGAAGCTTTTCGGCCTCAGTGTCGCTTATAAGTCCGCTTTTACAGCAGATAAGAAGCTTTTTGCTCTTTGGCAGATCGCTTTTATCAAGCTTTTCGGCAGGGATGTTCACTGCTCCGTCAATGTGACCATACTCAAAAGAAAGCTCGTCCCTTATATCTATTATCAGCGTGTTGCCGCTTGCATCTATCATTTGTCAGTTGACCTCCGCAAAATTAATCACTATTCTTTATGATAGCATAAAAATCAACTTTTTTCAAGCTTTACGCAAAAATAAAAAGGCAAAGCCTGATACTTTGCCTTTTGTTTTATGTCTTGTGTCTGTTTCTTATATAGAATATTATGGATATTGCCGCTACGATAAATTCCGTGACAGGATAAGCAAGCCATACGCCAGTTAATCCTGCTGCCTTGGACATAATGAAAGCCATTGGCACGATAAGAGCAAAGCCCCTTAATATGGTGATAGTCTGGGCTGGTATGATTTTTTCAGAAGCCGCAAAAAATGCAGATATTATTATATTGAAGCCTGAGAAAAACAATCCGGTAAAGTATATTTTCATGCCGTCCTCTGCCATGTGCTGAAGAGAGTCAATATGTTCGCTGTTGAATATAGCGGCGATAGGCGTTGTGAAAAATGCGATAGCAAGGTAAACCATAAGTGCTATTACAAGCTGTGATATAATAGAATATCTCAGCACTGCTCTAAGACGGTCTTTGTCACCAATGCCGTGAGCTGCACTGATAAGCGGCTGACCGCCTTGTGCGATACCGGTGAATATGGATACCGCCACAATGGAAGTATTCGCTATCACTGCATAAGCTGCAACGCCTGTGTTGCCTGCAAGACCAAGTATTATTATATTGAACGCAAGCACTACGATGCCTGATGAAAGCTCAGTTATAAGCGACTGCACACCTATGGACAATATGCCGCCAAAAGTTCTCCCTTCGTGCCTTGCCTTGATGATATGGAAGCTGTTCTTTTTGCGGAATTTGTATATGCTCAGTATGCAAAGGCTTATAACAGGCGAAAGCCCTGTTGCAAGGATAGCTCCGAAAATGCCCATATTCAGCGGAAAAATGAACACATAGTCAAGTATTATGTTTGAAAAGCTTCCCGTGAGCATTGCCGCCATTGAAAGCTTTGGGTTTCCGTCATTTCTTATAAAGCAGTTGAAAGTGTCATTTAGCAAAAAGAATGGTCCGAACATCATAAGCACTTTTAGGTAGGTATTAGTCATGCCCACAACGCTGCCCTTTGCACCAAGAAGCTTTGCAAGTGGCATTGAGAAAAACGCTCCGCCCAAAAAGTATATCGCTCCAAGCACCAGAGCCATAAGCAGTGCACAGGTGAAAACTCTGCTTCCTGCTTCGTCACGTCCCTGACTTTTGTATATTGCAAACTTTGTCGCTCCGCCCATGCCGATCATAAGTCCGGTGCCGTGGATAAGGCTGTATATTGGAATGGCGATATTCAGTGCAGTTACGCCGTCTGCACCCATGCCCTTTGCGACAAAGAACGTGTCCGCAAGGATATAGCACGATACACCTATCATTCCTAAAACGTTCAGAGAAGCATATCTGGCAAAATCCCTAAGATGTGAATTTCTATTCATTTTTACCCTCCGTTTATCCCACAAAAAAACGCCGAACACCGCTGTCTTTTAAAGCCTAACGACAGCAGGTCCGACGCAAAACTTCTACCCGGCGGCAGAAGTAAGCATTAAACATATAAGATTATAACAGAGTATAAAGGCATTGTCAAGAGGTAAATGCCTTCGCTTTATGTTAAATAAATGTTAAAAAACGCTCTCTGCGGTTGACAAGTTTTTAACAAAGCTTTATAATGAAATTGACAGAAAGCATATATAATATTATATGACAGCCTTATTATTTTATATACCGATAACAAAGAAGGGGAAACTATGAATTTAACTCATCTCAGATATATGGTAGAGGTCGAAAGACTTGGGTCTATCACAAAAGCAGCTTCAGCACTTTATATGGGTCAGCCTAACCTTTCAAAAGCCATAAAGGAAATGGAAAGAGAAGTTGGCATACCGATTTTTAAAAGAAGTGCAAAGGGTGTTGTTGCCACAGAAAAGGGCAAACAGTTCTTGCAGTATGCAAAGGCCATACTTGTGCAAATGGATAAAATGGAGAGCCTTTATAAGGATAATGGTGAAAACGCAGTGAACTTCTCTCTGCTTTTGCCAAGGGCAAGCTATATAACCCACGCTTTCACTTGCTTTGTGAACAAGTTAGGCACGAATGTGGAGCTTGACGCAAAAATAAGGGAAACAAACTCCATGGAAGCCATAAACGCAGTGGTGGAATGCGAATATAACATGGGTATAATCCGTTATCCTGTGGCATATGAGAGCTTCTTTATGTCTATGATAGAAGAGAAAAATCTGAAATATCATAACGTGTGGGAGTTTGATTATGTACTTATCACAAGCGAAAACAGCCAACTTGCTAAAGAAAAAGAGATAAACGAAACTGTCCTTGATAAATACATAGAGGTATTGCACGGCGATAATATCGTGCCGAACATCTCAGCGACTTATCAGAAGAAAAACGCTGAGCTTAATAATCACAGCAGGCATATTTACGTCTATGAGAGAGGAAGTCAGTTCGATATCCTCTCGGCTTGTCCGGACTCATTCATGTGGGTAAGTCCTCTTCCAAAGGAGATATTGAAGCGTTATGGCCTTGTGCAGAGAGTTTGTCATAGCTTCAAAAAGACCAATAAAGACGTTCTTATCTATCAGAGCAATTACCGCCTTAGCCATGCGGATCAGATGTTCCTTGATGAGCTTGAAAGGGTAAGAAAAGAGATATCAGAATAATTTTTAGCATAAAAATGCGGGCGAACATGAAAGGTGTTCGTCCGCTTTTTGTTTAAGGCAATACCGCACAAAGCCTGCCTGACGGCTTTGCACGCCATCTGCTTGCAGATTTTCCGTCATATCACATAAAAATCCCTTGACATACGACAGTATGCCTGCGGATTTTTTATGCAATCTGACAAAAAATCTGACTACGCATCTGACGCACAATCTTTGTGCGGTATTACCTTAAAAAAGGCTTGCTTTTTTTCTCAGGATTGGTTATAATATAGGTATAGCGCAAAGCGTTTGCGGTGCGTGGTCTATCATGATAGGAGGAATATAAAATGGCATTCACAGTTACAAAGGATACTATTATAGGCGATATAATGGACGCTGATGAAAATACAGCACCATACTTTATGGAAATGGGTATGCACTGTCTGTTCTGCCCAGCGTCAAGAGGCGAAACTCTTGAAGAGGCTTGTGCTGTTCATGGCGTTCCTGTTGAGGAAATGCTCGAAAAGCTCAACAAGCATTTTGCAGAATAAGCGTTTGGAACTATTTTCGCCGCCCAGCCGCCTTTTCAGGGGGCGAGCGGCGATTTTTTTCTTTGGAGGAAAGCTTTGGATAAAAGACTTGTGACCTGTGCAAAGCTTTGTACGGGAGATTTTGTATGTGATGTGGGAACAGATCATGGTTATCTGCCCTGTTTTATGATAAAGGAAAATATGTGCAAAAAGGCTCTAGCTTGTGATGTTGCACCAATGCCGCTAAAGTCGGCTGAGGAGCATATCCGCCGTGAGGGGCTTTCAGACCGCATTGGAACAGTGCTTTCAGACGGACTTGACAATGTTCCGCCTGAGGGCATAACAGACGTTGTTATGGCAGGCATGGGCGGTGAGCTTATTGCAAGACTGCTTGAAAAATGTCCGTGGGTGAAAAACAGCGTAAACCTCGTTTTACAGCCTATGACAAAGTGGGACGTGCTTAGAAAGTGGCTTTATGACAACGGCTTTGAGGTGAAAAAAGAGCTTGCCTGCACAGAGGGGCTGTTTGCATATTCTGTCATGCAGGCGGTGTATATAGGTAAAATGCCGTCTTATGAATGTGATGACAGATATTTGCAGTTCGGCTTTGTTAAGCCTGAGGGCGAGGGGAAAGAGTATATCGCAAGGCAGGCAAAAAGAATTTTTGTCGCAGGCAGCGGAATGATGAAGTCTGAGGACAAAAAGGAGCTAGGGGAAAGGCTTGTTAAACTTGCACAGAGCGAGCTTGAAACGTTGAAAAGAATAAAAATGTGATACAAAAAAACAGGGGGATAAAATGAAATTTCTGAAAGCTTTAGGGATAGGTATAGCGACCCAACTTTCCGTAACGATACTGTCAGTAATTCTGTTGCTTGCATTCTGCTCCGTAAGTCCCGGCGGTGCAAGCGTGATATTAAGCGGCGTTGTTGCTTTGGGTGCGTATATAGGTTTTTATTTTAAATTTAAGAAACCAAACGTGGGCAAAGCCTTTTACTGGCTCAGCTTTGCGTTTATACCGCTTGTTATACATACCATTGTTATAGTTTTGGGATATATTTATTGCGAAAAAGATGTGGCAGCGGCTTTGTCCAGCGGCGAAAGGTTTCCTGCATTAAGTTTCTTGCCTTTTGAGGCTATGCTTCCTGCATTGTTTGTTCTTATAGTGGTGGTATTTATCACAGGCTTTTACGAACTTCTTGACGCAGTTATCAAGGACAGAAATACCCCTGACAGCACATCAGACACACAAAAAGGAGCTGACAAAAATGACAACAGTTTATGATATTTATAGTTTTATAGAGGATTTAGCCCCGTACCGTCTGCAGGAGGGCTATGACAACAGCGGTCTTAACGTGGGGAAAATGTCCGCTGAGGTAAGGAGCGTGCTGGTGGCACTGGATTGCACCGCTGAGGTGGCAAGAGAGGCTTGTCAGCGCGACTTTGACCTTGTTCTCACCCACCACCCTGTTATTTTCAGAGGACTAAAGACCCTCGTGCCGAACGATCCTGCTGTCATACTTGCGGCAGGGGGAAAGAACGCTCTTTCCATGCACACAAATTTCGACTCCGCAGAGGGCGGAATGAATGACGTGCTTTGCAAAATGCTTGGTCTTAAACCTGAGAGCGCTTTGCATGAAGAGCATGGCATTGGCTGTGGATATGTATGCGAGTGTGACGGCATGAACGTCCGTGAGCTTGCACAGAGAGCAAAGGACGTTCTTGGCTGTAGAGTAGTCCGTTTCAGCGGCGGCGAGCGTGAGATAAGGCGTGTGGGAATATGCTCAGGTTCAGGCGGCTCGTTTTTGGCTGACGCCGCAGAAAAAGGCTGTCAGGTGCTTTTGACAGGGGACGTAAAGCATGACGTTTTTATAGACGGCGGGAATATGGGCGTTTCTGTTATCGACGCAGGTCATTTCTATACGGAAAATATCTTCTGCGAGTTTATCGCTGGTGAGCTGAAAAACAAGTTCAGCGGTCTGAGAGTAGAGATAGCCGTAAGCAACAGGGATATAGTTGAAGTAATATAAAAAGCAGGTAAGTAAAATGGCATTGGACGGAATTTATCTGAGCTTGCTCAGAAAAGAATTTGACCCTCTTATTGACGGCAGGGTGGATAAGATACACCAGCCTTCACGAGAGGAGCTTATAATGACTATCCGCACTAAAGAGGGTGCGCAGAAGCTTATGTTCAGCACAGGTGCAGGCTCGGCAAGGGTCCATATAACAACGGCGGATATAGAAAATCCGAAAACACCGCCTATGTTCTGTATGCTCATGAGAAAGCATCTTGCAGGAGGCAGACTCACTGCCATTAGGCAGGACGGCTTTGAGCGTATACTTTTCTTTGACTTTGAAGCCACCAACGAAATGGGCGACAGGGTGAATCTCACCCTTGCGGCGGAGATAATGGGCAGGCGTTCAAATCTTATCCTCTATCGTGAGGACGGCAGGATAATAGACAGCATAAAGCGTGTGGGACAGGAAATGTCATCAGTGAGAATGGTGCTTCCCGGTGCGCAGTATACTTTGCCCCCAAGAGAGCAAAGGCTGAATCTTCTTGACTGCACAAAGGAAGAGCTTTTGGCAAAGATAGCCGAAAATCCCACGGCGGAGCTTTCAAAGGCAATAATGAAAACGCTTGAGGGCATTTCACCAGTGTTCGCAAGGGAAGCTGTGTTCTTTGCGGCAAGGGGTGCTGAGATAACAGCCGAACAGCTAAGCGGCGACACTGCGGACAGGCTGTGGTTTTATTTCTCGAAAGTCCGTGACAGCATAAATGACGGCACTAACGTCTACACAGTGCTGAAAACAAAAGAGGGCAATCTCAAAGACTTCTGCTTCTGCGATATCACGCAGTATGGTGCGCTCATGGTGACAAAAAGCTTTGAGTCACCAAGCGTTCTTCTGGACTATTTCTATGCGGAGAGGGACTCCCTTTCAAGAATAAAGCAGAAAGCCAACGACCTTTTCAAGCTTCTTATAAACACCTCCGAGAGAACTCAAAGGCGTGTGCAAAATCAGCGTGAAGAGCTTAAAGAGTGCAAGGACAGGGAAAAATACCGCATTTACGGTGACCTTATCACTTCAAATCTCTATGCACTTGAAAAGGGCATGGCGTATGCTGAGGTGCAGGACTTTTATGACGAGAACTGCCCTACAGTGAAGATACCTCTTGACAAAAGGCTTACGCCAACACAGAATGCACAGAAGTATTATAAGGAGTACAGAAAGCTCGACACCGCAGAGAAAAAGCTCACTGTGCTTATTGCAGAGGGCGAGCAGGAAGTCAAGTATCTGGATTCTGTTTTCGATTCTCTAACGAGGGCGCAGACGGAGGGGGATATAGCCGAGCTTCGTGAGGAGCTTTTTCAGGAGGGCTATGTAAAGCGCTCAAAGTTCAAGGGTAAGCCTCCAAAGGCTCTGCCGCCTATAAGATACCGTTCCTCTGACGGCTATGATATAAGGGTAGGCAGGAACAATAAGCAGAATGACCGCCTCACCTGCAAGGAAGCAGAGAAAACTGACCTTTGGCTCCACGTCAAGGATATCACAGGAAGCCACGTTATCGTCACCTGCGACGGAGAAATGCCACCTGACAGGACAATAGAGGAAGCGGCAATAATCGCCGCCTGCAACTCAAAGGGAAGAAATTCCTCCAGGGTGGACGTTGACTACACTTTCATAAGAAACGTGAAAAAGCCAAACGGCTCAAAGCCGGGCATGGTTATTTTTACAAACAACTACACTATCACTGTCAAGCCTGACACGGAGCTGGAGGAGAAACTGAGGGTATAGCCTAAAACTATATCCAACAAAGTTTCAGCCTATGAGTTTATGAAAATGCCACAAAAACGGCGTTGTATCGGACTTATTAGTGGTGTAAAAAGGTTATTGAATAATCCATAGCAATATGGTATAATTATCATGATGTGAATATTAAGAAAGCACAGTTTGAAAAGTTGTTAGCTGAGTAGAGCGTGTCAGGGCGAAAGCCTTGCCGTCAGGGAAGCAGGTCCAAATCCTGCACAACCGCCATTACTGTGTTTGACAGGCTTTTTTTGAGCTGTCATAAGTCAGGTATCTGCTGTGTTTTCGTTGACTATTTCTGTCTTGGGCGATGAAGATGACGGTCTGCTTTATCGCTGTGCAGGCAGTAAAGCGGATAGAATGCTTTTTCGTTTCGGCGGAAAGGCATTTTTTGCTGTGGTCTGGGTGTTCATAAAAAGTGCATTGACGGCGGAACAGTGTGTATCAACGAAAGGACAGAAAAGAATGAAGAAGAAAATTTTGAGAACAGCCAGCTTCGCTCTTGCGACTGCTCTTAGTCTGAGCGTGTGTGTAAGTGCATTTGTTTCAGACGGAACAAACAACAACGTAACAACATCAGTCCTCCCTGACAGTGCGGATAACGCAGTGCTTAACTGGGCAACTAAGGTAGGAAAAAGCTGGAATGATGGTCCGTCGCCTGTGGCTATCGTTGGAGATTATATCGTTTATACATCCGGCGACAAGCTCATGAGAATGAACAAGGAAACGGGCGTTGTGGATTCAGTAGTTGGACAGCGAGCAGGCACAAACAGCTACGCTATCCAGCCTGTTACTTATGCAGACGGCATGATATTCTCAGCCTTTAACGGCGGAATTCAGGCATTTGACGCTGACACCCTCAAGTCGCTGTGGGTATACAAGGACAGCGTGGGTGGTCAGTCTGTAAGCCCTATATACTATAATGACGGCTGTATCTACACAGGCTTCTGCAACTATGGTTCAGGAAAAGACGATCAGTATGTCTGCATAGACGTTAAGGACGAAGACCCTGACACAACAGATGAAGAGAAGTCACCGAAGTGGACATTCACAAACAAAAGCGGTTTCTATTGGGCAGGCGCATATGCAACTGACGATTTTGTTGTCCTCGGCATGGAAAATGCAAAGGCAAACACTACCGACCCTGCAAGAATAGTTACTCTTGACAAAAACTCAGGAAGCGTTATAGATACTGAGTATACAGTAGGCGGAGGAGTAAGAAGCACTATTTCTTACGATAAGGATACAGACGCTTATTATTTCACATCTAACGGCGGATATTTCTATAAGGCAACAATAGACGATGAGGGCAATTTCACAAAGCTTGACAGTATTGCACTTGGCGGCGCAAGCACATCAACTCCTACAGTTCTTAACGGCAGAGCTTATGTTGGCGTAAACGGCTCAGGCTGGGGCGACTATAAGGGCAGTGTTATTGCAGTTATCGACCTTGACAGCTTTAAGATAGCATACAAGGCAGAAACAAAGGGCTATCCACAGACATCAGGTCTTGGCGTTGTGAATGAGAACGGCTATAACTATGTTTACTTCTCAGAGAACGCATCAGCAGGCGCTATCCGCTATGTAAAGGATAAAAAGGGCGTAACAGAAGTTCTTGACGCTCAGATAGTAAACGGAAAGAAAACAGCTCCGTCACTTTTCACACCAACGGGTGCTCAGGCACAGTACGCTATAGCTGACCTTGTTGCAGACGAAAACGGCACTATCTACTTCAAGAACGATTCAGGCTACATAATGGCTGTCGGCTCAGAGGTGGAAAAGCTTGTGACCGAGAATGCTAAGACAGTATGCAAAGAGGGCGAAGCTTATGACGCTTCCGACTTGAAGGTTTACGCAGTTCTCAAAAACGGCGTGAAGAAAGACGTTACAGATTATGTGACTATCGACGATACAGCTCTTACAGCAGACGATGATTTCGTTACTGTTACATACAAGTATGGTATGTACAGAGATAAGACAAACGAGGGCGCTGCAAACACAACAGGCGTTGCCGTTTCACCTGTTGAAGCAACTATCGACGTAACAGTTCTTGCAGCAGAGGATTATGACAGCGTAAAGGCTGTTGAGAAGCTTATCAGTGATCTTGGCGAGATAACACTTGACAGCGAGAATGACATCAAGGCAGCAAGAGTCGCTTATGACGCTCTTGGCGACCTTAAGGAATATGTAGGCAATGTTGACGCTCTTACGGCCGCAGAGGAAAAGCTTGAAGAACTCAAGACACCAAGCTCTTCATCAGAAGCAGAAAGCTCTGTAAGCTCATCTGACGTATCTTCCGAAAGCACAGTATCTTCTGCAAACTCTGAGGATACATCTTCTGCCGCTTCATCAGCCGCAGAGTCTGTAAGCAGTGCTGACACATCAAAGGCGGCTGACAGCTCATCAAAGACAGCAAATAACGCAGGTGCGGCTAACCCTAACACAGGTGCGACAGCAGGCGTTTGCGTAGCAGGTCTTGCACTTCTTATCAGCGGAGCTCTTACAGTTTCAAGAAAGAGAAAGTAAAAAATTAAGATAATTAAGATATAAGTTATTTTGCAGGATACTCGCCCTCTATTTTCAGGGGGCGGGCATTTTCTGTGATATGAAAAGCGAGAATATTATGAAAAAGCATACACAAAAAAACAGGCAAATAATAATGCTGTCAGCAGCGGCGTTTTTTATCGCAGCGGCTTTTTTGTGTATGCGTTTTTATAATATGAGCAGTTATAAGACTCCTGAAAATCCGTTTTCAGCACTGTCTGAAAGCCTTGCGGAGGAGGACGGACAGGGCGGAGAGGGCTATGAAACAAGCTCTCAGCCAAAGGACGAAAGCTCAGATATGGACAGCTCACAGGCAGATGACAGTGATAACACTGATAGTAGCGACAGCAATACAGATACAACAGAAAGCTCTCCGCAGGCTGACAAAAGCGACGGAAATTCCCCGACAGTAAATGGCGGGAACACAAATGTTACCATAAATGTCCAAGGTGAAAATAAGTCTGACGAGGTAAAGAAAAAGCTTGACAGCAAGACCGAAACTGTCACAAAGAACACCGACACAGAATATTTCACCACCTCTATAAAAGAGGGCGAGCGTGTAAAAAAAGCCCTGTATAAGTTCACAATAACACATAAAAACAAGGCTCTCACAGTGCAAAAAGTTCAGGTCACTGTGAACGACAGCGTTGTAAATCAGTTTACGGGCAGCGTTACCCTTCACGCAGGAAAAAACACTATCCGTGTTGCCTGCACTTATACCGACAAAAGCGGTCAGGTGAAAAGGGCTTATAAGGACTATACAGTTTATTTTGACAAAAAGGAGATAACCTTTGACACCGACCTTGCGGATAAGGATACTGACACAGAAAGCATAACATTTTCAGCCACAGCTTTTTACGGCAGTGATAAAATACCTTTGACAGTAAAAGTCAACGGTGAAAAGCTTTCAGGCGGTGAAGCTTATACCGCACAGCTTTCTGAGGGCGAGAATACTATAACTCTCTCTGCGGAAAAGGACGGCTCAAAGGCTGAAAAAAGCTTTAAGATAAAATACACTCCTGCGGAGTTTTCAATTGATACCGACCTTTATGACCGCACTGTAAATGACGCCGATTTTAGCTTCTATGCGAGAATGAAAGGTCAAAGCGGCAGTGCAAAGCTAAGCGTTATTCTAAACGGCAAAAAGCTTTCGGGCAGAGATAATTATACCTGCACCCTTCAAAGCGGTGATAACCGTATAAGGCTTTATGCAAAAGACGGTGACAAAAAGATAGACAGATCTTTCACTGTCACTTATGTTCCCCTTGCGGACGATACCACAAGACCTGAGATAACGTATATAAACGTCACCAACGGACAGACAGTGAAAGGCTCGGGCTTCACCCTCAGATTTAACGCACAGGACTATCAGGGCGGAAGGATATATGCCGACAAGACAGAGGTCTGGCTCAATGGGCTTTCTGTTGAGTGTATCGCACAGGACAGGAACTCAGCCTATTATCTCCAGCTTTCGGGCGGGGCAAATCTTCTTGAAATAAGGGTGTATGACCCCGAGGGCAGATATGCGGATCATGCCTATACCATAAATTCTGTCAGCGCACAAAAGGGCGAGCAGACAGGCGTTATAACAATGAGCATTGACGCTGATACCATAGGGCTTGGACAGCTTGCCGCAGGCTCAGAGGTGGCAATATACGAGGGGGACACAGGCGTTGACGTTATAGAGCGTTTTCTCCAGCAAAACGGCTTCACAGGTGATTTTACAGGCAAGGACGATCAGAGATATTTAAGCCGAATACACAAAAGCGGTGCGTTTGCAGGTGGAGCAGTAAACAGCGAGCTTGCACAGCTTATAAAAAATGATGGCATTGCAGACAGTGGCACACAGTATGCCGACAGCCTTGGAGAATTTGACTACACCTACGGCTCAGGCTGGGTGTACACTGTAAACGGCAATATGCCTGCATACGGCATGGGCAAGGTGAACTTCACCGACGGCGACACTGTTAGGCTTGCGTTCACAGTTGCCTACGGAAGAGATATAACAGGTTCACAGGATAGCTATGACAAAACATGGTAGGAGGATATCGTTGAAAACGAGAGGTTTTCTTGGCAGATTAGCGGCGGTGTTTGCAGGGGCAGTAATGCTTCTGACAAATGTTCCTGCGGTGAATGCAGATAACGCAGATAAAAGGGACAGGATAACTGAAAGTGCAGAAAAGGTTTGTCAGTGGCAGCGTGACAAAATGGGCATTTCTCAGGACGAGAGCATTTTTTCGGGGGATTTTCTGCAAAACGCAGGCATAGGAAGCTCCGATTGGCTTGCCATAGGCATTTCACGCTTTGGTTTTGAGGAGGACTATGAGGCTTATCTCACTGCGCTTTCTCAGCGTGTGAAAGCTCTTTCAGATACCGACAACGCTACCGAGTGGCAGAGGTGCGCCATAACAGCCTCCGCAATGGGAGGCGACCCTGCCGACCTTGAGGGCATAGACCTTGTAAAAGGCGGTGTTTACGGCAGAGATGAAAATAATTCCGTAGGCAAACAGGGTCTTAACGGCTGGATATTTGCAATTTTGACCCTTGATACAATGGGCTACAAGACCCCGGAGGGTGCAGAGTTTGACAGAGAGCGTATACTTGACGAGATAGTTTCTTCGCAGAATACCGATGGCGGCTTTTCGCTGTCAAAAGGTGAAAGCGATATCGACATCACCGCAATGGCTTTGCAGGCGATCGCCCCATATTACAACGATTTTTCCCGTGACGATGTTAGAAAAAACGTTGACAAAGCGGTGGAGTATCTAAGCGGCAAGCAGGACAGCTCAGGTACGTTCGGAAACGCAGAAGCTGATTCGCAGGTAGTAATAGCACTTTGTTCACTTGGTATAGACCCCGAAGCTGACAGCCGTTTCGTGAAAAATACTGACCTTTTGACCGCATTGCTCTCCTATCAGAACAGCGACGGTGGATTTTCACATGAAAAGGGCGGTGATTCTGACGAGCTTGCCACAGGGCAGGCGCTTTGCGCACTTGCGGCACAAAAGCGTTTTGAACTTACGATGCGACGTATTTACGATATGAGAGAGGAGCTTTCAGTTCTACAGCGTGAAAAGCTTGACGGCATAAACGGCAGGCTTTCGGATATCTCAGACGAGGAGAGCGCAGAAAAAGCCTTGAAGCTTTTCAATGGCCTTGATTGTGACGAACGCACATATGTGAGATACGGTGCAGAGCTTGAAAATGCGGCAGAAAAATATGGTCAGACCTTGAGCGACAGGGCTTTCACAGAGGAGCTTGCACAGACAGACCATGGAAACGGTTGTGTATACAGTATCGAGAAAACGGAAATATATACGGGCAGGACGGGCTTTACAAAAAACGACAGGAACAAGCTTGAAGCCCTGAGAAAAAACGGCGTTACTTCGGGGGACTGCACTGTCACAGCGGTGCTTTTAGCCCATGCAAAGGCTGACGAGAGCCTTTCCGACAGGGATAAGATAATATCAGAGCTTGAAGAAATGAACGCCAAGGCGAACGAGCTTTACAGTGAGATATCAGACCTTAACAGTATCATAAGCCGTGAGCTTTATCCTGTTGATAGTGTTGGAAAAGACAAAAAGGAGCTTTTGGAAAAGACCGCAGAGAGGATAAAAAAGCTTCCTGAAAGCGAGCGGAAAAAGGTCACTTCTGCTGACGAGATAATAAAAGAGGCGGAGGATAAAAACGTGACAGTGTATGTGATATCTGCGGCAGCGGTGCTGTGCGCAGTGGGAGTTTTCACAGTGGTAAGAAAGAAGGGTAAAAAATGCGTGAGATAACAGATGAAGTAAAAAAGGTCATAATCGGCAAGGACGAAGTGGTGGATATGGTGTTCGCCGCAATTTTGGCGCAGGGTCATGTGCTTATGGAGGACGTTCCGGGCGTGGGAAAAACTACTCTTGCGGTGGCGTTTTCAAAGGCTTTGGGGCTTGAAACAAAGAGGATACAGTTCACCCCTGATACTGTGGCTTCCGACATCACAGGCTATACGGCTTTTGACAGACAGGCGCAGGGCTTTACTTTTCACAGCGGTGCGGCAATGACGAATATACTTCTTGCAGACGAAATAAACAGAACCTCAGGCAAGACACAATCTGCTCTTTTGGAGGTCATGGAGGAGCGGGCCTGCACAGTTGACGGCAGAACATATCCTCTGCCTGAGCCTTTTGCAGTGATAGCAACACAAAACCCTACAGGCACAGTTGGCACGGCGGCACTGCCTGTTTCACAGCTTGACAGATTTATGATAAAGCTTTCAATGGGCTATCCTGACAAGGTGGCAATGCGAAGCATAATGTCAGACCGAAGCAGTTCAGACCCACTGGCAGATGTGAAAGCCGTCTGCACCACTGAAAAGCTTATAGAAATGCAGAAAAAGGCAAAAGCTGTTTTTGTTGACGACAGCGTTTATGACTACATCTCAGACCTTTGCGACGCCACAAGGCATAATGAAAATATTTCTCTGGGCGTATCCCCAAGAGGTGCTTTGGCACTTTGCAGGATAGCAAAGGCGTGGGCGTGCTATAAGGGCAGAGAATATGTCGTTCCCCAGGACGTAAGAGATTTTTTTGCCCATGTTTGCGGCCACAGAATATCACTTTCTGCAAAGGGCAGGCTCTCAGGACTTGCGGCAGAAAGTGTGCTTGACGAGATACTTGGCAGCGTAAAATGCCCTGAGAATGAGGAAAAACGCAGATGAAGAGGCTATGCTTCTGCCTTTGCACAGCTTTTGGCATACTGCTTTTTGTGCTGAAAAAGCCCATTGGCATATCGGTGCTTGGTTTGTGCGCATTGCTTTTTGTATTGTCAGTATGTGTAAATATATTCTCGAAGAAAAAGCTGTCAGCAACACTGGTAAGCCATGGCACAGGCTTGAAAAATAAGGACATGAGCCTAAAATTTATCTTCACAGGAACTTGCGGTGAATACAGCGGTAAACTGCGGCTTAGAAATATGCTCACAGGACAGTGCGAAGATATAAAGGTGCATTTTATCATCAGCAGAGAGCCTGCTCAGGTGGATATCACTGTAAAAAGCGACACCTGCGGAAAGATAAAAGCAGAGTTTCTGACACTTAGAGCCTTTGACTTTACAGGGCTAACGTGGAAAAAGGCGCAGTGCGAAATAAAGGGCAGTGTGAACATAATGCCTGATGCCGCAGAGATAGATGAGAGCGAGGAAGCAAAGCTCAAGGAAGCCCTTGAAAGCGACTTTTTCAGCGAGGAAAACGAGGGCTTTGACCACAGTGAGCCTATCGGGATAAGAGAATATCGTCAGGGGGACAGCTATAAATCGGTGCATTGGAAGCTGTCTTTCAGACTTGGCGATATCTACGTCCGTGAATATGGCGAGCCTGTTACTGACAGTCTTTGTATCTACGTTGAAACAGGCGGGAATGTCCCCGCAACGGATTATGACCGCATTGCTGCAAAGGCACTGAGCCTTTCAATGTATCTTTCAGACGGCGGTATAGGGCATTACATGGCGTTTTACAGCTTTTCTCAGCAGAGAAAAGTTTTCGAGCATATTGACAGCGCAGACAGCTTCACTGTCGCTCTGGACAGCCTTCTTTCTTCACAGCCTGAGCAGGGAAAAGAGCGACTGACGGAGTTTTCAGAGCTGTTTGAAAGAAGCGGCATAAGCCGTGTTATCGAGATAAAATAGTAAAAGAGGTGACAATTGTGACAGCAAGTGTTTGCTATGTGGAAAAGCACTTTTCAAAGGGTGTTTATATCATGCAGAGCCTTTTTGGTGCAGTGACAATGCTCCTGCTGTCATTGTCGCTTGGTATGGGCTGGCGAGCTTTTGTTCTGGTAGGTGTGTGCATATTGACAGCCCTTGCAGGGGTATCAAAAAAGACTTTGCCTATATCATTTTTCACCGCACTACTGTCGGCGGTGATATTCCACCAGAAGTTTTTAACAAGCCTTGCAGGGCTTTTGAACTGCGTCCTGACCGCCCACGGTAAAAGCGCAGGAGTGGTGGAAATGCTTGTGGAAAAAAGCTCAGACCCTTGGTTTGCTCTTTGCGTGGGTGCGGTGATAGTTTCCACAGTGCAGAGCATTTTCAGCCGTCTTGACAGCAGAGTCTTTACAGTGGCAATGCTTGTGCTGTTTTTGTGTGCAGGTATCTTTATTGATATTCCTCTGTACTATGCCGCCGCAGAAGTGGCATTAGGTATCCTTGCATTGACGTTTTCCGGCAGCATAAAAGGCGATTTGAAGCCCTTTGTGCTTATACTTACAGCATTTTGCGCAGTGCTTATAGCCTGCATGACAGGAGCTTTTGACAAGCTTTGCGACTTTGCCTTTGCCGATCGCTTTAATACGAAAAGTGAGTATGAGATCATAATGGAGCACCCACAGCCATTGTATCTTCTGGAGAGCCGTTTTGAGAAAGAAACTAACGGCGTGTGGGGGGAGCTTAGCGGTGAGGAGAAATATGCCTGCTCAGACGAGTTCTATTGGCTTGATAAGCTTGATTTCTCACCGGCTTTTCAGACCGCTTCCCTTGACAATGCCATTGATATATCCGACAGCGGCAATGTTACAGTAAACATCAAAAATGGCGGAAAGCCCCTTTATACCTATGGTATGACCGCCGCAGAGAACGCTTTTTCCGACCCTAAGATAATAGGCGGAAGCTTTGAGAACACCAAAAGCTATTACAGGCTTGCGGTGTCGGAAGGCTATCTCACAAAGCCTTTTGGCACATTTGATACCCTGCGTACTTCTGAGCCTGCGGATTATCTTGCCGCAGAAAAGGGTTATCGTGACTATGTTTATTCCACCTGCCTTGACATATCAGCCGAGGACAAACAGCTTGCCGCAAACCATTTTGATCTGCAAGGTTCTCAGGGTAAACTGCGGTCTGATATGCTAAGTTTTTTTGTGTCAGACACAGTGCTTGACAGGTCAAAGACCTATGGGGGCGAAAGCTCTTTTGCAGATGTGCTTGAGGTAACTTGCCGTGGGGGCGAGGAGGATTTTGCTGCCGCCGCTGTGAAAATCTTCCGTGCAAAGGGTGTTCCTGCCAGACTTTGCAGAGGATATTTTATCACATCAGATATGACCAAAGACCTTACAGATAACTCAGCCCTGACCGTCACTTCAAAACAGCTCCACTATTGGGCGGAGTATTACAAAGACGGCATAGGCTGGCAGCCTTTCGAGGTCTGCCCCGATTATGTTGGCATGATAAAAACTGACGACAGCTCTGTAAAAGCAAAGCCCACCAACCAAGGCGGCGAAGCCCTTGCTCCCGAGGACGAGGACAAACCAAGGGAAGAGATCTTTGAGGAGAACAAGGTCAAACCTTTGGAGAAAAACTATGCGGTATATATCGTTATCGGTGCGGTAATACTTATACTCTGCCTTATTGCGGCAATAATAGCTTTGGTAAGAAAAAGAAAGTTTGCCGCTCTGCCTGACAGCAAAAAGGTGGAGAAGCTGTTCTTTGCAGGCAGAAAAAAGCTTTGCGGCAAGGATTTCTTAGACCATACGCCAAGGGAGCTTTCCGAGAGCATAAAAAAGACCTTTGGCGCTGATATGGCGGAAAGCTTCGCAGAGTGCGAGAAAATATACGAAAAGGCGAGATTTTCAAGGCTCGAGATAACCAAAGAGGAAATGGCAGTGGTTAAAAATTTCGCAAGTCAGGCAAAGAAAGCCAAAAAGCTCAAAGGTCGGGAGGGAGCATAAAAGTGAAAAAGGATATCGCTCTGCTCATAGTCATAATTTTAGCAGTGGCAGCGGTCATAAAGGGCGTTGATATTCAGTCCGTTGACGAGTATTACAGCCTGCACAGCGACGATACCGCAAATGCCGCTCACACTGTCACTCTGACAGTGGATTGCTCTGATATTTTGGATAATTACGATATGCTTGACAAAAATCTCCGTGACGAGCGCTATGTTCCCTCAGACGGCATTGTTATGCCTGCGGAAAAATATGTCCTCCGTGAGGGCGACACCGCATTTGATTTGTTGGAAAAAGCCACAAGGTGCGGGAAGATACCCCTTGATTATCAAGGCTCAGAGGATAATATTTACAACACTGTGTATGTCCGTGGCATAAACAATATCTACGAGTTTTCCTGCGGTCCGTCCTCAGGGTGGACCTATACGGTAAATGGCGAAAGCCCAGATAAGGGCTGTTCACAGTATGTCCTCCATGACGGTGACAGCGTGGAGTTTTACTACGTTTGCGACTACACAAAGGAGGCGGTGAAATGAGGTTGTCAGCTTTTCACCCTTTGACCGCCCTTGTGTATTTTGCGGCTGTGCTTGCGGTGACAATGTTCTGCTTTTCACCAGCCGTTGGTATATGCTCGGCAGTGGGAGCGTTCCTGTTCTGTGCCATAACTCAAAGCTGTAGACAGACCGCATCAGACCTTGCTTTCTACATCTTTCTTACCGCCGTTTTGACTGTCACAAATCCGCTTTTTTCACACAAGGGTGTAACGCCGCTTTTTTTCGTAAACGGCAAGGCTTACACAAAGGAAGCCCTTTTTTATGGCTTGACCGCTGGACTATCCCTCACCGCTGTGATAATGTGGTGCAAAGCTCTTGGAAAGGTGCTTACAAGGGAAAAGCTCCTATACATTTTCGGCCGAAAAACGCCAAAAGCTGCCCTTGTGATAACGATGACAATGGGCTTTATTCCAAAGCTCAAAAGGCTTCACAGACAGCTTTTGGACGCTTTGAATTGCTCTGGTGCGAACACCTCCGACAGCCGTTTTGACCGCCTGAAAAAAGACTGCACAGTGTTCACAGCCCTTTGTGCAGGCACGCTTGAAAGGGGAGCGGATACAGCCGCCTCAATGAAAGCCCGTGGTTATGGTATCCAGAAACGAAGCTTTGCACACTCGTTTAAGTTCAGAGCATGGGACGGCATTTTTGTGGCGGCTTTTGCAGTTATCTTTGCATTGGTGCTGATATTTTCCGCAAGGGGCGAGCTGTCCGCCGCTTTTTACCCTGTGATAAAGCTTGAAAACAGCGTTTTGCCTGTGGGAATGTTCGCACTGCTATGCGTTTTCCCATTTATTCTTGAAGTAAAGGAGAGCATAAAATGGAAATATTGTCTTGCGAAAATGTAGCTTTCAAATATAACGAAAGCACGGATTATGCCATTTCTGACTGCACTTTTTCAGTGAAAAAAGGCGAAAAAATAATGCTCTGCGGTGCTTCGGGAAGCGGAAAATCTACTTTGCTCAGGCTTCTGAAAAGAGAGCTTTCCCCAAGGGGCGAGCTTTCCGGAAACATCACCCTTATGGGCAAAGACAGAAGCGAGCTTTCTGATAGAGAAAGTGCTGAAAAGATAGGCTTTGTAATGCAAAGCCCTGACAGCCAGACGGTATGCGACAAAGTATCGGCTGAGCTTGCTTTCGGGCTTGAAAGCTTTGGTGTGAAAAGTGGTGAGATACAAAGCCGTGTTGGTGAAATGGCGGCTTTTTTCGGTATCGAGCCGCTATATGACAGGGATATCTCCACACTTTCGGGCGGTCAGAAACAGCTCGTCGCTCTGTGTTCCGTCATGGTCACAGACCCTGATATCCTGCTTCTTGATGAGCCTACCGCACAGCTCGACCCAGTTGCCGCAAGGGAGCTTCTTGGCATTTTAGACCGCCTTAACAAAGAAATGGGCGTGACTATTATCATTGCCGAGCATGACCCCGAGGAGCTTTTTGACTCCTGCGACAAAATTTTGTATCTTGCAAAGGGCAAGACCGAGTTTTTCGGAACGCCTGCCTTGACTGCAAAATATTTCGTAGAGAACGCTTTGGAGGGCTTCCTTCCCGAAACCGCCAAGGCGTTCGCAAGGCTTTGCGACGACCTGCCCCTCAATGTAAGACAAGGCAGGGCGAAGCTTGAAAAGCTTGGCGTGACGGATATTCCAAAGCAGGCAGTCACTGATACAGAACGTGCTGAGCCTTATGCCCTGCAGTGCAAAAATCTGTGGCAGAGATATGAAAAAAACTCCCCCGATATCCTCAAAGGCTGTGATCTTGGTATCAGAAAAGGGGAGTGCTATGGGCTTTTAGGCTCGAACGGAGGCGGAAAATCAACGCTCCTGCGTGTGATATGCGGACTTTGCAAGCCTTATATGGGTGCTGTTTCACTTTTCGGGAAAAAGCAGAAAGCCTATAAAAACGGCTCGCTTTTTCATGAAATGCTTGCATTTTTGCCCCAAGAGCCTGTGACGATGTTTGTAAAAGAAAGCGTCCGTGAGGATCTTTTGCAAAGCGGTGACAAAGTCGCAGTGGAAAATGTTTCACAGCGCATGGGCATAGAACATCTTCTTGACCGCCACCCTTGGGATCTCAGCGGCGGTGAGATACAGAAATGTGCTTTTGGAAAAATTCTTCTTGCTGACCCGAAAATAATAGTCCTGGACGAGTGTACAAAGGGCATGGACAGTTTCGCCAAAAAGGCTCTTGGTGATATTCTTTTGGGCCTAAAAGACGAGGGCAGGACGATACTTCTCGTGACCCATGACCTTGAATTTGCCGCACAATACTGCGACAGGTGCGGACTTCTTTTTGACGGAAAGATAGTCGCAGAGGATAATGCCGTGGAGTTTTTCTCTCACAATCGCTTTTACACCACCGCCGCCGCAAGGCTCACAAGGGGCTTTTTCAGTGGTGCAGTGACGTCAACAGCCGTAAGAGAACGGCTCGCAATGGTGAAAAGAGGTCAAAATGAGCAGTAAAAAAATTGTGTCAGGGCTTATCTATCTTCTTGTCATACCCCTTGTGTGCTTTGGCGGCATAATATTTTTCAGAGAACGCTTCTATTCTTTCGTCACCGCCGCACTTGCCATTCTTACCGTGGCAGGCTATTTTCTCCACTTTGAGAAAAAGCACTCCGACAGCACACAGCTTGTGATAATAGCCGCCATGACCGCATTGTCCGTTTTCGGCAGGATAGTTTTCAGCTTTCTGCCCGGCTTTAAGCCATGCACCGCAATCGTTATCATAACCGCCCTTTATATGGGAAGAGAATCGGGCTTTATGACAGGCGCAATGACTGCCCTTATCTCAAACTTCTATTTCGGACAAGGTGCGTGGACGCCTTTTCAAATGCTGGTGTGGGGTCTGACCGGATATTTTGCAGGAATGTTGGCTGATAAGCTTATAAAAAGCAAGCCGCTTCTCGTGACCTACGGCATAATCTCAGGAGCGGCGTTCTCTCTTATCATGGACTTGTGGAGCTGTCTGTGGGCTGATAACGCATTTATTCTCAGCAGATATCTTGCCCTTGTTGGCTCGTCAGCTTTTTTTACCCTTACATACGCAGTTTCCAACGTGTTCTTCCTGCTTGTTCTGTCAAAGCCTTTCGGCAGGATATTTAAAAGGCTGGATAAAAAATATGGATTAAAAAATTAGACCGACAAAGCTCTGCCCTGTCGGTCTTTTGCTATCCCTGCGGGGCGTTCACTGTTACGTCAGGAGATTTTTTGCCCATAAAAAGCTTTGGTATTATACCTGCCCCAACAGGCACGATAGCCGCCGCTGCCGCCGCCACAAGAAACTCTCCAAGGCTCGGAACGGCTGTGAAAAATACCTTTTGCAGAACAGGGAGCCATATGCCTGCAAACAGCGCTGCCGCTGATATGAATACAGAGAAAAGCAGGAATGGGTTTGAAAGATAAGGCACTGTGAAAAGCGTCTTATCTTCCGATTTACATTCAAACACATGGATAAGCTGACTAAGTACAAGTGTTATAAGCGCACCTGTTCTTGCAGTGCCGAGAGAATGGGTGTTAGTGAGCAGAACAGTGAAGCTTGCAAGGGTGCAGATACCGATAAGAAGTCCTCTTATGACGATACGCCACATAAGACCGCCGCTGAAAAAGCTGTCGTCCTCTTTTCTTGGTGGTTTTTTCATTACCGAGCTTTCCGCAGGCTCAAGCCCCAGCGCAATGGCAGGCAGGCTGTCTGTAACAAGGTTTACAAGAAGTATCTGCGCTGGAAGCAGTACCATTGGAAGCCCCATTAAAATTCCACCGAGCATTGTTATGACCTCGCCTATGTTGCAGGAAATAAGATAGCGCACGAATTTTCTTATGTTCTGATATATCGTCCTGCCCTCCTCAACGGAGTTCACAAGGGTGGCAAAATTATCGTCAAGAAGTATCACGTCAGCCGCCTGCTTTGTGACCTCTGTGCCTGATATTCCCATTGACACGCCTATGTCAGCTTCTTTTATAGCAGGTGCGTCGTTTACCCCGTCGCCTGTCATTGCACAAACGTGCCCACGGCTTTTGAATGCCTTTACTATCCTGAGCTTGTGTTCAGGAGTGACCCTTGCGAACACACGGCAGTTTTCTATTACCTCGTCAAGCTGTTTGTCGTCCATTCTGTCAAGCTCGTCGCCTGTCAAAGCGATAGAGCCTGCTTTCATAATGCCGGCTTCTTTTGCAATAGCCTGGGCAGTGAGCTTGTGGTCGCCTGTTATCATAACTGTCTTTATGCCTGCACGCTGACATTCCGCCACCGCCTTTGCGGCTTCAGCCCTGAGAGGGTCTTTCATTGCCATTAGTCCAAGAAAAGCCCATTCCCCGTCTACCTGCTGTGAAAATGCTATCACACGCAGACCTTTTGAAGCGTATTCATCGCACTTGTAAAAAGCCTGTTTTCTCATTGCTCCGCCAAATGTCAAAAGCTCGCCGCTGTCAGAAAAAACGTGGCTGCATTCCTTTATGATAACGTCAAAAGCGCCTTTCCTGAATGCCGTTGTAACCCCCTTTTCGTCAGCGCATATTACCGTCATGGAGCGTGTTTCACTTTCAAATGGCAGCTCGTCAGTTCGTCTGTAACCAAGGGAGCTGACGTTTATACCTGAGTTTGCGCAGGCTATGAGTATAGCTGTTTCTGTGGGGTCGCCCTCTGCACAAAGCTCGCCTTGCCTGCCGCCTCTGTCACGCTTTTTTATCTTCTCAGGAGGGCATAGCCTTGCGTTGTTGCAGGCTGCACCGCACAAAAGTATCCTGCCAAGGTCAGGGCTTTCCCATGCTTTGAGGGCTTTCTCATCAAAGCTTGCTCCCTCTTTTGTTACGTCGTAAGCACGGCTTTTCTCGGTGCAGGTGAAAATATCAGTAACTGTCATTTTGTTCATTGTCACAGTGCCTGTCTTGTCAGTGCAGATAACAGTGGCACAGCCAAGAGTTTCCACTGAATGAAGCCTGTGTACAAGTGCTTGACGCTTTAGCATTTTTCTGACCGCAAGAGCAAGCGCTATTGTCACAGTGGCAGGCAAGCCCTCAGGTATTGCGGCAATGGCTATTGTTATTCCTGTCATTGCCATGTTGAGAACAGGCTCGCCCCTTAGTACGCCTGCAAGAAAGACTACCACGCACACTGCAAGGCAGATGACAGCAAGAGTTTTGCCAAGCTCCCCGAGCTTCTTTTGCAGGGGAGTTTCAGGCTCTTTTATCTCCTCAAGCATGGTTGAGACCCTGCCCATTTGGCTTCGCTCACCTGTTGCCACCGCCGTGACCTCGCCAACGCCCTTTGTGACAACCGTTCCCATGTAGACCATGTAGTCTTTGTTCAGTGCAGTAAAATCTATTTCAGACGTACGGCATTTTTTTACCGCAGGCACAGCTTCGCCGGTGAGTGCGGATTCGTCGCATGATAACGCCCTTGATGAGTTTATGTAGCCGTCGCAAGGCACTCTGTCACCTGCTTCGAGAGTAAAAACATCTCCTGCCACGACCTCCGATGCAGGAATTTTCACAAGCCTGCCGTCACGATATACCATGGCGGTGGGAGCGGTCATGTTTTCAAGCTTTTCCAGAGTTTTTTCACAGCGGTATTCCTGAATAAATCCCAGCGCAGCGTTAATTATAACTATAAGCACGATAGGCACAGCGTCAGCATATTGCCCAAGTGCTACGGATATCACCACCGACACAAGAAGTATCATCACCATAACGTCATGAAACTGTCCTGCAAAAATTTTCGCCGCAGAGGTCTTTTTCTTTTTTGCTAGGCGGTTTTCCCCGTCCGTACTGAGCCGCTTTTCAGCTTCCGCAGTTGTTAGCCCCTTTCTTGTGGTCTGGTTTTCTGTAAGCTTCTTTTCAAGTATATCCAGCACAATGTATCTTCCTTTCCGGTTTTTTGGCTTTTGCCTTTGCTTATATCATATGCGGACAAGTCCCAAAAAAGAACTTTGCACTGTTGCCTGAAAAATCATATTGACTTTTTTAAGAAAATATGTATAATAGTATATAAGCCATGAAAATAAATATTGGCGAAAAAAATAAAGGAGGCAAATTCATGAACGATTATAATAATTTTTCTGAAAGCTATTCAAATCCACGAGTTAAAAAGCTGCGCTCTTTTGCACAGTCCACTTACGGCATAGAGGCGGCAAGCTATAAGGGCATTGCAATGAAGACCTTGTATTTTGTTGCAGTTTTCGCCGCAGGCATGGGAGCATATTTTTACATTCACAACTTCTTCGGCGGCGGTGCGCAGGCTTTTTCCACTGAGTATACTATCTTTGTCGGCGCTCTTATCGCAACAGCAATAGCAGGACTTGTGGCTTCATTCGCTCCGAAAACAACGGCGGTAACAGGCTCTATCTATTCCGCAGGCATGGGATATGCCCTCACCTTTATGTCAATGATCTACGCAATGCAGTGGAAAGGCATAATAGTTGAAGCCGTTACACTGACGCTTCTCACGGTTGCAGTGCTTGCAGTTATCTATTCAAAGGGCGTTCGTGTGGGAAGCAGAATGAAAACTGCTCTTATCACCTGCCTTTGGGTCTCTATCATAGGCGGATTGCTTTTCATGCTTCTTGCATGGCTCGCACCTCATTCAGCTATCTACACTTCAATCGTTGCAATAAACAACGGTCCTGTCGGCATACTTTTCGCTGTTATCGGCGTTCTTATCGCCGCAGCGCTTCTTATGTGCGATTTTGAAACTATCCAGATGACAGTTGAACAGGGGCTGCCTGCTCAGTATGAATGGTATGCAAGCTATGGTCTTATCGTAGGCGTTATTTATCTTTATCTTAAAATACTGAATCTCCTTGCAAAGATAGCAAACAACAGAAAGTAATTTAAAGACTTAGCACTTTTTATCCCTCGTCGCAAGGCGGGGGATATTTTTATGCACAAAAAAGGAACTCCCGAATAAACGGAAGTCCCTTTTTGTGTGGGTATATTTAATTAATAGAAAGGCTTTTTTATCAGATATCCCATTTCCAATCTCTGATCTCAGGCATATCAAGACCATACTCAGCAATATACTGCTTGTGTTCAACAAGCTTGTCCTGCATGAGCTGGTGGAGATAAGCGCCTGTGTTTCCGAGCTGTGGAAGTCTCTTGATAACTTCCATAACAAGGTGGAAACGGTCTATCTCGTTCTGAACTCTCATGTCGAATGGAGTTGTGATCGTACCCTCCTCGTTGTAGCCGCATACATAAAGGTTGCGGTTGTGACGATGATAGAGAAGCTCGTGGATAAGTGTAGGATAGCCGTGAAATGCAAATACGATAGGCTTGTCCTTTGTGAACAGTGCGTCAAAATCAGCGTCGGAAAGTCCGTGTGGGTGCTTTGACTGTGGCTGAAGCTTGAACAGGTCAACAACGTTGATAAATCTTATCTTTACCTGTGGAAGATTCTTTCTCAGGATAGTTACTGCTGCAAGTGCTTCAAGTGTAGGTGTGTCGCCGCAGCAAGCCAGAACAACGTCAGGCTCCTGACCCTGATCGTTTGAAGCCCATTCCCAGATACCGATACCCTGTGTGCAGTGCTTAACAGCCTGCTCCATTGTGAGCCACTGCTGTCTTGGGTGCTTTGATGTTACCATTACGTTTACATAGTTCTTTGAACGTATGCAGTGGTCAAAGCATGACAGCAGACAGTTTGTGTCCGGTGGGAGATACATTCTTACAACGTCTGCTTTCTTGTTTGCAACGTGATCGAGGAAACCCGGATCCTGATGTGTAAATCCGTTGTGATCCTGCTGCCATACATTAGAAGAAAGTATGTAGTTAAGTGAAGCTATCTTCTGTCTCCATGGGAGCTGTGAAGTAACTTTGAGCCACTTAGCGTGCTGTGAGAACATTGAGTCAACTATTCTTATGAAAGCCTCATAGCTTGCGAAGAAGCCATGGCGGCCTGTGAGCAGATAGCCCTCCAGCCAGCCCTCGCACATATGCTCAGAAAGCATAGAGTCCATAACACGACCGTCAGCGGCAAGGAACTCGTCGTTGTCGAGCTTGTCAGCGTTCCAATCTCTGTTTGTTGCCTCAAAGACCTTGCCAAGTCTGTTTGACATTGTCTCGTCAGGTCCGAAGATACGGAAGTTTCTGCTTTCTTCATTAAGCTTGAATATATCTCTTACAAATCCGCCAAGCTCTATCATATCCTGTGCTTCAACTGCACCAGGAGCAGGCACATCAATGCCGTATTTCCTAAAATCAGGAAGTCTGAGATCTCTCAGAAGAAGTCCGCCGTTGGCATGTGGGTTAGCACCCATTCTTCTGTCGCCTGTAGGAGCAAGCTCTTCAAGCTCAGGGATAAGTCTGCCCTCTTCTGTGAAAAGCTTCTCAGGGTGATAGCTCTTGAGCCAATCCTCAAGCATTTTCAGATGCTCAGGAGCTTCCATTGTCATCGGTACCTGATGCGCTCTGAATGTACCCTCTATCTGCTTGCCGTCTACTACCTTTGGACCTGTCCAGCCCTTTGGTGAACGGAATATTATCATAGGCCACTTTGGTCTTTCAGTAACGCCATTTTCTCTTGCGTCCTTCTGGATAGCCTTGATCTCCTCGATAACAGTGTCAAGAGTTTCAGCCATGAGCCTGTGCATCGTCATAGGATCGTCGCCCTCAACAAAGTATGGCTTCCAGCCGCAGCCCTCAAAGAAACTCTTTATCTCTTCATGAGAAATTCTTGAAAATACAGTTGGGTTTGATATTTTGTAGCCGTTAAGGTGAAGTATAGGAAGTACAGCACCGTCAGTCTTAGGATTCAGGAACTTGTTTGAGTGCCATGCTGTTGCAAGAGGGCCGGTTTCCGCCTCACCGTCGCCAACAACGCAAGTTGTGATAAGGTCAGGGTTGTCGAATACAGCGCCGAATGAGTGTGCAAGTGAATAACCAAGCTCGCCGCCCTCGTTTATAGAACCGGGTGTCTCAGGTGCAACGTGTGATGAGATTCCTCCTGGGAAAGAGAACTGCTTGAACAGCTTCTGCATACCCTCAACATCTCTTGAAATGTTAGGATATACCTCAGAATAAGAGCCTTCAAGATAGGTGTTTGCTACCATGAAGTTTCCTCCGTGACCAGGACCTGAAATATAGATCATGTCAAGGTCATATTTCTTGATGACTCTGTTAAGGTGAACATAGATAAAGTTCTGACCAGGTACAGTACCCCAGTGACCGACTATCTTTTTCTTGACGTGATCCATTGTGAGCGGCTCACGGAGAAGCGGATTGTCAAGCAGATAGAGCTGACCTGCCGAAAGATAGTTGGCAGCCTCCCAATACCTGTTCATTTTCTCCAAAAGCTCAGGAGAAATGTTCATTGTGTCTGACATTGCAATACCTCCATATATTTTGTCATAGTTCAAAAAAACGGTAAACGTTTTCACACAATAAAATTATATCACAGCCTATAATTTTTTTCAAGGCAAGAATATGAAACTAGCCGAAAATTTTATACTCCATTTATGATATTTCATATGCTATATAAAAACAGTGATAATAAAGACCTCTCCGCATATAGCAGAAAGGTCTGAGCTTGTCAAATATCCAAAATTTATAGCGGGCGACCTCAGGTCACCCCTCTGCACAAAACTTTAAATAAGCTGACAAATAAGTATCACGCAGAAGCTTGCAAGGCAGGCAAATGCCGCAACTATGATAAGGCTTTTTTCCTTGAATGCAAGCACGCAGGCTGTTATAAGTCCTGCTATGGAAGCCGCAAGGTTTTCCGTTGAGAATAGTATTGACGGGAACGTCATTGCTCCAAGCACAGCGTATGGCACATAGTAAAGAAAGCTTTGCACAAATCTGTTTGTTATCTTGCCCTTGAAAATTACCAACGGCAGGGCACGAATAAGATAGGTCACTCCTGCCATAATGAAAAGATAAATGAAAAAATCTCTTATACTCAGCATTGACCGTCCTCCTCATTTTTCACAGGCATGAGAGCCGCCATTATCCCTGCGGAAAGAACGGTGCAGATTATTATGGAAAATCCTCCTGATACCTTATTAAGAATAGGCAGCCACTTGAAACAACAGCGAAGAAGAGCCGCAAATATCGCCGCCATTGCAATGCCCTTGTTTTTCTTTGCAGGCGGTATTATTATTGCAAGGAACATTCCGTATATTGCAATACTAAGTGCGCTTATGACTATCTCAGGAAGTATTTTTCCTGCCGCTGCACCTATAAGAGTCCCCAGCGACCAGCCTGCTACAGGTAAAGCGATAAGCCCATACATATACTGCCTTGAAACTTCACCTATATTTCCCATTGCCATGACAAATATCTCGTCTGTCACTCCGAAGCCTACCAGCCAGCGGTGTATTCCCGACAGTGACTTGTCAGCTTTCTGTGAAAGAGATATTGACATAAGTGCATATCTCAGATTGATGATAAACTGGGCACAAGCCATTTCTATCCAGAAACCGCCCCCCGACAGCATAATGTCAAGTCCTGCGAACTGACCTGCCGAGGTCACGTTGCAAATAGAGATCAGCACAGTTTCCCACCAGCTCAGACCGCCTTTTACTCCTTGAAGTCCGAATGTAAAAGATACCGAAAGATACCCCAAAGCAATAGGTATGCCGTCTTTAAGACCTTTTTTGAAACCACTCATAAATCATTCCGCCGAAGCGGAGTTCCCCCTCAAATCAAAAATTATCTATCCTGCACTGACATGACGCCATTGTAACAAGTGCCGCCTTGTGGCTTTCCTCTGTTACTCCTGCACAGGCGTTTGCGTCAACTATGACCTCGCACTCAGGACAAAAAGCTTTTATTAGCAAAGCGTTTGATACTACGCAAATGTCTGTGCAAAGTCCGCAAAGCTCTATCTCGTCCCCTGCCTTTGTTATTTCAGCAAGGTGCTGTGCAAGCTCAGCCGAGCCGAATGTGCTTTTTTCATAGACCTCTGCGCTTCCACCGATAGCCTCAGCTACCTGAGCCGCAGGCTGCCAGCCCTCGGTGCCTTTTATGCAATGCTCCACAGGGAGCTTTTTTCCCTCAGGCGTTTCAAGATAATCCTTGAAGTGCGTGTCAAGGGTCATGAATACAGTGCTGCCATGAGCCTTGTAACTGCGTATTTTTTCACACACAGCAGGAACGATCATTTCTGCCATTTTTGAACCAAGACTGCCCGTGACAAAATCATTCTGCATATCAACAACTATAAGATATCTCATATTCTATTTACTCCTTTCTTTCACGACGAAAACGTTTTGACAGGTAAGAACTGACATATTGTTTTATTAGTCCATAAAGTAACATTATAACCCTAAAATATGAATTTTTCAACGTGTGCATAAAATGGGCAAAAAAAATGCTGAGCAACGGTGCTCAGCAGAAAATAAAATAAAAAAACTATGTGTAGAACAAAAGAAAGGAGACAACAAAACGGATGTTAAATCAAACAAATTATGTTCAATATCCTTAACATCAATTAAATTATAACCTCTTTTGTAGCGATAGTCAAGAAAAAGTTGCAAAGAACTTGTTAATTTTCTGAAAATTCGGGATTTTGCACAAATATTTCGTTGACATTATGCTAACAATGACATCTGCGTGAGGTCTGAACTTAAATCGACTTAAAAAAGTAAAATATCTTATCCATTTTTAGTGCCTGTGATGTTCAAATTTTAATATTTAAAGCAAAAAAATAAGGTCATGACAGCAGGAAAGAGAGCCGATTTTAGAATATGCAGCAGGCAAACCCGTGATAAAATGCTGCCCTCTGAAACAAGCTCCCTCTCCTGCCGTCATGACCTGCAGGGGACTACTGCTCGGTGACAAGTCTGTTGTCTTTGAAAAACAGTGAAATGCACCAGATAGCCGAAATAGCTACCAAAACGTAGATGATCCTGCTTAGTATCGCTGCAGCGCCTCCGAAAAGAAATGCCACAAGGTCGAACTGGAAAATGCCCACAAGCCCCCAGTTTATGCCGCCTATTATGAGAAGCAGCAGTGCGATCCTATCTATCATGAGAAACTCCTCCTTTGATTGTTTAAGATATAGAGCAGTCCGTCTGTCAGCGGGCTGTTGATTGTAGTATTGTCATATTTTTTTGGATTATTCATTGAACGTTTGGTAAAAAACTACTAAAAAACACAGCGAAAATTCTATATAAAAATCTGCTTTTTGTACTAGACAAAAGCGACGGGCTATGTTATAATAATTGTGTGTTAATCGTTTAAGTAAAAATGTATGGTAAGGCGGGAGCAGATCATCGCTTTGCATTATGGGGGCGTTACTTTTTTGAATAATATAGACCTTAAATTCATGTTTAAAGATACGGAATGTGTCAGAATGCAGTCAGGAAAGTATTCCTGCGTTATCGCACCAAAACTTGGCGCTGCTGTGCTGAGGCTTCGTGACGAGGAAAACGGCATAGAGGTGTTCAGATATCGTGATGACTGCACTCTCAAGACTATAAATAAGGCGAGAGAGATATGGGGACTGCCTACTCTTTTCTTGCCTAATCGCTTTGATAAGGGCATTATAAAGACCTCTGGCGCAGTGTATCAAATGCCTGTAAATGAGAAAAAGCTTGATAATTTTATCCATGGCTGGGTGCATAAGAGAGAACACGAAATAGAGTGTTATTCAACACAGGATAAAAAAGCTGTGCTTGTTACTTCTTATACCTTTGACAAGAATGACGAGATGTATTCTTATTTTCCGGTGGATTTTAAAATATCCTATACGTTTACGCTGTCTGAAAACGGTCTTTTGCAGGAGATATACCTGACAAACAACAGCGACAAGGCTCTGCCTGTTTCCATATGTACTCATACCTGCCTTAATGCGCCAATGTGCGACGGCGGCAGGGAGGAATCAATGAGAATGTGCGTGCCGATAATCGAAAAGTGCGAGCTTGACAAGAGATGTCTGCCTACAGAAAAGCTTTTGCCTCTTAAAAAGAAAGACCTTGAATATAAAGAGGGTACAAAAATGCCTACCCTGCATAATATCTCAAACGATATGTACACCGCAGGCATGAACAAGCTTGACGGTAAGGACTTCTATGGCTCTTATGTTGTGGATACTGACAATGGTCATAAGGTTTGCAACGAGGTGTCAAAAGAATTTAAGTTCTGGAATATGTGGAACGATAAGGGCAATAAAGGATATTTTTGCCCTGAACCAATGACAGCTATGATAAACTCTCCTAATCTCAGCCTGCCTAACGAAGTGAGCGGATATAAGGAGATAACAAAGGGTCACACATTCAAGTGCTGGCAGAGATTCTTTACTGAATAATAGAAAATGCAGTAGGGGTGAACTGAGGTCACCATTTGATATACGCATTTGTATGGGTTATAATTAAGAAATTAATTAACAATAGATAAATTACGAAAGGTGGAAATTATTGATGAAATTTGGTCATTTTGATGACGTGAAAAAGGAATATGTCATCAGCAATCCAAGAACGCCATATCCATGGATAAACTATCTTGGCACACAGGAGTTCTTCTCACTTATCTCCAACACAGCAGGAGGCTATTCCTTCTATAAGGACGCAAGACTGAGAAGAATAACTCGTTACCGTTACAACAACGTGCCTATTGACATGGGCGGAAGATATTTCTATATCAAAGACGGCGAAACTATCTGGAATCCGGGCTGGTCACCGGTAAAGACAGAGCTTGACGCTTACGAGTGCCGTCATGGTATGGGCTATACTATCATCACAGGTAAGAAGAACGGACTTAAGGCTGAGGCTACATTCTTTGTTCCTCAGAACTATAACGGCGAAGTTCAGCAGGTAGTTCTCACAAACGAGAGCAATGAAGAAAAAACATTCTCATTCTTCTCATTTGCAGAGTGGTGTCTTTGGGACGCTCAGGACGACTGCACAAACTTCCAGAGAAACTTCAGCACAGGCCGTGTTGAGGTAGTAGGTTCAACTATCTATCACAAGACAGAATACAGAGACAGAAGAGATCACTTTGCATTCTATACAGTAAATGACGAGATAGACGGCTATGATACAGACAGAGATTCATTTATCGGTCTTTATAACGGCTTCCATAACCCACAGGCTGTTGAAGCAGGCAAGGCTAACAACTCATTTGCAGACGGCTGGTCACCTATCGCTTCACACTACAAGAAGATAACACTTGCTCCGGGCGAGTCAAAGACACTTGTTTTCATCCTCGGCTATGTTGAAATGCCTGTTGACAAGAAGTTCGAGGCTGACGGCGTTACTATCAATAAGGAAAAGGCTCTCGCAATGATCGAGCAGTATAACACTCCTGAAAAGGTAGCCGCAGGTCTTGAAGAACTCAAGGCAACTTGGGACAGACTTCTCAGCGTTATCAATGTTGACACACCTGATGACAAGGTAAACAGAATGGTAAATATCTGGAACCAGTATCAGTGTATGGTAACATTCAACCTTTCACGTTCCGCATCATATTTCGAGAGCGGTATCGGCAGAGGAATGGGCTTCAGAGATTCCAATCAGGATATCCTCGGCTTCGTTCATCAGATACCGGACCGTGCAAGACAGCGTATCATCGACATCGCTTCTACACAGCTTCCTGACGGCGGCTGCTATCATCAGTATCAGCCTCTTACAAAGAAGGGCAACTCTGATATCGGCGGCGACTTCTCAGACGATCCGCTGTGGATGATCCTTTCAGTTTCCGCATATATCAAGGAAACAGGCGACTGGTCTATCCTTGACGAAATGGTACCATACGATAATGACGAGTCAAAGGCTAAGCCAATGCTCGATCACCTTAAGGTATCATTCTATCACGTTGTAAATAACCTCGGTCCTCACGGTCTGCCACTTGCAATGAGAGCTGACTGGAACGATTGTATCAACCTTTCATGCTATTCTGATACTCCGGGCGAGAGCTTCCAGACTTATACAAACCCTAAGTTCGCAGCTGAGGGCGGTTACTCAAAGGTAGCTGAGTCTGTAATGGTGGCAACACTCTTTACATACACAGGTCCTAACTATGTGTCTATCCTCAAGCACCTTGGCAAGGACGATGAAGCTGCCGCAGCACAGGCTGAGATAGACAAGATGAAGAAGAACGTTATGGAATCTGCATTTGACGGCGATTGGTTCCTGAGAGCTTACGATTCCACAGGCGCAAAAATGGGTTCTAAGGAATGTGAAGAGGGCAAGATATTCATCGAGCCACAGGGCTTCGCAGTTATGTCTGAAATAGGCAAGGACGAGGGCGCTGACATCAAGACACTTGATTCTATCGACAAGTACCTCAATACAAAGTATGGTCTTGTTCTTAACAACCCTGCATACTCAAAGTATTATATCCAGTATGGTGAGATATCCACATATCCGGGCGGATATAAGGAGAACGCCGGTATCTTCACACACAACAATGCTTGGATAATCTGCGCAGAAGCATACGCAGGCAGAGGCGACAAGGCGTTCGAGTATTACAGCAAGATAGCTCCTGCATTCAACGAGGAGATATCTGATCTTCATAAGACAGAGCCTTATGTATACGGTCAGATGATTGCCGGTAAGGACGCAAGCAGATTTGGCGAGGGCAAGAACAGCTGGCTCACAGGTACAGCCGCATGGAACATGGTAGCTATCTCACAGTATATTCTCGGTGTACAGGCTGACTTTGACGGCTTGAAGGTAGATCCATCTATCCCTCACGAGTGGGACGGCATGACAGCAACACGTCAGTACAGAGGTGCAACATACAACATCACTGTTAAGAACCCTGACCACGTTTGCAAGGGCGTAAAGAGCGTAACTGTTGACGGCAAGGCAGTAGAGGGCAATGTTCTCCCTGTAGCTGAAAATGGTGCAACAGTAAATGTTGAGGTAGTAATGGGCTAAACCATACTCTCATAAAAAATCAAAGGACGGTACTTTGTGTGCCGTCCTTTTTTTATATCCAAAAATTTAGCCGTTCCTCTACATAAAAAGTGCAAAGCAAAAGGGCGACCAAAGGTCGCCCCTACATTAAAGTTGCGTATATTAGACTTGCAGAGAAAATTATTCCTCAGGACCCATTACCTTGACCATAACGGCTTTCTGTGCATGAAGTCTGTTTTCAGCTTCCTCGAATATCTCATTTGCGTGAGCCTCGAATACCTTTTCGGTTATCTCCTCCTCACGGTGAGCAGGCAGGCAGTGCTGTACCATTGCGTCAGCCTTTGCAACAGCCATGATATCGTCATTTATCTGATAGCCCTTGAATGCGATCTTTCTCTTCTCAGTCTCAGCTTCCTCGCCCATTGAAGTCCAAACGTCTGTGAAAAGTACGTCAGCGTCCTTTGCAGCCTCAAGAGGAACGTCTGTCATTGAGAACTTGTCGCCGTAACCCTTGGCAAATTCAAGGACCTCAGCAGCAGGCTGATAATCCTTAGGGCAAGCGATAGAAACTTCCATGCCTACTTTAAGTCCGCCAACGATAAGAGAGTTTGCCATGTTGTTGCCGTCGCCAATGTAGCACATTTTCAGACCCTCAAAGCGACCCTTGAACTCTCTGATAGTCATAAGGTCAGCAAGCACCTGACAAGGGTGGCAGAAGTCTGTCAGACCGTTTATTACAGGGATAGAGCCATATTTAGCAAGATCCTCAACCTCTTTCTGCTCAAAAGTACGGATCATGATGCCGTCAAGGTAACGTGAAAGAACACGGGCTGTGTCCTGAACAGGCTCGCCTCTGCCTATCTGGAGGTCACGGTTTGAAAGGAAAAGTGCCTGACCGCCAAGCTGGTACATACCTGTTTCAAAAGAAACTCTTGTACGGGTAGAGGACTTCTGGAATATCATTCCGAGAGTTTTGCCTTTAAGAATGTGATGCTCGATACCGTTTTTGTTTTCGTATTTGAGCTGGTCTGCAAGATTGAGAATGTCGAGAATTTCCTCCTTGGAAAGGTCGAGCATTTTAAGTAAATGTTTCATAATATTTCCTCCGTAATTTGATTTTTATTTGGTATTGCGTATCAAACGGGCGAACACTGTTCGCACCTACACACTTTGTTATTTCTCGTCAAGAACTTTTTTCAGAATAGCAAGTCCCTTGTCTATCTGCTCGTATGAGATATTCAGCGGCGGCAAAAATCTCAGCTTGTCCTTTGCTGTGAGAATAAGCAGTCCGTTTTCAAAGCATTTGTTAAGCACATCAGCGGCTTTCTTGGTTTTGAGCCTTACGCCTATCATAAGACCAAGTCCGTCAACGTCCTCAACTTCGTCTATCTGGACAAGCTTTTCTCTGAAATATTCGCCCTTTTTGCGAACTTCCTCAAGAAACTCAGGCTTTGTCACCTTGTCAAGAACTGCGTTTCCGCCTGCGCAGGAAATAGGATTTCCACCAAACGTCGAGCCGTGTGTACCCTTGCCAAGTACCTCACTGCACTTCTTGTTAGCAAGGCACACGCCTATTGGAACACCGCCTGCAAGACCCTTTGCAAGTGTGGTTATGTCAGGCTTTACGTTGTAAATCTCAGATGTGAGGAGCTTGCCGGTTCTGCCAACGCCTGTCTGTACCTCGTCTGCGATAGTGAGGATATCCCTCTTTGCACACTCAAGCATGATAGTGTTCACAAAGCTCTGCTGAAGAGGTATAACACCGCCTTCGCCCTGAACAAACTCGAACATTACAGCGCAAACCTTGTTGTCAAGCTTGTTGAGCTTGTCCATAAGATCGTCAATATCATTAGCGATAACATTCTCAAATCCGCCAACGAACGGGAAGAAGTAGTTGTGGAAAACCTCCTGACCAGTTGCAGAAAGAGTGCAAAGCGTTCTGCCATGGAAGCTGTTTACAAGGGTGATGATGATATTTCTCTCAGCGTCCTTGCCGTATTTGTCAAAGCTGTATTTTCTTGCAAGCTTGATAGCGCACTCGTTAGCCTCTGCACCCGAGTTGCCGAAGAACATTTTCTCATAGCCTGTTGCCTCGCAAAGTCTTTTTGCAAAGTCAGCCTGTACCTTTGTGTAGTAATAGTTTGAGGTGTGCTGTATCTTGTGAGCCTGCTCGCAGACAGCGTTCACCCAATCCTCGTCGCAGTAGCCAAGACTGTTTGTGCCGATACCGGAGCCGAAGTCGATATACTCTTTTCCGTCCTCGCCCACAGCCGTCTGACCATGACCGCTTTCCATAACAAGACCTATTCTGCCATAGGTCTGCATAACGTGTTCGTTGAACTGTTCTATGGTGTTCATTTTCATCACTCTTTTCAATATGTATTGATATTTTATATAAACTGTGTACCGATACCCTCGTTTGAGAGCAGCTCGATAAGTATCGAGTGCGGTACTCTGCCGTCAATGATAGTGGTCTTTTTAACGCCACGTCTTACGGCTTCAACACAGCAGTCTATCTTTGGTATCATTCCGCCGCTTATGATGCCTTTCTTTTTGAGATAAGGCACATCGCTGACGTTTACCTGTGGGATAAGTGTGGAATCATCGTCCTTGTCCTCCAGCAGACCAACTATATCCGTCATAAGAATAAGCTTTTCCGCTCTCAGACAAGAAGCAATTCTCGCCGCCGCAGTGTCAGCATTGATATTGTAAGACTGTCCGTCCTCGCCAACGCCAACTGTGGAGATTATAGGAACATAACCGTTGTTCAGTGCGTCAACTATAGGCTTTGTTGTTACCTTTTTGATGTCGCCCACAAAACCAAGGTCTACCTCGCTGTCAAGCTTCTGCGCAAGTATCATCTGACCGTCACAGCCGCAAAGACCGAGAGCCTTTCCGCCATGAAGCTGCAAAGCGCAAACAAGCTCCTTGTTTACCTTTCCGCACAGCACCATTTTAACGATATCTATAGTTTCTGCGTCAGTGTATCTCAGTCCGTTTATGAACTTGCTTTCAATGCCGACTCTTTTGAGCATTGCGTTTATCTCAGGACCGCCGCCATGAACAAGAACTACCTTTATTCCTACCTCGCTTAGAAGCACGATATCGCTCATAACAGCTTCTTTAAGCTCAGCGTTTGTCATAGCGTTGCCGCCGTATTTTACAACGACTATCTTATCATGGTATTTCTGAATGTGTGGCAGAGCGTCAATAAGTATCTGACTCCTGATTTTATTGCTTATGTCCATTTCTCATTCTTCTTTCCTATACTGATTTTATGTCTTAGCTTCTGTAATCGCCGTTTATCTTAACATAATCATATGTAAGGTCACAGCCCCATGCAGTGGCAGTTCCGTTGCCGTCGCCGATAGAAACGCTTATTGTTATCTCGTCCTCAAGAAGAACGGTCTTAGCCACTTCCTCAGAGAACTCTATGCCTGCGCCGTTGTGGCAAACGTGTATCTCTCCTGCCTTTGATGACAGTGAAACGTCCACCTTGTTTATGTCAAAATCAGCATCAGCGTATCCAACAGCGCAGAGTATCCTGCCCCAGTTAGCGTCAGCACCGAACATTGCGCACTTGAAAAGCGGCGAGCATATAACGCTCTTTGCAACGATTATAGCGGTGTCAAGGTCTTTTGCACCTGTTACAGTACATTCAAGAAGCTTAGTTGCGCCCTCGCCGTCCTTTGCGAGCATCTTAGTAATGTTCATCATAACGATATAAAGAGCTTTTTTGAACACCTCGTAGCTCTCACCCTCGGCTGTTATCTCAGGGTTTCCTGCAAGTCCGTTAGCCATAACAGCACAGGTATCATTCGTTGACTGGTCACCGTCAACAGACAGGCAGTTATATGTTATCTTGACGATATCGGTAAGAGCCTTTTTGAGCATTTCGGATGATACAGCGCAGTCTGTAGTGATAACATTGAGCGTAGTCGCCATGTTAGGGTGTATCATACCGCTGCCCTTGCCCATGCCGCCAACGTGGCAGATCTTGCCGTCAAGCTCAAACTCAACAGCCACTTCCTTTTTCACTGTATCAGTAGTCATGATAGCAATAGCGGCTTTTTCGTTGTCCTCATAGGAAAGTCCCTCATAAAGCTCGTCTATCTTAGCTTCGATAGGTTCAAGAGGGAGTATCTGACCGATAACGCCTGTCTGAGCGATAAGAATTTCCTCAGGCTTAACGCCCATTTTCTCGGCAGTCATCTCGCACATTTTGTAAGCCTTTTCCTCACCATCAGCGTTGCAGGTGTTGGCATTTTTGGAGTTAAGGATAAAGCCCTTAGCCTTGCCGCCTGTTTTAGCAAGATTTTTCTGAGAAACAGTAACAGGAGCACCCTTGACCTTATTCTGAGTAAAAACGCCGGCGGCTGAACACATAACGTCAGACTCCACAAGGCAGAGGTCAGGCTTTTTTGTAGGGTTTTCCTTTATGCCGCAATAAAGACCGTTAGCCTTAAAGCCCTTTGCAGCACACACGCCGCCGTCTACATACTTATAGCCGTCGAAATTTTTCTTTGATATCTCTTTCATATTCAAAACTCCTTACAAAATTTTCACACTAATTAGATCAGGACAGATTTTTTCTATTAATTATTTCTTTAGGGGCGAACAGCGTTCGCCCGCTTATTTTTTCCGCACTTTTATATTCGCACTCATTGGTCGGGAATTGCTCTCCTTTGTGGGGGAGCTTATTGTCGCCGTTGGCGAGTCATTTGAAGACGCTTCGCTGTTCAAATGACAAAAGCGGCGGAGTTTTGTTGGCTTTTAGGCTTGGTTGAGAAATTTTACTTCGGTTTGTTTTATTTTTTTGTCCGCCGCTTTTTTTAGACCGTACTTTTGTGGAGGGGGCTCTGCCCCCTGTTGGGTTTGATTTTGCTTTTGGCTTTATTTTGCCCCCGCTGGGGCTGCTCGCCCCCGTCCCTCGGCAGGGCTAACGCCGCCCTGCACCGGCGATTTTTTGTGCGGTGCTTTTGGTTTGTTTTTTGCTTTTTTGTTATTCCAGACCTGTTGCTTCGTTTATCCCCAACATTATATTCATATTCTGTATTGCTGCGCCGCTTGCACCTTTTCCAAGGTTATCAAATCTCGACATAAGCAATATCTGATCCTCATTTCCGCAGACGAATATCTGCATATTATTTGTTCCTGCCAATGTATTCGCTGCGATAAATCCGTCAGGAAGCGTTTTTGTTCCACCAAGCTCCATTACCTTAACGAAATGCTGACCAAGATAATGCTCCGCCATTATTTCATGGATATTCTCAGGTGTATACTTCTTTGTCAGGCATCTTGTCACCAAAGGCACAGAAACAACCATACCATTATAATAGTCGTCAACTATCGGATTGAACATAGGCTTATATTTAAGTCCGCACACCGCCTGCATTTCAGGGATATGCTTGTGCTTCTGCCCAAGTGCATACTGACGTGGAGAATACATTTCCTTTGTTTTATTTTCGCTCTCCATAGCGGCTATCATTTTCTTTCCGCCGCCGCTGTAGCCTGAAACTGCATGGCAGGTAACAGGATAATCCTCAGGAAGCACTCCTGCCTTTACGAGAGGATAAACAAGGCTTATAAAGCCGCTTGCATAACAGCCTGGATTTGCAACTCTTTTTGAATTGCGGATATTCTCTCTATGCTTTTCGGAAAGCTCAGGGAAACCATAGTCCCATGCAGGGTTTGTTCTGTGAGCGGTAGAAGCGTCGATTATCCTAACATCAGGGTTTGTGCAAAGTGAAGCCGCCTCTATTGCCGCTGCGTCAGGCAGGCAGAGAAAGGTTATATCAGATGAGTTTATCATCTTTGCTCTCTCGTTCACGTCCTTGCGCTTTTCCTCGTCAATGAGCATTATCTCAACGTCATTTCTGTTCTGAAAACGCTCATATATCTGAAGTCCCGTTGTTCCTTCTTTTCCGTCAATAAAAACTCTTGTTTTCATTTTTCTTCATATCCTTCTATAAAACTTTATGATTTTGTCTGTCAATAATCTGTATGCTCATGCAAACGCAAACTTTTGTAGGGGCGAACAGTGTTCGCCCGTTTGGCTGACAGCTCTTTAGCCGTCCGCATACTTTTAATTATCGTCCAAAATGTTCTTGTATTCAGGTTCTTTTTTCAGCTTTTTACGCTTTTTATCTTCCTTTGCGGCATTTATTGCGTCCTTATCCGCAAAGCAGTTTCCAAGACCTGCAGCGAAGGCCGCGGTCAACACAGTGAGTACGATAAAGTTCGGCACTACCGACCTTGCTTCCTCCACGAAGATATATTCTATCACCGAAACCGCTATCATCACAGGCGCAACATACCATTTCAAGCCGTAGTTCTTAGCGTGTCGGTAGCAAGCCCACCATGTACACACAGGGTACACCACCGTAAATCCCACCGCAAACAGCGGATATATCACAAAAAGCTTAGCCGTAAAAAGCCACATTATAACTGTCGCAAGCTCCCACAGCACAAGATATAGCAGTGCTGCCTTAACAGGGGAGCGGCGTTTATCAAAGCTTATTTCTGACATATTCTATCTGAGCTTTCACAGACTCAGGTGCAGGACCGCCTGCCGCTTTTCTCTGCATCACGCAGGTTTCAAGGCTGATAGCGTCATAAACGTCCTCACCAAAGTTGTCAGTGAGCTTCTTGTAGTCATCCAATGGGAGAGTTTCAAGTGTACAGCCCTTTTCAATGCAGGTGTGAACGAGAGTGCCCGTTATCTTGTAAGCGTCCCTGAAAGGCATACCCTTTTTAACAAGATAGTCAGCGCAGTCTGTAGCGTTTATAAAGCCCTTGGCTGCGGCGTTTCTCATGTTCTCAGGGATAACTCTCATTGTAGCAAGCATCGGGTCAAACGTTTTAAGACAAAGCTTAACAGTGTCAATAGCGTCAAAGATAGCTTCCTTGTCCTCCTGCATATCCTTGTTGTATGCAAGTGGCAGACCCTTCATCATAACGAGCAGTGTGTTAAGGTCGCCGTAAACTCTTCCTGTCTTGCCTCTGATAAGCTCAGTAACATCAGGGTTTTTCTTCTGTGGCATGATAGACGAGCCTGTTGCATAAGCGTCGTCAAGCTCGATGAATTTGAACTCCCATGAGCACCAAAGTATTATCTCCTCAGAAAATCTTGAAAGGTGCATCATAAGCAGTGAGATAGCTGAGCAAAGCTCGATGCAGAAATCTCTGTCCGAAACGCCGTCAAGTGAGTTCTGTGTTATCTCGTCAAAGCCAAGCAGGTCGCAAACTCTCTGTCTGTTTATAGGGTAAGTTGTAGATGCAAGAGCACCGCTTCCCAAAGGCATGATGTTCGTTCTCTTGTAGCTGTCCTCAAGTCTTGAAATATCTCTCAGAAGCATATTTGCATACGCCATAAGGTGGTGAGCAAATGTGATAGGCTGTGCCCTTTGAAGATGAGTATATCCCGGCATAACAGTTGTGAGATTTTTCTCTGCAATGTCAAGGATAGTGTGTTCAAGCTTTTTCACAAGCTCGATTATCTCTTTTGTTTCGGCTCTGAGTATCATTCTCACGTCAAGTGCCACCTGATCGTTTCTTGATCTTGCCGTGTGAAGTCTTTTGCCTGTGTCGCCAAGCCTTTTGGTAAGCTCAGCCTCAACAAACATATGAACGTCCTCTGCAGTAGGGTCGAACTGTAATTTGCCCTCGTCGATATCCGCAAGAATACCCTTAAGTCCCTGGACTATTTTTTCGCTTTCGTGCTTTTCGATTATACCGCACTCGCCAAGCATAGTGGCGTGCGCCATAGAGCCTTCTATATCATAGCGGTACATTCTTGCGTCAAAGGAAATAGATGAATTGAAATCATTGACTCTTTCGTCAACTTCCTTTGTAAATCTTCCTGCCCACATTTTTCCTGCCATTTTAAAACCGTCCTTTATGTTTATTTCAAGTTATCAAATATAAAAAATGTATGGGCAAAATGACCCCAAAGGATCATCCTGCCCCAATACATTTCAATAAGTGCGGATCACATTTCCTTTTCGTGCTGTTCAAGCAGCTTCTGGATATCCACGCCGTTGATCTTCAGACCGTCTATCTTGCAATCGTTTATCTCAACGTTTGTAAGGTCACAGTGAATGAACTGTGAGTTCTTAAGATCAGGATTTTTAAACTCAACATTGTTCATGATAGAGCAGCCAAATCTCGAGTTGCTGAGATTTACGCCCAAGAACTTTGTGTTTACCATATACATATCTGCAAAGTCGCTTTCTTTCATGCTGACGTTGTTGAAATGTGTCTCATCCATATTAACGTCGTCGAAAACGGCTTCCTTAAGATTTACGTTCGAGAACTTTGCTCCGCCGAGGTTTACGTCCTCAAAAGAGGAGTTCGGCAGGCTGTCATAAGAGATCTCGACCTTCTTGTCTATTGCAGGCTCAAAAATGCTGTTGTTATCTGACATATCAAAACCTCCGTGAAAAATATTATACAAACTTTTTAAGGCTATACACCTTTATGCTCTGTGAAACAGAACGTCGCTATTAGTCCTTCTTAGCGTTTCTCTTCTGCTCGAGTTTAGCTCTTACCTTGATAGGCAGACCGAAGAGGTTGATGAATCCTGCTGAATCAGCCTGATTGTAAACATTGTCCTCATCGAATGTAGCAACTTCTTCATCATAGAGAGTATATGGAGATGTTACACCTGCGTTTATCATGTTGCCCTTGTAAAGCTTCAGCTTAACGTCACCTGTAACAGTCTTCTGTGTTTCTGTAACAAATGCGCTCATAGCCTCACGGAGAGGAGTGAACCACTGACCATTGTAAACAATGTCAGCAAACTTGATTGAAAGATACTGCTTAACTCTTGCAGTTTCCTTGTCAAGTGTGATAGTTTCAAGAACCTCATGAGCTTTGTAAAGGATAGCTCCGCCTGGAGTTTCATAAACACCTCTTGACTTCATGCCAACAAGTCTGTTCTCAACAAGGTCAGCAAGACCAATACCGTTTGCTCCGCCAAGCTCGTTAAGCTTTGTAACAAGCTCCTTGCCGTTCATCTCAACGCCGTCAACTGCTGTTGGGATACCCTTTTCAAAGTGGATAGTTACATAAGTTGGCTTGTCAGGAGCCATGATAGGTGAAACGCCCATTTCAAGGAAGCCCGGCTTCTCATACTGTGGCTCGTTTGCAGGATCTTCAAGATCCAGACCTTCGTGTGAAAGGTGCCAAAGGTTCTTGTCCTTTGAGTAGTTTGTTTCTCTGTTTATCTTCAGAGGAATGTTGTGTGCCTCAGCATACTCGATCTCCTGCTCTCTTGACTTGAGATCCCAAATTCTCCAAGGAGCGATTATCTGCATATCAGGAGCGAAAGCCTTGATAGCAAGCTCAAATCTAACCTGATCGTTGCCCTTGCCTGTGCAGCCGTGGCAGATAGCGTCAGCACCCTCTTTGATAGCGATCTCAGCTATTCTCTTTGCAATGATAGGACGTGCAAATGAAGTGCCGAGGAGGTACTGGTTCTCATAAACAGCGCCAGCCTGTACTGTTGGATATACATAATCCTCGATGAACTCTTCTGTAAGGTCCTCGATATAGAGCTTAGAAGCGCCTGTCTTGATAGCCTTTTCCTCAAGACCGTCAAGCTCTGTGCCCTGACCAACGTTTCCTGAAACAGCGATTACTTCGCAGTTGTTGTAGTTTTCCTTGAGCCACGGAATGATGATAGATGTATCAAGTCCGCCGGAATAAGCAAGGACAACCTTTTTGATCTCTTTTGCCATAACAAAATTCCTCCATTGTATGTAGTAAGTATGTTTGTATAATATTTTCACGGCTCTCATGCCGATAAAATTATTATACACCTTTATACAGCATTGTCAAGTGCTTTTGCATAAAAATTTTATATTTATACACATTTCAAGACTTTTTAATGTATATTTTTAGACAATATACAATTTATTCTGTATAAACTTCAAAAGATATACATATCGAGTATTGTAACGGCATAAAATAAAACAGCTAAACCAAAAACACAAAAACAGCTTTACAAATACTTAATTTAATTATATCACTATTCTTCAAAAAAAGCAACACAAAAAAGCCCTATTTTAACGATTTTTGTACAATATTTCAGGGCTTTCAAGGGGTTGCAATTTCATAAGAAATGATATATAATATACTCAGACGTTTTCTATACGATATTGGTGTACAATAAGTATGATAAGTCTGACATAATACTGAAAGGCGGTAATGAAAATGAGCAGTTTCAACGGTTTCAAAGAGGTAGTGGCAGATAAGCTTGATACCCTTGACTTCAATCCATACAAAAAGATAGGCAAGGAGTGGTTTCTTGTAACAGCAGGCGACGAGAGTGGCTGGAATACAATGACAGCTTCATGGGGCTTTGCAGGCGTTATGTGGGGAAAGAACACCTTCACCACAGTTATAAGACCACAGAGATATACAAAGGAATTTATCGACAAGGCAGAATATTTCACCATAAGCTTTTTCAAAGAGGAGTATAAAAAGGCACTTTCATTCTGTGGTTCACATAGTGGACGTGACTGCGATAAGGCAAAGGAAACAGGTCTGACCCCTGTGTTCGTGTCTGAAAACGGCGTGGAGGTAACAGCTTTTGCGGAAGCTGATATGGTGCTTGTGTGCAAAAAGGCTTATGTTCAGGAGATGAAGCCTGAGTGCTTTGTTGATACTGAAAACGACGAGAAATGGTATTCTGACAAGGATTATCACTATCAGTATATCGGCGAGATTGTAAAGGCATTTGTCAAGGAATAATCTAAGCATATCTGCAAAGGATAGGTAGTAATGGTACGTCTTAATGATGATAAAGAAATGGTAAAGAGCATAAAAGAGGGGCTTAAACGCACAGGTGGCTATTGTCCATGCAGGATACAGCGCACAGAGGAAAACAAGTGTATGTGCAAAGAGTTCCGTGAGCAGATAGCCGACCCGAATTTTGAGGGCTTCTGCCATTGTATGCTCTATTACAAAAGCAAGGACTAGAAAAGGAGCTGTGAAAAATGTCTGTAAAGGTCATAACAAAGGATAATTTTGAAAACGAAGTAATGCACTCGGAAAAGCCTGTCCTGCTTGACTTCTGGGCAGCATGGTGCGGTCCGTGCAAAATGCTTTCACCACTGGTGGATAAGTATTCTGAGGAGGACAGTTCTGTAAAGGTGGGTAAGGTCAACGTTGACGAGGAAAACGAGCTTGCATCCGCTTTCGGTATCTCGAGCATACCTGCCCTTTTTGTTGTGAAACATGGCAAGGTAGTTGCTTCAACTGTCGGCTATATGCCTGAGGAGGAGCTCAAATCTTTTGTGGCTTCGGCAAAGGCGAAGTAAAAACGGTTTATCATAACATAACAAAGCGTAGGGGCGACCTTTGGTCGCCCATTTCTTTTGTTGTATCGTAATTGGGCTATGAACACCTAAGCTTTGTCCATAAAATCTCGGGTTTTGTCCACTTGAAAGATATGCGGTTTACTGTTATAATCAAGTATAGAAAAAATAAAATTTCGGAGGTATCTTCTATGCTTGATAAAGTGAACAGACATAATGTGTCGCTTCTTTCAGGACTTTTTCGTGAAAGAGCCGACCTTAACAGAAACTATCTTTTTGAGCTTGACTCCACTTGCCTTTTGCAGAATTTCTACCTAGAAGCAGGCGTTGTAATGCCGGGGCTTCAGGTGGTGGACGATCCTGCAGGAGCAAAGCTCCACTGGGGCTGGGAAGCTCCTACCTGCCAGTTGAGAGGTCATTTTCTAGGTCATTGGCTGTCTGCGGCGGCAGCTTATTGCGCTTCAAATGAGGATATTGAGCTTAAAGCAAAGCTTGATAAGATAATAAGCGAGCTTGCACGCTGTCAGCAGCTCAATGGCGGCGAGTGGATAGGCTCTATCCCTGAAAAGTATTTCGATATGATGTCAAGAGGTCAGTATGTGTGGTCGCCTCAGTATGTAATGCACAAAACTGTCATGGGTCTTACTGACGTGTATAAATACACAGGCAATGAGCAGGCTCTTGACGTTGTGGGCAAGCTTGCAGATTGGTATGTTCATTGGACAGACGAGATGCTGAAACGTTCACCCGACGCCATCTATAAGGGCGAGCAGGGCGGTATGCTCGAAGTCTGGGCTGACCTTTACGGCATAACAAAAGACGAAAAGTATATGAAGCTTGCCGAACGCTACAGCGGAAACTGCGTTTTCGATACCTTGGATAAGGGCGGCGACGCTCTCACAAACGACCACGCAAACGCAGGCATTCCGCTTTCTCATGGTGCGGCAAGAATGTATGAGATAACAGGGGATGAAAAGTGGAAAACGCGCACAGAGAGATTTTTCAAGTGCGCTGTCACAGACCGTGGAACATACGCCACAAGCGGTGCAAACTCAGGTGAGTTCTGGGTGCCGCCTCATCAGCAGGGTCATTTCCTTGGTGCGTCAGATCAGGAGTTTTGCACTGTATACAACCTCGTAAGAACTGCCGACTACCTCTTCAAGTGGACAGGTGACACAAAGTATGCAGATTATATTGAGCGTTGCCTTTATAACGGCTTTCTTGCACAGCAGAACGCTTCTACCGGTATGCCAACATATTTCCTGCCTCTTAAACACGGCTCAAAGAAAAAATGGGGCAGCAAGACCCACGATTTCTGGTGCTGTCACGGAACAATGGTGCAGGCTCAGACTCTTTATCCTGACCTTGTCTATTTTACAGACAGTGAGGGCGTTATTGTCAGCCAGTATATACCTTCAAAGGCTGATATCACAGTATCAGACAAGCCTGTTCATATTGAGCAGACAACTGATATGAAAAACTACAACAGCCAGACTTTCTTTGACGAACATTCTGACTTCACAATGTCACGCTGGTCAATGAAGTTCACAGTAAGCTGTGAGAAAAAGACAGCTTTTGTTCTGAAGCTTCGCCTGCCTGAATGGATAAGCGGTGAGCCTGAAGTGACAGTGAACGGCAATGCAGTAAAGGCTGAGATTGCAAACGGCTATATAAAGCTAGCAGGGGAGTGGCAGAACGACACAGTTGGTCTTTTCTTCCCGTCAGAAATAAGAATGGAGCGTCTTGACGATATGCCATACCTTGCAGCAGCTGTTGACGGACCGATAGTTCTTGCAGGTATAACAGGCTGTGACTGCGGTTTACACGGTGACTACTCAAAGCCTGCCGATATTTTCGAGCCACAGATAGAACACACCTACAGCACATTTCCATGGAAGCAGAATGAGTATATCACAAAGGGACAGGAATATAACATCACATTCAAGCCACTTTACGACGTTATGGACGAGGAATACACAGTTTATTTCTCTGAGAAGAAGTAAGTTTTTATAAAACCTCCTGTAGGTGCAACCAGTGTCCGCTCACTTGTTTTATCAACCTTTAGTTAATATAAAATAAAGGCGATACCGCACAAAAGTGCGTGTGGTATCGCTTCTTTTATTTACTGTTTATATTCCTTTTCCTAAACGCCTCACGATATTGCATAGGCGTCATGCCCTCAAGCTTGCGAAAGGTCCTCATAAAGTATTTTTCGTCAGAAAAACCGCTTGAATAGGCGGTTTCCTTTATACTTATGCCCTCCGTTTCAAGAAGCCTTTTGGCGATGTCTATTCTAGTGCGGCTGAGATATTTTATAAGCGTACAGCCTGTTTCCCTCTTGAAGATAAGGGAAAGATATTCAGTGTTGTAGTGAAAATGCCGTGCTATCATCTCTGCCGTGAGCTTTTTCTGACAGTTCGATCTTATCCATTGGCAGATGTTGTATATCTTTGGGGATATCTCATGTTCATTCCCGGCGGCAAGATATTGCTGTGTTATCTCCATAAGAAGCATTGAAAGTGTGCAGACAGGGAGCATTTCAGTGTAAAGCCTTTCCTGTCGCTGATAGTCAAGAAGCTGTCTGAAAATGATGCTCACACGTCCAGGGTCTGCGGCGGTGAAATGCTCAGGGATAAGGTATGCAAAGCCGCTCTCAGGACAGCTTTCCCCACGGGTTTTCGGAGCAGAGAAGTGTACCCACATATATGAAAGCCTGCCTGCGCATGGCTTTGTGCCCCAATGTTCTGTGCCGGAGGGCAGGAGGACATATTCTCCCGGACACACGGCAAGATCGGTGTCGTTCATTGTGATAAAAAGCGTCCCCTCTGTCACAAAAATAAGCACATCACAGTTAAGCGTTCTCCTGATGTGCAGAAAACCACCATCATTCTCAAGACAGCCGCAGGTGAAAAACCTAGGCTGTGGGCATTTTTCGTATATATTGAGCATTTTCTCACCCCTCTTTTATTTGATTATATCACATCTTCTGCATTTTGTCACTAGGGCAAAAATAAAAGCCCTGCAAAATGCAGAGCTTTTAAATATGTTGCTTTAGGTATTATCTGTAAAATAATTCTCAGGGCTTGAGAATTATTTTACACTTTGAAAACAATGCCAAGCTTCAATATCCTATCTCTCCTCACGGAAATAATTTATACCGCAGGATTGTGGCTGTGAACGCTCTCTTGATTTTTTCACTGAAGTGATAATAAGAACAAGAGCCGTTACAAGATATGGGAGCATATCAAAGAATGACTCAGGAACAGTGAAGCCGAGGTTTTTAGGGAAGTAGTATTTCAGCACCATGAATGCACCGAAAATATACGCTCCGTAAATAGCCCTTGCAGGATTCCATACAGCGAAGATAACAAGCGCTACAGCTATCCAGCCAAGACCGTTCACGCTGTTTGCCATCCAAACACCGCCGTTTATTACCATTGAGCAGAACGCTCCGCCTATTCCGCATATTCCTCCGCCGATAAGAACGTTTATGTATTTGTATTTCACAACGCTTATTCCCACAGCGTCTGCAACAGCAGGATTTTCACCGATAGTTCTAAGGTTAAGACCCACCTTAGTCTTTTTCAGATAGATAAACATTATCACAGCGATAACAATGCTCAGATATGTGAAAATGTTCTGTGAGAAAAGCACCTCTCCAAGAACAGGTATCTTGCTAAGAAGCGGTATGTCAATGTTTTTCAGACTGCTCATCACCCCGTCAGGCAGTTTGAGGTTGCCTGTAGGTGAAGCGGATATCATCTGCTCGCCTATGAAGTTTGAAAGTCCCGTGCCGAATATAGTCAGTGTAAGACCTGTTACGTTTTGGTTCGCCATCATTGTTATGGTAAGAAAAGCATAGATAAGGGAAACAAGCGCACCCATAAGGAATGCCGCAAGTATGGAAAGCCAAAGGCTTCCTGTCTTGTATGCTACCATAAAGCCTGCGCAAGCGCCCATTGCCATTGTTCCCTCAACGCCAAGGTTAAGGTGTCCCGCCTTTTCGTTCTGTATCTCTCCTACTGTGCCGAAAAGCAGAGGAGTACCCATATATACCGCATGGGCAAGAAATGAAATAAGTCTAGTCATTTTTCCTGCCTCCTCTTGTTACAAATCTGTATCTGATGAAGAACTCACAGCCAAGCACGAAGAACAGGATTATTCCCTGCAAAACGTCCGAGCAGTAAGGTGAAAGAACAAATTCAGACGATACCACAGTGCTGCCCTTTTCCAAAACTGCGAATAAGAATGACACCACAAGTATGCCGAATGGATTGAGGTTTGCAAGCCATGCAACTATGATAGCCGTGAAGCCTACCCCGCCTGCAACAGATGTGGAAAGTGTGTGTTCTGTTCCGCAAGCCTGTACCATTCCTGCGATACCGCAGATAGCACCGCTCAAAAACATAGTTCTTATCATTATCTTGCTAGGGCTCATGCCTGCATATCTTGCAGTTGCATGGCTGTCTGATACTACAGTTATCTCGTAGCCCTGCTTTGTGTATTTAAGATAGATAAATACCAATACCACAAGCACCAGACCTATCAACCAGCCTATCTGCACACCGCCTAGCGAGTCAAGCCATGCGTTAAGGTCAAATCTTGCTATCTTAGGATATCCCTTTGACTCAGGATCCTGCCATGCGCCCTTTGTGAGCCAATCTATAACGTAAAGTGCGATATAGTTGAGCATAAGGGTGAGCAAAGTTTCGTTTGTGTCGAATTTTGCCTTGAAAAATGCAGGGATAATGCCATACAGTCCTCCGCCTATCATCGCCGCAACGAACATCACAATGAAAAGCAGATAGTGAGGCATATCGTAATGATACAGTGCAAAGTATGAAGCGAAAACTCCGCCCATTATTATCTGACCCTCTGCACCGATATTCCAAAACTTCATCTTAAACGCAAGCGTGATGCCAAGAGAAGATATAAGAAGCGGTATCATTATCTTTATGGTCTCTTTGAACGGCATAAAAGGGCTTGCGGCGTTCTTGCCGATAAAAGCGCCCTTTACCATTTTCGCATAGTATGAAAACGGATCTTTGCCAAGAATAAGAATGAATATTCCGCCTGCACAAATAGCCAGAAGCACCGACAGAAGCCTTATGATAAGCTTTTGCTTGTTTGAGCGTTCAGCACGCTTGGCTATTCTTATAAGAGGCTCTTTTTTTATAATATCAGCCAATGCCCAGCACCTCCTCCATTGTCGAGCCTGTCATCATCATGCCTACCTGTTCCTTTGTGACCGTCTTTGCGTCACAAATACCTGTTATCTTGCCGTGACAAAGCACCATTATCCTGTCGCAAAGCTCCAGAAGAACGTCAAGATCCTCGCCTATGAAAAGCACAGCCGTGTTCTTTTTCTTCTGCTCGTTAAGAAGCGAGTATATAAGATATGATGAGTTGATGTCAAGTCCACGAACAGGATATGCGGTTATGAGCAGGTCAGGCTCACTGTGTATCTCTCGTCCAAGCAGGACCTTCTGAACGTTTCCGCCCGAAAGCATTCTTACAGGAAGCTCCGTGGACGGAGTTTTTATTTCAAGCTTTTCTATAAGCTCCTTTGAAAGCGCCTTAGCAGGCTTTCTGTCCACAAAGCAAAGCTTGCCCTGCTTGTATGTTTTAAGAAGCATATTGTCCGTCATACCCACCGAAGCGATAAGACCCATTCCAAGTCTGTCCTCAGGGATAAAGCTCATGCTTATGCCGAGATTTATTATCTCCTTAGGTGTCTTGCCTATGATGTTCTCCTTGTTGTAAAGCGCTGCGCCCTTTTCTATCTTCTGAAGCCCTGCGATAGTCTCGCAAAGCTCTTTCTGACCGCTTCCTGCAATGCCTGCCACACCAAGTATCTCGCCCCTGTTTATAACAAAGCTTACGTCATCGAGAGCAATGCTTCCCTCAGAGTTCTTTACCGTCAGATCTACTACATTAAGTATCGGCTTTACGTTCACAGGTTCAGGCCTTTCTATTGAAAGCTCCACCGCCTTGCCCACCATAAGCTCAGTGAGCTGCTTTTCACTGCTCTCTGCTGTGTTTACAGTTTCAACGCTCTTGCCCTTTCGCAGTATGGTCACTCTGTCAGATATATCCATTACCTCGCCCAGCTTGTGGGTGATGATAATGATAGCACAGCCCTGAGCTTTCATTTTTCTCAGGATATTGAAAAGCTTTTCAGTTTCCTGCGGAGTAAGGACCGCCGTAGGCTCGTCAAGAATAAGTATTTTAGCACCCCTGTAAAGCACCTTCAGTATCTCAACTGTCTGCTTTTCACTGACGGACATATTGTATACCTTTTTGTCAGGGTCAACCTCAAGACCAAGCTGTTCAGATATTTTCTTGATTTCATCTCTTACAGCGCCCTTGCTCTTAAGCTTGCCCTTTGTGCCTGCCACAATGTTGTCTGCGGCGGAGAACACCTCCACAAGCTTGAAGTGCTGATGTATCATGCCTATGCCAAGTTCGATAGAATCCATAGGTGAATTTATCGCCTCAGGCTTGCCGGCAATGTAGATATTGCCCTTGTCAGGGTGATAGATACCCGAAAGCATATTCATCAACGTGGTCTTTCCTGATCCGTTTTCGCCCAGCAGTGCAAGTATTTCACCGTATTTTACTTCAAGATCAATGCCGTCGTTTGCAACCACGCTTCCGAAAACTTTTGTTATACCGCTGCATTTTACAGCGATCTCAGCAGATATTTCTTCACTCATACTTTCAGCTCCTTTTTATGAACTTCCTTAGATTTGCTAATGTCATCAGAAACCGACAGCAGAATTACCTGCTGCCGTATGCTCATATCATTAACAAAACAGGCGGCAACCTGCACCGCCCGTATAAATGTTTTGTTAAGCCGTTAAGCCTTATTACTTGACCTCAACGTTCTTGAAGTACCAGTTGATTCCGCCTGTGATAGTAGCGTCGTCAAGAGTTTTGCCCTCTTCGCCAACTGTTTTGCCGTCGTTTGTTTCGATAACGCCGTCAAATACGTTGAATGAGCCGTCCTCAAGCTTAGCCTTAGCCTCGTCAACAGCCTTCTGCATATCCTCTGTGCAGAGATCCATGTTCAGAGGAGCAATATCTACAAGACCGTCAGCCATGCCGCCGTAGTAGTTCTCACACTTCCAGTTGCCATCTACGATCTGCTTTACCTGATATGTGTAGTATGCAGACCAGTTCCAAAGAGTTGAAGTAAGTGTAGCCTTAGGAGCGTCCTTAGACATATCTGTGTTGTAGCCTACGCCCCACTTGCCTGCGCTTTCAGCCTCGAGCTGTGGGTTAGGTGTGTCGCAGTGCTGAGCGATAACGTCGCAGCCCTCAGAAAGAAGAGCCTTTGCAGCGTTTGTTTCCTCTGTTGGTGAATACCAGCTGTTTGTTACCTTTACATAAACCTTAGCGTCAGGATTTACAGAATAAACGCCCATTGCGAAAGCGTCGATACCGCCTGTGCACTCAGAGTTCTCGCTGCCCATAGCGGAAACGTAACCGATAAGATTTGACTCTGTCTTCATACCTGCAACGATACCGGTGAGATATCTTGCCTGATAAATTCTTCCGAAGTAGTTGTTAAGGTTCTTGCCGTTGTTCTTGTAGCCTGTGCCGTGGCAGAAATAAACGTCAGGATATTCCTCAGCGAGGGATTCCATTTTGTCCATATAGCCCCAGCTTGTGCCGAAGATGATGTTGCAGCCTTCCTCAATGCACTCACGGATAGCTGTTTCTGTAGCAGCAGGGTCGCTGTCTGATACGTTGTTTTTTCTAACGATCTGATCGTCTTTAAGTCCAAGCTCCTTCTGCATACCAACGATACCCTGATCGTGAGCATATGTGTAGCCTGAACCGTCGGCAGGGTTGCCGATGTGTATAACACCGATCTTTACAGTGTCATAGCTGAGAGTTGCCGTCTGATTGTCAGCCGACTTCTGTGATGCTTCGTCCTTAGCAGATGTACAAGCTGTAAGAGCTGTTACAGCAAGAGCCGCAGAAAGAACGAGCGCAAGAATACGTCTTACCTTCATGTTTGATCTTCCTCCATAAAATATTTATTGGTAACGCCTTGTGCGTTAGTCCCTGAAAGTGATAGTGCCGTTGTCCATAGAGTCAACGATAGCAAGAGATTCGAGCTTTACGCCCATGTCACGGATAGTCTTTCCGCCAATCTGGAAGCCCTTTTCGATAACGATACCTGCTCCCGCAAGCTCAGCCCCGGACTGCTTTACGATATCTATAAGCCCCATGAGAGCGCAGCCGTTAGCAAGAAAATCGTCTATGATAAGCGCCTTGTCACCCTTGCCGAGATATTTTTCAGATACCATAACGTCATATGTAACGCCCTTTGTGTAGGACTTTACTTGAGTAACGAACATTTCGCCGTCAAGATTTTTGCTGAGAGTTTTCTTTGCAAAAATAACAGGGCAGTTGTTAAAATGCTGTGCCGCAATGCAGGCAATGCCGATACCGGATGACTCGATAGTGAGTATCTTGTTTACGCCTGTTCCTGCAAATCTCTTTGCAAACTCCTCACCAATATCGTTGAAAAGCTTGACGTCCATTTGGTGGTTAAGGAATTTATCGACTTTGAGAACGTTTCCTTCCTTTACTACTCCGTCCTTAAGAATACGCTGTTTTAAAATTTCCATGATCTTTTCCTCACGATACAAAAAATAGTTAAATATATTATTTTACATCAAAAAGCAACTATATAAGAAAATTATACTACACTTTCGACGATTATTCAATTGCTATGGCACGTTAAAAGTTTAACATTCTATTAATTTTCACGTTCTTTTCTATATTGTGCAATAAAAAAATCCGCCTGAGATCTCAGACGGATAAAAGTTTTATTTTTCTTTTACTTTTCTTGAAGCTATCTTAGCCGTGTTCGGCATACAGAGCATAGCAGCGGAGCTTTCGTAAATTGTGACATATATAGGAGAGTTCGTCAAATTGCAGAAAATAAGGTTTTTCGTGTCACAGTCATAAAACTCCATAAGCTCGCTGTCAATATAATATCTCCCCAGCGTATCCCATAAATCCAGCTTTTCTTCGCTTTCCGCAAGCCCCACAGAATCAATGACCAGCCCAACGGTCACATATGCAAAAACAGGCACTACCATATCTTCCTTTTTGTAGAACATCTTGTTTCCATGTGGGTCAGTGCCGTAATAGCATATAACAAGAGTATCTTCAGGTAACTCATTTGCAACGTCAGCCTGTTCATTATCGCAAAGCCTCTGGCAGATCGTGAAAAATTTATCAAGCTGTGCCGTGAGCTTTTCTCTCTGCATTTTAGCTGTTTCAGCAAGCTCACTGCTTCCTGTTTTTTGTGCGGCATTTTCAGCGATATCGCAGTCAAAATAATCGCTTGGCGTTTTAAGCTCATAAATGTTGTTTATTGTTTTGGCAAAAAGCTTTCCGTCCTCGGAGTATACCGAGGTCACAGGAGAACTGCGTATGAATTTTCCGTCAGGGAACTTTTGACTGCCATATACAAGACCTTGAACGCAGTAAAACACTGTGTCGTCCGTGATAGGGTCAGGGAAACAGCTTTGAGCCGTGTTTGGATATGAAAAAAGCGAATTTTTCAAATTTCTTATTGCCACACGCCACTTGTCAAGATACATTTTTTCTCCCTCGCTTTCAGCATTCATACCTATATAATATCAGATAGTGTATATTTTGTCAATAAAGCTGACTGCTTAACAAGAGAAAAAGTCCTCCGTTTATCTCAGAGGACTTTTCAAATCATTTAGTTCGGCTGAAATATTTTTCGTTTGCACTGCCTGAAATATTGATCTTTATAAGATTGGTCGTTCTCAGGCGTACCAGCTCATCTATATACGGCTTCATAACAAAGTCTGAAACTCTGTTCTTCAATTTTGTCATGCCTTTAAGCACGCCATGAGCCTGAGTTATAGCAATAACGGGAAGTCTTCTTTCATCAATGTCAAGAGGAAATTCATCGTCCTTGGAAATAAGCTGTATGTCAAAATAAATAAGGTCGATATCCTCGTTAAGAAGAAGCTTTTTTCCTCCTTGAATGGTTTCTGCAGTGAAAACAGTATTTTCCTGAGAAAGTATCTCTTCTAGCTGACAGCGTGCGTCGCTGTTGTTGCTGACGATAAGGATCTTGTGCTTTCGGTCTATTTCATCTTGGATATATTTCTTATATTCGTTTATGCGTTTATCCATCAGCACCATGTCGGTCACGTCCGTGAAATACGCTATAAGCACAGAGCTTACACCCATTTCGCTGACAAATCGTAAATGCGTCTTGAACCAGTGCTTCCTGCCGTTTATCTCGTGCATACTGAGGACACATTCTGCTCTGTCCTTGCTCTCTATTGCCTTGTTTACAGAGCTTGTGAATTTCTCTTTGCATTCGCTGTCAATGCAGTTCATAACATTGAGTTTGCCGTACACACTGCTGTCATAGCCGTATTTTTGTAAAAACGCCTTGTTTGAACATACCATTACCACTGTGCCGTCCGGAAAACATTCATATATCGTAGCAGGCTGGTCGATGCTGTCGATATATGCCAGCAATCCTCCGCTCTTGCCCCACAGCAGGTCGTTTACTGACGTCCCGTTCTCAGGCACAGGCTGTTCCTCCTGATCTGAGATAAGCTTTTCATACTCTGCCGCAGGCAAAGGCTTTGAAAAATAGAAGCCCTGAATGTAGTCACAGCCCACGCTTTTAAGAAAGTCTACCTGCTCCGCTCTGTCAACGCCTTCTGCTATAACAGGGATATTGAGCCATTTGGCCATTCTGATAACAGAAGAAATTATAGTTTCTGCACGGCCGTCATACTTTGCCTTGAACATGAACATCATGTCCATTTTTAGCATATCCACCTGAACATCTTTGAGTACGTTTAGGGAAGAATAGCCACTGCCAAAATCGTCCATGAGGATAGTAAAGCCATTATTTCTGAGCTGACTGGTGATATCATCTATCATTACATTGTCGTCAGTATAAACGCTTTCCGTTATCTCGATGTTGAAATACTTAGGGTCAACGTCATACTTTTTCGTAAGTTCGATTATTATTTTTGAAAGATTAGGGTTATAAAGGTTTACCCTTGAAACGTTTACAGACACAGGAAAAAGTGGCACTCCCTTGTCTGTCCATTCCTTGAGCTGTTTGCATACGCATTCCCATATGTAGAAATCAAGCTTTGAGATAAAGCCGTTTTTCTCAAATATAGGGATAAACACACCAGGTGAGATAAATCCCTTGGTAGGGTGTATCCACCTTGCAAGAGCCTCCGCACCCACAGGCTTGTTTGTCTTTACATCATACTTAGGCTGATAGTAAGGCACAAACTCGTGGTTTTCAAGAGCGTCGCTCATTTCATTTATTATATTCTGCTCATTTTCAATAGAAAGCCGCATTTTGTCATCATAAAAAGCATAGCTTTTCATATAATGCCCTTTTACAGTTTTAGCGGCAAGAGCGGCACGGTCGCACATGAAGGATATTGGCAGGCTTCTGTCAGTCACCACATAAACGCCGTAAACGATCATGATGTTATAGCTTGCGGACAGTTTTTTCATGTTTTCAACAGCCTGCTCTATCTGCTTTACTGTTTCTTTCTTGCCCTGATAAGGGGTGAAGATACCGAAAACGTCAGCGTCTATCCTACCGAAGGTACAGCATTCCGTTGTTTTTGCAAAATCTCTTATACGTTTTGCAACATGCTTTAGCAGTCTGTCTCCATACGCAGTGCCGAAAAATGAATTTATAAGCTTGAAACGGTCGATATCTAGTCTTAGAAAAGCGAACTGCTTGTCAGGATTAGCCTTAAGAAGTGCCTTTGATGCACTGAAAAATTTATTCTTTGAATATATCTCCGTAAGAGGGTCGTAGTTCATAACGTTATTAAGCTCTTTGAGCAGCGATACCTGACTTCTTGCGATAACGTTTTTGAGCCTTAGCTTTATAATATCAGCGTCATAAGGCTTTGGAACAAAGTCCCACGCACCGCTTTCAAGCACCTTCTTTTCAGTGTCTCTGTCTGATTTTTCTGTTAGAATAATAACAGGTATCTGAGATAAGGTTTTATCATGCTTTATTTTATCCATGAACTCATATCCGTCCATTTCGGGCATTATGATATCCAGTATTATAGCGTCAACTTTTTTATCCTGTTTTTTTAGCATTGTAAGAGCCTGTATGCCATCTTCTGCTTGGATCACAGTATAGTCAGAATGTAGTATGTCGCAAAGTATAGATCGGTTCGTTGTGCTGTCGTCAACGACAAGCACGGTTTTCTGTATGTCCATTTGCAACTCCCTTCTGTCATATTGCAGTTTAATATAACGTTTTCATACCATAAGTATACAACATGTCGGGAGGATTTTCAACATTTTTTATCAGTGCTTGCAGGCTTTTTGGATTATTCGTTATAAATAGCTATTTTTGATTATCCAAGATACAAATAATTTGGTACTGTTTGCACAAGCCGTACTATTTATTATGACAAAGCTTTTCCGTTTTTGACATCATCACAAGCAGGAGTATGAAGAAAAATGCAAGATAAACGGGCATAAGCTTAAGGCTCGCATGGTTTGCGATAAGCCCGAAAACAGTGGGCATGAAGGTCGAGCCTGCAGGGAAGAGCTAAATCAGCCCTGCCCGAAATCAAATCTCTTGTAAAGCTTTTGTATCTTAGAAGCGATGACGATAGGCGGATAACCACCGCTTATGACATAGTGTGAGTGGGCAAGATATAAAGGTCTTCGATAGTCAAACCGCTCTGAAAGCTGTTCTTTGGTGGAGTTGTAAGCGATAGGTCTGTTAGGGTCGTTTTTTATGCGTCCGTAGCAGGTGTTGAAATATGTGTCGATAAAGACCACCATGCCCGATCTTTTAGCCACCTTGCCGTTCTCCTCCGAAAGCAATGCTCCGCCGCCGGTTGCAACAACGCCGCCAATGTCAGCAAATGCTGCAAGAGCCTCGGTTTCAAGCTTCCTGAAATGCTCCTCACCGTATTTGTCGAATATTTCAGGTATGCTCATTCCTGCCGTATCTTCGATATACTTGTCAAGGTCAACACACTGACAGCCCATTTTTTTCGCCAAGATCTTTCCCACAGTAGATTTTCCGCAGCCCATAAAGCCGCACAAAAATATTGGTCTCATATTTACTATCCTTATTATAATGTATTTTACTTAAAATCCTTCTCCACAGCGATCTCCATTTCGTCTATGATAGACTGAACTTCCTCGTCTGTGTATTCGTCACCGTCCCATATCTCGTGAGCGGAAACCGCCTGCCAAACCAGCATTGCCATGCCTCCGACAGCGTTCTTGCCCATAGCCTTGGCTTTCTGCATGAGCAAAGTCTCACGAGGATTGTATATAACGTCAAATACCGCACCGCTCGCATTTATAACTTCATCAGGAACAGGGCAGGCGTTTGTCTTAGGATACATTCCCACAGGACAAGCGTTCATAAGCAGCTCGTAGTGAACGTCGGTCGGTATCTCAGTGTTTAGAACAATAGTTATCCTGGCGTCAGACTTCATAGCCTTTATCTCTTTCTCTACCTGCTTAGCCAAAGGCATATCGCTCTCCAGTACCGCAATGTAAAGGTCAGCCCCGGCAAGAGCCGCCTCAATTGCCATCATTCTGCCTACTCCGCCGCAGCCTATAAGCAGTATCTTTCCTGTGAAGTCGATATTCATTGCACGAACAGTTCTGAGAAAGCCGTCGCAGTCAGTGTTGTAACCAACGTGCCTGCCGTTTTTGTTGTCAACGCAGTTTACAGAGTGATAACGCTTTGCCGACTGGTCAAGCTCATCAGTGTAGTCGATAATGCCTATCTTGTGTGGAATAGTGATGTTGTAGCCGTTGAGAGAATTAAGATACTCCGCCTTGTCTTTAAGCTCCTCAGGCTTTACCTCCAGTATCTCATACTCAAACTCACGTCCTTTCAGCTCAAAAAGCCTGGCGTGAATAGGAGGCGACATAGTATGTTTAAGCGTTTCTCCAAGTATAGCGTATTTTCTTGACATTTTACATTCCTTCTTTATAAAAAATTTCCGCATATTAATCATATTAATAATGTATATCTGTAGGGGCAACTTGCAATTTATTGCACAAACCTTAATAACCGCACAATGTACAGTAGGGGCGAACAGTGTTCGCCCGCATTGTCGCCTGAAACTGTTTCGGCAGGATAATTGCCTTTTACAGCCTTATAGTTATCTCACGGTTAGTAGGCACATACCTGCGTATCTTTACCCCCGTCAGCTCAAACATTTTCTTAGAAGCCTTAACTCCGTCAGTGTCGGCGTATTTGTCCTCCCAGTAAACGACTTCCTTTATGCCGCTTTGAATGATAGCCTTTGCACATTCGTTGCATGGAAAAAGTGAAACATATATCTTGGCATTCTGTAAGCTTCCTGCCGCATGATTGAGAATGGCGTTAAGCTCGGCATGACACACAAATGGATATTTCGTGTCAAGAAACTCGCCGTTTCTGTCCCACGGCATCTCATCATCAGAACACCCGGTAGGCATACCATTGTAGCCTACTGACAATATCTTGTTGTCCTGAGAAACTATGCACGCCCCTACCTGCGTGTGAGAATCCTTGCTCCTCTGTGCAGATAGCAGTGAAATGCCCATAAAATATTCGTCCCATGATATGTAGTCATTGCGTTTCATTTTATACACCGCCTTTTATCAGGTATCTTCATCATCAATGTCTGATATGCTCAGCATTGTCACCTTGCCGTCATCATCAAAAAAGAAAGTCGCCAAAAAGCCCCTTTTCTTGTATTTCCATGCGTCTGCGTCAGGACTGTCAGGCTCGCCGAAAACTTTTTTGACTTCCGTCTTGTCATCGCCGCATTTTACCCCTGCAATGCTCATTCCCTTTTTATCGGAACTGCTTTGAGCCGCACTTATCTGACGTATCTTCGACTTCCTGTCAATGTCGTCAACACTGTCCGCTTCTACCTTCGCAGTGCCTATTATACTGCCGTCCTGCATAAGTGCCACCGAGAATATCCCCTTGCCGTTTGAGTTTCCCGAAAAAGGATAATCCAGCGTGTATTCATATTCTTCGCCGATGTCGTCCAGAGTGCATGGTATCTGTATATCCTTGCCGTTTATCTTTATCTTCCACGCACATTTTCCACAGGCACTCAGACAAACAAGCATTGCCACCGCCAATGCCAACAGCAAAGCCCTTTTCATAGCCTTTTTCATTTTTCTCCCCTCGATATTTTAGCTCAGAGAAGCAAGAGCCTTTTCCATTGTGGCATTGTTCTCAATGTTCACAGCGTTCTTGCCCTTGAGAGTTTTCTTTACAAGACCCGTAAGCACCTTGTTAGGGCCAAGCTCGATAAAGTTCTCATAGCCTGCCTTTTCCATTTCTGCAAGCTCAGAAGTGAACTTAACGGGTGAAACGATGTGCTTGGCAAGCATATCAGGCATAGCAGAAAAGTCCTCAAGCTTTGTTCCAAGAACGTTCGAGTAGAAATCAACGTTTGCAGTCTTGAACTCAACTGTCTTTGCAGTTTCGATAAATTCATCAGCCGCACTCTGCATGAGCTTTGAGTGGAAAGCAGAAGCGACATTGAGCTTTATAGCCTTTTTCTTCATCTCCGAAAACTTTGCCGCAGCCGCCTCGCAAGCCGCAGTATCACCAGCGATAACAGTCTGAACAGCCGAGTTGTAGTTTACAGGAACAACATAGCCCTCTGTTTCCTCGCATATCTTCTCGACCTCTTCAGCAGGCAGACCGATTATAGCATACATAGAGCCACTGTTAGCCTCTGCGGCTTTCTGCATTGCAGCCGCTCTCGCCTTGATGAGCTTGAAGCCGTCCTCAATAGTTACAACACCTGCGGCTACCATAGCAGCATATTCGCCCAGTGAGTGACCTGCTACGCCGTCAAATGTGATGCCCTCAGCCTTTGCGGCTTCAAAAGCGGCAAGCGAGCAAGCCATTATAGCAGGCTGTGAGTTCACTGTCTTGTTAAGCTCAGTGTCAGGGCCGTCAAATGTTACCGCTCTCAGGTCATATCCCAGCACCTTTTCCGCTGTGTCGAAAACCGCATTTGCAGCATCATACTTTTCGCAAAGCTCCTTAGCCATTCCTACATACTGTGAGCCCTGACCTGAAAATAAGAAAATGTTTTTTGACATAAAATTTTACTCCTTTGTGGTTAAATTTATACATAGCCGCCTGATAATATCAAAGCCGCCTTATCTCATATCTGTAAATTTCTGAAAGTTATCTCCACTCAATTATTGTTTTATAATTTAATTTTTGCAAGATATTTTCAAAAATAGACACATAATATTAACTAACGCCCTAAAACTTGTGAAAAATTCTCTAAATGTTTAAATTCATCAAGAGTTGTTCATAATTTGTTATTGACGTATCTAAAAAAACAGTTTATAATTATAATGTTATGATATGTGTTATATAGTTAAAAAATTAACTAATTATATTTTGATATAATATATTTTGATTTGCTCCATAGGAACAAGAACATTATAGCACAAATTGCGGAAATATACAATATATAATATAGAATTTTCAGGAGGAAAAATCAGTGGGAAGTAAAGTAACAGGCGTAAAGATCAAGGGCATAGGCAAATATGTGCCTGAAATGGTCGCAACAAACGAGGATTTCACAAAGATCGTTGAAACAAGCGACGAGTGGATAACTCAGAGAACAGGCATCAAGCAAAGACACATCACAAATGGCGAGCCTACATACTATCTTGGAGCAATGGCGGCAAAGGCTGCAATGGCTGACGCAGGAGTAAAGGCAGAGGATATCGACCTTATTATTGCCACAACAGTAACAGGGGATTATTTCACTCCGTCACTTTCCTGCCTTATCCAGAGAGAGATAGGCGCGATAGGCTGTATCGCATTTGACCTTAACGCTGCTTGTGCAGGCTTTGTTTACGGCTTTGATACCGCAAAGAGATACCTTCAGAGCGGCGACGGAATAAAGACTGTTCTTTTGGTTGCTTCTGAAGAGCTTTCAAAATTCGTTGATTATACCGACCGTTCTTCCTGCGTGCTTTTCGGTGACGGCGCAGCCGCTTTCGTCCTTGAAACAGCAGAGAATACTACATATTCAAGCTTCCTTGGCGCAGACGGAAACGGTGCAAAGTATCTTGCTTCCCGTGCTTTGAAGTCTGAGAACGCTTTCAGAACTAATAGCGAGGAATTTGATATGGATATGCCTGAAACAAAGGATTATTTCTTCAAGCAGGACGGCAAAGAGGTCTATAAGTTTGCCACAAAGGCACTTCCAAATGCCGTTGAGCAGGCTTGTAAAAAGATCGAAATTTCCCCTGATGACCTTGATTGGATAGTGCCGCATCAGGCAAATATAAGAATAATCGAAACTGCCGCAAAGCATCTTGGCGTTTCAATGGACAAGTTCCCGGTATATATCGACCGCTATGGAAACACATCTTCCGCATCTATCCCTATCGCATTTTGCGACGCAGTTGCAGAAAGCAGAATAAAAAGAGGCGACAAGGTTTGTCTTGTAGGCTTCGGCGGTGGACTTACTTATGGTGCGGCTGTTTTCGAGTATTGATGATAAATATACAGTTTATATTCGGTACATAATAAATTGTTATTATGTATTATGGCATAAAATTTGCTTTTGACAATAAGGAGAACTACTATGACTACTACAAAGACAAGAATAACTGAACTTTTGGGTATAAAATACCCTATCTTTCAGGGCGGTATGGCTTGGATAGCTGAGCATACTCTCGCTTCCGCAGTTTCAAACGCAGGCGGACTTGGCATAATCGCAGGCGGCTCTGCACCTATCGACTACCTGAGAGATCAGATAAGACAGACAAAGGCGGCTGTGAACGGGAAGCCTTTCGGCGTTAATATCATGCTTATGAGCCCAAATGCCGACGACCTCGCTCAGCTCGTTATAGACGAGGGCGTACCTGTCGTAACAACAGGCGCAGGCAACCCCGGAAAGTATATGGCTGCATGGAAAGAAGCAGGCATAAAGGTGATACCTGTCGTTCCGTCAGTTGCTCTTGCAAAGAGAATGGAAAGAGCAGGCGCAGACGCTGTTATCGCAGAGGGAACAGAGTCAGGCGGACATATCGGTGAGAACACAACGATGTGTCTTGTTCCACAGGTGGTTGACGCAGTTGAGATACCTGTTATTGCAGCAGGCGGAATAGCAGATGGCAGAGGAATAGCCGCTTCATTCATGCTTGGCGCAGAGGGCGTACAGCTCGGCACACGTTTCCTTGCCGCAGAGGAGTGTCAGATAAACCCTGTTTATAAGGAGCTTGTTGTAAAGGCTAAGGATACAGACAGTATCGTAACAGGCAGATATACAGGTCACCCATGCAGAAACGTTAAGACAAAGTTCTCAAAGAAGCTTGCAAGCGGTGAAGCAAACGGCACTATCACTCCTGACGAGTTTGAGGAGATCACTCTCGGTTCACTGAGAAAAGCCGTTCAGGACGGCAACCTTGAGGAGGGTTCTTTCCTCTGCGGAGCTATCGCAGGCATGGTAAAGAAGGTCGAGCCTGCAAAGGACATGATAGAAGAAATGTTTACAGAAGCAGAAAAGCTGCTGAACAAATAAACTAATAATATGATAAAGTTATTTCAATATCCGCCGGCTTCGAGAAGTGAGATCGGTAAAAGTGTGCTTGTCAGAATGATACCTGCACTTTTAGTGCTGATACTTTCAACGATACCATTATTTATTTTTATTGGAAAAGATTCAGCAGCAAACCGTGATGCGGTCAGAAAGGTCACTTCACAGGAAACAGAAATGGCAGCAGCTGCTGTGTTTATGGTATTTTTACTGTGCGTTGTATACATCAGTATAGCTGCCGCAAAAGCATCGGCAAAACATATGAGGCATTTTACCTGCTATGCGTATTATAAGGGGACGCTTTATAGTATAGGTGCAGCTGTACCGCATTCGCATTCTAATACTTCAAATCACGGCATGAGAAGCATTATGAAAGCACAGGACGACGCAATGGGATTTTTAAGCGACCATTATACGTTGAAAAAGCTTCTTGACGGGGAGTTCGAAAACAGCAGGATATTAGTATATGAGGTAAAGGAGCTGACCTTGCTTAAGGAAAATAAAAACGGAATGAAGGTACTTTTACCGAACGGAAGAAAACAGACCATTTACAAAGATATGATAGATTATGATACTCTCAGAGATATCATTTACATCATGCAGAAATAACAGGAGGAAAATAAAATGGCAACAGCATTGATAACAGGTTCTGCAAGAGGAATAGGTGCAGCGATAGCACTCAGACTTGCAAAGGACGGCTATAATATTGCTCTCAACGATATCTCAGAGGCAATGTTTGAAGATAACGATATAATGGATAAGATAAAGGCAGAGGGCGTAGAGTGTGAAAAGTTCATCTGCGACGTTTCAAGCTATGCACAGGTAGAGGAAACAGTCAAGGCAGTAAAGGCTCGTTTCGGCACTATCGACGTTCTCGTAAACAACGCAGGAATCACTCGTGACGGTCTTATGGCTCGTATGAGCGAGGAGCAGTACGATATGGTAGTTGCTGTAAACCAGAAGAGCGTGTTCAATATGTCAAAATTTGTGGGCAGCGTTATGATGCGACAGAAGTCAGGCAAAATAATAAATCTTGCTTCCGTTGCAGGACTTTACGGCAACCCTGGACAGATAAACTATTCCGCAACAAAGGCGGCTATCGTCGGCATGACAAAGACAGTTGCAAAGGAGCTTGGCTCAAGAGGTATCACCTGCAACGCTGTAGCCCCTGGATTTATCAAGACCCCTATGACAGACAAGCTCACAGACGCTCAGAAGCAGGCTATGATAAATCAGATAGCAATGAAGCGTTACGGCGAAGTTGACGAGATAGCAGGCGTTGTATCCTTCCTTGCTTCCAAGGACGCAAGCTACGTTACAGGACAGGTAATAGAAATAAGCGGCGGACTTATGATGTAGTCACTCGGTCACTCACCGTGACGGGCATCTTACGTCATGTAGATTTGTTTTACGGAATGTAGATTTGATATGTTTTAAATGATACTAAGGAGTGTTTAAATGAGAAGAGTTGTTATCACAGGTATGGGTACAGTAAACCCTCTTGGCAAGAACGTAGAGGAATTTTGGGCTAATATCAAGGCTAACAAGAACGGCCTGTCTTATGTTGACCAGTTTGATACCGAAAATTTTCCTGTAAAGATAGTCGGCGCTGTCAAGGATTTTGACTGCACTGAGTATATAGATAAAAAAGAAGCAAAGAGAATGGATAGATTTACTCAGTTCGCTGTTTGCTCTGCAAAGCAGGCTCTTAAAATGGCCGGCACTGATTTCAAGGACGTTGATCCATTTAAGGCTGGCGTTATAATCGGTGTTGGTATCGGCGGTCTTAACATGACCGAAAAGGAAGTAACAAAGTTCAACGAAAAGCCTGATAAGGTATCAGTTTTCTTTATCCCTATGATGATAGGCAATATGGCGGCTGGTACTGTTGCAATGCATACAGGCTTTAAGGGCGATAATTTCTGTACCACCACAGCTTGCGCTTCAGGTACTCATGCTATCGGCGAAGCTTTCAGAAAAATAAAGGACGGCTATCTTGACGTTTGCCTTTGCGGCGGCTCAGAGGCTTGTATCTCTCATTTCGCACTCAGCGGCTTCAACAATATGAAGGCTCTCTCAAAGGCAACAGAGCTTGACAAGGCTTCAACTCCATTCGACCTGAACAGACAGGGCTTTGTCCTTGGCGAGGGTGCAGGCATACTTTGCCTTGAGGAGTATGAGCACGCTAAAGCAAGAGGTGCAAATATCATAGCCGAAATAGCAGGCTATGGCGCAACAGGCGACGCTTATCACATGACAAGCCCATCACCAACAGGTGAGGCTGCCGCTCATGCAATGAAGTATGCCTATGAAGAAGCAGGTCTGAAGCCTGAGCAGGTGAACTACATCAACGCTCACGGCACATCAACAGGTCTTAACGATAAGTATGAAACAACAGCTATCAAGCTTGCTCTTGGAGAAGAAGCCGCAAGAAAGACGGTCATAAACTCCACAAAGTCTATGACAGGTCACCTTCTTGGTGCGGCAGGCGGCATGGAAGCTATCGTTACTGCACTTTCTGTACAGAACGACTTTGTTCATAAGACAATAAACTACACCACTCCTGACCCTGAGTGCGACCTTGACTACTGCGTTGAGGGCAACAGAGAAATGCCTGTCTATGCAGCACTTTCAAACTCTCTGGGCTTTGGCGGACATAACGCTACTATCTGTATCAAGAAGTGCGACTGATAAGGAGAAACTGATATGAGCGAAAAAATTTATGGTCAGTTTGACCTTGAAACAATAGAGAAGCTTGCCGATATCGTGAAGAATAAAGACCTCGGTGAGATAACAATAGCTGACGGCGACAAGGTGATAACAGTAAAGGGCAAGAAATGCCCTCCTCCTGCACCAATGGGAATGCCTATGCCAATGGCTGTAGGCACAGCTTTACCTGCTTCCCAGACAGCACCGGAAGCGTCGGCAACATCAGCGCCGGTAACAGGCGGCAAGGCAGTTAAAGCCCCTATCGTGGGAACATTCTATGCCGCTCCGTCACCTGATTCAAAGCCGTTCGTAAGCGTTGGCGACAAGATAAAGAAGGGCGACACTATCTTCATTATCGAGTCCATGAAGGTAATGAGCGAAGTACAGAGCGAATTTGACGGCGTGGTAAGAGAGATATGCGTAAACAGCGGCGACGCTGTTGAGTTCGATCAGACCATAATGATACTTGACTAAACTGATTTGGAGGAAAGACAATGGCAGTTGTTTTGAATAAAGAGCAGATCATGGAAATAATCCCTCACCGTGACCCTTTTCTGCTTATCGACGAGGTAAACGAGCTTGAAGTGGGCAAGCGTGTAAAGGCTACAAAGTATATAAAGGCTGAGGACTTTTGGTTCAAGGGACATTTCCCGAATTATCCTGTTACCCCAGGCGTGCTTATGGTAGAGATGTGTGCGCAGGCAGGTGCAGTTGCACTGCTTTCACTTCCTGAGAACAAGGGCAAGATAGGTCTGTTCGGCGGCATAAACAACTGTAAGTTCCGTCAGCAGGTAGTGCCTGGTGATAAGCTGGATATCGAGGTGGAGATAATCAAAGTCAAGGGTCCTATCGGCGTTGGAAAGGCACTTGCTTCTGTAAACGGCAAGAAGGCTGTTTCCGCTGAGATAACTTTTGCGATAAAGTAAGGTATCTCTTATTCTAGTCATAATTAGTGAGGCATAATATGTTCAAAAAAGTATTGATAGCGAACAGAGGCGAGATCGCTGTCCGCATTATAAGAGCCTGCCGAGAGCTTGGCATACATACTGTTGCGGTATATTCCACCGCCGACAGAAACGCTCTCCACGCTCAGATAGCAGACGAGGCAGTCTGCATAGGTCCTGCACCAAGCAAGGACAGTTATCTTAATGTCAGGGCGATAATCTCCGCCTGCGAGATAACAGGTGCAGACGCTATCCACCCGGGCTTTGGCTTTCTGTCTGAAAATCCGTCCTTTGCGAGAATGTGCGAAAAGTGCGGCATAACTTTCATAGGACCAAGAGCCGAGTCTATTGAAATGCTTGGTGATAAAGCGCAGGCAAAGGAAACAATGAAAGAGGCAGGTGTGCCTGTTATAATGGGTTCAGACGGTGCTATCTCAAATATCCATGCAGCGCATACCCTTGCAAGAGATCTTGGCTACCCTGTTATGGTAAAGGCTTCAGCAGGCGGCGGAGGACGCGGCATAAGGATCGTTCACTCCGACGATGAGCTTGAAGCGCAGATGACCGCCGCAAAGCAGGAAGCTCTTGCCTGCTTCGGCAATGACGAGATCTATATCGAGAAATTCATAGAAGACCCTAAGCATATCGAGATACAGATACTTGCAGATAATTACGGCGACGTTATCTATCTGGGCGAGCGTGACTGCTCCATGCAGAGAAGAAATCAGAAAGTCCTTGAGGAAGCCCCTTCCCCTGCAAGCTTTATGAATGAGGAGCTTCGTGCGAAAATGGGCAAAGCCGCTTGTACAGCCGCTAAGGTCTGCGGCTATAGGAACGCAGGCACTATTGAGTTCCTTGTGGATAAAAACGGCGAGTTCTATTTCATGGAAATGAACACCCGTATACAGGTGGAACACCCTATCACAGAAGCCGTCACAGGCGTTGACCTTGTAAAGCAACAGCTCCTTATCGCATCAGGACAGAGATTGTCTATAAAGCAGGAGGATATAAAGCTGACAGGTCATGCAATAGAGTGCCGTATAAATGCGGAAAATCCGCTTCTTGATTTCAGACCGTCACCTGGCAGGATAAAGTCGCTCTTTATCCCAGGAGGTCCTGGAATAAGAGTAGATACCGCAGTTTATCAGGGCTATGAGATACCGCCTTATTACGATTCCATGATAGGCAAGCTCATCGTTCACGGTAAGAACAGAGAAGAAGCTATTGCGAAAATGACATGGGCGCTGTCTGAGTTTATCGTGGACGGAGTTGCAACCAATGTTGATTTCCAGCTTAAGCTTATAAGACGCCCGGAGTTTTTGGAGGGCAATTACGATAACGGTTTTCTTAACCGTACCGACATTTTGGCAGATGAGAGGAGTAAGGAATAATGCTTGAAGATCTGTTTTCTGTCGTTAAAGTAAGATTTAACGGCGATAAGGCGGACGATGACAAGAAAAAGACCGATATCCCAAAGGGTCTGCTTTTCAAGTGTCCAAGATGCAGAAACGTCACTTTTATGGAGGAGTTTCAGGCAAACGGCAAGGTTTGTCCTCATTGTAACTATCATTCAAGACTTACCGCAAAAGAACGTCTTGATATAACCATAGATAAGGGCAGCTTTGAGGAATTTGATAAGGATATGGTATCAAAAAATCCTATAGATTTCCCTGACTATGAAGCAAAACAGCAGGCTTTGAGAGAAAAGACCGGTCTTAAAGACGCCGTTATCACAGGAAAGGCTGCCATAAGAGGCGAGAAGATCGTTATAATCGTTATGGATTCCAACTATATGATGGCTTCCATGGGCAGTGTTGTGGGAGAAAAGATAACACGAGCTATCGAATACGCCACCGCAAATAAGCTCCCCGTTATCGCATTCACAGCCTCAGGCGGAGCAAGAATGCAGGAGGGTATAGTTTCCCTTATGCAAATGGCGAAAACAAGCGGTGCTGTGGCAAGACATAACCAAGCAGGTCTGCTTTATATCGCAGTTATGACCGACCCTACCACGGGCGGTGTAACAGCTTCCTTTGCGTCACTGGGCGATATCATAATCGCTGAGCCAAAGGTGCTTATCGGATTTGCAGGCAGACGTGTTATAGAGGGTACTATCAAGCAGAAGCTTCCTGATGATTTCCAGTCTGCCGAGTTCATGCTTGAAAACGGCTTTGTTGATATGATAGTTGAGCGAAAGAAAATGAGAAGAGTTCTCGCTCATATACTCAGACTTCATAAGCCAGCAAAGGAGGTGTCCTCAAATGAGTGAGCTGACAGCTTGTCAAAGACTTGATATAATCAGACACAAGGGCAGACCGACTGCCAAGGACTATATCCCTCTTATATTCGACGATTTCTTTGAGATGCACGGAGACAGACTGTTTGGTGATGACGGTGCTGTTATGGGCGGTATAGCCTATTTTAAGGGCATACCTGTTACAGTTATCGCAGAGGTAAAGGGCAGAGATCTTGCAGAAAATCAGAAGTGCAATTTCGGTATGCCACACCCGGAGGGCTACAGAAAGGCTCTCAGGCTTGCAAGGCAGGCTGAGAAGTTCCATAGACCTGTTATATGCCTTGTGGATACAGCAGGCGCATTCTGCGGCGTAGAAGCCGAGAAGCGTGGTCAGGGCGAAGCGATAGCCAAAAACATCATGGAGTTCATGACCCTCAAGACACCTGTTATCTCCATAATACTCGGAGAAGGCGGTTCGGGAGGAGCGCTGGCTCTTGCAGTGTGCGATGAGCTTGCAATGCTTGAAAACGCTATCTACTCGGTAATATCACCGAGAGGCTTTGCAAGTATCCTGTGGAAGGATTCCACAAGAGAGCGTGAAGCCTGCGATATAATGAAGATAACCGCCGAGGATCTTACAAGACTTGGCGTGTGCGACCATATAATTTCCGAAGCCGACGGCGGCGCACATAACGACCCACAGCTCACTGCGGAGAATATCTCTGACTATATCGAGGGCGCTTTGAAAAGAAAATTGCAAAAAGGTCTTGACGAATTGCTTGAGGGGCGGTATAATAAGTTTAGGACTGTGGGCGAGTTTGAGGAAAACCCGCAGGAATGAGTTTTTTTGATGATCATGCCGAATGATTTGCCGACTTATGGGCGGCGGCGGCTGACATAAATGCTGCGCTGAGCGGCAGACCCAGTAAAGTACAGAATGGAGGTAAAGTAATGGTATTTGATAAGATCAAGGACATTATCGTAGAGCAGCTCGACGTTGAAGAGGACGCAGTAACTATGGAGGCTTCTATCACAGATGATCTCGGCGCTGACTCACTGGACGTAGTTGACCTTGTAATGAGCATCGAGGAGAGCTTTGATGTAGAGATCCCTGATGAAGAGGTCGAGAACATCAAGACTGTTGGCGATATCGTTAAGTATATCGAGAACAAGGTCGAGGAATAATCTTTGACTGTTTCAAAAAGCTGTGCTTTTGCACGGCTTTTTTATTTTACCTGATTTGTGGAATATGCACAAAATGGGAGTATATTTATTAAAGGGTATAGACAAATGAGGGCTGTTGTGATATAATTAAATCAATGAGTAAATATTGGGGCTATGCTCCGGAAAGGAAAAATGATGCTGCATGAAAAATCCTGCGGTGCTATCGTTTACAGAAAGTATCACGGCAACACCGAGATACTGCTGATAAAGCATATCAACAGCGGTCATTGGTCATTCCCAAAGGGTCACGTTGAGGGCAATGAAACAGAGGAAGAAACTGCCAAGCGTGAGATCATGGAGGAAACGGGGATAGACGTAAATCTTGATACCACGTTTCGGGAGATAGTGTCCTATTCTCCAAGGAAGGACACGCAGAAGATCGTGGTCTACTTTATCGGCAAAGCAAAGAACACCGACTATACTCCTCAGGAAGAGGAGATCGCAGACATACGCTGGGTCGAAATCGGCAGGGCAGGACAGGTCCTGTCTTACGAAAACGACCGCAGTATTGTAAACAAGGCGAAGAAATTTATAATCTGAAAAAAGTTCCATAAAATGCGTTCAGATATTGAACGGTGTTTTATGGAACTTTTTGTTTGTATCAAAATGAAAAAAAGAGCCGACAAAATGCTTCATTCTGTCGGGCTACAATTGCCCCTAGAGAACACATTCGTCGGCTCTGATAACAGTATAGCCCATTCTGTGGCAAATGTCAAGACCTATAGAGAAAACCTTGACAATTTTGCAAAAATCGAATATAATAATACTAGTAGCAGAAAAACTGTTGAGCAGACAGCGAGAGCTGTCGAACGATCTGACGAAACTTGATAGCCGTGGCAGATCGTCAAGTGATGAAGTGGCTGTTTATTCGAGTGAGTACGCCATGGAGCTTAACGGAAGGTTGCATATCAGCCTTGACCCGAATAGACTAACAAGTTGAAAGAAAAATGTGACTAATGGGACTTGTGCTTTGGCATAGGTCTTTTTTAGTGTCAAGACTTGACATTTGCCGCTGAATTGATTATAATAGTATTGAGAAGATCTATCCGTAGCTTTTCTTAGTGTGGCTGACACTTGAGGGACGCATTAGAAATGGTGACGTGTATCCGAAACTGTGAAGTTCACTGCTGCTTGAAAGTATAGTATGCACTGTGCAAAGGCAAAACGCCCTCTGCATGAAAGTTGGTCGACCGCAGCGACTATAAAAATCAGCCTTGCTATGAAAAAAACCGCCCTGAATTATCAGAGCGGTTTTTTGATATATACTTGACATTATTAAAAAAATTGGATATAATGATATCAGCAACGAAACGTTGTCAGAAAACAGGAGTTTTCGGTCAGAACTGACGTAAACTTGATAGTCGTGGCAGTTCTGTTAAGCGATGATACCAAGGGGCGTGCCAAGAGCGTTGTTTGGTTGAGCTTTCGGGAGGGGTTGCACAGTGAAACCTCGACTTGGCTAGGCGTTTGCCGAAAGAAAATGTGAATGATCTGACGCTGCCTTTTTGGCGGCGTCTTTTTTGTTTTGCTTATTAGATTTTTAGTAGAAAAATCCCAAAGCCGTGTCCCCTAACCAATCGCCAATGCTTTCAAAAAGTTCAGCCGCTGCACTGCTTAAATAGAACATCATGCTGAAAGCCATGGATATGAGCCATAAAAAGCCTATCAATACACCGCCTTGCAGGCCTGTAAGAGAGCCATTCTGAATGTTTCTGACAAGTACGATAGTACCTCCGATAGCCACCAATACAAAGACACTTCCAAGTATGTATTGCAAAGCGACTAAGACCTCAGAAATAAAGTTCAGAATAAACGCAAGCAAGTATAGAACACCCTTTAGTATAAACGCAACTATCAGGAAAACTATCTTGAATGGCAATAAAAGTATCGACATTTTTCTTCCCCCCTTGCATAATTGTCATGTTGTTTTTGTAACTTATCTTCAATATTTTATCATAAAATGCCCTATAAGTCAATTACAGTGCAGCAAAAATTCCACTTATCTCCCGCCACCCATGAACACGCTTTGTTCATAAATCTTTATGCTATCTCACAAAAACCGTACCAAGAATTTGTGCAAACAAATGATTTATGATTTAATTTGGCAATAATCCATTAATTGTTGCATTTTTTATGCAACAAAATGAGCATTTTTCAGGGATAAGTAGAAAGCGTCTTAGATACTTGCGGGCACGCACAAGCCCTGTGACTTAGTGAATACGATGAGAGATTCTGTAACAGGCTGTAGAGTACTTGTATCAAGACGTGGGCGTGCATTGTGATATTTTGTGTATGCAAAATCTAGGGCATAATACCCAGTGTCACGCCCCGAACGTAACTTGAAAATTGAATAAAAAAGGCTAAAACCCACGGCAACAAAATCGTATGGGCGAACACCGTTCGCCCGCTTGTTTTGTCGTTTCGCTCACTATATCATTTGCGTTATCCCCCCAAAAAAACAGGAACGAACAAAGTCCGTCCCTGTCTGCGTTTCAAGTATGTAAGCGATATAAGATCATATCTCGCTGTCATTATAGCACTCGAACACCTTTTCAGCATGAGCCTTGTCAGCGTCGCTCTGCCTTGTGATAAGGCTAACGATAGGTACAAGAACAAGTCCGAAAAGCATCGCAAATGCGCCTGCATTGATAGGCGAGGCAAGGTTTATGCCCCAAAGTGTTCCTGTGTGACCTGCAAGGATGTAGTATGCCATGTGTATCACTGTTATGCCTACTCCTGCGATAAAGCTTGCCATGCAGGCTGACTTTGTTACGCCCTTCCAGAAAAGTCCGTACATAAACGGCGCAAGAAATGCTCCTGCAAGTGCGCCCCATGAGATAGACATGAGAGTTGAAATTACTGTCTGCGGATTTTCAAGGGTGATTATTGCAAGCACAACTGAGATGATAAGAAATACGGCAATGAAAATTCTCATTGTGATAAGCTGTTTTTTCTCGTCCATTTTTTCTTTCATTATAGGCTTGATAAGGTCGATAGTCAAAGTGGAGCTTGATGTAAGCACAAGCGATGAAAGCGTTGACATTGAAGCCGAAAGCACAAGAACGATAACAAGTCCGAAAAGCAGTGAAGGGAGCTTTTCCATCATAGTCGGAACAATTCCGTCAAAACCGCCCTCCGGAAGTCCGTCAACGCTCTTGACAAAAAGTCTGCCGAAGCCACCAAGGAAGTAACAGCCGCCTGCTACCACTACTGCAAAAAATGTTGATACTATAGTTCCTGTTTTGATAGCCTTGTCGTCTTTTATTGCATAGAATTTCTGCACCATTTGCGGAAGTCCCCATGTGCCGAGAGAGGTAAGAATAACAACGCCTGCAAGGTTTATAGGATCAGGGCCGAATAGTGACGAATATGCACCCTTATCGCCATTTGCGTCAGGAATATCGCCAAGCAGGTCAAGAGAATTTCCAAGACCACCGTTTTCGCCAAGCACTGCAAGAACTACCGCCGCAATGCCCACCAGCATTACGATTCCCTGAATAAAATCGTTCAGTGCTGTAGCTTTGTAGCCACCCATGATGACATACACCGCAGTGAAAACTGCCATGCCGATTATACAATATTTGTAAGGAATACCAAAGCCCTTCTCAAAAAGTCTTGACAAGCCGTTGTAGACCGAAGCCGTATATGGGATAAGGAATACGAACACGATAAGTGCCGAAACTATCTTCAAAGGCTTGCTGTTGTATCTCTTTTCAAAATATTCAGGCATGGTCTTTGCCTCAAGGTGCTTTGACATTATCCTTGTACGTCTGCCCAAAACTTTCCATGCAAGCCATGAGCCTATGACGGCGTTTCCGATTCCTACCCATGTGGAAGCCACGCCGTAATTCCAGCCGAATTTTCCTGCGTAGCCTACAAAAATTACTGCCGAGAAGTACGAAGTTCCATATGCGAAAGCTGTGAACCATGCTCCAAGACCTCTTCCTCCCAGTACAAAATCATTGACGCTTGCCGATTTTCTGCGGTAATAAACACCTATGCCTATCATAAGTGCAAGGTATAATACCAATACTATCCACCTTGCTGTCAATCCAATACACTCCTTTTACTTCATGTGTCGCTTTAAAGCTTTTATGCTTTTGCGTTTTTACTTGCTAAAGTACAATGATACTATTATAGTACAAAGCGGAGTATTTGTCAATACGGACAGGCATAAAAAAAGCCACCGCAAAGGGAAATTTTGCGGCAGCTTTTTTGGTGAAAATCACGAAGTTTACCTGTGTAAAACATCATCGTTCATCGTGACGGTCGCTTTCGCCTGCGGTGATACAAAGGCACATTGTCACAACGCCCACAAAACCGCCTACCAGCGTTCCTGCAAAAAATTCAAGCATAAAAACACCTCCTGCGGATAGTGTGGGCATTTAGCGAAAATGTTATGCAGATAAAGTGGGCAGGGTATAGAAAACTTATTTCAGTATGCGATCTTTACAGTCAGAGCCATTACAGCGAGAAAAGCGATATTTGCGGCTGTGAAATATGCGAAATATCTGCCTTTGATATGGGGGTGGCTGCGGCATATCTGCTTGTAGGATATAAGGCTTGCCATGGAGGCGATAAGAGTGCCAAGGCCGCCTATGTTCGTTCCTATTATAAGTGCGTTCAGCTTGTTGGTGAAGCCTGAAAGGAGTATAGCGCATGGAACGTTGCTTATTATCTGACTTGCGGCAACGGCAATAAAAAGCTCGTGACCGTTTATTATGCTGCTGAGTACACTGCGGAAAATCTCTACTCTGCCCATATTTCCAATAAAAATGAAAAATCCGCAGAATGTAAGAAGCAGTGAGTAATCAACTGTTTTAAGCACGTTTCTGTCAGCAATGGCAGAGAAAGCAAGTGCGCAGAGGGTCGTTATCTGCCATGGGACAAATCTTGCAACTGTAAGCAGGCAAAGGACAAAAAGCAGGACGTATCCTGAAAGCTTTGTCTTGTCTTTAGTCGAATAGGTATCGACGTTTTCAGCAGTTATATCTGTCTTGACAGACAGCTTTCCTGACTTTTTACACACTGCAAGCGTCCACAGAAAAAGCATCGCTCCTGCCACAATAGTAAAGGGAAGCATAATTACAAGAAAATCTTCCAGCTTCATATCTGATACACCAAAAAGGTATAGATTCTGAGGATTGCCTATAGGCGTGAGCATACTGCCAAGATTTGCGGCAATGGTCTGCAGAACGACAATGGGTATGAGAAGCTTGTTGCCTGCTTCACCGAGAGTTGAGAGGGCGGTGAGAGTGAGGGGAACAAAGGTCAGAAGTGAAACGTCATTTGTTATGAACATACTTGAAAAGAAACAAAGCCCCACAAGCACTATGGAAAGCTGAAATTCGGTATTGACTTTGCTTATGATAAATTTTGCACTGCGTTCAAAAATGCCAAGACCTTTGCAGCCCTCGGTCACTGTCATAAGAGAGAACAGAAGTCCAAGTGTTCTGAAGTCGATATAGCTTGCATATGCTTTGTCAGGTGTGATGAAAAATGCAGATATAACGGCTAAAAGCATTGCCACTATCAGGACGGTTTCTTTTTTAGCGAAAGTGATCGCTTTATTTATGTTTTTCATTTTATCATTTCCTGTCGTTTATTCATATGATAAAATTATATCATGAAAATGATATTATTACAAGATTTTGAGCTGCTTTAAGAAAAAAACTTGACAAGTTTAAATAACCATGTTATAATAACGATGTTATTATAACATGGTTATTTTCAGACAGGTGCAAAATGAGAACGGAAACAGCAGGAGTTACAGAAACTCTTATAGAGAGTGCAAAAAAAGAATTTCTTGAACACGGCTTTCAAAATGCAAATCTTCGCAGGATCTCTTCTGAGAGCGGAGTAAGTACGGGGTCTATATATACACGCTTTGGGGACAAGGCTGGACTTTTTTCGGCGGTAGTAAAGCCGGCTGCAGACGGACTTATGGAGTTGTATCTTGAAAGCATAACCGCTGCAAGGGAGAGCGGCGACCCTGCGGAGGCGACAAGTCAGGGCAATGAGGGAACTGAGCTTGTGCTGAAATATATTTATGAAAACTTTGACGTTTTCAAGCTTATCTTCTGCCACTCGGCAGGAACGGAGTATGAGTATTATTTTGACGAGCTTGCTGAGGTAGAGGAAAAGTATTACAGGGAGTTTTTAAAGCAGTTTTCAAGGCGTGAAAACATGGTGAGCGACTTCTTTATACACGTTATCTGCCGAACAGGCTGGTCTTATATTTACGAGGTGGTATCTCATGATCTTTCTTATGATGAGGCGCAGATCTTTATGAAAAGCATAAGAGAGTTCTGCTTCGCAGGCTGGGGGAAGGTTCTTGGGGCAGACCTGTGATGATATGCACTTGTAGGGGCAAACAGTGTTCGCCCGCTATAGCTATGTTTGGAGCTGTTTAGGAAACGTTGAGCCGCTCCCTTACAAATAAACCGTCAAAATCATTTTATTCTTTTAACATTTTCAGCAACCCCATATATGGTGTTGCTTTTTAAATGGCAATAGGTTAGTTTAATCTAACTTTATAAACAAACAGGAGGTATTGTTGTGAAAAAGAAAGAGAAAAAGAAAAGTTCCTTTGCAGTTCTTATGCACTATGCAGGCGGACATAAGTATTATTCCTACGCTTCTGCTGTTCTTGCTGTAATAAGTGCATGGATAGCACTGATACCGTTTTATGATGTTTGGCGCATCATAAAAGAGATACTCAGGGTAAGACCTGATTTTTCAAAGGCGGAGAACATAAGCCGATACGGCTGGGAGGCTGTGGGCTTTGCACTTCTTGGAATGGTTATATATATCGCTGCGCTAATGTGTTCTCACAAGGCAGCGTTCAGGGTGCAGGCTAACATGAGAGTGAGCATGATGAAGCATATCATGAAGCTTCCGCTGGGTTATATTGAAACAGAGGGAACAGGTAAGATAAGAAAGATAGTTATGGATTCAAGTGCGTCAACGGAAACCTATCTTGCCCACAATTTTCCTGACAAGGCTGTTTCAATTGCGACCCCTGTGGGTCTGCTTGTTATGATGTTCATATTCGACTGGCGGCTTGGACTTATTAGCCTTATCCCTGCGTTCATCGCATTTGTGCTTATGGGCACGCTTATGATGGGTCCTAAAATGGCGGAGGATATGAAGCAGTATCAGAATGCACTTGAAAAAATGTCCTCTGAGGCGGTGGAGTATGTTCGTGGAATACCTGTTGTAAAAACCTTTGGTCAGACGATATTTTCTTTCAAGCGTTTCAAGCTTGCTATTGACGAATATGAAAAGTGGACTCTTGGATACACAAAGAACATGATGCTTCCTATGATATGCTTCACCACTGCGGCAAACGGCATTTTTGCGGCGCTTATAATTGCGGCTTTCAAACTCACTTCCCATGGAGTTACGGACGAGTTTGTTCTTAATCTTTTCTTTTATGTGATAATAACTTCTATTCTTACTGTAACACTTATGAAGATAGCATATGCAGGAGAGTCACAGATGTTGGTGGACGACGCTGTGAACAGAATGTATTCTATTCTTGAAACTGAGCCGCTTGCTGAGACAAAGAGCGGTGAAACTCCAAAGGACTCATCTATCCAGCTTGACAATGCGGTGTTTGCTTATGACAATGCAGAGAGCAACGCTGTTGACGGAATAACGATGAACATAAAGGCAGGAGAGCATATTGCGGTAGTAGGTCCCTCAGGGGGAGGAAAGACCACCCTTTGTTCGCTTATCGCACGTTTCTGGGATGTAAAGAGCGGCTCTATAAAGATAGGAGGGGCAGACGTGAGAAACATTCCGTCAGAGGAGCTTATGAAGTATGTTTCATATGTTTTCCAGGACAGCAAGCTTCTTAAAATGAGTATTCTCGACAACGTGCGAATGGGCAGACCTGACGCCACGGACGAGGAGGTCATGACGGCGCTTCGTGACGCACAGTGCATGGATATAATCGAGAAGCTCCCTGATGGCGTTGATACTATGATAGGCTCAAAGGGTATATACGTTTCGGGGGGCGAGTGTCAGAGGCTTTCTATTGCAAGGGCGTTTTTGAAAAATGCACCTGTGCTTATACTTGATGAGGCGACGGCTTTTGCCGACCCTGACAACGAGAGGTCTGTTCAGCAGGCTTTTGAGAGGCTTTCAAAAGACAAGACAGTTATAATGATAGCACACAGGCTTTCAACGGTAACAAATGCAGACCGCATTTACGTTCTTTCTGAGGGCAGGATAGCAGAGAGCGGAAAGCATGAGGAGCTTATAGAGCAGGGCGGGATCTACAGCCGTATGTGGAACGAATACAACAGGTCTGTAAGCTGGCAGGTCAGAAAGGCAGGGGTTTGATTATGAGCTTCACGGAAAAATTAAAACACAAATATGCCCTTTCAGACAAGGGTGCAAAAGGCATGATAAGGGCGTTTATTGCTGTTACGCTTGCTAACCTTGTGCTTATGCTCCCTGTGGGGCTTTTATATGTGCTTTCCTCATATCTTCTTGAGGGAGAGCTTCCAAGAGATAAGTTCTGGCTTTTTATCGGGGCGATAGTGGGAGTGCTTTTGCTCATTGCCCTTACAACGCTGTTTCAGTATAAGTCCACGTTTTACTCTACATATGTTGAAAGCGGTGTAAGACGAAGGACGCTTGCGGAAAAGCTCAGGAAGATACCCCTTTCATACTTTGGCAAGAAAGACCTTGCCGACCTTACGAACACTATCATGACGGACTGTGCAATGATAGAAACAGGCTCTTCGCATTGGATACCTGAGCTTGTGGGCGGTATCGTCTCCACTACTATCATTGTTATAAGCTTGTTTTTCTTTGACTGGAGAATGGCTCTTGCTTCAGTTTGGGTAATGCCGGTAGCATTTATCATAGTTATATCTTCAAAGAAGGTTATGTCAAGGATACACGAAAAGACGATGAAATATCGTATAGATTGCATTGACGGCATTCAGGAGGGGCTTGAAACTCTCCGTGACCTGCGTTCATACAACATGACAGAGAAATACTCTGAGGGGCTTGAAAAGAAGATAAAGGCTGTGGAAAAGCACGCTATCGTGGCGGAGCTTGCAAATGCGGTATTCGTATGCTCAGCGCAGATGATACTAAAGCTCGGTATTGGAACTGTGGCTGTTGTGGGAAGCTCGCTTCTTGTAAATGGTGAGATAACGGCGCTGACGTTCTTTATGTTCCTGCTGGTGGTAACAAGAATGTATGAGCCGCTTCAGATAGCGCTTCAGAATTTGGCTGCTATAATAAGCCTTGACGCAAACTGCAATCGTATGGACGAGATACTTTCCCACGAGGAGCAGTCGGGCAGTGATAAGCTTGACAACAAGGGTTATGATATCACATTCGATCATGTTGCTTTTTCATACAAGAGTGAAGAGCAGGTGCTTTCTGATGTAAGCTTCACTGCAAAACAGGGTGAGATAACAGCACTTATTGGTCCGTCCGGCGGAGGAAAGACCACTGTTGCAAGGCTTGCGGCAAGATTTTGGGATAATGACAAGGGCAAGATAACTGTTGGCGGAATGAATGTTGCAAACGTTGACCCTGAGAAGCTTTTGTCACTTTACTCTATCGTTTTCCAAGATGTAACGCTGTTTAACAACACTGTTATGGAGAATATCAGGATAGGCAGAAAGGACGCAACGGACGAGGAGGTTATGGCGGCGGCAAGGCTTGCACACTGCGAGGACTTTGTTGAGAAGATGCCTGACAAGTGGAACAGCATGATAGGCGAGAACGGCTCGGAGCTTTCGGGCGGTGAAAGACAGCGTATATCCATAGCGAGGGCATTTCTGAAGGACGCTCCTATCATTCTTATGGACGAGGCTACAGCTTCTCTGGACGTTGACAACGAGTCGCTTATACAGGAGTCTATTGCAAAGCTTATACAGAACAAGACTGTGCTTATAATAGCACACAGAATGAGAACTGTTGACGGTGTGGACAAGATAGTTGTGCTTAAAGACGGCAAGGTGGCTGAGACAGGCTCGCCTGAGGCGCTTAAAAAGACTAACGGTATCTACAAGCACATGGTTGAGATGCAGATTTGCTCGGAGAAATGGAAATACTGATATGAATAGAAACCACCGCTGGGAGGAAAGCTCTCAGCGGTGGTTTTGGTTTGTTTGCGCATTATTTTGCGGAGATGTTTCCGCTTTCTGATTTTTTTATAAGACCTGCGGTGAGAGCTTTTTTCAGGGTGTAGCTTATTACGCTCTCCGTTATGCCCACAGCTCTTGTGTAGCCGAATTTCTTGGCTGTTTCTCTTACGAGGTCGGCTTCTGAAAGGCTTATCTGCTGGCAAAGCACTTCTTTCACGGCATTTATTATCTCCTCGGAGGGGATATCCTCCATGCTTCGCTTGTTGGTATCGTCGCTTGTGCGATAGATAGAATAGCTTTCAGGGGATTGCCCCTCTTTCCAAAGGAAAACTCTGTTTTCATCGGCTGTGGCGAATGGTGAAACGCCTTGTGCGGCATCGGCAAAAATGCTTTCCACTCTTGAGCCGCTTCGTGTTATGCCCCATGCGGTGAAAACTTTTTTCATGAGAAGCTTCTCGCTTATTGGCGCTTCTGCGGCGATTATCTTTTCGGCTGTTTCCCTTATTTTCTGCTTGTTTTCGGGCTTATAAAAGTCATCAGATGTACCCATTATGCCAATATCTGCGGTCACATAGGGCTGTGCAAAGGCTGATGTGAGGGCGGAAGCTTCTTCTCTTTCAAACTGCGATGTGGAATAGACAGCAGGCTTTGAGGGGGGAGCGGTTACGGCTTCATGCTTTGGTGCGCTGTCTATGGCGGCTTTTATGTTTCCCAGAACTCGGTCCTTATCGTCAAACCAATCGAGCGTCCACACTCTCAGGATATTCCAGCCAAGACCGTTAAGCACACTTGGCTGTAGGATAAATCTGTCCTGTGCGGTTGAGCTGTGGAGAGTGTTTTCACCGTCAAGGAGTATGCCCAAGAGATACTCCTTTTCGTTGTCAGGGTCGATTATGCCAATATCAACTTTGAACTCGGAGCTTCCGATGTTGCATTTCACCCCATAGCCAAGCTCTTTTATGGCTTTTGCGATACACTCTGTTACAGTGCCGTCGCTTGTGCTTTTTGTGGTGCTGTGGGCTGTTACGGCAAGCTTTCCACGCTCGGCAAACTCCAGGAAGCCTTTAAGTCCTGCAACGCCCTCGGAACGTGTTCTTGAAAGGTCTATCTGCTCAGGACGGAGGACAGAGTAGACTATCATGGCTTTTCTTGCACGGGATATTGCTACATTAAGTCTTCGCCAGCCGCCGTCACGGTTGAGAGGGCCGAAGTTCATTGAAACTTGTCCCTTTTCGTCAGGACCATAGCCGACGGAGAAGAGTATAACGTCACGTTCGTCGCCCTGAACGTTTTCAAGGTTTTTGATGAAGACCGGCTCCGGTGACTTTCTGTCAAGCTCTTCAAGCTCAGGGTGGTTTGCCCACTCTTCGCAGAGCATATCGTCAATGAGATTTTGCTGAACGGAGCTGAATGTTACAACACCTATGCTGTCATTGCGGAGCTTTTCGTCGCTCATTCGTCTTATTATCTCGTCAACAACGGCTCTTGCTTCCGCCTTGTTCTGCTTTGTTCTGCCCTTGTCATAGTGACCCTCGGGGTGGATAATGCTCACCTTTGAAATTAGGTCGTTATGGGACGGGAATGTGAGAAGCTTATTGTCATAGTATTTCATGTTGCTGTAGGCTATAAGGCTCTCGTGGCGTGAACGATAATGCCATTTGAGATACTGCTGCGGCATGGAGATAGCAAGGCAATCATCAAGGAGGCTTTCGAGGTCTTCTTTTTCGCTGTTTTCTTCGTCTATCCGATTTGAGGAGAAGAAGTTTGTTGGCGGGAGCTGTTTAGGGTCGCCCACAATAACAACGTTCTCGCCCCTTGCGATAGTGCCTGCGGCTTCGGCTGTTGGCAGCTGTGAAGCTTCGTCAAAGATAACAAGGTCGAATTTAGGGAACGAGGGGTCTATATACTGTGCAACTGATATTGGACTCATGAGCATACAAGGGCAGAGCTTGCGGAGAAGATTTGGTATCTTATCGAAAAGGCTTCTAAGCGACATCATTCTGCCGTTGCTCTTTATGGCACGTTTGAGTATGCCCATTTCAGAGGTGGAAGCGCAGGCTGAGCCTTGGGCAGGTATTTTTGCGGAAAGACGAGCCAAAAGCTCCTGTATAGTCAGGCGTGAGAATTTATCGAGAGTGTCTTTGAACTGTGTGATAAGGTCGTTTGCACTGTTACTGCTGAACTGGCTAAGACGTTTATCGCTGTTTATTATCATAAGTGCAAGCTGATAATTTACTGTGCAGGAGAATGCTTTTTCTACGTTTTCGCTGTCAACATTGCCTGTGCGGTAGCTTTCGCTGACACCTGAAAGTCCGTTGTCTGAAAGCTCTTTGTCAACGCTGTTGAACTGGGCAGCGTATCTAAGCTTATCGGCGTTTTCGGCATAGGTATTAAGCTTTTCCGAAGATAAGCTAAGCCAATCTGCACTTGCTTCTATGGCGGTCATGTTGGCTGAGAAGCTGTCCTCAAAGGCTGAAAGCTTTTCAAGGAACGAGGAGAGAGCCTGTCCTTCAGAAGTGCAGTTTGCTTTTCCGATAGTCTGAGCCATTTGTGCAGGGTCAGCGTCCGCTTTCTGCTTAATGGCATTCATAATGCTGTCGGTTTTTGAAACGGCTTTTTCAAGGGCATTCCAATCGGTCTGCTCGTTCATGTAAATACCTGTGAGAAGCGCTGTTACATCTGACGGCAGGCTTCGCAGGAAGTCTTTCTTTTCGCTTATGGTGCAAAGCTTATCGAGAATTTCACCAAGGTTTGCTTTTGTAACGGAAGCAGGGTCTTTGGCGTGGAGCTTTATTCCCTTTGTGAGCTTTCCAAGCTTCATGGCTTTTGGCAAAAACCAGCTTTGCTCTGCCCGCTTATAGAGCATTTTCGATTCTGACGCAGGAAGGTCAAAAATGCTTTTTTCAAAATGGCTGAGGATATCGGTGCAGAGAGCGGTATACTCTTTTCCTACGGCAAGGGTATCTTTGATCTTTTGCAGGGTGATATCATAGTGAGGTGCGCAGAGCAGTCCGCCAAGAAGTTCACCGTCAGCGGTGGAAGCTTTGTATATGTGGGAAAGCATTTTTACTGCTGTCTTGTCAAGGTCACCGCTGTAGCTATAAGCCTGTGCGAGAGTGTGCGCATACTGAGAGGAAACAGCGGCTTTTTGGGCAAGGTCGGCGGCTTCAGTGTGGAATTTGTCACGCTGTTCCATAGAATATGATGTAATGCCGATATCTTTAAGTGGGAAGTTGGCAAAGTCGCCTGTTTCGGCTATGGCTATTGAATATCTATGCACAAGGTCGCTGAAACGGTCGAGAGTTTCCTTTGTTATGTTTGTGAAGATATCTTTTGAAACTGATATTTTGTCTTTTTCGGATATACTGCGCTCATAGGCTGATATAGCTTCATAAAGGGTCACACCACAGTTACGCTTTTCGTGAAGTGCGGTTATGGTATCGTTGAGCTGGGCTTTCTGAGCTTTGAGCCTTGCGGCTTCGGCTGAATACTCCTCGGGAGATTTTATTTTGCCCACTTCAAGGGCTTTGTCAAGCTCTGCAAGGACAGTGGTCTTGTTTGTTTTATTGGAGTGGAGTTCAAGGCAGAACGGATCAAGCCCTAGATTTGCAAGACGTTTCTGCACCACGTTGAGGGCTGCCATTTTTTCGGCAACGAACAGCACGCTTTTATCATTATAGAGTGCGTTTGCTATCATATTTGTGATAGTCTGAGATTTTCCTGTTCCCGGAGGGCCGTGGAGAACAAAGCTTTGGCCGTTTCCTGCTGCGGCAATGGCGGCAAGCTGTGAGGAGTCTGCGCTCATTGGCACTGCCATGTTTTCAAGGTCAAGGTCGGAATCTATATTCTCAGGGGTTATGCTTATATCCTCGGGGGCATAGGTGAGAGAGCCAGCCATAAGGCTGGACACCACCTTGTTTTGGCTTATCTCCTCTGATCGGTTGCGAAGGTCGTTCCACATTACGAACTGGCTGAACGAGAACAGACCGATAAAGGCATATTCCTCGATGTTCCAACGCTTTTTGCCCATGACAGCCTGACGGATAGTATTGAAAACAAGGGGCAGGTCTATGCCGTGTTCGTCAAGTGGGAGAGGGTCAAGACCTGTGATACTGATGCCGTGGTCTTGGCGGAGGTATTCAAGAAGCGTGACATTTATCTGAGTTTCTTCCTGTCTGCTCCTTATTATATAGCCTTTATTGCGTGTGTTGCGGACAATATCTATAGGGATAAGCACCAAAGGGGCATAGCGTGGCTTTTCGGAAAGGTCGCTTTCATACCAGCGGAGAAGTCCCAGAGCGAGGAAAAGGGTGTTGCTGCCGTTTTCCTCCATGCTCACCTTTGCGGAGCGGTAGAGGCTTTTAAGGGCGGCGTCAAGATCGGCTTCATTAAGGAACGTTCTTATGCGGTTGTTTTTGAACTCGTTCTCGGCGATATTTGTCACAAGGTCCTTTTCGTTCTCGATAGCGAATATTTTTGCGTCACGAGTGGAAACTGTCCACTCGGTAGGTATTTCCATGATACGGAAGTCACTTCCGCTTGCAAGCTCGTCCTCAAGCTTTCCAAGGTCTGCGGTCATAAGCTGCATGGTGTTCTTTGTGACACGGAAGTTCAAAAGAGAATTTCGCAGGCTGAAATCAAGGAGTTTTCTTTCCCATATGCGCATTTTTGTGACGGGCTTATCGTTGCCCTCTGCCACTTTGCCAAGAAGCGAGCTGTTAAGCTCGGAGGGGGCGAGAATCTCTTTTGGCTTGTCGGATCCTTCTGCAAGCTGCATACCTGAATAGGTTTGCTCGGGACGCAGTGGGATAGGTCTTATGCCACTTCCACGGGTGCGGATAATGTCTATGACGCATTGAAATTCCATGTTGCTTATATGGTCTTTGCCGTGTTTCATGGCATGGTCGAAACGCTCGACATCGTGAACGTTGCTGTCAACAAAGTCTGTACACTCCACAAGGAGCATTTCTTCGGCATTTTCTGCAATGCGCTTTTCAATGGCGGAAACATCGTCAACGCAACAATCTGCGAAAGTTTCGTTTTCAAGCCAACAGCCGCAGAATGCGTGACCTGTCATGAAAAACAGCAGAGGGTGAAGTCCCACCGCTTCAAGGCAGGCGGCATAAAGCACCGCAAGGTCAAGACAAGTGCCCATTTTTTGCTCCAAGACCTTATGCGGCAGGCGTATCCTCTGACCTATGACTTCATAGCTTGCAGGGGGATCGTTGTAGACTATTTTCTGCTGGACGAGGGCGGCAAAAATTGCTGCCATTTGAAGCTTCACGTTGTTTGGGTTGTTGGTCTGATAGCCTGTGAAAGAGGGGTCGCCTTTCCACTTTTTCAGGAACGTGGAAGCGTCATGAATGACTGGGGAGAGCGCAGGGTGATTTGGCGTAACAAATGCGGCTATCATCTCAGGCATTATGTTCAAACCGCTCCACTGATCGCAGGCGAGAAGCTCTATAGTGTTCTGATAGGTGAAGATATTTTCACCCTTTTGAAGCACCTCAATGGTGATATTGCCAACCATTTTTTCTGTAAGAGAGAAAAGAAGATCTGTGTTGGTAGATATCCTCACGGGGGATATCTCGGCAGAACTTTTTGCGGGGATAGAGCCGATATAATATGTAAATTCCTTTGCAAACTCAGGCTCAAAGGTTATTTTAAGTCCGATATTCTCAAGGACTTCCTCTGAGTTGTTATTTACTACAAGGCTTCTTATGACAGGGACATAGTTTTGTTGCATGGCAAAGTTTATAGATGCGTTTATGTGTCCGCCGACAGTGACGATATTATCCACTTTTACCCCTCCGACAATAATTTTTTAATAAGGAACACCGAACAAGAAGCGTGCGGTGCAGTCATATATACTCATTATAGCACAAATAAACACATTGTGCAATATTTTTCCTGAGGACAGGATATGCTATATAAAAAGTAAACCCATTGTTCATAGTATCTTTATTGAATAGGTGGGAGGGTTGTGCTATAATACACTTTGAAATTCAATAGAAAATTTGGAAAGGTGAAAGCTATGGAAAGAATACTTGATTGGAACAAATATTTTGATACTGCGGCGAAAATGGTTTCTGAGGGAATCGTTATGCTCAAAAATGATAATAATGCTCTGCCACTTGATACAGACAAAGAGGTGGCTGTTTTCGGACGCATACAGTTTCATTATTATAAAAGCGGAACAGGCTCGGGAGGAATGGTGAACGTTACTAAGGTAGTGAACATTCTGGACGGGCTTATTGATAACGGTGTAAAGGTCAATGAGAAACTTCTTGGTACATACAGAAAATGGGACAAGGAAAACCCATTCGACTTAGGCGAGGGCTGGGGCGGAGAGCCGTGGTCGCAGAAAGAGATGCCACTTGACGAGGGGCTTGTCAAAGAAACTGCAAAAAGCTGTGAAACTGCCATTGTGATAATAGGCAGGACGGCAGGCGAGGAGCAGGACAACAGGCTGGAGGCAGGCTCTTATTTGCTAAGCGATGACGAGATAGCTATGCTCACGGTGGTTAGGGAGCATTTTAAGAAAGTTGTTTTGCTTCTCAATGTGGGAAATATCATAGATATGACCGACATAAACAGAATTGCCCCTGACGCTGTGCTTTATGTATGGCAGGGGGGAATGACAGGCGGAAAGGGTACGGCGGACGTTTTGACAGGAAAGGTCAGCCCAAGCGGAAAGCTTCCTGACACTATCGCATCCAAGGCGTCAGACTACCCTTCGGACGCTAATTTCGGCAGGGAGAAAAACAGGGATATTTACGCTGAGGATATTTATGTGGGATATCGCTATTTTGAGACTTTTGCTAAAGAAAAGGTGCTTTATCCGTTTGGATTTGGTCTTTCATACACTGCGTTTGAGATAAAGACGGAAAAGGCTGAGATAACAGAGGGGGCTGTGAAGTTTTCTGTATCGGTGAAAAATATCGGTTCTTACAAGGGCAAAGAGGTAATAGAGGTCTACTGCGAAGCTCCGCAGGGCAAGCTTGGCAAGGCGGTCAGAGTGCTTTGCGGCTTTGAAAAGACCAGGGAGCTTGTACCGCAGGAAGAGCAGGCGGTTGAGATAGCAGTGGATATCGCAAAGCTTGCTTCTTATGACGATTCAGGTGTGACGGGCAACAAGTCATGCTATGTGCTTGAAGCAGGGGAATATAAATTCTATGTGGGCAGTGACGTGAGAAGTGCTGAATATGCTTGCAGTTTTGAGCAGGGCGAGAATTTTGTAACAGAAAGGCTCACTCAGGCGCTTGCTCCTGTGGAGAGTTTTGAGAGGATAAAGCCTGTTTGCGAGGACGGAGCTTTCAGCATTGGCAGAGAGGCTGTCCCTGTATCTGAGGTAGACGAAAGTGCAAGGCGTTTGGAGAAGCTTCCGAAAGAGATAGCATACACCGGTGACAAGGGCATAAAGCTTTGGGACGTTAAGAATGGCAAGAACACAATGGACGAATTTATTGCACAGCTTTCAGACTATGACCTTTCCTGCATTATAAGGGGCGAGGGCATGGGAAGCCCTAGGGTCACGGCTGGTACGGCTTCGGCGTTCGGTGGAGTGTCGGAAAATCTCAATGGCTTTGGCATACCTGCTGGCTGCTGTTCGGACGGTCCGTCGGGTATGAGACTTGACTGCGGCACAAAGGCTTTCAGCCTGCCGAACGGTACGATGATAGCTTCTTCGTTCAACAAGGAGCTTACAAGGGAGCTTTTCACTTTTATGGGGCTTGAAATGGCAGCTAACAAGGTGGATTGTCTGCTTGGCCCTGGAATGAACATTCACAGACACCCTTTGAATGGCAGAAACTTTGAGTATTTCTCGGAAGACCCTTTTCTTACTGGCAAAATGGCGGCGGCTGAGTTAAAGGGCATGGCTGGTGCAGGGGTGACAGGTACGATAAAGCACTTCTGTGCGAACAATCGTGAGACAAACAGGCATTTTATCGACTCGGTGGTATCGGAAAGAGCACTCAGGGAGATATATCTAAAGGGTTTTGAGATAGCGGTAAAAGAGGGAGGAGCTTCCTCTGTTATGACCACATATGGCAGAGTAAACGGCTTGTGGACGGCAGGAAACTTTGACCTTAACACAGTGATACTTCGTGAGGAATGGGGCTTCAAGGGCTTCACCATGACGGACTGGTGGGCGAACATAAACGTTCGTGGAAAAGAGCCTGACAAGACGGATCTTGCAGCTATGGCTAGGGCGCAGAACGATGTTTACATGGTTTGTCCTGACGGAGAAAAGAATGACGACAATACGCTTGTTGCCCTTGAAAATGGCGGTATAGAGAGGTGTGAGCTTCAGAGAAATGCGGCGAACATATGCGGATTTCTTCTTCACACTAATGCTCTTAAGCGTGCGGAGGGTATAGGAGATACTGTCAAGGTGATAAACCGAGAGGACGAGGAGCAGGAGGACGACAAGCCTGTACAGTTTTACAAGGTAGACCGTGACATAACTCTTGACCTTAGTGATGTTGACACAAAGAAAGGCACTTCTTATAGCTTTGCTCTTGACCTGTCAAACTTCGGTATTTACAGGGTGATAGTTACGGCAAGCTCTACGCAGAGTGAGCTTGCGCAGATACCTATGACGCTGTTCAGCATGGGAACTGCGGTGGGTACGTTCACGTTCAACGGCACTGGTGGCAAGGCTGTTTCAATGGAAAAGGAAACGCCTATGTTCTCACGCTTCACAACTTTCAGGATATACTTTGCGCAGAATGGGCTTGAACTGCACAGTATCAGGTTTGAGCTGACGGACGAGAAACGTTGATTTAAGGCTGGCGTTATGTTTTGTGCAAGTGAATAAACAGCAAGATCGGTCAGTAGATCCCAAATGGGATCACTGGCCGATCTTTTGTGGTATTTGTCGGTGATTTGGGCATGAAAAAAGGACTATCAAACGATAGTCCTGAAACTGGTTGCGGGAGCTGGATTTGAACCAACGACCTTCGGGTTATGAGCCCGACGAGCTACCGAACTGCTCCATCCCGCGATATTTTATTGTTTTTTACTGCTCTCTCCTGAGTGCTTATTTATTATATCACAAATGAATGTGAATGTCAATACCTTTTTTGCAATTTTTTTATTTTGACTGAAAACTCTTGACTATTGTATCCAAATCGGGTATAATATATGCGATATCGGGGTGTGGCGCAGATTGGTAGCGCGCTACCTTGGGGTGGTAGAGGTCGTCGGTTCAAATCCGGTCACTCCGACCAATATGTAAAAACGGCTTTCCGCTATTGTGGAGAGCCGTTTTTTAGTTGTCAAAATATTTTAACACAAAAAAGCTCCGACAGCAAATCGGAGCTTTTGGTTTTATATTACATCTTCGCAAGCTTTGCAAATTCTGCTTTCAGTGCAGGATAGATCTCTGTGTAAAGCTTGTAGTATTTCTCATACTCCGGTACTCGCTCTGCTTCAGGCTGCTGTACCTTGTCGGTCTTTACTACTGCCTTACAAGCTTCCGGTACTGATGAGTAAATGCCTGCGCCTGTTGCTGCAAGAAGTGCTACGCCAAGGGCTGGACCTTCTTTCGATGAAGCTGTTTTTACAGGGCAGTTGTAAAGATCTGCGAGCATTGATCTCCACAGCGGTGAGCTTCCGCCGCCTCCGCAAGCCATCATGTCGGATACGTTGATATCCATTTCTCTGAATACCTCAACGCAATCTCTGAGAGAGTATGATACGCCCTCCATTACTGCTCTCAGCATATCACGCTTTGTGTGCATTGCGGAAAGTCCGAAGAATACTCCTCTTGCGTCAGGGTCAAGATGCGGTGTTCTTTCGCCCATGAGATATGGCAGATAGAGAAGTCTGTTTGCACCAACAGGCACTTTCTCTGCTTCCTTATCCATGAGATAATATTCGTCAACACCCATGCACTTTGCTGTTTCTTTCTCTGCATTGCAGAAATTATCCCTAAACCATTTCAGCGAAAGTCCTGCGCCTTGTGTAACACCCATAACGTGCCATGCGTTCGGCACTGCTGCACAGCAGGTGTGAACTCTGCCCTTTGGGTCGATAGAGATAGAAGAAGTGTGTGCGAATACAACGCCTGATGTTCCGATAGTTGTGAACGCCTTACCGTCCTCTGCAACGCCTGTTCCGATAGCCGCAGCGGCATTGTCGCCTGCTCCGCCTACTACTATAGTACCCTCTTTAAGTCCTGTAAGCTCAGCCATTTTCTTTGTGACCTTGCCTGTTACCTCGCATGACTCGTACACCTTGCCCAGCATTGACATATCAATGCCAAGCGTATCGCAGACTTCCTTTGACCAGCAGCGGTTTGGCACGTCAAGAAGTTGCATACCGCTTGCGTCGGAAACCTCTGTTGCATATTCGCCTGTGAGGATAAATCTCAGATAGTCCTTTGGAAGAAGAATGTGTCTGCACTTTTCATATATATCAGGCTCGTTGTTCTTTACCCAAAGAATTTTCGAAGCCGTCCAGCCTGTGAGAGCAGGGTTTGCTGTTATCTTGATGAGCTTTTCTCTGCCGAGCTTTTCGTTCATCTCTTCAACTTCTGCGGCAGTTCTCTGATCGCACCATATTATGGACTTTCTAAGAACGTTGTCGTCCTTATCCAGCATAACAAGTCCGTGCATCTGACCTGAGATACCAACACCTGCAACGTCCTCTTTATTTACGCCGCTTTTGGTCATAACAGCCTTGATAGTGTTTATCATTGCGTTTGCCCAGTCAGCAGGATCCTGTTCTGCATAGCCGTTTTTAGGCTGATACATAGGATATTCAATAGTTACAGAAGAAATAACAGTGCCCTTTTCGTCGAAAAGCACCGTCTTAGTGCCGCTTGTGCCGCAGTCTACGCCGATTACATAAGCCATAGTTTTTACTCCTTTATAATATGTATAGTATCATTTGTGCTCATTAAAACGATTACATTAATTATACAATATTTCTCTCTAAAATGCAATACCCATAAAACGTTTTCGCAAAATTTATCTGCACATAAAAAAGGACGGTGGGGCTACCGTCCTATAAGTTTGTTGAAAGACCTGGCGAACTTGTTGGCGGGACGTCGTGTCTGCGTTATTGGCAGGGTTCGGTCTTATACCGCCATTTTGAGTCTAGTCTGCTTTCTCAAGCACAAAGAATGTGCTGTTGTTTTCGCTTTTCATTTCCTTTATAGCCCAGCCTGCCGCGATCAGACTGTTGAGCTTTTCAACTCGCTGAAATCTGTCCATATCCGGGGCTTTTCCATCATGGGCTTTGTCCTCATTTCTTGAAACATAAAATATCTTTTGCATATATATCCTCTTTCCCTGAGAGTGACAATTGTTCCCCGATTTTTTTACAACTGTCGCATTTTATTGATTACATTATACTACACAAATATGGAGATTTCAAGGAATACCAAAAATTTTAACCTCTTTTTAACGCTTTAGTATTATTCTGATTTTTCATGCTTTTCAGTGCTTATTATATATAACGGCATAGGTAAGGTGAAAAAATGCACGTTTTCAGGGCTGTTTTATGTGCTGATATGTACAAAAACTTATGACGAGTGAGTATTTTTATATGACAGCCCTTGACTTTTTTTTATAAAAGGCATATAATATTATTATTAATTTATATATTTATAGTCTTTATAAATAATGAAACTAAGAAACTAATTTATATGGAGGGTTTAACAATGGGTAGAGTATATAACTTCAGCGCAGGTCCTGCTGTACTCCCTGAGGAAGTGCTTAAGGAAGCTGCCGATGAAATGCTCGATTATAAGGGCACAGGTATGAGCGTAATGGAGATGAGCCACCGTTCCAAGGCGTTCGATGACATCATCAAGGAAGCTGAAAAGGACATCAGAGATCTTATGGGTATCCCTGATAACTATAAGGTGCTGTTCCTTCAGGGCGGTGCTTCTCAGCAGTTCTCAGCCGTTCCTATGAACCTTATGAAGAACAAGAAAGCGGCTTACATAATCACAGGTCAGTGGGCTAAGAAGGCTTATCAGGAGGCTCAGAAATACGGCGAGGCTGTTGCTGTGGCTTCTTCTGCTGACAAGACTTTCTCTTATATCCCTGATTGTTCAGATCTGGATATCCCAGATGACGCTGACTATGTTTATATCTGCGAAAACAATACTATCTATGGTACAAAGTACAAGACTCTGCCTAACACAAAGGGTCACACACTTGTTGCAGACGTTTCTTCCTGCTTCCTGTCTGAGCCTGTTGACGTAACAAAGTACGGCGTTATTTACGGCGGCGTTCAGAAGAACGTTGGTCCTGCCGGCGTTGTTATTGCTATCATCAGAGAAGATCTTATCACTGATGACGTTCTCGAGGGAACACCTACAATGCTCAAGTGGAAAACTCAGGCTGACGCTGACTCTCTTTACAATACACCTCCTTGCTATGGCATCTACATCTGCGGCAAGGTATTCAAGTGGATAAAGAAAATGGGCGGTCTTGAGGCTATGAAGGCTCACAACGAGAAGAAGGCTAAGATACTCTATGATTATCTTGACCAGAGCAAGCTCTTCAAGGGCACTGTTGTTCCTGAGGACAGATCTCTTATGAACGTTCCATTCGTAACAGGCGACGCTGAGCTTGACAAGAAGTTCGTTGCTGAGGCTACAGCAGCAGGCTTTGTAAACCTTAAGGGTCACAGAACTGTTGGCGGTATGAGAGCTTCTATCTACAACGCAATGCCTATCGAGGGCGTTGAAAAGCTCGTTGAGTTCATGAAGAAGTTCGAGGCTGAGAACGCATAAGCGTAACCTTATTATAAGAGAGGGTAATTTACAATGTATGAGATAAAGACATTAAATAAGATCGCTGCCTGCGGTACTGATATCTTTGACAAGGCTAAGTACACAGTAAGCGACAATGCTGAAAATCCTACCGCTATAATGGTACGTTCAGCAAAGATGCACGATATGGAAATGCCTGAGAGCCTGCTTGCTATTGCAAGAGCAGGTGCTGGCGTAAACAATATTCCGGTTGAGAAGTGCGCAGAGCAGGGAATCGTTGTATTCAACACACCTGGCGCAAACTCAAACGCTGTTAAGGAACTTGCTATTTGTGCGCTTCTTCTTTCTTCAAGAAAGATAACAGAGGCTGCTGCATGGGCTGCATCACTCAAGGGCACTCCTGACGCTCCAAGGACAGTTGAGGGCGGCAAGTCTAAGTTTGCAGGTCCTGAGATATTGGGCAAGACACTTGGTGTTATAGGTCTTGGTGCTATCGGCGGAAAGATCGCAAACGCAGCCGTTGCACTTGGCATGGACGTTATCGGCTATGACCCGTTCCTTTCAGTAAACGCAGCTATTCAGCTCGAGCCTGCTGTAAAGGTAACTGCTGATATCAACGATATCTACAAGAACAGCGATTATATCACTATCCACGTTCCTTATACACCTGACACAAAGAACACTATCGACGAAGCTCAGATAGCAATGATGAAGGACGGCGTTCGTCTTATCAACCTTGCAAGAGGCGAGCTTATCAACAGTGCGGCAGTTGTAAAGGCTATCAAGGACGGAAAGGTTGCAAAGTATGTAACAGACTTTGCAGATGATGTTGTTCTTGGCGAGGAGAATGTTATCGTTCTTCCACACCTTGGCGCTTCCACACCTGAGTCTGAGGACAACTGCGCAACAATGGCTGCTCACGAGCTTATCGACTATATCGAGAAGGGAACTATCAAGAATTCTGTAAACTTCCCTAATGCAGAGCTTGCTAAAACAGGCGACCACCTTGTTTGCGTGCTTCACAAGAACGTTCCTGCACTTATTGCACAGATCACATCTGTTGTATCTGACAAGGGCGCAAATATCGAGAACCTTGTAAACAAGTCTAAGAAAGACTGGGCTTACACAATGCTCGATGTTACAGGCGACGTTGACGCTGACGCTTTCAAGTCTATCGAGGGCGTTGTTGGAGTAAGAGTTCTTTAATTGTTGATAAAAGAAATTTTATATGCAGCAATGAGGCTGCCCACGGACGAACTGCGTCTTGGGCAGCCTTTTTTGATACAAAAAAGCTATAATTTAAGTGAAAAATGGAGGAATTTAAAATGGACAAACTTATAACAGCAATTTTATTTATCGGAATACCAATGGCACTGACTCAGCTTATTTACAGGATAATTGACCGCAAGGGTAACAAGACCGCAAAGCTTGCGGAGCGTTTTCCTGTGCTTGTGAAAAGAAAGTTTCTTGTGCAGATAGGCGGAGCAATGGCGTTCGTTATCGTGTTCGGGCTTATCTCGCTTCTGCTTGACCTGCCTATCAAGGTGTTTTTCATTGTGTGCGGAGTTGTAGTGGGCGTGATAAACGGCATGGCGGTCACGCTTATGTACAGAGATTAGTCGGTTGCAACGTGGCAACTGGGGCAAAAGAAAAGCTGTCAGCATTTTTTTGCCGACAGCTTTTTATGTATGTGTTATTTTGGGGTAGTGGCGAACAGTGTTCGCCCACATTATGTTGTGATTTTGTATGCTTATTTCTTTCTGAATACCACGAGCTTGCTGATGACATAGTTAAGTATCAGCACAACAACGTTTGCCACTATCTTTGTTACCCAATAGTTGAAGCTGAGAAGTGAGTAGCCGAGCCACATCATGAACATTTCTACGAGAAGAGTGAATATCCTGCCGCCGTAAAATGAAGCCGCTTCGGAGATTATCGCCTTTTTGCCCTCTGCTTCAGACTCGAAAACCCATATCCTGTTTGTGACATATGCGAATGTTACTGCACATATCCATGATATGACGGTGCTTGTGGTGGAAACACCACCCTTGCCTATGCCTGCCTGCTCCAAAAGCACTTTTGAGATGCCTGCGGTCACAAAGCTGACTGCGGTGGTGAGTACGCCGAAAAACAGATACAAAAGCATTTCTTTGTTTTTGACGTAAAAGGGTTTGAACCAGCCGAATATCTTCCAGTCCATTATTTTGTCGAAAATGTCCTTATCTTTCTTTGTCATTTCTGTTATCTCCTTTTGTGCATATGAATATTATGAACACAAAGAATATTATAACTCTTTTACATCGTTTTTTCAACAATACTGTTGCAATTGGTTAAAAAATATGTTATGATAACTATATGTAGTCAGTTTTCATGACTGCCTTTAGTGCTATTTTTATAACTAGGGCAGCAAATTTATATTCTGACCTGAAAGGATAATTTTATTTTATGAAAGTTGTTATCATCGCTGTGCTTCTTATGCTGTCTGCTATTTGTTCTGCAACGGAGACAGCGTTTTCTTCATGCAACAGGATAAGGCTTAAAAAACTTGCAGACGACGGAAACAAGTCTGCAAAGAAGGCAATGAACATATGCGATAATTTTGACAAGGCACTCACTGCCATACTTGTGGGAAACAATGTGGTGAACATTTCTTCATCATCACTGGCGACTGTGCTTTTTACTGAGAAATTCGGCAAGGGAAGCGTGGGTCTGGCTACCGTAGTCATGACAGTGCTTGTGCTTATTTTTGGTGAGATCTTGCCTAAGAGCCTTGCAAAGGAAAATTCTGAGCGGTTTTCTATTCTTATGGCGGCTCCGCTTTCCGCATTCATGTTCATCATCACACCTATTACGGCTATCTTTATGGGCATAAAAAGCGGTGTTTCAAAGATTGTGGGCAACAAGAACAGCGAGCCGTCTGTTACTGAGGAAGAGCTTAAATATATCATAGACGAGATTCAGGACGAGGGCGTACTTGAAGAGCAGGAGTCGGAGCTTGTGCGTTCGGCACTTGATTTTGACGAGATAACCATAAGCGAGATACTTGTGCCTAGAGTAAATATCGAGGGCGTTGAGCTTCATGAGGATATGGAGAGCATAAAAAAACGCTTTGTGCAGACAAAGTTTTCAAGGCTTCCTGTGTATGACAAGGATATAGACCACATTGTGGGACTTATCCACCAGTCTGACTTTTTTGAAATGTATCTGAAGGGTAAAACGGACATAAGCCTTATAATGAACAAGCCACTTTACATAACCGAAAACCGCAAGATCTCTGAGATCCTGAAGCAGATGCAGCGCAAAAAGGTGCATATGGCGGTGGTGCTTGACCAATATGGCGGCACGGAGGGCATTTGTACTCTTGAGGATATCATAGAGGAGCTTGTGGGCGAGATCTATGATGAAAGCGACGAGGAGGATACCTCCCTTGTGAAAATAAGCGACGGTGTTTATGAGGCGTCGGCGGAGCTTTCGGTATCGGATTTTCTTGATAGGATAGGACTGCCGGAGGACACTATCGAAACCGAAAGAACATCTCTCGGTGGCTGGATAATGGATATGCTTGACAGACTTCCTGAGCAGAATGAAGTTATAAGCTGTCCGCCTTTTGAGATGACAGTGAAAATGGAGGACGAACAGAAAATAGACAGGATACGCTTCAAGATATCTGATGAGGAGCTTGAAAGCAAGAAGGCGGAGGAAGAAAATGCCTAAGCAGATAAAGAAAGAGCAGAGAAAAAAGTCAGAGCTTTTATACAGAAAATGGTCTGTTGCAGGGCTTGCGGCAGCGGCTGTGTTCATGGGGTGTATGGCTGGGCTTATGAGCATGATAGTGAAAACCGAGGGGGCAAAAGTGCCAACGATAGTGCTTTTTGCGGCGTTCATTATCTACACGGCAGTGTCGGTGGTATGTGCGGTGCTTGGAGTGAAAAGCTATGTAAAGGACGACTGCGGAGTGTGTCTTTTTCAGGGTATAGTGCATATTTACAGCGTTATAGCCTGCGTAATGAATGTGAGAATGGCATTTATAATACTGTTCTCAGCGTTAGGCTCGCAATCGGGGGTAGATACCCTTATAGGAAGCCAATCGCAGAACGAATTTATACAAAGTCAGTATGCAAGCTGGATATGTCTAGCTGTTGCTACTCTGTTCTCAGTGATACTTGGTATTTTGGCGGTAGTATGGCTTGTGAAAAATAAAAAGAACTGATAAATCGGCTTTGCGTAGGGGCGACCTTGGGTCGCCCATTATTTCGTATGTTTCACAGCATACAGGTCTTAGAAAATCATAGAGTAAGGAAGAAGAAAAATAATGTTTTTGCTTATACTTGTAGTTGTATGCTACACGATATGTTCCCTTAGTGACAAGTACGCTGTTTCAACGGCAAAATTCAACGGCGATGAGCTTGGATTCTTAATGGCGGCGGCAACGGCTGTTTTCATGGCTTGCTGTCTGCCTTTCCTCGACAGGACTATTACGCTTAGCTGGCAGTCCTTTGCGGCAATAGGTCTGCTGTGCTTGTCGAAGATCCTTGAATTTAAACTTTCGGCTATTATCCTTGATGAAATATCAGCCTTTGAGCTTAAGGCTTGGCTTGGTATCACCCTTTTCATGTCCTATGCAACGGATATTTTCCTTGGTGAAAAGCCGAGCATTTTCAAGTTCCTTTTTATCGTGCTTACTGTTGCAGGACTTGTTTTTATCGCAAAATCAGGCAGAACGGACAGCGGCAATATAAATTACCGCAGGATAGTTGTTTCGCTGGTGTTTTATCTTTTGGCAAGATACGGCTACGGAATAGTTGTAAGAGCGTCGGAGAATTACATATCCTCGACCATGGCGCTGTTCTTTGCGCTTATACTTATGGCTATCATACTTCTGCCAAGGGCGAAGCCTTTGGAGATATTCAAGAAAAATCAAAAGGGCGCATGGGTGGTCGTGCTTACAAAGATTCCGAATGTGGCAGGTCTGCTTGCGGAGAACGCTGTTATTGCTGTGAGCCTTGCGAGTGCGTCATTTATCCAGCCTATGATACTGTGTTCGCTGTTTGTTATAGCGCTCATAAGAAAAGAGCCTATCACAAAGCTGAGATTTATCGGCAGTGTTATTTGTATGGCGGGCATAATAGGATTTCAAATATGTTAAAAAACAAAACGTCGGACGTTTTCAAATTCGTCCGACGTTTTGTTGTCTGAAAGTTTACAGAAAGAAAGTGAGCGACCAGAGGTCGCCCCAACATCTTGATGTTATGTTTATCTTTCGGTATTGTACATTGCGGCAAACCAGTAATCTTCTTCAAGATAGCTTGTGTCTTTCTTGCCCCATGTAATTTTTATTTTCACAAGACAGCCGTCAATATCCTCTTTTGGAAGCTCCAGCTTTTTGGACTCCTTGGCAAGCACCTTTCCGTCATAGCTGTAGACAGTGTAAAGCACGTCACCGAGCCTGTCCCCTGTGGCTTCTACGGACATAGGGGTTTTAAGGGTAACATTGCCGTCCTTATCTACATCTGCCTTTATATTAAATGACGGCACAGAGGAGAGCAGATCTTCAAAGCTCTTTTCAGCGGAAAGGCTCTCGCTCTTGCCATTGCAGTATCGTGTCTTTTCAGTGCCGGGAAGCTCATATTTGCTTCCGTCACAGGTCAGCACAACTGAACCTTTCTCCACCTTTGGGGTTATATTTATCACAAGGGCGCAAGCCAAAAAGATAACGGCGGTAAGCAGACCTACAAGTATTTTCCTTTTCATTATTATCACCAATGCTATTATATCATCTTTTGGAATAATAATCAAGGGTAGTGTTTGAAAATGGGATCAAGCAAATGAGTTGCAAATGTACAATAAAATATATAAAAAACTATTGACAAAATCAAAAATATAGGTTATAATAACCTCATAGTAAAAGAGAGTAGCTGGCGGAGAGATCCGTTTATGTTTGCGTCAATACGTTCCGATGAGGGACCGCTGCATATCTAAACGGCGAGACTTTTATTGATTAAATTGCCACAGGCGCAGTTTACCCAATAAACGTCTTGCCGATTTTTTATGCGTTTATTTTTCTGAGCCTATGAGAAAAGGAGGCTTTGAAGGGTATATCGGCAATGCTTACAGGAAAAAATAAAAAAGGTGGTATTTTATGAAGCAGTATCAGAAAAAACTTGACCAGCTTTACACTGAGTTTTCATCAGGTGAAAATGGTCTTTCAACCGAGCAGGCAGTGAAAAACTGCGAAAAGTTCGGACGAAATGTTATCACGGAGGGCAAGAAAAAGTCCATTCCCATGATTTTTTTAGAGCAGTATAAGGACTTCCTTGTGCTTATACTCATTATTGCTGCGATAGTTTCAGCTTTCATGAAAGACGTTGAGAGCTGTGCGGTAATTCTCGTTGTTATCACAATGAACGCTATTTTGGGTACAGTTCAGACCGTCAAGGCTGAAAAGTCACTGACGAACCTTAAAAAGCTTTCTGCACCGACGGCTAAGGCGCTTCGTAACGGTGAAAAGGTCATTATCCCATCTGAGGAGATCGCAGTGGGCGACATTCTTCTTATCGAGGCGGGCGACCAGATATGTGCAGACGGCAGGCTGATAGAATGTGCGTCTGTTCAGGTGAACGAGTCTGCGCTTACAGGCGAGAGCGTTAATATCGACAAGGATATGAGCGATATAGAGGGCGAAAAGCCTCTTGCTGAGCGTGCTAACATGGTTTATTCAGGTTCTTTTGTCACATACGGCAGAGGAAAAATGCTTGTCACTGAGGTGGGTATGGACACTGAGGTGGGCAAGATAGCCTCACTTATCCAGAACGCATCAGAGAGAAAAACGCCTCTTCAGAACACGCTTGACGAGTTCGGCAAAAAGCTTTCCATTGCTATACTTATTGTCTGTGCAGTAGTGTTCGGACTTAGTATGCTTCGTGGCGGCGAGCTTATGGATTCGTTCATGTTCGCTATCGCACTTGCTGTTGCGGCTATTCCTGAGGCTCTCAGCTCTATCGTTACTATTGTGCTTTCTTTCGGCACACAGAAAATGTCAAAGGAAAACGCTATCATAAGAAAGCTTCAAGCTGTTGAGGGCTTGGGCAGCGTTTCTGTAATATGCTCTGACAAGACTGGTACACTGACACAGAACAAGATGACGGTCAGAAAAATAATGGTAGACGGCAGGATAATCGACACTGACGCTGTTGATCTTGACGATGAAAAGGTCAAGACTATGACAAGAGCCATGATCCTTTGCAACGATTCAAGCTGTAAGGACGGCGTTGAGATAGGCGACCCTACAGAAACGGCTCTTATCAATTTCGGCACAAAGCTTGGTATCGACACTGACAAGGTGAGGGAAGATCTCCCTAGAATTTCTGAGATACCATTTGATTCAGACAGAAAGCTTATGTCAACTCTGCACATTATCGACGGCGAAAAGGTGCTTTATGTAAAGGGTGCGGCTGACGTTCTCATAAACAGGATAACTTCAAGCGATGAGGAAAAGGCTGTTATAACTCAGCGTGTGGCAGAGCTTTCGGAAAAAGGTTTGCGTATACTTGCATTTGCAGAGAAAAAATTCGACAAGGATACCGTATGTCCAGAGGACGAGGACGGATTGGAGTTTGTCGGTCTTATTGCTATGATGGATCCTCCGAGAGAGGAATCAAAGGCGGCTGTTGCGGAATGCCGCAAGGCAGGCATAAAGCCAGTCATGATAACAGGCGACCATATCGTTACGGCTTCGGCTATTGCCCGTGAGATAGGTATTCTTGACGACAACTCAAAGGCTGTTGAGGGTCACGAGCTTGACGCTTATTCAGACGAAGAGCTTGTTGACTTTGTAAAGGACAAGGCTGTTTACGCTCGTGTTACACCTGAGCATAAAATAAGGATCGTAAAGGCTTGGCAGGCAAACGGCTGTATAGTTTCCATGACAGGCGACGGTGTGAACGACGCGCCTGCGTTAAAGCAGGCTGATGTGGGCGTTGCAATGGGCATCACAGGAACTGAGGTTTCAAAGGACGCTGCCTCAATGGTGCTTGCAGACGATAACTTTGCAACTATAGTCAAGGCGATAAGAAACGGCAGAAACATTTACGAGAACATTAAAAAGGCTATACTCTTCCTGCTTTCGGGCAACTTTGCGGCAATTCTTGTGGTGCTTTTCAACTCACTGCTTGGACTTCCTGTTCCGTTTGCGGCAATACATTTGCTGTTTATTAATCTGCTTACAGACTCGCTTCCTGCTATCGGTTTGGGTCTTGAACCTCACTCCGAAGAGGTCATGAAACGCAAGCCGAGAAATGCAAATGAATCTATACTCACACGTCCTTTCCTGGGCGAGATAGCATTGTATGGCGTAGTTATAGCGATAGCAGTAGCTTCGGCTTTCCTTATGGGAAACAAGACAAGCGCAGCTCTTGGTATGACGATGGCATTCGCAGTGCTTTGCTCTGCAAGATTGTTCCACGGCTTCTCCTGCAAGAAAAAAGGTCCTGTTATCTTCTCAAAGGACTTTTTCAACAACAAGTTCGGTCTTATGGCGTTCGGTCTTGGAATGGTATTTTTAAACTCCGTTCTGCTCGTTCCACAACTCAAGGGACTTTTCAAGATAGCAGACATGACAGGTATGCAGTTTGCATGGATATACATTCTAAGCTTTGGCTCTATGCTTGTTATCCAGCTTATAAAGGCGATATTCTTTACAAAGTCTGAGAAGTAAGGCTGTAGAGTTATCTTATAAAAGTTTCAAGGCGGGCGACCTTAGGTAGCACCTACGCAATAAAAATAACCGCTCTTCGTGATGTCACGGGGAGCGGTTTTGTTTTACATATCCTCGCTGTTCACCCAAACCCCGTCCTCTTTATGAAGTATCCTCTGATTTTCAGACCCTCTGAATTTCAGGGATATGTTTTTCTTTTCTAGGACGAACTCGCCGTCAACAAGGTAGTCGATAAGGCTCAGCATTTCGTCTGTGTACTGTGTTCTGTATGGGGACTTTGAGCCTGCAAGCAGGTCAGTTTCAAGGGTACAGCCTGTGTAGCACCACACGTCCTTTTCGGGAAGTTCTGTTTTCACACGTCGGAGAAGCTTTGTCAGCTCAGGCTGGTTCTCAGGTTCCATAGGCTCGCCGCCAAGGAGCGTAAGCCCTTTTATATAGCCCTTTGAGAGGGCGTTAATTATCTCGTCTGCGGTGGTATCTGTGAAAGGCTTGCCGTAGTCAAAGTTCCAAGTGTCAGGCTGAAAACAGCCCTTGCAGTGGTGTCTGCAACCTGATACGAACAGCGTGACCCTCACACCTGAGCCATTGGCGATATCAGTTTTCTTTATCTCACAATAATTCATTTTCCGCTCCTTTCCTACATACAACGCAGGGCAATACGATTTTGTATTGCCCCGATAGTTATATGCTGTTTGCTGTTTTATGTAAGTAATAATGTTCATTATTTTCGGATTTTGCAGTTTTGAGTTTTTGAGTTTTCCTTGCTATAATGTTCATTTTTTTGACGAGTTTTGATTTTTGAGCTTTTGAGTTTTAACGGCTATAATGTTCACTTTTTTTGAAAATCGCTCAAAAAATTTTTTGGGTGTTATCTCAATTTTAAAATCAAAATCGTGTTTGTGAATTTTCTGTTAATGTTCCATTTTAAATTCAAAATTCACATGGGTTTTAAATCAAATCACAAATGCAAAACTCTTTCCTTTATCTCCTGAGTCCTGCCCTGATTCCAGAACTGTGTGCCGATGTAGCCACAGGTGCGCCTTGCAACGTTCAGAGTGTTCTGATCTCTGTTGCCGCAGTTTGGACACTCCCATACAAGCTTGCCGTCATCTTCTACTATCTTTATCTCACCGTCAAAACCGCACTTCTGACAGTAGTCGCTCTTTGTGTTAAGCTCGGCATACATGATGTTGTCGTAAATATGCTGCATAACTGCAAGAACAGCCTCTATGTTGTTCTGCATATTCGGCACTTCTACATAGCTGATAGCTCCTCCCGGTGAGAGAGCCTGGAACTGTGACTCAAAGGTGAGCTTGTCAAATGCGTCGATGTTCTCGGTAACATGGATATGATAGCTGTTTGTGATGTAGTTTCTGTCTGTTACACCCTCGATAACACCGAAACGCTTCTGCAAACATCTTGCAAATTTGTATGTTGTGGACTCCAATGGCGTGCCGTAAAGGCTGAAATCTATGTTCGTTTCTGCTCTCCACTTTGCGCAGGCGTCATTAAGGTGCTGCATAACTTCAAGTGCAAAAGGCGTTGCTGAAGGGTCTGTGTGTGACTTGCCTGTCATGTATCTTACGCATTCGCAAAGACCTGCATAGCCAAGTGATATGGTGGAATATCCGCCGAACAGGAGCTTGTCGATAGTTTCGCCCTTTTTAAGCCTTGCCAATGCACCGTTCTGCCAAAGGATAGGCGCAACGTCTGACGGAGTGCCTTTAAGTCTTTCGTGACGGAGCATAAGCGCACGTCTGCAAAGCTCAAGTCTTTCATCAAATATCTTCCAGAATTTATCCATATCCTTGTATGACGAGCAGGCAACATCAACAAGGTTTATTGTAACAACGCCCTGATTGAATCTGCCGTAATACTTAGGCTTGCCGTTTTCGTCAAGATATGTTGTAAGGAAGCTTCTGCAGCCCATGCAAGGGTAGCACTGACCATTGCCATTCTTGTCTACCTTAAGCTCCTTCATTTTCTTTTCGCTTATATAGTCAGGCACCATTCTCTTTGCGGTACACTTTGCAGCAAGCTTTGTAAGCTCCCAATATTTTGAGCCTTCTCTTATGTTGTCCTCTTCAAGGACATATATTAGCTTAGGGAACGCAGGTGTTATATAGACGCCCTTTTCGTTCTTTACGCCTTGGATACGCTGTCTGAGCATTTCCTCTATGATAGCCGCAAGGTCATCTCTTGTCTGCCCCTCCGGCACCTCGTCAAGGTACATGAAAACAGTAACGAAAGGTGCTTGACCATTTGTTGTCATAAGAGTGATGACCTGATACTGTATCATCTGAACGCCCTGAACTATCTCAGCTTTTACTCTCATTTCGGCTACCTTATTTATAGTATCCTCGTCGGCAGGGATATTAAGCTCTGCGAACTCTTTTTTTACCTCACGGCGGTATTTATCACGGGATATCTGAACGAACGGAGCAAGGTGAGAAAGTGTGATACTCTGTCCGCCATACTGTGAAGAAGCTATCTGAGCGATAGATTGTGTAGCGATATTGCAGGCTGTAGAGAAGCTGTGTGGCTTTTCTATCATGACCTCGCTTATGACAGTGCCGTTCTGGAGCATATCCTCAAGATTTACAAGACAGCAGTTGTGCATATGCTGAGCGAAATAATCGGCGTCGTGGAAATGTATCAGACCTTTTTCGTGAGCTTCAACTATATCGTCAGGAAGCAAAAATCTTCTTGTGATATCCTTGCTCACTTCACCTGCCATATAATCCCTCTGAACTGAATTGACAGTAGGGTTCTTATTGGAATTTTCCTGCTTGACTTCCTCGTTCTCGAAGTTAAGAAGAGAAAGTATCTGCTTGTCAGTAGTATTAGCCTGTCTGACGATAGAACGCTCATAGCGGTAGGTGATATAATGCTTTGCCACTGTATACTTGCCGTGGCGCATGATATCGGCTTCCACCCAGTCCTGAATAGTTTCAACGTCCATAGCCCTATTCATTTCAGAGCATTTGTCCTCTATATTCTGTGCTATCTCTCCTATCTCTCCCTCGGAGAGCCTATCCTTTTCCTCCACAGTGATATTAGCTTTCGCAACGGCGTTTTCTATTTTCTCCTTATCGAACGTATTCTCAGCGCCGCTTCTTTTTATTATCTTCACCTATACTCTTCCTTTCATTCTATCCTACCTAACCACTATATATTGTGGTTGACTTCTTTTATCACAACATAATATTGAACATTTACTATTATACCACAATCAGAATATAAGTCAAGGGCATAGAATGATAAATAATCTACAAAAATTCCGGTTAAAAACAGAGCAGTTTGCCGAAAAAGTATTACAAATGATTACAAACCCTTGATTGACAAAAAGTGTGAAAAACAATGACATTTAAAGGGATGATAAAGGTGTGAAGCTACGAGAAACGATGTGAACATTCTGTAAAATAAGTGGAGAAATTCAATTAACTTGTTGACAAGGGTGCTTGCATATGATATAATATTAGAGTTGAATGCGCCAGTAGCTCAGCTGGATAGAGTGACTGGCTACGAACCAGTAGGTCGGGGGTTCGAGTCCCTTCTGGCGCACCAATCATTTTTGATACTCACAAAGGAAAATCCACAGGATATAAAAATGTGGACTTTCCTCAGCAAGTATCTTTAAGTATCCTTGCTGAGCATATATGAAAGCTTGTAGTAACAAGCTAGGATATGTTTTGTGACATTTGTTTCGTTTCGCTCTTAGACCTTGTCAAGGCAGCTGCACATTGTGGAGCTTAAGCGAATCATCTGATGTTAATTCATAGTGGCGTCGGCACATAGGCTTGCAGTTAGCTTAACTGTTACTGGCTGGCTCGTGTTCATGTTCTGTAATGTTAAGAATGCCTGATCGGCGTGATTGAACAGTAACGAACGTCATGGCTCAAAGCGACTTAAAGACAACTCAATGTCTTGTTGTGCTTGTGTTTCACATCAGTTGACCTCATCTCAATCTTATTTGAGGACTTACGATATTCGATTTTCAAGCTGCATTTTTGGTAAGTAAAATCAGCAGCTAAAAGCAAAAAGAGCTTTCCAGATGTTTGACATCGTGAAAAGCCCTTGACAATCTATTTCCAACGTGCTATAATAGAGCACGAGGATAGCATTCTCTGAAAGCTCACAGTTGATCCGAACATCTGTGTTGCTGGGCTTATAATCTCCGCCAAGAGTTTATAAGCCTTAGAGGGTGCGATTTTTTATGCCCTCTAAATTTCCTCTGTATATTAATTATACCACCATTTTGTCAATTTGTCAATACTTTTGCGGAAATTAATGGCGGAAAATATATATTTTATATATAAATGCAAAATGCCCCCTAGTGTGTCACCGTGACACACTAGGGGCTAATATATTATCGTAGATATTCTTGTGCAAGTGCAGTATGATTTTCATTTTTCTCAAATGTGAAATCATATTTATCATTGGCAACATCCATGTGTACTGTTATGTCTGATCCGTCATAATCCTCTGGCAATCTATAAACATAGCTAAACTCGGTGCTTTCAAGTGGCTCTAAATCATAACCTTCACGAATTTCATGATAACAGTTAACAATATTATCGTTCTCCAAAACAAATGCAATGCCGCTATCATAGCCACCATTGTCATATATATCTAAATCATATTCATATTTATCCTGATATATAGCTTTACTTGATATTCTGTCTTTAAGAATGATAGATTTTGTTTCAAGGTTTTTATACTCCAAGTCAACAATGAGGTAACTCTTGCCTGTTTCTTCTTTATCATCATTTGTGAAAAAAACATACTTGTATGTTGGAACAGAAAGCGTGTATTCATCATCAACAGTGTATTTGTTGCCTGATTTGCCTTGAATATAGGCTGTATCAGTTCCCACGTCAGTGCCGCCCTCAGTATTAGGGTTTTCACTGCATGATACCAATGAGAGCATTAATGCCGCCAAAAATACAGAAACACATTTCTTCATAAACAACTTCTCCTTTATAATCCTATTTTTATATATTATACCGCAAAAACATATATTTGTCAACAAGTGCATTGATATAAAGATATAGAACGCTGTAGTGCTACAATAGATATTGGACAAAATTAAGAAAAAAGAAAAGAGAGATAGA